>Ga0265303_10000593_pt1 | contig 20805 bp, 13 predicted proteins | sample Helome_2_FD_192494 | JGI IMG/M metagenome (GOLD analysis project Ga0265303, IMG submission 192494) | Marine sediment microbial communities from subtidal zone of North Sea - Hel_20160317 (Illumina Assembly) | ecosystem: Environmental > Aquatic > Marine > Subtidal zone > Sediment ... | reverse complement strand
TTACCGACGCTCTGCGTAGTCCGGCCTTTACCGACGCTCTGCGTAGTCCGGCCTTTACCGACGCTCTGCGTAGTCCGGCCTTTACCGACGCTCTGCGTAGTCCGGCCTTTACTGACGCCCTGCGTAGTCCGGCCTTTACCGACGCTCTGCGTAGTCCGGCGTTTACCGACGCTCTGCGTAGTCCGGCCTTCCAGGACGCTCTGCGTAGTCCGGCCTTTCAGGACTCACTGCGTTCTAATGCACGATCAAATCAGGCTCGGGCAGACCAGGCTATCGAGCGTTAATAACCAGAAATACCTTCCTCATGAAACTGGCCGCCGGGTTAAACCGGCGGCTTTTTTTTTGGAATCAGTGTTTGAAGGTGTATGCTGAATAGGAGGGAGGGTACAATTTGAGTTATCGCATACAGCCTGTCTGCAGAGTTTGGGTGCTGGCGCTGGTTCTCGTAACCGGCGTTTTGCGTGCTGATCCTTTTGTTTTGGATGTCATTGAAACGGATGAACTCCGGCTTCTTTACTTCGACCCTCTGCAAACCTACCTGGTACCGCACGTCGGTAGAAGCTTCCATAATTCAATGGAATTCCAGCGCTATATCCTGGACTGGGAACCCTGGGAAAGACCGACTGTCATGCTGACGGACTTCTACGACCAGGGAAATGCCTCCGCCGGTGCGGTACCCAATAACTCCGTACACCTGGATATCGCGCCACTGAGTCGCGTGTTCGAAACCGTACCCGCCAGCGAAAGGGTTTACATGACCATGAACCACGAATTGGTTCACCTGGCCACCAGTGATGTCTGGAATCAGCAGGATCGCAGCTGGCGCCGGTTTTTCCTGGGTAAACCTGCTCCGATGCAGGAGCATCCGGAATCGATACTCTATTTTTACCTGGCTACACCGCGCGCAGTAACTCCGCGCTGGTACACCGAAGGCAGTGCAGTTTTCCTGGAAACCTGGATGGCCGGTGGCGTTGGACGTGGGCAGGGCGCCTATGACGAAATGGCTTTTCGCGCCATGGTGCGGGATGACGCACATTTTTACAGCAACCTCGGCCTGGTGTCCGCAGGCACCCGGGTGGATTTCCAGGTTGGCGTCAACGCCTACCTTTATGGCACTCGTTTTTACAGCTACCTGGCGTACCAGTATTCCCCGGAGCAGGTCATTGAATGGCTGCGCCGGGATGAGGACAGTAAACGGTATTACGCCACCCAGTTCGAACACGTTTTTGGCAAGCCACTGGAAGATGCCTGGGATGACTGGATTGCCTTTGAACACGAGTTCCAGGCCAGAAACCTCAAGGCGGTGAGGGAGAACCCACTGACCCCGACCGAATCGCTGACCCAACAGGGCGTGGGCTCCATCTCGCGCTCGTTCATCGATGCCGGCTCAAACAGCCTGGTCGCTGCATTCCGCTACCCCGGAGTGGTCGCCCATATTGGGGAGTTTTCGCTGGATGAGCGGACCATCAGACGGATCGCGGACATCAAGGGACCCATGCTGTTCAAAGTGACCTCGCTGGCCTTCGATGAAAGCACACGTACGGTCTACTATACCAACGACAACAACGATTACCGGGATCTGATGACAGTCAGCCTTGATGGCGGCAAACCGAAGTTACTGCTGAAAGACGCCCGCATCGGTGACATCGTTTTCGATGAGCGCAACCAGGTCATCTGGGGACTGAGGCATCAAAATGGTTTTGTCACGCTGGTAAAAATTCCGGCACCGTTCGACAGTTGGCAGGATATTCACACCTGGCCGTATGGTGAAGTACTCTCGGAGATCGATATCTCACCGGATGGCACCCTGGTTTCCGGGACCATGGCTGAAATCAACGGCAAGCAGTACCTGCGGGCATTCCGGCTGGATGATCTGGCCAATGGCACGGTTGATCCGGTACTTGAGTTTGATTTTGGTCATGCCGTGCCAGAAGGCTTCGTATTTTCGCCCGATGGTAAATTCCTTTTTGGCAGTTCCTACCTCACCGGAATCTCTAATATTTTCCGCTACGAAGTGGAAACCGCTGACATCGAGGCGGTCAGTAATGCCGAGACCGGTTTTTTCCGGCCAATCCCGATGCAGGATGGCCGCCTGATGGTATTTGAATACACCGGGCAGGGGTTCAAGCCAACGATCATTGACCCGGTGCCGCTTGAAGACCTCAGTGCGATCCGTTTTCTCGGTAATGAAGTCATCAGGAAACATCCCGTACTGCAGGACTGGGCTGTCGGTTCACCTGCTGATATACCCTGGGATGAGCTGATCACGCACCAGGGTAAATACAGCCCTTTCAGGGAACTCGGTTTGGCGTCAGGTTATCCGGTCATCGAGGGTTACCGGGATACCTTTGCAGTCGGCTATCACATGAACTGGTATGATCCGGCCGGCCTGAACGGACTGTCTGCTACCGCTTCCTACAGCCTGGATGACTCGCTGCCGTCAGGGGAGAAATTGCATGCCGATATCGAGTACCGGAAATTCAACTGGAAATTCAGGTACTGGCATAACCTGGCGGATTTTTATGATCTGTTCGGACCGACCAAGCGGGCTCGCAAAGGTGATGCGTTTATTGTTTCGTACGACAAGCCGCTGATTTTTGATTTACCCAGGCGCATGGACCTGGAACTCAACGCGGCTTACTACACCGGGCTGGATACCTTGCCAAACAACCAAAACGTTGCAACTTCTTTTGAAGATCTCGCGTCGGCAAGGGCGGTCCTGACCTATACCAACACCCGGAAATCACTGGCTGCGGTTGATCACGAAAAAGGCTTCCGCTGGGATGCGGTGGGTTATGCTGATTACGCAGGCAGTGATTTCGTGCCAAAAATTCGTGGTGGTTTTGACTTTGGATTCGCCTTGCCGTGGAAGCACTCGTCTGTCTGGCTGTACAGCGCGGCCGGTTTCGCCAATGGCGATCGCGACAACTCTCTGGCCAACTGGTATCTCGGCGGCTTCGGAAATAACTATGTCGATGATGGCGAAGTCAAACGCTACCGCAAGTTCTACAGTTTTCCCGGCTTCAATATCGATGAACTCAACGGCAAGAATTTTGCAAAAACGATGCTGGAGTGGAACCTTCCGCCGATTACACTGAAGGAAGTCGGCACGCCCAGTTTCTACCTGACATGGATCCGCACAGCGCTGTTTGCCGGCGGCCTGGTGACCGATTTCGGCAAGGACGGTTACAAGGAAACTTATGGCACGATCGGCGCCCAGGTTGACCTGCATTTCACCATAGTGCACCGGCTTCCGATGACCTTGTCATTCGGTTATGCTCAAGGTTACACCGACGGTGGAAAGTTCGATTCTGAATGGATGATTTCGCTTAAAATTCTGTAATGATTTCAATGGATATTCTTGCCCGGGCGCCGGTGGGGCTGCTGCCGGTGATCATCTTTCTTGTCATTCTGGTCTATATGGACAGCTACAAGCTCGTCAGTCTGAAATCGGTCCTGGCGGTCATTGTTCTGGGCGGGCTGACCGCAATCGTGGCCATGTACGCCAACGGCTGGTTGCTGGGTGCGGCAGATATTCCCTTCAAGTCGTATGCACGTTATGTCTCGCCTGTAATCGAGGAAAGCCTCAAAGCGCTGGTCATTATTTACCTGTTTCGCTCCAACCGGATCGCATTCCTGGTTGACTCTGCCATCATGGGCTTTGCGGTGGGTGCCGGCTTTGCACTGGTGGAGAACTACCAGTATCTGCAAATGCAATCAACTGCAAGCTTCGGTGTGTGGATCGTGCGTGGGTTTGGTACGGCCATCATGCACGGGGGCGTTACCGCCTTGTTCGCCATCATGTCGCAGGCGCTGACCGAACGGCAGATGAAGATCAATCCCCTGTATTATTTGCCGGGTCTCGTTGTGGCGGTTTTTCTGCACTCCATATTCAACCATTTCCTGGTGGCGCCGGTGTTGCAGACAGCCGGTACGCTGGTCGTTCTGCCGCCTTTGATCCAGATGGTTTTCCACCGAAGCTCTCAGGCTCTCCACGAGTGGCTGGAACTGGATTTCGACGCTGATGCAGACTTGATCGAGATGATCGAGTCGGGCCAGTTCAAGGAGTCCAAAATCGGTGAGTTCCTGGAAGACCTGCGGGAGAAATTCGAAGGGCCGATCGTAGTGGATCTGCTGTGTTACCTGCGGGTTTACACGGAGCTTGCGATTCGCGCCAAGGCAGCGCTGATCGCTCGCGAAAACGGCCTGGAATTACCGGTCGGTGAACGCACCCGGGAAAAATTTGAAGAATTGCGCTACCTGGAAAACAGCATTGGCAAGACCGGTTGCCTGGCGATGAAGCCCTTCCTGCAAATCGAGCGTAAAGACCTGTGGCAGATGCACGTAATTAACCACTGAAAAGCAACTTTGGATACCCTTCAATAACTACATATTTGGACGTTGGTGTCTATAATATGATAGAGGAGGTGCAGTTTTTTCCTGCAATGCATCACCATGACAGGCAAGCCCAAAAAATCGCTGCTGGGGGAGTTCTACCAGCGTAAGGTCATGCGAGTGGCCCTGGCGTATCTTGTGGTTGGCTGGATCATGATGCAGATCGGCGAGGTGACCTTCGAAGCGCTGAACCTTCCACCCTGGGCGCTTACTTTCCTTATTACGATGGTCATCCTCGGATTCCCTGTGGCGCTGGTGCTGGCCTGGGCTTTTGAAGTCACACCTGAAGGCATCGTCAAGGATCCGGCCGATGCGGCATCTCAATCAGGATCTGTACGAGACGCTGCAGTTTCTGGAGCTCCGTCCGTCGCCGTCCTGCCTTTCGATGATATGAGCGAGCAGGGTGACCAGGGTTACTTCTGCGAGGGTATTGCCGAAGAAATTCTTAATTCGTTATGCAAGGTGGCGGGTCTGCGGGTTGCTTCCAGGGCCGCATCGTTTCGTTTCCGCGGCAAACATGCTGATATCAGTGAGATTGCGAAAAAACTCAGGGTGCATGCCATACTGGAGGGCAGCGTCAGGCAGTTCGGCGACCATCTGCGTATTACCGCTCAATTGATCAACGCGGCCGACGGATATCACTTGTGGACCCGGCAATACGACCGGCAGCGCAAGGACCTGTTCGTTATCCAGGAAGACATTGCCGACCAGATCACCACTGCCCTGAGTTTGACACTGCGACACAACCATCTGCGCGAACAGAGCGAGGTCGATCCACTGGCCTATGATTACTTCCTGCGCGGCCGCCATTATTTTGCCAGATGTACCGGCCGGGACTCCAAATACGCATGCCAGATGTTCAGGCGTGCTGTGGAGAAGGACCCCGGTTATGGCAGGGCCTGGGCCTGGTTGGCTTACGCACATGGTTTTGAATACATGTATTTTGATGCCACCGGCGAAAATCGTCATGAAGCCCTGCACACCAGCGCCAGGGCGCTGGCGCTGGCACCGAATCTTGCAGAATCGCACATAGCGACAGGGATAGCTTTTTGCATGCGGGGTAAATGCGAAAAGGCAGGTCGGGCATTCGAAAAAGCCATAGCGCTTGACCCTAAACGATACGAAGCCTGGTATTTCTTCGCCCGCACCCGGATTCGTGAAGGTAAACTTCACCAGGCCCTGAAGTTGCTGCAGAAAGCGGCCGAGGTCCGGCCGGAAGATTATCAGAGCATACTGCTGCAGGCACAGCTATACGTCAGCCTGGGCGATACAAAACACGCCATGGAAGCTTCACGTGAGGGTGTTGCAAGAGCAAAGGCTATGCTGGAATTTACTCCGGATGACAATCGGGCCCTGAACCTCGGAGCACCGGCCTTGTTGCGCCTGGGAGAAAAAGAGGAGGCCATGCAGTGGATGCAGGTTTCGCTTGCCAATGCGCCTGCAGATCCTGTCATTTTATACAATGCGGCCTGTTTCTACGCCCTGTCCGGTGACTCAGAAAAGGCGTTGGATTGCCTTGAGCGGTGTTTCTTAAAAGTTGGCACCATCAACCCTGAATGGCTGGAGAACGATTCAGATCTCGATAGTATCCGGGACGATCCAAGGTATGCAGAAATCACTGCGCAGATTCCAGCATCAGGTGGTGTCGTTGATAAGCTTCACGTGGATTGACTGTGATCATGAAGAACTGCTTTTTACCACCCATTTGAACTCCTTGGCCCACTTTTAATAGTCAAAAATGATAATGTATTCCGGTTGACAATTAACCGGGTATTGCCATGACCAAAAAACATCATTTTCCTTATAAATTCCTGCCCGCGGCCATTTTGGCGGTGGCCTTGTTTGGCTGTTCCGAAAAGGCGGATGAGTCAGGCGATGAAGGCCTGACGGCGGTGTCTGACGAACCTGTGGTGGAAGAACTCGCCACCATGGATGCAGATAACCCGTTTTTCACCGACTGGGATACGCCGTATGGCATTCCGCCTTTCGCCGCGATTGCTGATGAGCATTACAGGCCTGCGTTTGAGGCCGGCATCGAGCAGCAACGCGCCGAAGTCGTTAAAATCCGCAACAATCCAGAGCCTCCAAACTTTGAAAACACGATTGAAGCGCTGCAACTGGCCGGCTCTGAACTGACCAGGGTGTCCCTGGTTTTTGGCAATATCACCAATACCGATACCAATGACGCGCTGCAGGAACTGGAAGTTGAAATCTATCCGATCCTGACCGGTGAGCGGGATGCTATTTACCTTGACCAGGTCATTTTCGAGCGCGTTCAGGCCGTCTACGATGCCAGGGATGATCTCGATCTGGATGAGCAGTCCATGCGCTTGCTGGAACTGACTCATCGTGATTTCGTCCGCCAGGGCGCAGCGCTGGATGAAGATGCCAAGGCACGGATGAAAGAAATCAACGCACGGATTTCCGAGATCAACACGGTTTTCGCCCAGAATCTGCTGAAAGAAACCAAGGCCTTTGAACTGGTTGTCACCGACCAGGCTGATTTGTCAGGCCTGGCGCCAGGCATGATCGGCTCAGCCAGGGCGAAAGCAGAGTCCAAAGGCAAGCCGGAAGCCTGGGTCTTCGGACTGGATCGCGGCACCTACGAAGCCTTCATGACTTTTGCCGATAATCGCGAACTGCGCCGCCAGATGTTTACCGCCTATCGTGCTCGTGCCGCCCAGGGAAATGACAACGATAACCGTGACATCCTGGCCGAAGTCGCCAAGCTGCGTGCTGAGCGCGCTGTGATCCTGGGTTATCCAAACCACTCGGCTTACCAGCTGGAAACACGCATGGCCAAGACGCCCGGGAAAGCCGAGAGCTTCCTGCTGGAAGTCTGGAAGCCCGGTCTGAAAAAAGCCGATGAAGAACTCGCGGAGATGCAGGTCATCGTGCAGGAAGAAGGCCACGACTTCATTATCGAAGGACATGACTGGTGGTACTACGCTGAGAAACTGCGGACCAAGAAGTACGCCATCAACGAAGCCGAGGTAAAACCGTATTTCGAACTGGGCAATGTTCGAGACGGTGCTTTTCATGTGGCCAACAAGTTGTTCGGCGTGACTTTCGAGCCGTTGGAAGATGTGCCCGTCTGGAATGAAGTAGTTGAGCCTTACACTGTTTACGATGCAGACGGCGAGTTCCTGGGCGTATTCATGCTTGATTACTACGCCAGGGACTCCAAGAGAGGCGGTGCCTGGATGAGTACCTACCGCCAGACCTCCAATATGCAAGGCAGGAACATCCGGCCGATCATCACCAACAACCTGAACATCGCGGTGCCGGCTGAAGGCGAAGACACGCTGCTGAACTATGACCAGGTGGAAACGCTGTTCCACGAGTTCGGCCACGGCCTGCACGGCCTGCTGACCCAGGTTCGCTATCCGCGTTTTGCCGGCACCAGTGGCAGTCCCCGTGACTACACTGAATTCCCGGCCCAGTTCATGGAGCACTACGCCTCCCAGCCACAGGTGCTGGAAGTGTATGCCAGGCATGCCGAAACCGGCGAAGTGATTCCACAGGCGCTGGTCGACAAGATCCGCGCAGCCTCGACCCACAACCAGGGTTTCAAGACCACCGAGTACATTGCCGCTTCCCTGCTGGATTTGAGTTGGCACAACCTGTTGCCCAACGAGGCTTCGGCCGTTGAGGACGCCACTAAATTCGAAGACGAAACCATGACAGGCTTCGGCAAGCCGGGTGAAATCGGGTCGCGCTATCGCAGCCCCTATTTTGCGCATATTTTCGCCGGCGGATATTCAGCCGGGTACTATGCGTATCTCTGGTCAGAAATTCTGGATGCGGACGGCTTCACGGCCTTCAAGGAAGCCGGTGATATTTACGATCCTGAACTGGCAGCGCGCCTGAAAAAGAACGTTTATCAGTCAGGTGGCTTGCGTGACGCGGATGTGCTTTACCGTGATTTCCGTGGCAAAGACCCATCCATTGAGCCGCTGCTGGAAATCAGAGGGCTCGACTGACTGAAGGCGTCAGGGGCGAGCGCGCTCAGCCCCGTGAGCCGGCGAATCAACGTTTGTGTAGCCAGCTGGGTAACAGTTCGTACGGGTCCTTGTCGCCGAGATCGCCCGGCTTTATACCCACTTTGGCCAGCTGCTCATGTAATTCTCCGGATTTGCAGGCTTCGAACGTATCGGTTGCGCCGCCGATGTGCACTCCACCAATGAATATCTGCGGAATGGTGTTGCTGCCCAGGCGGGCGTTCAGCACGGCCCGGATTTTGCCACCCAGGTCATCGTCCTGGTAGGCGACTGAATCGAGGTCATAGGCGGTGTAGGGGATTTCGAGTTCTGCGAACAGTTTGCGAATCGCCCAGCAGAACTCGCACCACTCCAGTGCGAACAGGACCACCGGGTTTTCCTTGTCGTCAAGCGCCTGCTGGACGAATTGTTCCGCCGATTCGTTAAGCGCTGCGGGTTGCTGTTCTTCTGCTACCGGTGCTGGCGTGGCTTTGACGTCAAAGCGATAACCCGGCGTGGACCGGGCGATGTCCATTTCCTCTTCGCTCATTTCTTCCTGGATGCCTTCGAACAACGGGGTCGAGAGATAGCGTTCACCGGTATCCGGTAGCATGCACAGGATGGTCGTGTTTGGCGGTGCAGTCTCGGCCAGTTTCATCGCGCCTGAAAAAGTGGCGCCGCCGGAGGTGCCACAGAATATGCCTTCTTCACGAGCCAGTTGCCGGGACATTTCCAGCGCGTGCTGGCCATTGATCGGCATGACTTCATCGAACAGGTGCTGGTCAACGGCATCTTCAGCCAGGCTGGGAATGAAATCCGGAGTCCAGCCCTGCATCAGGTGCGGGCGAAAACTGGGATGACTTGCGCTGGGCGTTCTATCCGCATTCCGCTGCTGCGGCAAACCACTGCCCAGCAGCGGTGAATTATCCGGTTCACAAACCACGATGCGGGTCCTGGGGCTGCGCTGTTTCAGGACACGGCCGGTGCCTTTCAGGGTGCCACCGGTGCCGTATCCAGTGACAAAATAGTCCAGGTGGCGCGCGCGGAATACATCCAGAATCTCAAGTGCAGTGGTTTGGGTATGCGCTTCAGCGTTCGCCTCATTTTCGAATTGGCGGACGAGGAACCAGTCGTGCTTTTCGGCGAGCTCCACTGCCTTGGCGAGCATGCCGCTGCCCTTGAGTTCCGCCGGCGTCAGAACCACCTTTGCGCCCAGGAAGCGCAGGATTTTCCGGCGCTCGACGCTAAAGTTCTCCGCCATGGTCAGTACCAGTGGATAGCCTTTCGCAGCGCAAACCATGGCCAGTCCAATGCCGGTATTTCCGCTGGTGGCCTCGATCACGGTCTGGCCCGCTTGCAGCGAACCGTCACGTTCGGCCTGCGCAATGACATTGAGAGCCATCCTGTCCTTAACCGAGCCCATGGGGTTGAACGATTCAATTTTTACAAACAGATCAATGCCCGCAGGGGCCAGTCTGTTGATCCGTACAATGGGAGTATTACCAATGGTTTCCAGGATATTGTTGTAATAATTGGCCATGCCTGCGGACTACCCAGCGATTGTAATGGCGGACAATTATATACCGGGGGTGATTTCATGACAGAATATGCGCTCACAGAAAACCCCCGGAAACGCAGGCCTTACTCTTCTATGACCGAAATGTCTTACATTGATCCCAGCTTGCCGCTGATTGATTTGCACCGCCACCTCGACGGCAGTGTCCGGCTGGAAACCGTGCTGGAGCTGGCAGATGCGCAGGGAATTGAACTGCCCGCTTCTGACCTGGAGGGTTTGCGATCCCACGTGGTGATTGAGGGCAGGGCGTCCAGCCTGATGGACTTTATCAGCCGTTTCCAGTATCTGACCGCCATTCTTCATGATCTCGACGCCTGCCGGCGGGTAGCTTATGAAAATGTCGAGGACGCTCAGAGGGAAGGCATTGATTACATCGAGCTGCGTTTCAGCCCGTGGTTCATGAGTGAAACCCACGAACTGGATCCAGCCGGAGTGGTTGAAGCCGTGGCGGATGGTATCAAGGCCGCCGAACGCGATACCGGTGTGCGGGCTCAGATGATCGGTATCATGAGTCGCACCTACGATACCGAAACCTGTCACCGCGAGCTCGATGCCTTGTTGGCGCACCGCGATCACCTGGTTGCGATAGACCTGGCGGGTGACGAAGTCAAGTTTCCCGCCGGGTTGTTCCGTGAACATTTCAGGCGGGCACGCGATGCCGGGCTGGAGGTTACCGTTCATGCGGGCGAAGCGGACGGCCCGCAAAGTGTCTGGTCGGCCATCCGCGAACTCGGAGCTACCCGGATCGGTCATGGCATCCACTCATTGCGCGATCCTGAGCTGGTCGAGTACCTGGCAGAACACCGCATTGGCCTGGAAATAAGTATCACCTCGAACATCCACACCGGCACCGTGGACGAGTACATCAACCACCCGGCCCGGCAAATTTTCGAACATGGCCTGCTGGCCAATCTGAACACCGATGATCCGGCAATCAGCGGCATAGACTTGCCGCACGAATACGAACAAGCTGCTGCCGCCGCCGGCCTGACCCCGGAAATGACCCGCCAATCCCAGGTCAACGCACTGGAAATGGCCTTCCTCCCACACGCCGAAAAGCAAAAATTGCTGGAACGAAAGGCGTGTGGCTAAAGTCTGGCAGTCATCAAATGGTACAGCCTGGAATGATCACATCATGATTTAGCAATACACAAAATATCAATTAGATAGGAACTATATTTAATGAATAAGATTATATCAATATTTGCTTTTTTTCTGATCATTCCACTGCAGCTCCAGGCCAACTGGCTGGATGAAGTCAACGCCATTCATGAAGAAATACGGGCTTTGACTGTCAACGCGGAAAGCCTCAGCGATGACCAACGCCTGGAGCGTTACTACACTTTAAGTTACGACCGGGCCATGCTGGAGTACCCGGGGTTTGCGACCGGCATGGGTGATCCCCGTAGCCAGGATCGCCTGAGAGATTTTTCGGCAGAGGGTATTGAGCGCCGGCGGAAAGCCGGTCGTGACTCGTTAGCCCTGGTGAAGAGTATTGACCGTGATAATCTTTCTGAGGCCCAGCGCGTGAACTATGACCTGTTGCTGGACGACCTGGAACGGGATTTGAATTCACAGCGCTTTCCACGTCATTACATGCAGATGACCCAGATGAGCGGGCCGCAGCAGGATCTCGCCAGTTTGCTGGCCATGATGCCCAACGCTAAAGCTGATCAACTGGAAGACCAGATCGCAAGGATGGAGGCGTTTCCAGGCTATATCGATCAGAATATTGCCCTGTTGCGCGAAGGTATGGAAATGGGCGCGACGCCGCCGGCAATCACACTGAGAGACGTGCCTGAGCAAATCCGCAGCCAGTTGGTCGATGATGCCAGTCAGAGCCCCGTGTTGAAGGGCTTTGTGGAGATCCCGGCGACGGTTGACCCCCTGCAGGCCGACACCCTGCGCCAGAGGGCACAACAGGTCTACCGGCAACAAGTGGTGCCCGCCTACGAGAAATTACTCGAATTTACTGAGAGCGAGTACCTGCCCGGCGCCCGTCAAACGATCGCTGCCAAAGATCTGCCGGATGGTGATGCCTGGTATCAAAATAATGTCGTCCTGATGACGACAACGGACCTGACCCCGCAGCAGATTCACGACATTGGGCTCAGCGAAGTCAAACGGATTCGCAACGAGATGGACCTGATTATTGAGTCGACCGGCTTTGAGGGCAATTTCGCAGAGTTCCTGCACTTCCTGCGCACCGATCCGCAGTTCTATCACACAACAGCAGAGGGTCTGATGCGAGAGTACCGCGACATTTCCAAGCGCGCTGATCCGGAACTGACCAAGCTGTTTGGCATACTTCCCCGCACACCCTACGGCGTAATCGAGGTGCCCGATTATGCAGCCAAATCGACTACTACGGCTTATTACCAGCGCGGTTCCCTCAAAGCCGGCCGCCCGGGCTATTACTTTGCCAACACCTATGCGCTCGAAACCCGTCCACGCTGGGAGATGGAGGCGCTCAGCCTGCACGAGGCCGTGCCCGGCCATCATCTGCAAATCTCGCTGCAGCAGGAACTCGAAGGCCTGCCATGGTTCCGTCAGAACCCGTCTTACACAGCGTTTGTCGAAGGCTGGGGCCTGTATTCGGAGAGCCTGGGCGAGGAAATGGGCTTCTACAAGGATCCTTATTCCAAATTCGGTCAGCTGACCTACGAGATGTGGCGCGCCATTCGCCTGGTGGTCGATACCGGCATGCACTACCTGGGCTGGTCACGCCAGCAGGCGATCGACTTTTTCAAGGAAAATGCAGGCAAAAGCGAACACGATATTGTGGTTGAGATTGACCGTTACATCGTCTGGCCGGGACAGGCGCTGGCCTACAAAATCGGTGAATTGAAGATCAAGGAACTACGTGCCTACGCCGAGCAGCAGTTAGGCGACAATTTTGACATCCGGGCATTTCACGACGAAGTACTGGGCAAAGGCGCAGTGCCGCTGAGCGTGCTGGACGCCAATGTCAGGGTTTGGGTAAAAAGCCAGTTGTAGGGACAGCGGATGCCGGCTTTGTGCTTACCACATGAAGCCGGCTTCAAGCGTTACCGTGTCAAAATCGAGGTCGCCGTTGTCGAGGCTGATGAACTGCCGGTTCCATGCACCGCGCAGAAACACCGCCCCATTGACGTCCCAGCGCAGACCCGCACCTACGTTATAGGTAAATTTGCTGGTCTTGAACGTTTCCCAGGTCGTTGTGCAGATGTAGCCCCACCAGGGATCCCACCAGCAACCGGTGGTTGGCGGCTGGCTCGGGACATTGGAGTCAAGCTTGGTCCAGCCAACGCCCGCCTGGACATAGGGTGTGATCGGGCCGTCCATGAAATGGTAAGTGACGTTGAACTGGTGGGAATACTTCGACATTTGGTAATTCAGTGTCTGCGTTTCCTGTTCCGGATCCTCCGGGACGATGGTCGCGGTGTAATCCGGCTTGTTCAGCGAAAACCGGTAACTCAGGTTCCAGTTTTCGGTCCAGTTGTAGCCGATGCCAAAACCCCAGCCCCAGCCGCTGTCAATTTCCAGCGACGAGCCTTGTTCACCTTCGGCGTCGGTGCTGGTCTGGTTCTGCATCAGCAATGAAACCTCCCAGGTTTCATATCGGATCGCGTCATTCGTGTTTTTCTTATTGAAGCGTTGTGCGTGAACTGATGTGCTGAGTATCAGCAGCGCCAGCAAGATGATCAGGCGTTTCATGGTCATGAGGTCTCTACCGGTAAAAGAACAAGGGCCGCCCCGTCAGGGCTGCCCTCCTGCTGAGAATCTATCGGAATTTCAGGCCGCACGCAAGACACTTAGCGGGGCATGAGTAATCACCCGCCAGGTAGCAGCCATGCCACTGACTCCGACGAACAGCATGCCAACCACCGGGCCCGCCAGCCACAACATTGGACTGAGGTGGTATTCCAGTTCAAACAGCCGGGTCGCCAGCAGGTATCCCGCAAGGCTGGCGCCTGCAGCAGCCAAAATGCCTGCCAGTAAGCCAATAGCGACGAATTCAACGGCGACCCCAGTCAACACACGGCGCTTGGAGGCGCCAAAGGTTCTCAGCATCGCGCTTTCATAGCGGCGTTCGTCACGGGTTGCCTGCACTGCTGCCCACAACACGGTCAGACCGGCCAGCAAGGTGAAAACAAAGACCGCCTGTACGGCCATGGCGGCCTTGTCCATTACGTCACGTACCTGGCCCAACACCGCATCCAGGTCGATGGCCGTCACACTGGGAAACTCGCGCATCAGGTTAAGTACAGCGGCCCGATCGGTCTCTTCGACATGCAGGCTGGAGATATAGGTCGCAGGGAAGGGCTCCAGTACGCCGGGTGAAAAAACCATGAAGAAATTAGGGCTGAAGGAGTCCCATTCCACCGTGCGGAAGCTGGTTACCGTTGCGCTGACAAATTCACCGGCGATATCGAAACCCAGTTCGTCTCCCAGCGACAGGCCCAGTTCCCGGCCAAAGTCCTGTTCCACTGAAACTTCGCTGCCGCTAAAGCCGCTGTCCCAGAACTTACCCTGGACGATGCGGTTATCGGCCTGCTGCGTGGAAGTCCAGCTGAGGTTGGAGTCCCGCCTGGCCCAGCGTTCTCCCTGGGGATCTTCGAACGTCATCTGTGTCACGTCCTCGCCGTTGATGGAGGTCATGCGTGCACGGACCAGGGGAACGAAGTCAGGAATTCGCAGTCCGCTCTGGTCAAGAAAAGCGGTCATGGGCTCTACTTCATGCGGCTGGATATTGATCAGGAATTGGTTGGGCGCATTTTCCGGCAGGCTCTGTTGCCAGGTATCCATCAACTCGGTTCGCACCGTGGACAGCAGCAACAGAACCATCAGACCGAGCCCAAAAGCCACTACCTGTACGACGCTTTCGCGGCCGCGGCGGGCCAGGTTGGCCAGGCCGTAGCGCCAGGCGACGCCTGCTGCCCCGCGAAAACCCTGCAGTGACTTCACCAGCAACCAGCCGGTCAGGCCAAGGGCGATGAAGGTCAGTGCAACCCCGGCAAAAATAGTCAGCACCAATTGCGTATCACGCATGATCCACAGCAACAGCGCGAGCACAGCGATAACCCCGGCCAGCCAACTGACGCCGTACCTTAACGGCGGAGGGTCGATATCCTGCCGCAGGACCCTCAATGGCGGTGTCTTGCCCATCTGGGCCAGGTCCGGCAGGGCAAAACCCGAGAGAATGCTCAACGATGTAACCATGCCCAGCAGGGCAGGTTGAAGACCAGGAGCGGGCAAAGACTGGCCGATCATATCGCGCATCAGCCAGGCCAGGCCGAGCTGGGCGAAAAATCCCAGTAGAGCTCCAATGATTCCGCCGGCGATGGCCAGCATGGCCAACTGCAGGACACTGCTGCGAAATATCATGGACTGGCTGGCGCCCATGCATTTCATCAGGGCAATGCGGTCACGATGGCGATGTGAATAACGCCGGGCAGCCATCGCTACCGCCACGGCGGCGAGTAGCACTGAAACCAGTGAGGCCAGGTTCAGAAATCTTCCCGCGCGCTCCATTGATGACCGGATTTGCGGATTGGTGTCGTGGATGTCGCTCAAGCCCTCGCCATCTGCCAGTTGCTCTTCCAGCAGAGGTTTGAATTCATCAACGTCCGCGCGGCTTCCGGCAAACAGCATCCGGTAGGACACCCGGCTGCCGGGCTGAATCAGCTGGGTGGCTTCCAGGTCGCTTTCATTGATCAGCAACGTGGGCGCCAGATCAACGAAGCTCCAGCCTTCATCCGGCCGGAAATCCAGTACCTTCGTCAGCGTGAGCAGCGTGCCGCCGACTTCGATTTCGGTGTTGCTGTCGATGCCCAGGCGGGCCATTAAGCGGGGCGATGCCCATGCTTCTCCCGGCCCCGGGATCTGCGTTGTTGGCGTTATTTCCCCCAGTAAGCGATCTGAAATTTTCAGAACACCCCTGAGCGGGTAACCCCCGGTGACTGCCCGAATAGCGGCCAGCGTATTGGCTTCGCCGGCGAAAACAACGCTGGGCATACTCGTTACCCTGGCCGTTTCCAGGCTGTTTTGTTCTGCCTGGTAGGTATATTGCAGGTCGATCGGCCGGGGCGAGGCCAGTCGCAGGTCTGCGGCCAGCGATTCGGCAGCCCGCAATTCAACCGCCTGCCCGACCCTGTCTGTCAGGAAGGCAACACCGGTCAGCGCCGTAACGGCCACCAGCAGCGCAATCACCAGAACCGTCAGTTCACCGGCACGCCAGTCCCTGGCGAGTAATTTACCGGCCAACCTGGCAGTGGTTTTGAAACTGTTACGCAACAGATTCGTCCTTTTCGATGCGTCCGGCGTCCATGTGCAGGATACGCTCGCAACGGGCGGCCAGGTCAAGATCATGTGTTACCAGCACCAGGGTGGTATTGGTTTCATCGTTCATTTTGAACAGCAAGTTGACGATCGTGTCGCCGGTCCGCTGATCCAGGTTTCCGGTTGGCTCATCGGCAAACAATACCGCCGGCTGAACAACGAAAGCCCGGGCGATCGCGACGCGCTGCTTTTCACCGCCGGAAAGCTGGTGAGGGTAATGGCCTTTGCGTGGCTCCAGACCGACTGTACGAATGGCCTGCAGCGCGGCGTCTTCCGCATTTTCAGCGCCAGTCAGTTCCAGCGGCAACATGACATTTTCCAGCGCGGTCAACGAAGAGATCAGGTGAAAGGACTGAAATACAAAGCCTACGCAATCGGCGCGCAATGCGGCACGGCCGTCCTCGTCCAGTGCGGTTATTTCCTTGCCGTCCAGCCAGATCTCTCCTTCACTGGGAACATCCAGGCCCGCCAGCAGTCCCAACAATGTGGATTTGCCTGCACCGGAAGCGCCCACGATGGCAACGGATTCGCCATGCTGAATGCTCAGGCTGACATTATCCAGGATGGTCAGCAGGCCTTCAGGGCTGCTAACCTGTTTGCTCAGGTCAAGCGCTTTCAATGCGCTTTCAGATTTTTGTATAGAGGTGTTCATGCGTCTCAAGTGTTTATTGGTATTAGTACTCAGTTGGGCTTCATCCCCGTTATACGCGGAACCAGCCGTTGTCATCCTGGGCGACAGCCTGAGCGCCGCCTACGGAATGGAAATAAGCCAGTCCTGGCCGAGCCTGTTGCAGCAGCGCTTAATTGAAAATGGTTACGTTCACCGCGTTTTCAACTCAAGCATAGTCGGAGATACCACCCAGGGCGGTGCAGCACGCCTTCCACGCCTGCTGGATAAGAACCAGCCGGACGTCGTCATCCTGGAACTGGGTGGTAATGACGGTCTGCGTGGTCTGCCTATCGAAGTGACCGGAAAAAACCTGTCTTCAATGATCGAGCAAAGCCAGTCAGCAGGCGCTTCGGTGATCCTCTCCGAAATGCGGATTCCTCCGAATTACGGCCGGACTTATACGGAAAAGTTCAACGCGTTGTATACCACACTTGCTGATCAATATGGCATCAGCCTGATGCCTTTCCTGTTAAGTGACATTGCGCTGGAACCTGGTTTGATGCTGGCGGACGGGATTCATCCAACAGCACAGGCCCAACCATTAATCCTTGAAAAAGTGTGGCTTGAACTAGAGCCGTTGTTGAACGCGCCGTAAAAAGGTTAACAAACAGGCTCTTTCTGACCAGGATATCGATAACCTGGCTGCCTATTACTCCAGCCTCAAGCCCTGATTACTGGCGGTAAAACGTGTTTCGATCAGTTCGTGACGAAATGCCAGTGTGCGCGCCCTGGCCTGCATAAAGGGTGATTGCACGATGCCCCATTCAGGGTCTCCATCTTCGGCTGACAAGCTGGTGGTAATGAACCACTGCGAGGGTTTGTTCTTCTGCATTGGTGACGTCCCCTGCTGCTGCGTCGAATTTCAAATACCGCGCGCGGATCGCACCGCGGCGCGCGATTCGCGGAATTTGGTTCAGAAATGATGACTTTTTATGAATGATTGCATTGCAATTGATCTAGGCCAATTAATTAGCAACTACAAATATATAAAGTTGATCCGGGCGCGTGCCGCCTGCGGGCGGAATCCGGTCACAAAAACGTTTGGAGTAAGTGAGAGTGAGCACAACGGCTATCAGGTCAATCGAAGTCTCGGAAGTACCGGAGCATACGGTAGAAATCATCACCAACTCGGGAGAGGGTGCGCAAAAGTGCGCACAGATCTTTGGCCAGACCTGCGCCAAGATGGGCAATGGTGTCTGGACGGTGGAAATCATACCGGCCGAAATCGAACCACCACACCACACGGTGACCAGCACCTCGGGAAACATCATCCGTTTCGGAACCGAGAAGATAACCAACTGGGGCGACCAGTCCAAGCTGGCGATTGCCTTCAATGATCAAGTTCTGCTGTCCCGCCATCGCCTCGATTCCCTCAAGGATGACTGCATCATTCTATTGGATTCCTGCTGGCAGGACCACGAAGATGAAGAGATTCGGCGCGTCTACGAAGAAGCGATCGATGAGATGTCCTCGAAGAACTACCGCATCATCCTGGTGCCGTTCGAGGAAGAGGCGCTCAAGATCGTTGACAATCCCAGCCACGGCAAGAACATGTTTGCGCTGGGCATGCTGGCGGAGATTTACCAGCGGGATGTGTCGATCATCGAAAAGCAGATCGCACACATTTTCCGCATGAAGCCGCCCAAGGTAACTGAAAAGAACATCGAATTGGTAGAATCCGGCGTCGCCTGGGCGAGAGAAAACCTCGACTTCCAGTTCCAGATAAAATCGATTCCGTTCGACGAAGAACGAATTGTGATGAACGGCAACCAGGCCGCCGCCCTCGGCGCCATTGCTGCCGGCATGGAGATGTGCGCCATGTACCCGATCACGCCAGCGACTTCAGTTTCGCATGAACTCTCCGATATTATCGAAAGCTACGGGGGCATGGTGCATCAGGCGGAGGATGAAATCGCCGCCGCCGGGGTCGCGATCGGCGCCTCCTACGGCGGAAAAGTAGCACTGACCGTGACTTCAGGACCCGGCATGGCACTGAAGACTGAGTTCCTGGGGCTGGCCATCATGACGGAGGTGCCGCTGGTGGTGCTGGACGTCCAGCGCGGCGGGCCGTCCACCGGCCTGCCGACCAAGGTGGAGCAGTCCGATCTGTTGTCCTCGCTGTTCGGTCAGCATGGCGATGCACCGCGCGTTGTCATCGCTCCGCGCTCGATCGAGGAGTGCTTTCACTCCATGGTCACCGCGCGTCGCATCGCGGAAACCTTCCGCTGCGTGGTGATCGTTCTGACCGACGCCAACCTGGCCACCGGCGTGCAGCAGTTCACGCGTCCGGCCCTGGATGTGCGCTGGCAGCAGGGTCCGATAGACCAGTCGCCTGTGCCCGAGGGGCTGCGGCCCTATGAGTGGGATCTCGAAACTGGCCTTTCCAGGCGCATCATCCCCGGCATGCCGGGCGGACAACATACCGTGACCGGCCTGGCCCACGACGAAGAGAGCCTGGTCTCCTACCACCCCTCGAGCAACGAATTGGGCATGAAAATGCGCAGCCGTAAGCTGGCGGTTTTCCAGTCAACGTTGAAGCCGCCGGAGTTGCACGGTGAAGAGGAGGGCGATCTGCTGGTGGTTGGCTGGGGCTCTACCGAGGGCGCTATCGTTGAGGCAGTTGACCAGGCCCGTGCCGCAGGTCACAAGGTTTCTTCCTGCCAGCTGACCTTCCTGTCGCCGCTGGAACCCGGCCTGAAGGAAATCTTCAGCCGGTTCAGGAAAGTCATGACGGTAGAGATTAACTATTCCGACACCCCAGGCGACCCGTACATCAATGCCGAGACTCGCCGCTACGGCCAGTTGGCCTGGCTGCTGCGCGCCCATACGCTGGTGGACATCGACTGCTGGACCAGCTGTCCCGGTCAGCCGCTGCGACCGCGTGACATTTACACCAACATCATCGCCAGGCTCGAACCCAACGAAGAAGGAGTGGCCGCATGAGCAGCATCGCAATCTCACTGCTGGATCTCGAAGCAGACAACCGGGTATGCCTGGAGGCGGAAGACTACCAGAAACGACCCGCAAAATGGTGCGCAGGTTGCGGCGATTTCGGTGCCCTGAACGCGATCAAGCGCCTGATGGCGAAAGAACAACTGCAGCCTGACAAAACGGTTTTTGTTTCCGGTATCGGCTGCTCAAGCCGTTTTCCGCATTATGTTAACGCCTACGGTTTCCACGGCATTCATGGGCGCGCCCTGCCAATCGCTACCGGCGTCAAGCTGGCCCGCCCGGAGCTGGATGTGTTCGTAACCATGGGCGATGGCGATTGCACATCGATCGGCGCGGGTCACTGGATTCATGCCACGCGTTACAACGCCAACATGGTGGTGCTGATGCTGGACAATAACATCTACGGCCTGACCAAGAACCAGACCTCGCCTACCACGCCTCAGGGTTACCGTTCCAATACCTCGCCGCGTGGCGCGGTTTTGCCGGCCCTGGACCCGCTGCAGGCGACGCTCGGCGTATCTAACGCTTCCTTCGTTGCCCAGACTGCCGACTGGGTGCCGGTACACCTGTACGCAACCTTGCAGGCTGCCTATGAACACCCGGGATTCTCCTTCGTACGCATTCTGCAGCGTTGTCCCAAGTTTACCGAGGATGTGTTCCAGAAGAACGTCGAAAATCCCGACCTGACCGAGTTGCTGGTGCATGAAAACGGCGTCGACGTTCCCGCGCTGGAGCAGCTTTTCAAGTCACGGCGCCCCCATGACCCGCTGAATATCGACGATGCCCGGTCTCTGGCGCACCGCACTGACATGCTTCGCCTGGGCGTGTTCTTCCGCGACGACAATCGGCCGGTCTACGAGGAAATCCGTGCCGTCCCCAAGGTTTCGGCTGACGAGAAAGTGGCCCGCTTG
>Ga0265303_10000592_pt1 | contig 20825 bp, 18 predicted proteins | sample Helome_2_FD_192494 | JGI IMG/M metagenome (GOLD analysis project Ga0265303, IMG submission 192494) | Marine sediment microbial communities from subtidal zone of North Sea - Hel_20160317 (Illumina Assembly) | ecosystem: Environmental > Aquatic > Marine > Subtidal zone > Sediment ... | reverse complement strand
CCTTTTTGGTTATCGTGCCGCTTACGAGGCGTACGTCCTGATCAAGGACCTCGAATGGAGTGACCGTTTGAGTCGCTTTGCCGCATTCCTCCCCGATCTGCAGGAAGGCTTGCCGGTCGCCGATGAGTACAAGTGGGAGACTCCGGGGACAGATTCGGACCTCAATGCCTATGACGTCGTCTACTACGCGGGACACAGCAATGCCGGCGGCAAGACCATTGCGATTAACCTGCCGAACGACGAAGAGGTACAGCTCGATAAAGGCACACGGCGCTTGCAGCTCAAGAACGCGATGCGGGCGAAGTTCGAGAAAATTCTCGAACCTATTGCCGATGTCTTGATCGATGAATCGCAACGCAGGCACATCACCTTCGATGCTTTCTTTGCCAATACGATGTTCCACGAGGTCGCACATGGCCTCGGCATCAAGAACACGATCAATGGCAGAGGCACCGTCAGGGAAGCGATGCTTGACCTGGCCTCGAGCATGGAGGAAGGCAAGGCGGACATCCTCGGCCTTTACATGATCACGGAACTGCACAAGGCCGGTGAGCTCGGCGATGTCGATCTGCGCGACTACTACACGACGTTTATGACCAGCGTGTTTCGTTCTATCCGCTTTGGAGCAAGTAGCGCACACGGAAAGGCGAACATGGTGCGCTTCAACTTTTTCATGGATGAGGGGGCATTTGTCCGCGATGCGGAAACCGGCCAATACCGTGTTGACTATGAAGAAATGGATGCCGCAATGACCGAGCTGTCGCGACTGCTGCTGACGATCCAGGGTGACGGTGATTACGAAGGCGCCGCCGAATTGACCAGTACAAAAGGTGTAATCTCGGCTCAGCTACAAAGCGACCTGGACAGGCTGACCAGCGCGCGGATCCCGGTCGATATCACGTTCCGGCAGGGTGTTGCAGAACTCGGTATCGAATGAGCAAAAATACATTCAAGGCAGGAAAATGACAGCAAGAAACCTGGCGGCGCTTGTCGTTGTGCTCGCGCTCGGTGCTTGCGGCGGAACTGAGCAGCAGGCCGTCTCGAACGGAATCGAAGACCTGCCTTGGGAGGATTTCGCGGCAAATTCGATTGCGGAGTATTACAGCCGTAACCCTGAACTCGCTGTGAGTGTCGGTCTTCATGAGTACGACGGCCAGATGTCGGACTTCAGTCTCGCGGCTGCCGAGGAATATGCGTCGTGGGTCGACGGCATTATCGCAGCAGCTGCATTCTATGATGACCTGGAAGGCATCGAGGCTTTCGAACGCGACTACATGGTCAACGCGTTGCGCGGCGAGCTTTTCTGGATTCGGGATTCTGGTTTTGCGACCAACAATCCGGTTGCTTACGCCGCTGCTCTGGATTTTGACGTTTACATCGATCGCGAATACGCGCCGCCAGAAGAACGCATCGTCGCGTACACGAAGTACGTTTCGCAGGTCCCGACGGCGCTGCATACCATGCAGGAGAACCTCGAGCTACCGCTGCCAGCCCCGTACGTGCAAACAGCGCATGCGATTTTCGCTGGAATGGCGGGCTACATGGAAAACACGGTACCGGACCTTTTCTCGACGGTCGAAGACGAGAAATTGCAGCGCCAGTTTACGGCCGTAAATTCGGTGGCTGCGCGCGCGGTGAGACAAACTGCAACCTGGCTGAAAGAGCAGCAGGTCTCGGCGACTGACGATTACGCGCTGGGTGAGGAGAAGTTCCTTAAAATGCTGAGCGCAACACAGGGTGTCGATATTGCATTGGCAGATCTCAAAACCGCGGGTGTTCTCAACCTCGAGCAAAACCTCGAGCAGCTTCATGATGCCTGTGCCGCATTCGCGCCGGGAGAAAGCACCAGGGATTGTGTTCTGAAAGTGCAAAACCGAAAACCGCCTGAAGGCGCCGTCGGCGGCGCGACCCGTCAATTGCCGGGGCTCCGCAGATTTCTCGAGAATAATGACATCGTCAGCATACCTGGCACCGAAACCGCGCTTGTGGCTGAGGCGCCGCCTCACAAGCGATCCAACTCGGCATATATCGACATCCCGGGTCCATTCGAATCGGGGCTGCCGTCGGTGTACTACATTGCACCGCCGGACCCGACCTGGTCGGATGAGGACCAGCGCGCCTATATTCCGGGTGAGATGGAGTTGCTTGCGATATCAGTTCACGAAGTCTGGCCCGGCCACTTCCTGCAATTTCTGCACGCGAACCGCGCGGAGAACAACGTCGGCCGACACTTCAGCAACTATTCATTCGTCGAAGGCTGGGCGCATTACACGGAGCAGATGATGATCGACGCCGGGCTGGGTGAGGATGACCCGGAATTCCGCATCGGTCAATTGCTGAACGCACTGCTCAGAAACGTACGCTACCTGTCCGCTATAGGTTTGCATGCCGAAGGTATGACGGTCGAGGAAAGCCAGGCGATGTTCGAGAAAAAGGCGTTTCAGGATTTCGGTAATGCGAACCAGCAGGCATTCCGCGGAACCTATGACCCGGGCTATCTGAACTACACACTCGGCAAGCTCATGATCAATAAATTGCGCGACGACTGGACGGCGGGCCGTGGTGGTGAAGAAGCATGGGGCAGGTTTCATGATCAGTTCTTGAGCTTCGGCTCACCCCCAATTCCTTTGATTCGCCAGCAGATGTTAGGCGAGACTCACGTTGGTGACGGTGCCCTGCTGCCAAACTGAATGATTCAAAGATCGCGTTTGTCAATTCGGGGAAGCTGATTGCCGAACAGCGTAGTCAGGTACAGTGCGCGTTTGGTTTCCAGGGCGCCCGTTATGGTAGGAAACTGCGCCGCTGAATCCTGCAGGTTCATGAGAATCTGACCATCGCCGTTAAAGGCAATGACATGTGACGACGCCACGGCTTTGGGGCGCACAAAAGCAGGCAGACGCTGCACAATCTTGCGAACAAACGGTTGGTCCGAAATCTGATCCAGCAGGCGATTCCGCGGTGCCGCCAGTCCGAGCCAGAATCGGTCATTTGTCCCGCTTTTCAGGTTGTCCGGAAAACCCGGCAGGTTGTCGAGCAATACTTCGGTGCTGCCTTTCCGGTCCCCTGCCAGAAAGTGTTTCAGGACTCGGTAAGTTCCCGTCTCACTGATGAGGAGAAAACTGCCATCGGCGCTGACCGCGACACCATTGGCAAAATTGAGATTCTCCAGCAGTGTTTCGATTCTGCCTGTCGAAGGCTCGAACGCGAACACCCTCCCGTGCCCGCCGTGCTCCATAATGTCCAGCAGGCTTGCTGCGTACGTGCCTCCGGATGACATCGCAGCAAATTTGCTGCTCGATTCGCTGAAATAAATCGTCCCATCGGGACCGATAGCGAGATTATTGGCATAGGCGAGGCGTCGTCCGTCAACTTCGCTCAGCAAGGTCGAGACGATTCCCTCGCGGTTGACGCGCTGCAGTCCGACGTGGGCATTTGCGATGACGAGCGACCCGTCGCGACTGGTCTCGATGCCCAACGGCCTGCCGCCCGGAAAAGCAAATTGGCTCACTTCCTGGTTCAGGATTCGAACAACATGACCGCCGTGCGTTGTTACATAGATGCCTCCGTCGACGCCAATGGTGGCATCTTCTGGCCCCTTGAACCCGTCCAGTCCAATCGCAACGGCGGCCTGCAGCCAGTCATTCGCCTCAAACGGGTCCACCAGGCCGCGGTCTGTCGGAGCATTCCAGCTCACGGGCTCAATGGGAACGGGCCACGCCAGCAGATATGCCAGACTGAGAGCCAGGACCAGTGCGGCAGTCGCGGTGGTTTTCTTCATGGCCCGGCGGTGGGTTCTAATGATTCGCGTCAATCATGCGCAGGAATTCGACCCGCGTACGTGCGTCTTTGCGAAAAGTGCCAACCATCTGGCTGGTGACCATCGAGACATTGGACTTGTGAATGCCGCGTGTCGTCATGCATTGATGTACAGCCTCAATAACCACGCCGACCCCTTTGGGCTGTAAAACGTCCTGAATGCAGTTCGCGATCTGCGCGGTCATCTTTTCCTGAACCTGGAAACGTCGGGCAAAAGCCTCGACGACCCGCGCCAGCTTGCTGATTCCGACGACCTTTCGGTTTGGCAGGTAGCCGACATGTGCCTTGCCGATAATCGGTGCCATGTGGTGTTCGCAGTGTGATTCAAACTCAATGTCACGCAACACGATCATCTCATCGTAGCCTTCGACTTCTTCGAATGTGCGTTCCAGATATTCGACCGGATTGCTTTTGTAGCCGCTAAACCAGTCTTCATAGGCTTTCGCAACCCGTTTGGGCGTATCGATGAGACCTTCGCGACGTGTGTCCTCTCCGGCCCAGAGCAGCAGCGTACTAATGGCGGCCTCAGCCTGCTTGCGACTGGGTCTACGTGGTTTCGCTTGATTCTTCTTTCGGGCGGCCACATCTGTTCCTGTATGAATTGAAAAGCATGCTACGCAGACTTCGTGTCGAGATCGAGCCCGACCGGGCAGCTCACGCCGGTGCCACCCAGTCCACAATAGCCCCCCGGATTCTTGGCCAGGTATTGCTGGTGATAATCTTCTGCGAAATAGTAAGTGTCGAGCGGCACTACCTCGGTCGTAATCGCTCCAAGACCCGCATCGTTTAGCCCTTTCTGATATGCGGCAAGCGAACGCCGAGCTTCCATCTGCTGCGTATCATCCATCGTAAAGATGGCGGATCGATACTGTGTGCCGATGTCGTTACCCTGACGCATGTCTTGAGTGGGGTCATGACCCTCCCAAAAAACCTTTAGCAACTGCGCATAGCTGACCTTGGCGGGGTCGAACACTACCCGCACTGCCTCCGCATGCCCGGTATTTCCGGAGCATACTTCCTGGTAGCTCGGATTAGGGGTGATGCCACCCGTGTACCCGACCGATGTTGTAAATACACCGTCGATTTCCCAGAAAAGTCTTTCGGCTCCCCAGAAGCAACCAAGTGCGAAGACAGCGTTTTGCAGGTGTTCCTTGAATGGCTCCTCCATCGGAGCGCCACTGACAAAGTGACGCTTGGGAACAGCCATTGGAGTAGCGCGACCCGGCAAGGCCTCACTCCTTGTCGGAAGGGTTAGTTTATTCATGGTTTTTATTGTTCGTCAGGTTGTTGAGTTGTCGTCTGCCTACCGCCGCTCGGCTGCTTGTTCCTGGGTTTCTATCGCCTTGTCGAGGTCCGCTTGCTGGTAGAAAAAGGTGTGCTCAAAAACGAGTTCTTCCGATGTCTGCAACTGACCGTCTGACATCTGTGGTCGAAAAACGCGCTGGCGAATTTCCCGATGGACCATGCGCTGCATCTCCGTAAACTGTGGCGGCATGGCCTCGGTGCGGATATTCCTGACCCTACCACGCTTCGATACAGTGTAGTCGACGCGAATTGTACCGGTAAGGAACTCACCGCCGGAAGCATCGCCAGTCCTGGCTTCGCCAATATATTTGGGAAGTGTGCCTTGCCTCAATGCGACCGGCTGCTCGAGTGACGCGCTGCGCGCAGCCAGGCGCGTTTCATCGACGGACAGAATTTCCCATACTTCCCTGTAAATTTTGCGCGCACGGTTGTAGCCCTGGCTAAATACGTAGTAGTCAGCAAGCGAGAGCTTGGTGTCGACCAGGTCTCTCCAGCCAACCTCTGGTGATGCCTCCGCAATTTTCGCCGCGCGTTTGAAGTACATCTCGCCGGTGGTTGCAAGCCCCTGTTGCTGTGGGATCGCCTGAGTCATGTCCACGAAATAAAACGACTCGCCGAGCTTGCTGAGTGGCAAGATAAGCTCGGGATCCTCTTTGCCGAGCTTCGCCTCCACGATACGTATTGCCCGCCGATATGTCGCCCGTTCGTCGTTATAGTACTGGGCCGCATGTTGCCAACGTGCACGCCGCATAAGGGAGGGAATAAGCGCCAGCTCGTCGCCCTCGAAATGTCGTACGTTGAGCACGTGAATGCGATCGATGATATCGCGCGCACCCTTCGAGTTTCCAAGCAGCAGCGTTGACTGGGCGAGAGACTCGAGAATCTCGACCTGCTCAATGTTGTGCGGACCTTCGTTAACGTGCGTTATGTGGGTCGCGCGGGTGAACGCCTGTGTTGCGAGATCGGGCCGTCCATTTCCGAGTTGCGCGGCGCCGAGACCCTTCAGAGGATTGACGAGTCTTTCATTCAATCGGTCTTCACGTTCTTCAATAATCTCTATGGAAGACTCGAAGTTCTGGATAGCAGCATCGTATTGCTCGTTTCTATGCTGTACCAGCGCCAGGTTGTTTAGCGCTTTCGACGCTTCGAGCGAGTCGGGGCCGTGAATCTTTATGACCATTTCGACAATGCGCTTCGCCGAAACGTCGGCCTCGTCCATGGCGCCTTCATTGATCAGCCATCGATAACGCTCGAACTCTATCGCAAGTTGTTCATTCAGCGTCAGCTCGTTTTCGGCCGCAGCGTCAGGTTCTGCCGTTTCCGGCTCAGCGTCCGCAACCGGGACAACCTGGTCCATAGGGCTGCCTTCGTTATCGTGGCCGACTTGCTGAGCCTCGGCTGCAAAGGCTGCCGAAATCGCCAGAAAAAATGCGACGTATTGTGTTTCGTTGATCATTCGATTCAAAGAGCGTTCTATGTCCTGAGCGCTACGCAGGGACTCTCGTGATTCAGACCTCAACGGGCCTGATTAGTTCTCACCCTGCAGGGGCTGGCCGCTGCAATAACTATACCGTCTGAAATCCTGTTGGGATAGCCGCTTAACGCTTGTCAGAAGCAAAGACCGAGCTGTTGCTGACCAGGAGGAAAAAACTGATTGCAATCAAGAGCGTGCTGCTCTTGCCCCGAGTTCATGCCAAAACGTCGGCTGGCTGCATTGAAGCGGTTTGCCAGCATTCTTGCGTAGGGTCCGCGCCCGGTCTGCCTGACGCCGTATCGATTATCGTAATCGCTGCCACCACTGGCCTGTCGAATCAAGCCGGTGACCCGGTTGGCGCGATCGGGAAAATGGACATGCAACCACTCGGCAAACAGCCCCTTGAGTTCGTGCGGCAGGCGTAGAAATATGTAATGCGCCCGAGACGCTCCCGCAGCGGCGGCGGACTCGAGAATGCACTCAATCTCGTTGTCGTTAATTGCCGGGATAATCGGTGCGACGAGTACGCTCGTCGGTACTCTCGCTTCCGTGAGCTTTCTTATAGCACGGAGCCTCGTTGCGGCGGACGGCACGCGTGGTTCCATGATGCGTTTTAGTCGGTCGTCCATGGTCGGTAGACTGACCGCGACCGAACTCAGGCCGGCTTCTGCCAGCTCCGATAACAAATCGACATCCCGGCAAATCAGATTCCCCTTGGTGATGATGTTGACCGGGTGACGGTGCTTCAGGAACAAGAGCAACAGGTCGCGGGTTATCTTCAGAGATTTTTCCGCAGGCTGGTAGGGGTCGGTATTCGCACCAATGGTAATAGGTTTGCACTCGTAGTCCGGTTTCTCCCACTCTTCCAGCAGTCGCGTCGCCGCGTTCGGTTTGTAGAATATCCTGGTTTCGAAGTCCAGTCCCGGAGAAAGGTCCAGGTAACTGTGACTTGGCCTTGCGTAACAATAGACACAGCCATGCTCGCAGCCCTGGTAGGGATTGATCGAAAGGTCGAAAGGAACGTCGGGTGAGGTGTTGCGGCTGATGATTCGGCCCGCAGGCATGGCACGAATAATGGTTTCCGGTGCCTGCTGCGTCCGGGCGTGTGCTTCTTCATCATCGAACTCGACAGCTCGTGTGCTAAAGCGACCGTCAGGTGAGGAGATGGCTCCTCGTCCTTTGTGTGCTGGTGTGCGCATGCTGGCTTCCGATACTGTATAAAAACACAGTACTCATGCAGGCGCCTCCGGTCAAGGCCGAGTTGTCAATTCAATACGCGATAGCCGCGGCCGCGCAAGCAGCGTTTGAAGACATTCTGCTTTTCTCGATCGGCGTCGAGACCCGAACGCGTACCCCCATACACGGCACCGTAGCCAGCGCCTTTGCCCGCCTCGCCGTCAATCGCGCCACCCACCGCACCAACGACGGCGCCCGTCGCGCCGCCCTTCGCGACGCCTTTGCTGACCATAATCTGATCGGTATAAGCCTCGCATTCCTCCCAGTCTTTGGCGAGTGCCTCGGCGTCCACTCCTTTCGTATCGACGATAGGGTCGGGGTGAGCTGCACAACCGGCGATCGATAGTGCGAGCAGTGTCATTAGCACAGCGTTTTTTTCGTTCATGTATCTGATCCGTCCAATCGCAAGGCAACAAGATATGAGCCAACACAATCCATTCCGCTCATGCAGTCAGCATGGCATCATACCGGTAACGCACGAACCCGGGGTTTGGTTGACAGGGCACATCGATGGTTGGAAGCACACACGACTCAACGGTTCGGGCGATTCTGTATGCCTTTCTCGCCAACTTCGGCATCGCTATTGCCAAGAGCTGGGCAGCCGTTATTACGGGCTCCGGTAGTATGCTCGCGGAGGCGATTCACTCTTATGCCGACACGGGCAACCAGGTGCTGTTGTACCTTGGTCTCAAGCAGTCCCAGCGCGCACCGGACGATGATCACCCGCTGGGCTACGGCAAGCTCAGCTACTTCTGGAGTTTCATCGTGGCCATTCTCTTGTTCAGTATGGGTGGCCTGTTTTCGATCTATGAGGGATACCACAAACTGATGCATCCGGAACCGTTGTCACAGCTCTGGATTGCGATCGTTGTGCTCATTCTTGCCATACTGCTTGAAGGGGCCTCCCTGTTTGGTGCCTGGAGAGAAATAGGGAAGGTGCGGGCCGGGAGGCCATTCGGTGAATGGCTCAAACATACCCGCAATTCAGAACTTGTCGTCGTTCTGGGCGAAGACATCGGCGCACAGCTCGGGCTCATGTTGGCGCTAGGATTTCTCGTTGTCGCGTCGATAACGGGCAACCCGATGTTCGATGCGCTCGGTTCGATCTGTATCGGCATCGTCTTGCTCGTCATTTCGATTTTCGTCGCCTGGCGCGTGAAGTCGCTCCTGGTCGGCAAATCGGCGGACCCGGACATTCAGGACGCCATCGACGCCATTATCTGCGAGCAGGAGGGCATCGAATGTGTCTTCAATGCCATCACGATTCAGTTCGGTCCCGATACGATGCTTGCTGTCAAGGTAAAGATGAATCCGGCGCTCAATATCAATGACGCAGTAGATAACATCAACTCACTCGAGGTTAAACTCAAGAAGCGAATACCGAAGCTGAAGTGGTGTTTCGTCGAGCCCGATACTAGCGACTAGCCGGTCGATTCCCGACCGACGGCAAATTGTCTGGCAAGCCGCTCAGTTTTCGACTGGCAGAAAGCTGTATTTTTCCTCCAGTTCCAGCATACGTTCCACAAAACCTCCCGGTTGTTCGATTACGACATCGACAATCTCGCCATTCTCCTCAACTGCGATAACACGCGGTTCGACGAAGCCTTTGTAAGGAGCGACATCGTAGGGTTCCGCGCGGGCCAGGACTTCCTGGTGAAGTACTGGATCAACTTTTACACCATAAGTCTCGATCAGCGACTTTCCTGCTTCGTAGTCTCCCTCCGACTTGATGCGTTGAATCTCGCGTAGCAATTCGCCAAATAAGCCACGAAGGGCCGCGTAATCACGAATTACGAAATAGGTCTTGCCGTCATCGGTGACCTTTTCAATCACGTTCGCTTCACGACCCTGTTCGTAAGCCCAGGCAGCAATCAGCTGGCGATTACGCATGTGTGCTTCTTCAATATTGTCACCCAACTTGACCCTGCGCAGCTGCAGCATGAAGCCATTGCTAATGGCTTCGTCGAAAGTCACCTTGCCAACATCGACAGACGGCATGAGACCGAGTTCGACAAGCTTGGGATCCATCGCAAAATACAGCGACACGAGGTCCGCTCGTGCTTCTTCGAGCGCAGACGCATAGCTTCCCAGCGTTTCTTTGGGTGTGCCAACACCAGGGTTGATCTGGCCCGATGCGTGCCCTATGACTTCGTGCATGTCGACGTCGAGGAGAGACGCAAGAGCGCCGTATTTTTCGTTACGCGTTTTTTCCTCTTCGGTATAGCTGAACTCGTCGCTCAATCCACTCGCTTCGGCGGAAAGATCAAACGCCGCCATCAGGTTGCCGAGCGTGACAGATTTCGAGCCATGCTCTTTGCGGATCCAGTTGGCATTCGGCAAGTTGATGCCGATCAATGAGGTATGTGCCGCATCGCCACCCTGCATGATGGTGGTTATTACTTTGGCAGAGATACCAACAACGTTCTTCTTCTTGTGTTCATCCATGATCGGCGAATTATCTTCGAACCATTGCGCAGTCTGTCCGATAGTCGAAATACGATGCGTTGCATCAAGGTCACGTAAAGAGACGACCGACTCCCAGGAGCCGCGATATCCGATCGGATCGCCATAAACCTCGGTAAACCCGTTGACCGCGTCGATTCGCGAGTCGGTATCAGCGACCCACGCAATGTTGTAATCGTCATAGTCCTTCAGGTCACCGGTCCTGTAATACTTTACGAGTCTAACGAGCCAGTCCTTCTGCAAATCGTTCTCGGCGACCGTGGCCGCCTTTTCGAGCCAGTAAACGATTTTCTCGATCGCCGGACTGTACATCCCGCCTATCTTCCAGGTCTTCTCCACGATCTCGCCGTCGACCTTTATGAGTTGCGAGTTCAGCCCCCAGGACACAGGACGCTCCGGATCGGGGTCGACTTTTGCAGCATAGAAGGCGGCGACTTCGTCTGCCGAAACATCGCGATAGTAATTGGCCGCAGAATTAACGACCGGGTCGACATCGGGATCAAGCGTGACTCTCTTTGGAGCCGTGTCGGGATCGAAGATAGGCGCCTGCAGGATGGCTAGTAGCTCATCGACAGTTTGTCCCTCGTCCAATGGCAGGAGTGACGAATCACTCCTGGCGACCAGGGCGGCAAGCTCGCCCGGAGTGAAGTCCGGCAACATCTTGTCCATCGAGTAATGGTGGTGAATACCATGTGCATACCAGACACGCTTTGCGTAACTCAGCAGCTCGGCGTAGCTGTCGCTACTCCGATCACCGTTGTAACTTCGGACTATGGCCGCCAACAGCTTGCGAATACGAAGATTGTGCCGGTAATTCTGATCATAGATGATGTCGTTGCCTGCCAGGGCGGCTTCAGACAGGTAGTAGGCGAGTTTCTTTTCCTTAAGCGATAGCTCATTGAAGCCCGGAATCTCGTAACGCAAGACTTCGACGTCAGCGAAGCGATCCACATGAACGTCGAATTCGGGTGCAACGGCCTTATCCGTTGGTACGGCGGGCGAATCAACCTCTGCCTGGTCCTGACCACAGGCAGCGAGCAAGAGTAATGTTACGGTCGTGATTATATTCTTCATGGAAAATCCTTTGGTCCAAACGATAATTCTCGCAGATTGAGCACGGCTAATCGGCTAACGCGACCGGCCTGTCAATGTTCCGTGATTCGCTAGTCTGCGGTCGCCTTGTACAGATGTACATCTTGCTGCGGGAACGGGAATGAGATGCCTTCTTTGTCGAATCGCTTCTTGATTGCTTCGGTCATGTCGAACGTGACGCCCCAGTAGTCAACGGATTTTACCCAGGGTCGAACGACGAAATTGACGCTGCTGTCCGCAAGCGCCGACACGGCGATAGTGCACGCTGGCTCGTCGAGAATCCTGTCATCTGCTGCGACGAGGTCTTCAATCGTGCTGCGCACTATATCAATGTCATCATCGTAGCTGACGCCTACGACCATATCGACCCGACGTGTGTCATTCGCCGAGTAGTTGGTAATAATGCTGTTCATGATCTGACTGTTAGGGACGATGATCTCTTTGTTATCGGGTGTTATTAGTATCGTCGTCAGGATCTGCACCTGTTCCACGGTACCGCTGATGCCGGCGCCCTCGATGTAGTTGCCGACCTTGTAGGGACGAAACAGCACAATAAGCACGCCTGCCGCGAAGTTGGATAGAGAACCCTGCAGGGCCAGACCGATGGCCAGACCCGCCGCTCCGAAGATCGCGATGAACGAGGTCGTTTGAATACCCAAAGCGCCGATTGCGGCGATAATGACGACGACCAGCAAAGCCATGCGGACGAGATTGCAGACGAACGTCTCCAGTGTCTCGTCGACGTCCTGCTTCCGCATCAGTTTTCGCAAGCCACGGACAACTAGTCCGATGGCAATCCGCCCGACATAGAAAATGAGGAGCGCAATAACGAGGTTCTTGCCAAAATTGACCACGGTGCCCGAATCAATTCCATTGTCTTTCAGGAACTCGATAATGCCATTCCAGTCGAGGCCAGATGCGGCCGTTTTGATTTCGTCCATTGCTTTAGTCCTTGAGTTTTATTGTCCTGGAACACCCTCAAAACCAGGCTGGAACCGGAAAATCCGGTACGGCCCGGCCGCCTCGATGTGTTCGCGTGATTGCAGTATGACGTCTGGCAGCGCGCTGTCGGCGAGGTACAGATAACCGCCTGGCCCGAATGACAAAGCGTCTGGCCAGCGCACTGACCTTGACTGGATTAACGTCGTTAATTCCTGATCGGGTCCGACAGTAAAAACCGAGCCATGCTCGATGTCCGTAATGTAAATGTTTCCGTCGCTGTCTCTGCTGAGTCCGTCGCTGAGGGGTTTGTCGCTGAAACGCTCAACCCGGCTTGCGAGCTCTGATACGGGCAGATCCCGGTCGCGCAAGTCATCGAGTCTTACCCGGTAAAGACCCGAGCCGCTGAGCGCTCCATAGTAGAGCCATTCGGGCCCGAGGGCGATACCGTCAATGCCACCGCGCAAGGCGACAACTCCGCCCAGGTATTTCATCTCCCGATCATGACTGCGAATCACGTAGTTTTCGGCCGAAACGGACTCATGCGACTCGAGAATCCGGCGCGCCCGACCGCTTGCAACGTCAAGAATGACGATCGCCGGCATTTTGCGCCAGAAACTGGCATCGGCAATGACGACGGTACGCCCATCGGCACTGATCTGCAGGTCCTGCAGGAAGGACCCTGCTGGTGCTATGGATCTGTCCAGAGGCAGATCAAGCAATACTTCGTCAGTGTCGAGCTCAATACAGACAATTCTCGCCGGCCGCATGCCATGCTGGCCATGGTCGATGGTCCATAGTCGGTTGAAGCGGTCTATCGAGACACCGAGCACGGTATCGAATAGCTGGCTTTGCGCCGCACCGGACGGATAGGGGACCGCTGCTCCAGCGATATACTCGAGCAGCTTATTGCCTGTCGGTCTCGCCTCGGGATGCACCGTAAAAAACAATCGGCCATCTCTGTTTACGGCCACATTGCCAATCGGCTCGGAGTAAGAGAGCACCTCTTCCAGCGATGAAGCGGCTAACCTGGGCGCAGTGGACAGGTCCGGATAGGGCATGCCGCCACCGTGGCGAACCCACAGTATCGTTGTAGCAACCAGCGCCAGTATCAAAATGGACAGCAAGAGTCTCTTCATTGTTGGTCGCTGCGATCCTGCATCATCCTCCGGCCGCGGATTTTACATGATTGCGCTCGGCTGTCAGACCCGAATTGCGACAACCCAGCTCGTCACTACCAGGAGTAGTGCGAGAGCCCCGGCGACCGATTGCGAGCGACGATCCGTCGGTACCGGCCCCAGCGCGATCAGTAGCATTCCAGTCAGGAATCCGCAGACGAAGCCGAGCAGGTGAGCGCCAATATCGGTATTGGGCCCGCCGGTACCCGTATACATCAGTAACGCCAGTCCACCGACAATCGGGCCGTAGCGATACGACCAGCGGTCCTGTGCCATGAATCGGCCGCGCCACACGAAACCGGCGACGAGGCCGAGGGCGGCAAATACGGCTGTCGATGCACCGACCGAACGGTGTGCAGATTCGAGTAACAGGGTATTGGCCGCGTTCCCGCTAGCCGCCGCAGCAACGATAGCCAGCCACGCAACGCCGGAGCCGATCAACCGGCCTGCGAACAGGCCGAACAAGATACCGAACACGAGGTTGCCAACGAGATGCCTGGCGCCGGAATGCAGTGTAAGCGCCGTAATCGTGCGCCACCATTCGCCGCCCCTGATCAGCTCACCGTCAACACGACCGGCATCAAACCAATCGTGTCCAAATATCGAATATCCGGATAGCCAGGCAATGCTGCATATCACCAGTACGTAGCCGACAACTCCGGGGACGGGATCCTGATAGGCGATTTGTTTTCGTGGCTTGGGACGCACGGGCGGATTCTCGTCGTCGTACAGGCGCAGTTCCTCTATCGCCCGTGCGGAGAACTCTGCGGGTACCACGAGCGCAGCACTCAATCCGTCATCGATCATCTGGTGGGGAATCCGGGAAGAGGCGAGCACCAATGCCCGATCGGCACAACTTTGCCGGTTTCGGCTTTCAAAAACGACGCGCAGATCTTCTTGCATAGCTTGCAAAACCTGTTTCTGGTGACGGGTAAAACCTAATTAAATCAATAATTTAAGGCCGGATGGCAGCTTTCAGCTGGCGTTCATGCGTGGCGGGTAAGAATACAGATCATCCTGATCTTGTCACCTTATTCGAGCGATTAAATGGCGTTCTGGAAAAAACTCTACTTCTGCAGTGCCGTCGCCGGCGCGGTATTTCTTGCCGTATCCTTGTTCTGAGTCTTTTTGGAGATTGCGGTAAGCTAAGGTTCCTGCAACGGGAGTTCAAATGGGGACGACAAGGTTCGTCTTGCTGATTGCCTCTGTATTCGCCAGCGAAACGCTGATCGCTGACGTCGTTGACGCTGAAGCAGTTGGCTTCACCACGGTCAATGAAGCAACCATCGACGCGTCGCGAAGCGCAGTCTGGCAGGCCGCCGTCGGGGAAATCGATCAGTGGTGGAGTTCGGATCACTCGGTATCAGGCGACGCCAGCCGACTCCGCATCGACGCCAGACCACAAGGCTGTTTCTGTGAAACTCTCGGTGAGAAAGCCGGGGTGGTGCACATGACAGTGACTATGTTGAACCCTGCGGTCCTGCTGCGCCTGACCGGAGGGCTCGGACCACTAGGTCTCATGGGTGTTGACGGCAACATGACCTGGGAATTTTCAGATGCGGATACAGGTACCAGGGTCAGGTTTACGTACGCTGTCGGCGGTTATCGTCCGGGCGGGCTCGATGCTATCGCGGCCGGCGTTGACGGCGTCATCGGCGAAGCGCTTCTGCGCCTGAAAGCCTATGTTGAAACGGGTGACGCGGAGCAATCTTGAAGTGAGTGACATAGCATCGGCTCGGCCTTCGTCGACAGTCGTCGTCGTCAGGGCAGGATCGCCCGAGCCCGAGTTGTTCATGGTGCGCCGACACGAGAAGTCTTCGTTCGGTGCTGCTTACGCGTTTCCGGGCGGTGTTGTCGATGACGATGATGCGAAGGTCCACGAGTTTTGCACGGGGTTGAGCACGGTGCGTGCCGATTTGCGCCTGGGTGTACGATCGCACGGGCTGGATCTATACAGTGCGGCCATCCGCGAGCTGTTCGAAGAATCCGGCGTGCTATTGGCGAGCAGCGAAATGCAGGTTGAGGACCTCGCGGCCGTCCGCGACGCGCTCAATGACGGGTCCGAGAGCTGGCTGGAGTTTGTTTCGCGCAATCAGCTCGAACTCCACTGCGATAAGCTGCATTACATCAGCCACTGGCTGACACCACCGACACTGCCACAACGCTATTCGACGCGGTTCTTCCTGGCGGAGCTTCCGGAAGGACAAGCTGCGATGCACTGCGGAGGGGAATTGACGGACTCCCGGTGGACAACGGCACATGGCATGCTCGAAGCAGGGTGGGCGGGAGACGTCGAGCTGCACTTTCCGACCATAAAAACGCTCGAGAGCATTGAACGGCACAAGACACTCGAGGCACTGGTCGAGTGGGCGCGTTCCTGCGTGCAATGGGGTGTTACGACCATGGCGCCAAAGATCATCGAGCGCGACGGAAAAAAAGAAATCGTTCTTCCCGGCGAAAAGGATTACCCGGGCGCAAAATCATGAGTCCATTCGGTCCGGCAATGCCGCCAATCAGCGAGCTGGGGCCGGGTCTGCGTCGGCTCGTTGCGCCGAATCCGTCGATGATGACAGGGCCGGGTACCAATACCTATTTGTTCGGCAGCAAGGAAGTGGCCGTACTCGATCCGGGACCGGTTATCGACAGTCACCTGGAGACGATTCAGCAGCTCTCGGACGCACCGATTCGCTGGATACTGGTAACGCACACGCATCCCGATCATTCACCGGCCGCCGGACCGCTCGCGGCGGCGACGGGCGCTGAAGTGCTGGGAATGCCCGCACCTGAGGGGAAGCACCAGGATGTGACGTTCAACGCGGATCGGGTACTTGCGGATGGCGATGAGCTGGCTACCGACGAATTCCTCATCGAGGCCGTGCATACGCCGGGACACGCATCGAATCACCTGTGTTATCGCCATGTTGGCAAGAACTGGTTATTCACGGGTGACCACGTAATCGATGGTTCGACCGTTGTCATCGATCCCCCTGACGGCAACATGAGTCATTACCTCGAGTCGCTACAGCGCGTGAAAGATTTACAGTGTAAGGCGCTGGCCCCGGGTCACGGAGAGATCATTGATGATCCCGACCGAATTATCGACTGGATCATTGGCCATCGGCTGGAGAGAGAGGACAAAGTGACAGCAGCGCTTGCCGCCAATCCGAACCTTACGACACAGGAACTCGTGCCGCACGTCTACAAGGATGTCGACAGGAAGCTGTACGCATGGGCGGAGCGCTCATTGCTCGCGCATCTGTTGAAGCTCGAGCATGACGGTGCGGCGCAACGCGCCGCAGAGCGTTGGTGCGTGAAACGCAGGTCCTAGGCGTCAACCGTCCAGCTACTCGGCCCTCTGATGAAGTCTTTGACACTCTTCATGCGGCGCATGCTCGACGGGTGTTGTGCATAGAACGCTTCTTCGAAGCTGACAGAAGGCTGGCGGTAGATAACGCCCAGTGCAACCGGGGACGGCAGGTCGATCAACTGCCTTGCAAGTACCGCGTTAGTCTCGTCGTGAACAAGTACGTCGTCGGGTGTCTTAGTTGCATCGATCACTTCGAGCGTCCAGGTGTCGGCGTTGAAGCGAATTCCCTTGTCGCTATCGTCCCCGAACAACATGGGTTCACCGTGCCTGACGTGCAACTGAGTATTCGCCGCATTCTTGCGTTCTGTGAAGCTCGCAAACACGTCCTCATTGTAGACGATGCAATTTTGAAAAATCTCGACCAGCGATGTGCCGACAAAAGCATGTGCCTTTTGCAACACATGACTCATACCGACTTTGTCGGTATCGATACCACGCGCAAAAAATCTGGCGCCGGCGCCCAACGCAAACTGTCCCGGCGATACCGGCGTTTCAATGGAGCCGCCCGGGCTCGAGGGGGACGTCGTGCCGACGCGTGAGGTGGGTGAGTACTGGCCCTTTGTTAACCCATATATCTCATTGTTGAACAGAAGAATTTTCAGGCCAATGTTGCGGCGAAACGCATGCAACAGATGGTTGCCACCGATGGACAATCCGTCGCCGTCGCCCGTGACTACCCAGACGTCCAGCTCCGGATTCGCAAGCTTCAGGCCGGTAGCGACTGCCGGCGCGCGGCCGTGGATCGTGTGAAAACCATACGACTCGATGTAATAAGGGAATCGCGCGGCGCAACCTATGCCGGAAACGAAGGCCGTCTGCTCCGGACTGGCGCCGACGTCTGCGAGCGTCTTGCTCACAGATTTCAAAATCGCATAGTCTCCACAGCCCGGGCACCAGCGCACTTCCTGTGAGGTCGTGAAATCTTTGGCTGTCAGTTTCTCACTCATGACAACTCACCTCGCAAAGACCCGATTTTCTCTACAAGTTCGCTGATCAGGAACGGTTGACCTGTTACTTTTTCGAAAGAAACGGGGCTCGCACCGAGCTTGTCTCGAAGCAGTGTCGCCAGTTGCCCTGTGTTCATTTCTGGAACCAATATCCTGTCGAAACGTCCCAACAACTCGCGGAGATTCCCCGGCAAAGGGTTGAGATGACGAAGGTGCACGAAACTTACACCAGTTTCTCTAGTCGCCTGGTAAATCGGCCCGTACGTCGAACCCCAGCCGACGACGACAAGATCACCACTGTCCGGCCCGGACTCGAGCTTCTGTTCGGGAATGAAGTTCGCGACGGACTGTACCTTGGCACTACGGAGGTCGGTCATGCTCTGGTGGTTGGCCGGATCGTAGGAAATGTGCCCGCTCTCGATGTCCTTCTCGAGACCACCCAGGCGATGCATGAGGTCCGGTATCCCTGGTGTGATCCAGGGACGACCGAAACTCTTGGCATCACGCGTGAACGCTTTACGTTGCGGGTTTTCCTCGGACTCCGGTAGCGGATTGGCCTCGATCGGGGGAAACGAGGCCAGGTCCGGAATACGCCAGGGTTCAGCGGCATTTGAAAGATATCCGTCTGCCAGCAGGATCACGGGCGTCATGTGGCGTATCGCGATGCGCACAGCTTCGATTGCCATTTCGAAACACTCGCCTGATGTTGCAGCGGAAAGCACGGGAATCGGCGTATCTGCATTGCGGCCGTATACCGCCTGGTAAAGATCCGACTGTTCGGTTTTGGTCGGCAGGCCCGTGGACGGCCCGCCGCGCTGCCAGTTCACGATGACAAGCGGCAATTCCGCGCTGACCGCAAGCCCCATCGCCTCGGTCTTCAACGCGATGCCTGGTCCGGAACTCGACGTCACGCCAATCATCCCCCCGTAGGACGCTCCGATGGCAGCGCTTATCGCAGCAATTTCATCTTCAGCCTGGAATGTACCGACACCCAGTTCGGACAGATGCGAAAGCCGGTGTAACAGCGGCGATGCAGGCGTAATCGGGTAAGAACAAAACAGGACCGGACGATCGGCGAGTTCGCCGGCGGCGGCAATGCCGAGCGCCATAGCTTCTGCGCCGGTGATACTGCGGTACTCGCCTGGCTCCGGTCTTGCCGCCGGTATTTGAACCTGGGACAAGCTCGCAGCGAGCTCGGCAGTCTCGCCATACGCGTGGCCGGCGTGCAGAGCCTTGATGTTTGCATCGCGTAGCGTCGGCTTGCCGGCCAGCCTGCGCTTGAGCCAGTTTTCAACCGGGTCAAATCCGCGATCGAACATCCACAGCAGCAAGCCAAGTGCCCAAAAATTCTTGCAGCGGCTGCCCTCGCTCTTGCTCAGGCCGAACTCTTTAACGGACTCGAGATTCAAGTGGCTGATATCCGCGTCGACGACCTGGAAATCAGCCAGTACACCGCTCTTTCGCGGATCCGTATCGTAACCGGCCTTGGCGAGATTGCGTGCTGTGAAGGCGTCGTTGTTGACGATGACGAGCGCACCTTTGTGCAGCATCGGCAGACTGACTTTTAGCGCTGCCGGATTGAACGCTACCAGAACATCGGGTGCGTCGCCGGGTGTCGTGATCGGACCGCCGCCGAGGTTGATCTGGTAAGCCGAGACACCGAACGTCGTGCCGACGGGTGCCCGGATTTCGGCCGGGTAATCCGGGAAAGTGGCGAAATCGGCGCCGGTCAACGCGGTCGAAACCGCGAACTGGGATCCCATGAGCTGGATACCGTCGCCCGAGTCTCCCGCGAGACGGACGACAATTGAGTCTACATCTTTGTTTTTATTCACGAAAAGTCGCTATCCGAGCTAGAGTTTGCGGCGGATCGAGTATGTGGACGTGAGTGTATCGCAATCAAGATGTCCGCTGTCATCAGCGTTATTCCCGGCTTGATTAGCAGCCTGACTTGGAATAGTTTACGCGGTCCGGAGAGTGAGGTATCCAGCATGACGTTCGTTGTCACCGAATCCTGTATCAAATGCAAACTGACGGACTGTGTCGAGGTTTGCCCCGTGGATTGCTTCCATGAAGGCCCCAATTTTCTTGTGATCGATCCCGATGAGTGTATCGACTGCACGTTGTGCGAACCCGAGTGTCCTGTCGAGGCTATCTACTCGGAAGACGAGTTGCCTGCTGGCCAGGAACATTTCCTCGAGCTCAATACCGAACTGTCTAGGGAGTGGCCTGTAATTACCGAAATGAAAGACCCGCCGGAAGATGCAGACGAGTGGCGAGAGGTGAAGGACAAACTGCAGTACCTCGAGAAATAAGCGATCCGTAGGAGCGCGCCCCGGCGCGCGACACCAAACGAGGCGGCCTGATGGCCGCCGCTGCGCTTCGCGCGCTGGGGCGCGCCCCTACGTGTCGTGAATAAACTTCAGCAACACGTCGGCCAGCTCCGGACCTTTGTCCTCCTGCAGGAAGTGACCTGCATTCCTGATTTTGACATGCTCGCGATTCTTTGCGCCGGGCACGGTTTCCTGCCAGGGAGCTTCAGCGCCGCGTGTGACCGGATCCCGGTTGCTGAACGTCGTAAGAAAGGGCTTCTGCCATTCAGCAAAAACTTCCCATGCGGCCCGGTTGGCATCGCTGGCGGGATCGTCCGGTGTGGTCGGCACCAGCATCGGAAAAGCGCGTGCCCCGGACTTGTATTTTGAGGAAGGAAAGGGCGCGTCGTACGCTGCAACGATTTCGTCGGACAGTTCTGTAATCGTCGCTTTCTGGATGATCTTGCCGATGGGAAACCACGGGCTGAAGCGCGCGAATGCCCGCCATATTCTGAACTCCTTTGGCATTTCCTCATCGCCGGTCGGCATGCCGCCGTTGCCCAGCGCGATACGGGCGAACCGTTGCTCGTTCTCGGCTGCCACGCGAAGACCGATCAGCGAGCCCCAGTCCTGGCAAAAAAGCGTTATCCCGTTAAGATCGAGCGTCTCGACAAATTGAGTCATCCAGCTGACATG
>Ga0265303_10000591_pt1 | contig 20825 bp, 23 predicted proteins | sample Helome_2_FD_192494 | JGI IMG/M metagenome (GOLD analysis project Ga0265303, IMG submission 192494) | Marine sediment microbial communities from subtidal zone of North Sea - Hel_20160317 (Illumina Assembly) | ecosystem: Environmental > Aquatic > Marine > Subtidal zone > Sediment ... | reverse complement strand
CATGTGATTCAATAATCCGTTCCGTTTGTTCTCATCATCGTCATAAAATTGGATTAATACCATGATTTCATTGGTAGATGATGTTCTTATCATCAGAGTTCTTAAAAGCCCCTTATGATTTCTCGGATTAAAAAAGCTAAGTTCATTTGCCTGGGCATATTTCTTTATTTCCAGGCGAATTTCATTTGAAGGATCTGATTGTAAATGACATTTTTTAATATCCAATATCTTATCCCACATTCCCGGGATATGAAATCCAATGGCATTTTTGTCTTTTATTTCACTTTGGGAATTAATCTCTTCCTGGGTCAACCACCTGCTGTCCGAAAATGAGAATTCCATTTTATTACGGTAAAAATACTTTTGATCAGACCCAATTATTGGTAAAATTTCTGGAATTTCCAGATGGCCTATTCGCTTTAAATTGTTTTCAACTTCTTTTTGTTTGTAAAACAACTGGTGCTGGTAATCCATATGTTGCCATTTGCATCCTCCACAAACGCCAAAATGTTCACATACGGGTTCCGTGCGTTTATTGGACAAGGCATGAAATTTTGTGGCAACACCTTCAAAATAAGCTTTTCTTTTTTTTGTAGTCTGTACATCAACAACATCTCCCGGAACAGCGTTGGAGATGAAAATAACTCTGCCATCAGGTGCTTTACCAATAGCTTTTCCTTTGGCACCCGCATCTGTGACCACTATATTCTCTAAAATCTGGCGAGTCCTGCTTTTTCTCATGCCGCAAAAATACTATTTACAGCGAATCTTTAATCTTATCTTTAATAGGAATTACATAAAAAAGGACAAAAATAATTGAACCTTTTCCAATTTAATCGGTCTCTATTGTAGGAATGGACATGGGAAACGCTAAAAAAATATTCGAAGGATTATTGGTTTTACAATATCGATCAGGGAATAAGAAGGCATTTTCCTTATTAGTAAGGCGGTATAATTCAAAAATGTTTAACCACGCTTATTGGTTCACTTATGATAAAGATATTGCTAAAGATATTGTTCAGGACAGCTGGGGAATAATTATCAAAAAGCTACCCTACTTAAAAAAACCTAACAGTTTTGGTAGTTGGGCGATGCAGATAGTAACCAGAAAATCTATTGACTATTTAAACAAGAATCACAGGGATAGAGAAAAATTAAGGGAATACTATAACGAGCCAAAAGCAGATAATGAATTAGACAATAAAGAATCTGATCTTGTAAAAGTCTATGCGGCTATTAAGAAGTTGCCTCAAGATCAACAAGTTGTACTTAGGTTGTTTTATCTGGAAGAATATTCCCTTCGGGAAATAAGTGAGATATTGGAAAAATCAGAAGGGACCGTAAAATCGAGATTATACCATGCCCGTGAAAAATTAAAAACAATTTTAAAAAACAGAAATCATGAATAAGAAGACAGAAAAAATTGACGAATTAATCAAAGAAACTTTATCTAAGGAGGAAGCGGCCTTTTACGATGACCTGGAGGAGCAGAATCTGATAGGGAAAATTGGAGAAGTTTACAAGGGAAAATTGGGATGGTTAGCAGCTATTATGAATGTGGTACACTTGCTAATGTTTATGGCATTCATTTATTGTATAGTCCAGTTTTTTAATACAGACAATACCAATGAATTGATAAAATGGGCATCTGCTGGCTTTTTGAGTATGATAGCTATGGGAATGCTTAAGTTGTTTGTTTGGATGCAAATGGATAAGAATGATATTCTTCGTGAACTCAAACGATTAGAATTGCAAATTGCAACGCTTAGCAAGATGGAAAAATAACTTAAAAAGGAAAAATAACTCATTTCCTAAATTGTGTCAAAATTTGTAATTTAGCTCGTCTGCATAGGATGATTTCTCTCCCAAAGAAGGAATAGCTAAAGTTTTATCAAAATTGTAAGGAAAATGTCAGTTTTAGAAAAGATATCTTCCCTGGATGCTATAGCATTGGAAGAAAAATACGGAGCACAAAATTATCATCCATTACCAGTTGTATTAAACAGGGGTGAAGGTGTTTATGTCTGGGATGTTGAAGGTAAAAAGTATTATGATTTTTTATCCGCATATTCAGCTGTAAATCAAGGACATTGTCATCCACATATAATTTCTGCCCTAAAAGAACAAGCTGAAAAATTAACACTTACTTCCAGAGCATTTTATAATGATATGCTTGGTAAATACGAAAAATATATTACCGAATACTTTGGATTTGACCGTGTTTTACCCATGAATACGGGAGCAGAAGCGGTAGAAACTGCAATGAAACTTGCTAGAAAATGGGGGTATGAGAAAAAAGGGATTCATGCGAATCAGGCTAAAATAGTTGTTTGTCAAAATAATTTTCACGGGCGTACCATTTCTATTATTTCAGCCTCCAATGATCCAATAGCAACAGAGAATTTTGGTCCGTTTACACCGGGGATTTTCTCAATAAGATATAATGATATAAATGCTCTGGGGGAGGCTTTGGAGGATAAGAATGTTGCTGCATTTATGGTTGAACCAATACAAGGAGAAGCTGGTGTTTATGTTCCGGAGGACGACTACTTAAAGGAAGCACATAATCTATGCAAGGGAAAGAATGTTTTATTAATTGCAGATGAAGTGCAGACTGGTGTTGCCAGAACGGGTCGATTATTGGCTTCTTGTGGTAATTGTTCCTGTGCTGATAAGTTATGCAGTGGAACCCCGGAAGTGAAACCCGATATATTGATTTTAGGAAAAGCTCTGTCCGGAGGTGTCTTCCCAGTATCAGCTGTTCTTGCCAATAATGATATTATGGATGTCATCCGACCCGGTAATCATGGTTCTACCTTCGGAGGAAACCCTTTGGCCTGTGCAGTTGCTATAGCCGCTCTAGAAGTCGTCAAAAACGAAAATTTAGCGGAAAATGCCTATTATCTTGGGAAATTATTTCGATCTGAAATGAGAAAATTAATAGAAAAAAGTAATCTTGTTAAACTGGTTCGGGGTAAAGGCCTGTTAAATGCGATTGTTATAAATGATACTGAAGACAGCTCTACAGCCTGGGATATTTGCGTAGCATTGAAAGAAAAAGGGTTACTTGCAAAACCTACCCATGGAAATATTATTCGTTTTGCTCCCCCACTGATCATCACAGAAGATCAACTTTTGGAGTGTATTTCTATTATTGTTAAAACTATTCTGACTTTTGAGAAAAAAAGCCGTATAGATTGATTAATTATTTTTCTACAATAAAAAAACCCTGATATATTTCTTATCAGGGTTTCTTTATTCTGTGAACTTCTTAAGACCGAATTTCTTTAATCCTGGCTTTTTTACCAGTAAGGCCTCTAAAGTAAAAAATACGAGCTCTTCGCACTTTACCTTTTTTATTAATTTCAATTTTCTGCAAAGCCGGCATATTTACTGGAAATATTCTTTCGACACCAACAGTGCCTGACATTTTGCGAATTGTAAACGTTTCTGTCGCACCAGTTCCTCTTCTTTGTATAACGACACCTTTAAAAAACTGAGTACGTGTTTTTTCACCTTCCTTTATTTCGTAGTAAACGGTAATGGTATCACCCGGAGCGAATTGTGGAAATTCTTTTTTTGCAACAAATTCGTTCTCAACAAATTTTATTAAGGATTCCATTGATTTTTCTTTTAATTAAATTAAAAACAACATTCACGTATTTCGTCAGAGGTTGATTTCAAATCGATTGCAAAAATAGTCTTTAAATTATTACTTACAAGATATTTTTCGCAATTTTTAAGAAGAAACATGAGTTTTTACTCTTCCAATAAATCAGGTCTGTGCTTTATAGTTCTTCTCATTGCTTGGTCCTCCCGCCACTTTTCAATTTTGGGAAAATTGCCACTTAATAAAATGTCAGGAACTTTCAGGCCTTTATATTCCCTGGGCCTGGTGTATACAGGCGGAGCCAATAAATTGTCCTGAAAAGTATCCGTTAGAGCAGAAGTTTCATCATTTAGTACCCCCGGAAGCAATCGAATAACAGAGTCACAGAGCACAGCGGCTCCCAGTTCACCTCCCGATAGGACGTAATCTCCAATAGATATTTCTCTTGTGATCAAGGTATCTCTGACTCTTTGGTCGACTCCTTTATAATGACCACAGAGAATGATAATATTTTTTAATAAGGATAGACTATTTGATGTCTTTTGATTAAGTGTCCCACCATCTGGGGTCATATAAATAATCTCATCGTATTTTCGCTCTTTTTTGAGAGAACTTATACATTTATCAATGGGTTCAATCATTAAAACCATCCCTGCTCCGCCTCCAAATTGATAATCATCAACTTGATTATAGCTTTTATCTGTATAGTCCCTTAAGTTATGTAAGTGTATTTCTACCAGTTTCTTTTCTATAGCACGTTTCAATATAGAAGCTTCAAAGGGGCTTTTTAATAATTCTGGTAAGACGGTAATAATATCTATTCGCATAGGGTTTAATCTTTTTTTTATTGATGGACCTATTTTGCTTCCCAAAAATAATAAAGGGAAGTCGAGTTTTTTCTCCAACCCAGCCGTTCATATAATTTTTGTGCAGGATTGTTTATTGCTGTTTCCAGGGCCAATCCCTTGTATTCTTCCAATAGGCAATATTCTTTGGCACTGTTCAATAATACTTCACCAATACCTTTATTTCGAAATTCACTATACACATACAAATCATTTAATATAAATATGGGTTTGAGACTTACAGAGGAAAAAGAAGAATATAACTGGGTAAAACCCGCCGGAGAACCATCAAAAAGTGCTATAAAGATTATAGAATCCTTGTTTTTTATTCTGTTTTCTAAAAATCTTTGGGCCGCCTGTTCATCTGAATTCTGGCCATAGAAAATTCTGTATTTATCCAAAAGTGGAATTAAAATAGAAATATGTTCTTCTTTTGCCTGAACTATATTGATCATGATGTATTATGCTAAAAAAAGCTCCTTAAAGGAGCTTTTTTTTATTTAGATTTTTTGTATTTATTTATTTCATCCTGGAGTTGCCTGCTTATCCTTTGTTCTCTTTCCAAAGCTCTTCGCCTATGGTCCTCATATTCAGTTTCCAGTTCAGCTAAATTAGATTTCGCTTGATGGGTTAAAATATTACTTCTTCTAAACTTAAAGACAAACAAAAGGAATAATAAGAGTAAACCAATTATTACCGTCCACAAAATAAAATTATAGGTTCCTTTAGAAACCTGAACGCCTAATAAAGACATACTGTCCTTCTCATCGCTAACGGTTGCAAGGTTATCAGTTGTCTCTTTTAGTTTACTATTAAGAGAACTGATAGTGGCTTCTTGTCCATTTATTGTGTTATTTAGCTCAATAGCTTTTTCATTGGCAGCATTTATGGAATCCAGGACATTCTTCTTAAGCTTATCCAGGTTAATAATGCGGACCACTTCATATCTTTTTCCCTCCGCATTATAGTTGCCAGATTTTTTGTATAAATATTGAAATTGACTTTCTATGGAACCACCATCTAATGACAATTCTTCCTGCTGGGCACTTTCTTGTGCAAAATGTAGGTTACATGTCAGGAAGGCGATTAAAATATAAACTTTGCTAAAACCTTTCATTTAAAATATTCTAAGTATTAATATATGATTCAAGGAAGGAACTAAAGTACTCTAATAATATTAATTAATAAAAAAAATTCGCCCAATCATAAGATTTATATAAGAAGCCGATCACTGAATAACCTTAGCTGAAAATTTGTTAATAATACGTAAACCGTCTTACTTTAGCTATATATTTTGCCAGTCTGATTACCTGATGTGAATATCCAAACTCATTATCGTACCAAACATATAACACAATATTCTTACCATCGGCAGATACTATGGTAGCATTACTGTCATAAATAGAAGGCGCTGCTGTGCCTACAATATCTGTGGATACCAATTCATTGCTTAGTGAATATTTAATTTGTTCAACCAAATCACCTTCCAAAGCATATTTTTTTATTATGGTATTCAAAGCTTCTTCAGAAGTTCTACTTTTAATTTCCAGATTGAGGATGGCCAGAGAACCATTGGGAACAGGTACTCTAATTGCATTTGAAGTAAGTTTACCTTCCAGCGATGGCAGGGCTTTCGCTACAGCACTGCCGGCACCGGTTTCTGTTATTACCATATTTAATGCAGCTGCTCTTCCTCTTCTGTATTTGCCGTGCAAATTATCAACTAAATTTTGATCGTTAGTATAGGCATGAATGGTTTCCAAATGACCTTTTTTTATGCCCAATGAATCATCAACAACCTTTAATATAGGTGTAATGGCATTAGTTGTACAGGAAGCAGCCGAATAAATGTCATTTCCATCCGGATCAAAATCATATTGATTAACACCATGCACAATATTTGGGATATCATTACCCGGGGCAGTCAGAAGAACTTTTCCGACCCCTGGTGCTTTCAAATGCCTTTCTAAGGACTTTTTATCCCTGAAGGCGCCTGAATTATCAATAATCAGCGCATCATTAATTCCAAATTTTGTGTAGTCTATTTCTTCAGGCTTATCCGAATTAATTATGTGGACCGTAGTGCCATTAATAACCAATGCCCTCTTTGATATATCATAATCTACGGTTCCTGTAAACTGACCATGTACGGAATCTGTTTTCAATAATGTTGCTCTTTTCTCCAGAATTTCTTCTGTTAAGTTCCCTCTGGTTACTATTGCCCTAAGTCTTAACTGATTACCTTTACCTGTTTTGGCCATCAACTCCCGTGCTATTAGTCTTCCAATTCTGCCAAAACCGTAGAGTACAACATCCTTTGGCTTAATTTCCTTGGAATTATTAGCATCTTTTAACTTGAAGTGAATAAATGTCTTAACGTCGTGATAATTATTATTATCTGAATGATATTCGTAGGTAAGCTTGCCTATATCTATTTTTGACGGCGGTAAGTTTATGTCATTAATAGCACGTAATAATTCTACAGAATCAAATATGGAAATTGGTTTTTGTACAAATTCACCTGCGTATTCATGTAGGTTTATAATATCACTGACATTTTTATCAATCACCTGGTTCTTAAAAAGGACCACTTCAATGGCTTTATCATACCACAGATCACTAATTATTTTAATGAATTCAGTGGTGGCTTTTCTTCTGTCGGCTTGAAATGCCAGTTCTTTTTCATAAGATTTGATAGGGCTCATCTATGTCAAGTTTTTTTAATTTAGGCAAAATTATTGAATTCCGTTGGCACCGCATAAGAAAACGATAAATAAAAAAGCGCTCCAAAACGGAGCGCTTTTAAAGTTCTAAAAATAACAACTTTATTGGAAAACTATTCGTTCTTTCTCCCCATTTTTATCTATTAAGGTTATGACCGTTTTATCATATCTAGAGATAGCGCCAAATAAGTTTTTTGCCTCATAAATGTCATTTACTTTTTCATTATCAATTTCTAAAATAACTTTTCCATTTAACCCATATCCTCTGTAGGTTTCAGGTACTCCGGTAATCTTAACCCCTGTTTTTGTATTGTAAATTTCCTTATCGTTCTCTGATAAGTTTTTAACCCTAAGTCCCATAACCGGAACAATGATATAATCTTTTTTCTTTAGTTCAACCGGAACTACTATATCTTCTCCATTACGATCAATGGTAACCTGAATTTTGTCTCCTGGACTTTTTGTTGATACATAACCAGTTAAATCTGCAAATTTTCTAACTTTAATATTATCTACCATCTTTATAATATCTCCTGACCTGAGATCGGCATCATCTGCACCTGAATCCTCTTCTATGCCCTCAATATATACGCCATCAATTTCATTTATCCCATTATTCACTGCATAAGGAGTGCTCAGAATTGGAGAAGTTATGCCAAGGATACCTTTCTGAACGTTTCCATATTCCATGATGTCTTCAACAACCTTTTTGGCAATATTACTGGGCACCGCAAAGGAGAAGCCCACATAAGAACCTGTTGGCGAAGTAATCGCAGTGTTGATCCCTATAAGATCGCCATTGGTATTAACTAATGCGCCGCCACTATTGCCGGGGTTAACTGCGGCATCTGTCTGAATAAATGACTGATCTTTGCCTAAAGAGCCTAAATCTCTCGCCTTTGCACTGACTATTCCTGCGGTTACGGTTGATGTTAGGTTAAAGGGATTACCAACAGCTAAAACCCATTGCCCAATTTTGGTTTCATCAGAATCACCAAAAGCAAGATAGGGTAGGTTCTCATCCACATCAATTTTGATTAATGCAATATCAGTATTAGGATCAGAGCCGATAATTTCTGCCTCATAAGTCTTGTTATTGTTCAATGTAATTCTAATCTCATTGGCCTTGGCAATAACATGGTGATTAGTTACTATGTAACCATCCGGTGAAATAATGACCCCTGACCCCGTTCCTATCTGCGGAGTTTGACCACTTTCCGAGCCGTAGAAAAAATCCAACAGACTTCCGGGACTGCTATTTAAGGTAAGGTTTTTAACGTGCACAACTGCATTAACTGTATTTTCTGCGGCAATAGTGAAATCAACCTCATTAATGCCATTTCCTTTAAAAGATGTAGGCTTGTTGCTAGTAGTTATTACTGGCATCTCCTAACTATCCTTAACAATCGAATAATTTGTTTTTTCAAAAAACATCTTATAAGAAGTAAGGGTGATCGCCCCAGCAAATAGGGCCACTATTAATAAGCTTCCAAATCTTTTCATATATAAATGATCTTTAAATTTACAAAGTAAAAGTACTTGATTTTTTAATCTAAATATTTCCATTTAACGACTTTTTAACTGATTAAACTGCATAAATAATATCATATCTTTGTTACCTGAATAAGCTATGACAGTTACATTTTATAAATACCAGGGTACAGGCAACGATTTCATTATGATTGATAATCGGCTTGGAGGATTTCCGAAAGCCGATAGCGAATTAATTTCATTTCTATGTGACAGACGTTTCGGTGTGGGGGCAGATGGATTAATCTTGTTGGAAGAAGATAATTCAGCACATTTTAAGATGATATATTATAATGCTGATGGGAATCCCGGCAGTATGTGTGGCAACGGTGGAAGATGTATAGTAGCATTTGCACAATTCCTTGGAATTATTAATAAAAAGGCAGAATTTAATGCTGTAGATGGGTTACATGTTGCTACTGTTAATAATGGAATTATTAGCTTGAAGATGCAAAATGTGACCGAAATAATGGCAAAACCCAATTGTCTTTTTTTGGATACAGGTTCTCCGCATCATGTTCAGATGGTTTCCAGTTTAGATGCTTATAATGTATTGGAAGAAGGCGCAAAGCTGCGATATGGAATTTATGGAGAAGGTGGGAGCAATATAAACTTTGTTGAACAAACTTCGGAAAAAAATTTTTCTGTACGTACTTATGAGAGAGGGGTGGAAAATGAAACCTTGTCTTGCGGAACGGGCGTTACAGCGGTTGCACTAGGTATGCATTATTTGGGTAAGACCAAAAGTAAGGAGGTAAATATATATACCAAAGGAGGTAATTTATCCATAAAATTTAATAAAGGCTCGGAGGGATATGATAATATATGGCTGGAAGGCCCGGCTAAGCAAGTATTTAAAGGAATTATAGAGATTTGATTTTAAAAGGAAAGCATACCAATTTACGGGCGTTGGAACCCGGAGATCTTGATTTTTTATATGAACTGGAGAATAATCCTAATATCTGGGAAATTAGCGGTACGATTACACCTTATTCCAGACATGTACTGAAACAGTACCTGGATAATGCACACAGAGATATTTACGAAGTAAAACAGTTGCGTCTTGCAATCTGCAACGGAACGGATAAAGTAATAGGGTTTATTGATTTATTTGATTTTGACCCCAAACACAGAAGAGCTGGTATTGGGATTGTTATTCTTGATCAATCTGACCGCAATAATGGTCACGGTTCTGAAGCTGTATCTTTACTTTGTGAATATGCGTTTAAGTTGCTTAATTTAAACCAGGTTTATGCCAATGTAGGCGAAGACAATCTGGTGAGTATTCAACTCTTCAAGAAGATGGGGTTTGAGCACTCAGGAGTTAAAAAGGACTGGGTTCTTGTTGGAGGAAAATTTAAAAATGAACTACTTTTTCAAAAGTTTGGAAAATAATGTATATCAAAAAAATCTTATTGATAATAGTGCTTCTTGGGTTAATTGCAGGAGGAGCCTTTGCATATTTAATCTATAACGCTCTTTTTTCACCAAATACAGCCTTTAATAATAAGGAAGCATACATTTATGTTCCTACTGGCAGTTCCTATGATGAGTTAAAAAATCTTATCGCGCCCCTTTTGTCTGATATGGAGACCTTTGAGGCGGTAGCAAAACAGAAAAAATATATTGACTATATAAAACCTGGAAAATATATTTTAAAGAAAGGAATGAATAATAATGAGATTATTAATACTTTAAGAAGTAAGAATATACCTGTTAATGTCTCCTTTAATAATCAGGAAACGTTCGAAAATTTGGCAGGAAGAATTTCTAGCCAAATTGAAGCAGATAGTATCTCTTTATTAGAAGCTTTCACCGATCCCATATTTCTGGAAGAAAATGGCTTTACGACAGATACGGGTCTTTCACTTTTTATTCCCAACAGTTATGAATTTTTTTGGAATACGTCTGCCACGGATTTTCGCGATAGGATGTTTAAGGAATATCTTCGCTTTTGGAATGACAATAGAATAAAGAAAGCAGAAGTGTTGAATTTGACACAAATTCAAGTAATATCCCTGGCTTCAATTGTTCAAAAGGAAACCGCCAAGGTTAACGAGAGATCAAGGGTTGCGGGATTATATCTTAACAGGCTGAAAAAAAATATGTTACTACAGGCAGACCCCACAGTAATCTATGCCTTAAAAAGAGAACTTGGCAATTTTGATACCATTATCAAAAGAGTTCTTTATAAAGATTTAGAGCTCAATTCACCATATAATACCTATAAATATGCAGGCATACCTCCGGGCCCAATTACAATGCCAGATATCTCCTCTATAGACGCCGTTCTAAATCCGGAAAAACATGATTATTATTATATGGTAGCGGACGTTGAAGACTTTGGCTACCACAAGTTTGCCAAAAATCTCTCGCAACATAACCGGAATAAAACGCAATACATCCGATGGATAAACGAACAAAAAATAAACCGGTAGACTGTTAATCCGGAATTTTAAACAGCTTATCAAATAAAGGTGTTATTCAAAGATTTCTAAGGAATATTCGTACAAATCTGCTATATATTTGGATTAGTAATTTAAGCATATCAGCTTATTTGGTAGTTAGTCTTAAGAAAACACATATATGAAGAAGTGGTCGTTTATTATCTGTCCGCTTATCATGATTTTAGTTTTAGTTAGTTTTGGGTTTACTACGAAGTCTGAAGTTAAAGTCCCCGAAATTCTAAAAGTAAAAGAACCTACGCTAGTTCTGTTCCCCAAAAACAGAACAACTTATTACTCATCCTTTGTAACACCTCCTTTTTTGGGAAGTTGCTATATAGGATTTAAAGAGGCACTTGCATTTAAAGAGTCTCAAGGAAACTACTTTATAATAAATACGCTGGGCTATCTTGGTAAGTATCAATTTGGAATTGGAACTCTTCAATTGATGGGCGTTTATAGTGCTACCAAATTTCTAAATGACCCAAGTTTGCAGGAGAAAGTATTTTATACAAATATTTCAAGGAACAAATGGATATTGCGTAAATACATCAAATATTTTGTGGGCAGAAAGGTTAAGGGGATTGAAATAACAGAATCCGGAATATTGGCAGCTGCTCATTTAGCAGGTCCTGGTAATGTAATGAAGTATTTATACTCTAATGGCAGGAAGGATGTCAAGGATGCCTATGGAACAAGTCTTACGGATTATTTAAAAAAGTTTTCAGGATATGATATATCTGAGATTTCAGCAATTCGGAATCCTAAAGTATAATATAATAATAAAACAAAAATATAAAGGCAGAGGCCTAACTATCAGGGCTTTTTTAGGCCTGAATAATAAAAATTGTAGGCCTTTTATGGAGTTCAATAGATTCTGCTATCCAATTTGCGGCTAATTTTGTTGCAATAAATTCTGTGGGTAAGGTAAGATCAGTTGCTATACATAGCCATGTTTCCTTTGAAAGTGTCTTGACAAACTCTTCAAAAAGACTATTATTTCTATATGGTGTCTCTATAAACAGCTGACTTTGATTATTTTCCCTGGACATTTTTTCGAATCTCTTAATAGCTTTCTTCCGCTCAGCATTTTCAATAGGCAGATAGCCGTTAAATGCAAAATTTTGACCATTGAGACCACTTGCCATTAGAGCCAAAATTATAGAAGAGGGTCCAACCAGAGGTACTACTGCGATTCCTTTGTTATGCGCAATTCTAACTATTTCAGATCCTGGATCAGCAATTCCCGGGCAGCCGGCTTCAGACAAAACTCCTACATTCTTACCTTCAAAACAGGGATTAAGGAATGAAGGAATGATTTCCGGATCAGTGAATTTATTTAGAAGAGAAATGTTTAAATTGGGCTGTGATTTTCTGGGACTGATTTTTTTAATAAACCTTCTTGCTGTTTTTTCATTCTCTACGATATAATGATCTATTTCCTCTATTATTCTCTTAATTGAAATTGGCAGCACTTCTAAAGGTTCATTTTCACCAAGGGTAGTTGGGATCATATATAGCTTACCTTTCGAAGTAATAATATCTCGCATTTTATGAAGTCTCTTTTGAATTTAAATTTTTAGCAATTATTTCACATGCCTGATTTATAAGTTCAAAAACCTTTTCAAAACCATCAGTTCCATCATAATAGGGGTCAGGGACTTCTCTCACAGATGAACTACCCTCCTCCAATAAAAGTTTAACCTTATCAATTTCACTTTTATTATCAGTTAGAGCTAAGATGTCATAGTAATTACTTAAGTCCATCGCATAAATAATGTCAAATTGAGCAAAATCGGTATAGTTGAATTTTCTGCATCTTTGGTCGGAGATATCAATACCATATTTTTTAGCAACCGCCACAGACCTTTTATCCGGATTATTTCCAATATGGTATCCCGCGGTTCCGGCAGAATCGACTAAAACAGACTGCGAATCGGTTTTTGATTTTAATATACCTTCGGCTAATGGAGACCTGCAGATATTGCCCAGGCATACCATAAGAACCTTTGTTTGCATAATTGGATCAGGAAAATTTCTTTGTTAAATCTTCGATATATTTTCTAAACTGCTTATCCGTTTCAGCCAGATTATCCACTGTTTTGCATGCGTGAAGTACAGTCGCATGATCCCTCTTACCTATCTGAGAGCCTATACTTGCCAGTGAGGCTTTAGTAAATTTTTTCGCAAAAAACATAGCCAGTTGCCGCGCTTGAACGATATGACGTTTTCTTGTTTTGGATTGTAAGGTGGCTACATCCATTTCAAAGTAATCTGAGACAACTTTTTGTATGTAGTCTATGGATACTTCCCTTTTTGTATTTTTTACAAATTTTTCAACTACCTGTTGGGCCAATTCAAGAGTAACTTCTTTCTTATTGAAAGAAGATTGAGCAATTAGGGAAATAATGGCACCTTCTAATTCTCTAATATTTGTCTTAATATGTTTGGCAACATATTCAACTATTTCATCGGGCATTTCAACACCATCCCTGTAAAGCTTGTTTCTTAAAATAGATATACGAGTCTCATAATCAGGATTTTGAAGTTCCGCAGACAATCCCCATTTAAATCGGGAAAGTAAACGTTGTTCAATATCCTGCATGTCTACAGGTGCTTTATCTGAAGTTAGTATAACCTGTTTTCCATTTTGGTGTAAATGGTTGAAAATATGGAAGAAAACATCTTGGGTGCCCGATTTCCCGGATAAGAATTGTACATCATCAATTATAAGTACATCAATTAGCTGATAGAAATGAATAAAATCATTTCTTGTATTCTTCTTAACAGATTCAATGTATTGCTGTGTAAATTTTTCAGCAGATATATAAAGTACCGTGCGTTCCGGATATTTATCCTTAATTTCTACACCTATTGCATGAGCAAGATGCGTTTTACCCAGTCCTACACCCCCAAATATCAATAACGGATTAAAAGAGGTTCCTCCAGGCTTATTAGCAACAGCCATACCCGCTGATCTTGCCAGTCTGTTGGAATCACCTTCCAGGAAATTATCAAAATTGTAATTAGGATTAAGCTGAGACTCTATCTTTATATTTCGAATTCCTGGTATTACAAAAGGATTCTTTAACTCAGGATTTTTAGATTTTATCGGAACATCCATTTCCTGGGGATTAACACTGCCTCTGTTTGAACTTGGAATTTGTTCTGTAAATGGCTCTCTGTTACCATAGGTATTCTCCATCTTAATGATATACACCAGCTTGGCATTTTCTCCAAGTTCTTTGGTGAGCGCAACCTTGAGTAACTTTACATAGTGTTCTTCAAGCCATTCATAAAAGAATTTACTGGGGACCTGAATGCTTAATGCGTTATCAGATAACTTTACTGGTTTAATAGGTTCAAACCATGTTTTGAATGCCTGCGGTTGGATATTATCTTGGATAAAAGCCAAGCAATTGTTCCAAACGGAAATAGCAGTAACACTCATATTAAAAAATATCTTATTTAGTTGGTTAGAGATTAATCTTAATTGGTCAAGGAAAATACCTATTTTGCCATTCTCTAGAGCGAGACAAATATGTGAACAAATATTCTAAAAAAAAAATCATTTTAGGTTGATTTTTTTCTTTTTTTTTTGCATGTTCACCCCCCTCTTTAGGTCACATAATAAATATATTGTTTTTAGCTGATAAATTATGCATTTTTATCGATTTTCTTTTAGGGTTCGTTATGGTGAAACTGATCAGATGGGAGTGGTGTATCATGGGAATTATGCGCAATACCTGGAGATGGGAAGGGTTGAATGGCTTAGGGATTTGGGGATTTCCTACAAAAACATGGAAGAAAACGGAGTTTTATTACCAGTAATTTCCTTAGAACTAAAATTTAAAAAATCTGCGGTTTATGATGATCTTATTACAGTGGTTACCAAACTAAAAAAAACACCCTCTGTCAGAATAGAATTTGACTATGAAATTTACAATGAAGCAGGCGAACTTTTAGTTGAAGCAAATACGGTTTTGGCGTTTATGAATGCTAAGACAAAGAGACCAGTTAAATGCCCTGATTATCTGCTGAATAAACTGTTAAATCTCGACAAAGATTCAAAAGCAGATTAGATTTAGTCCGGATAAAATATCTTAAATATAACTAGGAATCTAATTTTGATATTAAGACTCCGTGAATACCTTTAAATTTGTTTTCAACAAGAATGGCATCATTGAACAACACAGATATTTCAATGGTGCATTCCAGTAACATTTCTTGTTTAGTAATTTCTATTGAATTTTGTTTAATTATTCGCATTACTTTACTAAGTAATGGATAACTAAAGCACAATTCATATTTGATTTTAACCGACTTTTCAATAATTGAGGAAGATTCCAGAACTAGTTGTGCTGCTGTCCGATAAGCCGCGATAAGACCACCAACACCTAATTTAGTACCACCAAAAATACGCGCTACAGCTATCAGAACATTGGTTAATCCAAAAGACTTTATTTGCCCGAATATTGGCATTCCAGCAGAGTTGTTTGGTTCCCCATCGTCATTTGCTCTATGCCTTTGCTTTTCTACACCCATTCTCCATGCATAACAAATATGATTCGCCGTTGGATGTATTTTACGGAGATTTTCTATAATTGGTTTAATATCCTTTTCATCTCTGATTGGAAAAACGTAGGCATAAAACTTACTCTTGCGGTCTTTATAAAGTATACCGTCTGATGCCTTGGATACTGTTTTATATAGGCCAACCTTATTTTCCATCAAAAAATTGCCACTAGAATTATACTTATAACTGCCAGCACTATACCGCCCCAGTTTTTAAAACTGATCTTTTCTTTGAATAATACAATACCAAGTAAGGTGGAAAACATTACGATAGCAACATTATTTATTGTAAAAATCGAGGCACTATTTAGTGTTTCATTTTGTAGCGCTCTTAATAAAAAGAATATAGAGAAGAAATTAGGAATCCCCAGTGCAATACCGCCCAGAACATTTTTGAAGTTGAGTTTTAAGGGCTTGTCAAAAGATCTTAAAAGAACAAACAAGATTCCTGTGCACGCTGCGGTTCCAAATACAGTAGCTGAAAATATGGGAAATTCATTTGTCGAAACATGGTTTTCTTCCATGTATTTTATACTGGCGTCAATAATACCAGAACCTAAAAACACCATCATCGGTAATAAAAGCGATTTTCTTTGAATAGCTATGGGAGTATCTTTTACGGACGCAAAATATACCGCAGCCAGCGCCATAACAATACCGACTGATTTTAAGAAACTGAGTTTTTCGCTGTATAATATTAGTCCTAATATCACAGGGATCACTAAGGACATTTTAGTGGCAACGGAAGCTACTGAAACCCCCAGGCGCTGTGATGTTTTGGCCATAAGGTTAAAGATTAATATAAACAGGACACCTAAAAACAAAGTACCATAAAACCAATCATTTTTTGGAATTTCATAAAGTTGTATGGGTTTATTATAAAATAGAATACCTACGAGACATGCGGTAATATAATTTATAATTATTGCATAAATAGTCTGGACTTTATGCGTGTCAAATAATTTAAAAATTACAAATATCAGACTTGAAAAAAGGATACTTAAAGCGAGGTCTAACATTTTACTATTTGTGAATTTAGATCCAAAATATCCTCCGTGCCAACCTTAAGGTGCCAGCAGCTAATACCTAATTCTGCAGCTGCAGAAGTATGTTCCTTACTGTCGTCTACAAAAAATGTCTTTTCTGCTTTAAGATTATTTGAATTCAGCACAAATTCGAAGATTTCGGGTTCGGGTTTTCTCAAATTAATCTCATGTGATAAATAGAATTTTTCAAAGCAGTTTTTAAAGCGAGTATACCTTTTTTCACCCATTGTCTGTTTTACAAAGTCTATATGCAATGCATTCGTATTGCTTAACAGGAATAGACGATATTCTTTCTCTTTTGCCAATTTTTCAATAAAGTTTAATCTTTCTTCCGGGAAATCGAGTAATATGGAGTTCCAGGCGTGAATTAAATCTAATCTACCCGCTTTGGGAAACAGATGACTCGTTTGATCTAGAAAGTATTCAGTAGTTATAAGACCTTTTTCATAAGCAATAAACAATTCTTCAAGATCTGGAGTAAGATATTTAAAGCCATAATTCTTCATTTCCCTTGCAGTTGCTTGTTTGTCAAGGTTTATGAAGACGTCACCAAAATCAAAGATGATATTCTCAATCATTCAAGAGCTTTTTTATGGTATTATTACCTATGATTTCTATATCTATCAGTTTGCCATCAATACTTGGTGCTTTTGTACCCTTGCCAAAGGCAACATCCCCTGTAATTATTCTGGCTTCATCCCAAAGTCCGGAATTGATGAAGGTAGCTAAGGTTTGCGTACCTCCTTCAATTAGAACACTTGCAATATTTTTCTCAAACAGTTTTCTGCAGGTTTCTTCTGCCAGATTCTTCTCAAAATCAATGATATCGTATTCAAGCCCTGCATGAAACTTAGTTCTGTCTTCCAGCTGAGTTAGAATTATAGTTCGGCTGGATTTATCATAGATATTAAGATCTGTTGGTAGTTTTAACGCTTTGTCGATAATTATTCGAATTGGGGATGTGCCCTCCCAAAAACGAACATCTAATCTTGGGTTATCAGACAAAACGGTTTTTGTCCCAACCAAGATGGCCTGTTCTTCACTCCGCCATTGATGAACACGTTGGCGTGCATAGGAATTGCTTATCCAATAAGGTTCGGGTTTAGCTTTTCTCTTGTCATTATCAGGCGCAATAAAACCATCTTTGGTCTCTGCCCATTTCAAAATAATATAAGGCCTGTGTTTTTCGTGGAAGGTTAAAAATCGTTTGTGATGCTTCCTGCACTCATCTTCGAGTACTCCCATTGATACTTCACAACCAACTTCCTTAAGTTTCTTTATTCCACCACCAGATACCTTTATATTGGGATCCTGAATGCCTATAATCACTTTTTGCAAGTTATTTTTAATTATCAGATCGGTACAAGGGGGAGTTTTGCCATAATGGATACAGGGCTCGAGGGTAACATATAGTGTAGCTTCTTTTAAAAGTGATTTGTCTGCAACAGAATTTATTGCATTTACTTCAGCATGCGGCCCTCCATATCTACTGGTTAATCCTTCGCCGATAATTTTATCTTGATAGGTTATTACACTGCCAACCATAGGATTCGGAGAGGCAGAACCTAAGGCTTTTTTGCCCAATTCAATGCATCGACGCATATATTTTTCGTGTATCTTCACCTGGCAAAAATAGGACATTCCATAAGAAAACAGATACTGCCACTATTAATGTAATACCTGATTTATGTAATGTCTAGTTTGAAAGAAAAAAGTGTCATAAAAAAATGCTATTAAAGGAAATAAAAGAAATTTATCATAGGGAATTGGATGAAAACTATCCGAAGGAGGAAGTAGACAGCATGTTTTATCTTATGATCGAGCATTTTTTGGGATTAGAACGATTTATTCTCGCAATAGATCCGGGAATAGTTATCACAAAGGCGGAAGAACAATATATGTTTGAAGGTTTGTCAAAACTAAAGAAAGAACAGCCTATTCAATATGTTCTGGGAGAAACCACTTTTATGGACCTGAAAATTATGGTAAATGAGTCGGTTCTTATCCCAAGACCGGAAACTGAAGAATTGGTAAACTGGGTGCTTGAAGATTTTGAAAATTTAGATGATAATCTTAGGATTATTGATATTGGAACCGGAAGCGGATGTATCGCCATTTCTCTTTCCAAACTAAAGCCAAATTTTAAGGTTAAAGCTATTGATATCTCGAGATCTGCTTTGGAATTAGCCAAAGAAAACGCCTTGATAAATCATGTGGAGGTCCAATTTAGTCTGATTGATATCTTAAAGGCCACTTCATTAGGTGAAAACTTTGATATTATTATTTCTAATCCACCTTATGTGAGGCAAATGGAGCGAGAGAAAATGCATAATAATGTTCTTCAAAATGAACCTTATTCAGCATTGTTTGTTCTTGATGAGGATCCGCTACTTTTCTATAGAACTATCGCCAAACTGGCAAAAGAAAGCTTAACCGTAAATGGGGCACTGTATTTGGAAATAAATCAATATTTGGGTAAAGATGTAAAATTGCTTTTGGAGGAATTCAATTTTTCTGAAATTGAACTTAGAAAAGATATCTTTGGACAGGACAGAATGATTAAAGCAAAGCTGCCTTAGATAAATTGAAAATGCATTTTATTAGTCTTTTTAATATTTTTAGAATCCCAAAAATTAGGAAATGAATAGTATTGTTGTCTTTTGTGGTAGTAGTGAAGGTAACGATCCCATTGTATTAGATAAAGCTTATTCTTTGGGGAAGGAAATGGCTGAACGTTCAATTAAACTAGTCTATGGAGCAGCGAGAATTGGAGTAATGGGCAAGTTAGCGCAGGGGGCGCTGGACTATTCTGGAAATGTGATTGGAATTATCCCTGATTTTCTTAAACTCAGGGAGGTATTTCATGATGGTTTATCAAAATTGATAGTAACTGAGAATATGCATGAGCGCAAACTGAAAATGCATGAAATGTCTGATGGAGTAATCATGTTACCAGGAGGCTATGGTACTTTGGAGGAATTTTTTGAAATGATAACCTGGGCCCAATTGGGTCTGCATCAAAAACCTATTGGTATTTTGAATATCAACGGATTTTATGATGATTTAATGGGGATGCTTAAGACAATGGTTGACCGGGGGTTTGTCAAACAGGTAAACTATGATATGATACTCATAGACCATTCTATTAATGGTTTATTGGATAAGATGATGTATTATCGACCTCAACACGTGCCTAAATGGATAAATAAAGACCAGCTTTAATGACTATAAAGGATAAAATAGAAGCCTTACGCGAGGAATTAAGGGAACACAATCATAAATACTACGTACTCGCTAGCCCAAGTATATCGGACTATGAGTTTGATATGAAATTAGAGGAGCTAAAGACATTGGAAGAACAGTATCCAGAATTTATGGATGCAAATTCGCCAACAATGCGCGTAGGAGGAGCTGTTACAAAGAATTTTGAGACGGTAGTTCATGAACATAGGATGTATTCTTTGGATAACTCTTATTCCAAAGAAGAGTTATTGGATTGGGAAAAGCGGGTATTACGAATTTTGGGAGATTCCGAAGTTAGTTTTACATGTGAGTTAAAATATGATGGCGCTTCCATTAGTATTACATACGAAAAAGGTGAACTTGTCAGAGGAGTTACAAGAGGTGATGGATTTCAGGGTGATGACGTAACTGCAAACATAAGAACTATAAAATCTGTGCCTCTAAGATTGCAGGGAGATTTTCCATCTAAATTTGATATTCGTGGAGAAATTGTACTGCCCTTGGATGGTTTCGCTAAAATGAATGAAGAACGCATCAATAGTGGGGAGGATCCTTACATGAATCCCCGTAACACCGCTGCTGGCAGCCTTAAACTACAGGACAGTTCTCTTGTTGCAGAAAGACCTTTGGAATGCCTTCTTTACGGTATTACTGGAAGTAGTCTAAATTTTTCTTCTCAGCACGAAATGCTTCTTAAAGCACGTGAATGGGGTTTTAAAGTACCTCCCGCAGCGAAGCTTTGTAATACCACTGAAGAAGTAATGGAGTTTTTAGAATATTGGGATATTGAGCGTCATAGTCTACCCTAT
>Ga0265303_10000590_pt1 | contig 20851 bp, 20 predicted proteins | sample Helome_2_FD_192494 | JGI IMG/M metagenome (GOLD analysis project Ga0265303, IMG submission 192494) | Marine sediment microbial communities from subtidal zone of North Sea - Hel_20160317 (Illumina Assembly) | ecosystem: Environmental > Aquatic > Marine > Subtidal zone > Sediment ... | reverse complement strand
TGCCTAAACCAGAAGGCTATCGTAAAGCTTTACGTTTTATGCAGCTAGCAGAAAAATTTTCCATACCAATTTTTACATTTATTGATACTCCAGGTGCATATCCAGGTATCGGAGCTGAGGAGCGAGGACAATCAGAAGCAATTGGTAGGAATCTTTTTGTATTATCGGAACTGAAAGTACCGGTAGTTTGTACTATTATTGGTGAAGGTGGCTCAGGCGGTGCTCTTGCTGTGGCGGTAGGTGATGTTGTTCATATGTTGCAGTATGCGACTTATTCTGTAATTTCTCCTGAGGGTTGTGCTTCAATACTGTGGAAGAGTGCAGACAAAGCGGCGGAAGCCGCTGAAATTATGGGAATTACTGCTTCAAGACTTAGAGCACTAGGATTGATAGATCAAATCATTAATGAACCGCTCGGTGGTGCTCATCGGGATTACCCTTCAATTATGGAATCGGTAAAAAAAGCATTACAGGAATCGCTTGAACAATTACAAGATATAACTTCTGAGGTGTTGTTGGAAAAACGTTTTAAGCGATTAATGGAATATGGCAAATTCAAGGAAGCTGAGGCTAAATAACATTTCTAGTCGTGTTGAAAATATATTACACGAACAGATTCAGCAAGATGAACATTTAGTTTTAGGGTTAAGTGGTGGGGTAGATTCAGTTGTTCTGCTGAGTATCCTTGCTTCTTTTTCCATTAAACTTAAATTTAACCTTACAGCTTTTCATGTTAATCATGGCATTAGTCCTAATGCAAATAAATGGGAAGAATTTTGCATTGATCTATGTGGTGCTAATGGGATACAAATCAAGACAGCTAAGCTAAAAATCAGTAGGCTATCAGGCACAAGTCTTGAGGCTAATGCTCGGGATGCACGCTATAAATTATTTAAAAATCTTAAAGCAAACTATGTGCTATTGGCACAGCATCAAGATGATCAAGCTGAGACTCTATTGTTACAAATGCTACGAGGCGCAGGGGTAAAAGGACTTGGGGCAATGCCTGTAATTAGAAATCAAATCGCAATAGTTGGAGATAAAGTTCTTGACTCAGGACCACAGATACTTCGACCATTACTTAATGTTACTCGTAGTGAGATTGAAGAATATGCCCAAGTATATAAATTAAGCTGGGTTACAGATGAAAGTAACAATAATGTATCTTTTAATAGAAACTTTTTACGGCATAAAATTTTTCCCTTATTAGAAAAGAGATTCCCTTCTTATCGAACTACTTTTTTGCGCACTAGTAAGCATATGGCGGAAGCAAGCTGTTTGCTAGATGACCTGGCGGAAATTGATCGAATGAAATGCTCTGTTTCAAACCATCTTCAAATCGAGAAATTACAGGAATTAAGTCTTTTGCGCGCTAAGAATCTATTGCGGTATGACCTTGCTCAGAAAGGTGTAATTCTTCCCAGTACAGTCAAGTTAGAAGATATGCTTCGACAATTATTTTCTTCCCGATTAGATACTAAATTACATATTACTTTTGGAGATACCGAGATTCGTAGTTTTAAAGGAGAGATTTATGTAAGGAAGATAAGTGCGTTGCCAAATAAGGAATGTAGATTTGTATGGAAAGGCGAAAAGAAATTAGCAATTACTGAAACAGGTGATTCAGTTAGATTTATTCGTGAGAAAGGTAAGGGTATTAATTTAGATAAGTTAAAAGAAAAACCAGTTATTATCCGTTTTCGATTAGGAGGAGAACGTATGCGTCCTGACTGTAATCGCCCTTGTCGTAGCCTAAAAAACCTTTTTCAGGAGGCATCATTTCCTCAATGGGAGCGTGAATCACTACCTTTACTTTTTAGTGGTGAACATCTCGTATGGGCACCAGGTATTGGAGTCGATTGTGCCTTTCAAGCGGGAGTTTCTGATCCAGGCTTAATTGTAAGTTGGCATCATAATTCTGACTAATTATTTTTTAAAATGGCAAAATCAAAATCAATCTATTCTTGTACTGAGTGTGGTGGGCAAACCTTGAAATGGCAGGGGCAATGTCCATACTGCCAATTATGGAATACTCTTGTAGAGACTGTAGCAGAAAAAAGCTCTACACGTTTTACTCATACTAACAAAATTAGTAAGGTAGAGAATCTTGAAAAAATAAAAATAGGAGAGGAGCCACGATACTTAACTGGAATAACTGAATTTGATCGGGTATTAGGTGGTGGTTTAGTGCATGGAGGCATAATTTTACTAGGTGGCGACCCTGGAATTGGGAAGTCTACTTTATTATTACAGGCACTTTCTTATTTGTCTGATTCATTGGATGTGTTGTATGTAAGCGGGGAAGAATCAGCACGCCAAATCGCTTTACGAGCTAAGCGATTGTCGCTTGTTACAAAAGATGTACATTTATTAACTGAGATTCAACTCGAAAGAGTTCAGGAAGTTTTGATTAAGAATAAACCAGATGTAGCAGTGATCGATTCTATTCAAACAATCTATTCTGAATCATTACAATCTGCACCTGGTTCTGTTGCTCAGGTACGCGAGTGTGCTGCTCAGTTAACAAGAATGGCTAAAGCAAGTGGAACCTGTATTATATTAGTAGGCCACGTTACCAAGGAAGGTACACTTGCTGGGCCACGGGTACTCGAGCATATGGTTGATACTGTACTTTATTTTGAGGGGGATACCCAATCAAGTTTTCGCTTAATTCGTGCTTTTAAAAACAGATTTGGAGCTGTTAATGAATTAGGTGTTTTTGCAATGACCGATAAGGGATTACGTGAAGTAAGTAATCCATCAGCATTATTTCTTTCTCATCACGAGGAACAAATCTCAGGCTCATGTGTAATGGTAACTCAAGAGGGTACTCGCCCATTATTAGTTGAAATTCAGGCATTAGTTGATAAATCACATGTATCAAATCCTAGGCGTTTAAGTGTAGGACTGGAACAAAATAGATTAGCAATGTTGTTGGCAGTGTTGCACCGTCATGTGGGGGTTCCATGTTTTGATCAGGATGTATTTATTAATGCAGTAGGGGGGGTAAAAATTACTGAACCAGGTGCGGATTTAGCTGTTCTTCTTGCTATAGTTTCTTCATTGAAGAATAAGCCATTACCTAAAAAAACAATAGTATTTGGTGAAGTAGGATTAGCAGGAGAAGTTCGTCCAGTACAACGAGGTCAGGAAAGACTTAAAGAAGCAGCAAAGCTAGGCTTTACACAAGCTATTATTCCTAAGGCCAATAAGCCAAAGCATCTAGTTTCTGGTATTGACGTCATATTAGTAGAGCGCGTAAAAGATGCGGTTACGAAGATACATTGAAAGAACAGTTACTAAGCTGTCGATCAATTTGCGTAGGAACATGTATGAAGAACCAGAGCCAGCTATTGATACTTGGAATCTTCTCAGCAGGTATAGTATTGACTTCAATAGTTATGCCACCTATCCCTCAGTCAATTGAATACCATCAATTTATAGATCAGCGCACTTATTTTGGCATACCAAATCTTTTCAATGTTATTTCAAATATTGTTCTTTTATTTTCTGGCCTGGTTGGCTTTATATTCCTGTTGCGCCCACGAGAACTTCTTATACATAAAACATTTATTGACCCCCTAGAACGGTGGCCTTATCTCATTTTATTTCTAAGCGTAATTTTAGCTAGCCTTGCCTCAGCTTATTATCATTTGGCGCCAGATAATACTCGATTAGCTTGGGACAGGCTTCCAATAGCGATTGGCGTGATGACGTTACTTTCAATTGTATTGATTGAGCGTGTTCGTACAAATATTGGTTTCATCTTATTGCCCTTTTTGATTCTATCTGGGATAGCAAGCGTAATGTATTGGTATTGGAGTGAGCAATATGGTCAAGGCAATCTAAATTATTATATTGTTGTACAGTTTTATTCTATTTTAGCAATTGTCATACTTGAAAAATGTTTTCCTTCTAGATATACCAGAGGAGAGGATATTTATGTGGTTATAATTCTTTATACTTTAGCAAAATTTGCAGAAATTGCGGATCATGAAATTTATAGCTTAGGTCAAGTAATAAGTGGACACTCAATTAAACATTTGTTTGCAGGATTGGCAGTTTTTTGGATTATATATATGTTACAAAAGCGCACACCATTATAAAATCTTTTCTTTTCATTATTTTTAAATTTTAAAGGATATTTAAGTGCATCTTTCAGAAGCATACAATCTAATGGGTGGTGAAATTGTCTTGCGTCGTCTTGTAGAGTGTTTTTATGATCTTATGGACGAGGATCCAGACTATTATGGTATAAGAAAATTACATCCCCAAGAATTAAGTAGTTCGCGTCAGAAATTATTTATGTTTTTGTCTGGGTGGACTGGCGGCCCCTCGTTATATGTTGAGAAATATGGAGAGCCACGATTACGTTCTCGGCATTTACCATTTTCTATTGGGATCGCTGAACGTGATCAGTGGTTATCATGTATGAATAATGCGATGGAAAAGACTGGATTAGAAATACAACTACGGAGAGATCTGGCGCTAGCATTTGAGCAGACAGCTGATTTTATGCGTAATCAGCCTGAATAATAGGCTGATAAATATGTGCTATATATTACAGTAAGTGTAGAGCTATTTTGTTTTTACATAGGGATTAGAATTTCCATTTCTAATTAAGTTTCCTCTATTATCATTACTAAATGAACGGTTGCGGTTCTTGCTGCGATTCTCATTGGCGCTGTTATTAAATTTTTTTCTGTTACCATCATTTGTCCACGCACTTTTTTGGTCATTATATCGATTTCCATTAGCACTACTAAAATTACTGTTATTACTACTATTTGTCCATGAATTAGCATGGTTATTGTAATTATTTCTTTTTGCACTATTAAAGTTTCTGTTGTTTCCGTCATTCTCCCATGAACTGCTATGGCTATTGTATCGGTTTCCATTAACGTCATTAGAATTTCTATTGTTGGTATTATTCGACCATGAATTACCACGTTCATTGGTACGATTTCCATTGGAACTACTGAAGCCTCTATCATTTGACCACGAATGACTGCGATTACGTTTACGAGCAATTGTAGGGGTAGTTCTTGATGTTCCATTACTACTAAAGCGAGGCTTATACCTTGGTTCTAGTCCGGGAATAGTATGAGAAGTTATCCGATGTCCCGTGAACCGTTCAATTTTTTTCAGATGGATACTGTCTTTACCAGAAGCAAATGAAACGGCAATTCCAGACGCTCCAGCTCGGCCAGTACGCCCAATACGATGAACATAATCTTCAGCAAATTTTGGAAGATCAAAATTGATAACATGGGTAATTCCAGCTACATCAATTCCCCGCGCTGCCACGTCCGTAGCAACAAGTATTCGTAACCTGCCATGGCGAAGCTTGGTGAGAGTTCGGTTTCGTTCACGTTGATTCATGTCACCATGTAATGCAGAAGCTTCATGGCCTTGAGCAGAGAGGTTGTCTGCCAGTGCATCAGCATCTCTTTTTGTTGCAGTAAAGACAATGGCCTGCTTTAAATCTATATCACTTAATAAATGGTCTAGTAGTTTATTTTTGTGTGAAAAGTCATCTACATGATGTAATCGTTGTTCAATGTTATCCATTTTTGTCTGTTGCTTTGCAATCTGGATACGCTTTGGAGATTTTAATAAACGGTTTGCAACCTTTGTTATTGTATTATCTAGGGTAGCTGAAAACAGTAGGGTTTGACGGTCGTTTGATATAGCTGAAGCAATTTTTTCAACATCATCAATAAATCCCATGTCAAGCATACGGTCTGCTTCATCCAATACTAACATCTCTAATCGTGAGAAATTAATACGTCCACGCTGGATATGATCAATCAAACGGCCAGGTGTGGCCACAAGAATATCTACTGGTTGAGACAATAGCTTATTTTGTAGTGGATAAGGCATACCACCTAGTATGCTTACAACTTTAATACGATGTAAATGTTTTCCATATTTTTTAGCAGCATCTGATACCTGAAGTGCAAGCTCACGTGTCGGAGTTAAAACTAGTATGCGAGGGCCACGACAATTAATTTTAGATGGGGTGGCAAGTCGATGCAGTGCTGGCAACATAAATGCAGCAGTTTTTCCTGTGCCGGTCTGGGCTGAAGCCATTACATCGTGACCAGCTAGTAATTCAGGAATGGCTTGTTTCTGAATTGGTGTTGGTGTGGTATAGCCTGAGTCAATGATGGCTTTAAGGATATGAGGATGTAGGTTGAGGTTTTCAAATGACACGATGTTTTCCTAAAATAAGAATTAATACAAAAGCAGGGAGTGTTTACCAGAAAATTTGTAGGCAAATGTACCGCTAGCATATATAACATCGCTGCTAACCATGGTATGGCATGTACAATTTCCGAGGAGAACTTGAAAATCGAGGAGAGGTCAGGAACGATGACTACGAGAAAAGAGAACGATCACTTTTATCGAATTGCGGATTATACATGAACCACAGTAACTGTTGTGTTTAATTTAAAGTGAGTATTAGGTTAGCTATCTTATTGGTTGGCTGCTATAATGCCGCCGTTTTATTATTCTGACGCAGAGATTTATAAATATGATTCGACCAATCCGTAACATAGCCATTATTGCGCATGTTGATCATGGGAAGACCACTTTGGTGGACAAGCTACTCCATCAGGCGGGGTCTTTTGCTTCACACCAGAATATTGCAGATCGGATAATGGACTCTAATGATATAGAGCGAGAACGTGGCATTACAATCCTGGCAAAAAATTGTGCAGTAGACTATGAAGGAGTGCATATTAATATTGTGGATACACCAGGTCACGCAGACTTTGGTGGGGAAGTGGAGCGTGTAATGTCAATGGTTGATGGTGTTTTATTGCTGGTTGATGCAGTTGAGGGACCAATGCCACAAACTCGCTTCGTTACAAAAAAAGCGCTGGAGTTAGGACTACGCCCAATTGTTGTAGTCAATAAGATTGACCGTCCAGGCGCCCGTTCAGACAAGGTAGTAAATTATACTTTTGATTTATTTGATAAGTTGGGCGCTACTGAAGAGCAGCTTGATTTTCCCGTAGTATATGCCTCGGCGTTAAATGGTTATGCTAGGTTAGAACTGGATCAAACCAATACGGATATGCGTCCATTATTCGATATCATACTTAAGCACGTTCCTGCTCCAGTTGGTAATGCTGATGAACCTCTTCAGTTACAAATTAGTGCATTAGATTATTCGAGTTTCGTTGGTCGTATTGGTATAGGTCGCATTAGCCGTGGGAGCCTAAAACCAAATCAGGATGTAATGGTGTTGGCCGGGGATAGTACTCCCAAGAAAGCTAGAGTCAACCAGATACTTGGTTTTAGGGGAATCGAGAGAGTGCAATTAGATGAGGCGACAGTAGGTGATATAGTATTAGTGAATGGTATTGAAGAACTTTGTATTGGAGCTACTTTAGCTGATGTAAATCAACCTGAAGAAATACCGATGCGAATGGTAGATGAACCTACATTGACTATGAATTTTCAGGTGAATACATCGCCCTTTGCTGGAAGAGAGGGTAAATTTGTCACTAGCAGACAGTTACGAGAGAGGCTAGAGAAGGAGCTGCTTACAAATGTAGCTATGAAATTTGAAGATACAGATGAAACTGATGTTTTTTTAGTCTCTGGCCGTGGAGAATTACATCTTACTATTTTACTTGAAAGTATGCGACGTGAGGGCTATGAGCTTGCAGTATCACGTCCGCATGTTGTATTTCGTGAAATCAATGGAGTTAAATGTGAGCCATTTGAGATGCTTACCATAGATGTAGATGAGGCAAATCAGGGTGTAGTTATGGAAGCTCTTGGTGCGCGCCGTGGTGATTTACTGGATATGGTTCCAGACGGACGTGGGCGTGTAAGACTTGACTATCATATACCTGCACGTGGCTTAATTGGTTTTCAGTCTGACTTCATGACCATGACGCGTGGTACCGGTATTATGAGCCATGTATTTGATGAATATGCTCCGGCACGACCTGAGATTGCCGCACGTAGAAATGGTGTATTGATTTCTGCTGAAAAAGGAGAAGCAGTTGCATATGCATTGTGGAAGCTTCAGGAAAGAGGACGTATGTTTGTTAGTCCTGGTGATCGTTTGTATGAGGGTATGGTGATAGGTATTCATAGTCGTGATAATGACTTAGTAGTAAATCCTATTAAAGGAAAGCAACTTACCAATGTACGTGCTTCAGGAACTGATGAAGCGGTTACTTTGACGCCACCAATTCAACTTACATTAGAATCTGCGATCGAATTTATTACGGATGATGAGCTGGTAGAAATTACTCCAAAGACTATCCGAATAAGAAAACGTCTTCTATTGGAACATGAGCGCAAGAAAGCTTCTCGTGCCGCATAAATTAAAAAGTTATTAATATATTATTTGTATCTTATTTTCTAAGATTTAGTCTTATCGAAGCTACTAGCTCATTGGGCTAATCTACCAATAATTAAACCAAACTGAACGGTAAAAAAAATCTTTTAATGAATGAAAGAATTCTTTGGTATATAGCTGATCCTATGTGTTCTTGGTGTTGGGGGTTTGCACCTATAGTTAAAGCAATTAAACTGAATTACAGTGAGTATTTAAAGATTAAGCTATTAATGGGTGGTCTGCGACCCGGGACAAAACTTGCTATGGCGTCTAAACAACGGGCAGAAATATTGAGTCATTGGAAAGCCGTAAATAGAACGACTGGGCAGCCATTCTCTTTTGATGGAGCAATGCCAGAAGGATTCATATACGATACCGAGCCATCTTGTCGAGGAGTGGTAGCTATGGCCATGATCAATTCGAAATTGGTGTTCTCATTGTTAGAATCAATACAGCATAGTTTTTATGTAGAGCAGAAGGATGTGACTAATCCTAAAATATTGGCGCAGCTGGCTGGTGAAATAGGCGTTGATATGGAGTCATATTTACGGGTATTTGAGTCCGATGAAGCAAAAAGTAAAGTTTCTATTCATTTCAATAAAGTACGTAGGTGGGGTGTAAATAGCTTTCCTACAGTAGCAGTAGAAAATGAAACAGGCTGCAGTATTCTTAATAGAGGATATTGCAAGCTAGATGTGTTGTGTCAAAAACTCGATGGATGGCTAGAGACATAAAATATTATCAAGAAAAAGGTTTTATCTATTTATTAGGAGTTCATCTTAGCTACCATCCTGATCCAGCAGACCATCCGAACTGTTCTAGATATTGTTGAAATGTATCACCTTTAATGATCCAGGCAATGAGTAACGAGGTACAGTACAATAAAAAAATAGTACCTATAGCCCTCAGTGGACTCAGAGTGGAATACTTTTTCCATTGCTCAATCATGCTATTATCCATAGGCTCTTTTTTCTTATGAAGCTCTACTTCGGCCAAGACACGATTTTTTGCCTTATTTATTATCTTTGAAATACCTTCTTGATATGCAGAATCAATTAGATCAATTTTAGCGATAGTCGAATTGACAGTTGTCTCATTTGGTGTGGGTACTTTACCAAGCCTCTTATAGAATTCTCTCATTCTTCCTAGGTATTGGCTTTCAGAAAAAATATTATTAATTGTTTTTTCAATATCGTAGGAATTCTCTATACTTAGAAAAATATCCGGCTTATTTAAAGTTAAATTTATTTCCTGGATAAGCTTATGTTCTTTCTCAGCTATAAGATCAAATAATAATGCTTCTATAATTTGGGGTGAAGGAATATAGAATTCTTGATTATCACTGTGTAAATCATTATAAAACTTACCAAGTTTTATAATGATTTCTTTTTCGCATTCATTATTAATAGCTTTAAGCCTGGTGTTAAGTGTATTAATACTCATAATCTAAATTGTAATAAGGTAATCTGGTAAGGTTTAATCTTTAAAGTTCTGATATCTTACATTGGGATAACCGAAAAGACATCATGATCTTCTATAGCCGCTATAGTACGGCTAAGAAGCTCGTAATTGTGTTCTAAACTCATCATTCCACCAATAGCAAGTGTCACGATCATTGCTTCAAAGGGATAAATAAGGTGAGCGTGATATCGTTGTTGCATATTTTCAATATCAGAATATGCAACCCCATTTTTTATTAGTTCCTGTTTATATACAGTCACGAGATTGTCCTCATGGTGCCTTCTTATTTCAGGCTTTAGGGCCGTAGATAAAAAATAAGCAATATCACTAATTCCTTCTCCAAAGCGGACAAGCTGCCAATCTAGAAAACCAGGGTGAGATTCATTCCAGAACAGATTTCCAGGATGGCAATCATGATGAATAAGTGTTTGTGGAGAACCTGAAAGGTAGCGCATTACTTTGCGACGATTGCGAGCATAGTTAATAGCTGGAGCATGTAGAGCAGGGGGGATAAGTTTTCCAGCTAGGCGTAGTCCTCTTTTCATTAACGGAACAGATAATGCTGTTCCTAAGTGATCTTCCAGACGCCGTACCGGCCCGGCTAGCCATCGATAAGTCTGATTTCTATCTACTTTATTCCAGAAATAAGTATGAAATTTTGCAAGTTGTTCGACAACAGCAGTTGCCTTTGTAATTGTTAGTGCATCACTTGGTGTGCTAGGAGTAGCGCTATGCTCTGCTACGTCAAAAAGAACCAATGTTGCACCTATTCCAAATTTACTTTGTGCTGCTATATGATTTGGTACATCAATCGGAATAGTAGAAGCTAATTTATTATAAAAACGAACTTCAGTATGAAGAAGTCTAGGTAAGGCTGTTATTAGTTTGGCTTGCCAAGCTAACGATGGAAGTTTTATAAACCATTTTTGAGGTAGAACCTGTGGATTATCATGATCAACCACTACACGAATTCTCGTTGTGGTTCCAATATCGACAGAAACGATAGATACATTTAGAACTGTGGTATCAGGATGATGTAAGTTAACAACTCGTTGAGCCCAGTCGATAGTTAGATCATTTGGGTGACGTGCAAGAATATTATTCTTCATTTTTAGAAGTATATTGTTCTATCATTATTAACGTCTAGTCATATTATCTTAAAATATTAGAACAAACTGAATTTACTCTATGCTTGCCTTATTATGGTAATATTTTTAAAGAGGAATTAGATTTTTATCTTATTGCAATTAATATCTTGTTATGAAAAATATATGAACCCAATGTTTGATGCGTTATCAAAAGCGTTTCGTGATCTATTTCAATTTCGAATACTGTGGATTGCCTTATGGCCAATCGTAACAGCAGTTTTTATGTGGTTTATTTTAGGTGTTATTTTCTGGGGAGTATTTTCAGATTGGATTACAAGTGGTCTTACAGCACTTGGTATCAAAACATGGCTTGAGGGTATTGAGCCACAATGGATAGCGCATTCAATACAAGCTATAGCGCATTTAATTTTATTTATACCATTAGTTTTTGTAACAGCACTGGTAATTACAGCTTTATTCGCGATGCCCATGTTGATTCGTTTAGTAGCTGAACGTGATTATCCGGAGCTTGAGCGCAAGAATGGCGGCAGTGTTAGTGGCAATTTATTAAATGCTCTTCTTGCTATATCAATATTTGTTGTTATATGGGCACTAACCATTCCATTGTGGTTAGTTGGAATAGGGGTAATAATTCCATTCATTGCAGCAGCATATCTTAATCAGCGTTTGTTTCGTTATGATGCATTAGCTGAGCATGCAAGTCATGAGGAAATGAAAGCTCTATTTTCTGCTAATCAGTCGTCATTGTGGGGGCTTGGTTTGTTAACTGGTCTTGCTCAATTCGTGCCGATTTTGAATCTATTTGCACCCGTATTATCAGGACTAACATTTATTCATTTTGGTCTTGGGCGACTTAATAATTTACGTCAATAGCCCTAGAGAATCTAGAAAATACCTCTTATAATTATTAGTTAATTACATTATAGAAATCACGCAACTATCTTTTTTTGCGCATATTGTAATTTATTAACTATTAACATTAAAAAAGTAATATAACATTATGAAAAACAACATTTATATTAGGATCTTTTTTCTGGGTTAATTCAAATACTGTGTTAATACAAAAAACAGTACAGCCAGGTTAGTTAAGGCATATTTTAAAGGGTATAGTAAATACTGATATAAAAAGTTTAGTTCATCCAATTTGACCGTAGCTCTATAGTTTCTCCAGAAAAATATAATCAGCAAATAGATTCGGGTTATTAATATTAGATATATGTTACTAAATTTTATGGAATAGTTAGATATAGTTTATAAGTTAAATTCTACTATTAGTTTAAGGAGGAATTTCTCATGAGTGACAAGATCATTATTTATCAAAAACCAACATGCAGTAAATGTAGAGCTACACTTGATATTCTTAAAGGTAGTAATGAGGAATTTGAAAGTATTAACTATTATGAAGTGCCTTTAACTGGTAATCAGTTACGTGAGCTGCGCGATAAAGGACTATCAGTACATGAGATGCTGCGTAGCGATGAGCAATTAGCACGCAGTATGAATCTTGCTACTAGAAATCTTTCGGATGACGAATTAATTGACATAATGGTAGAGAATCCAGATTTGATTCAAAGACCAATTGTTGTAAGAGGGAGTCAGGCAATAGTGTGCCGGCCACCTGAAAATGTTAAAGAACTACTATGACATAAACTAATACTTATTCGTTATAAGAGATAAACGAAAATATTGACCGATATAGGGTCTGTAAAGTAAAGTCCAGCAAGCTTCATTATATAAAACTAGGATATCAATTTTAATGGATTTAAAAACCCAGACTGACGCAGAGCTTATTTTGCTTCGTGACAATCTTAATGAATGGTGTCACAAACATCATCAATCAAAATGGGGGCATAGGTTGTGGATTTTGGTTGTTATTTTAGGTGTTGTTGCCTTTCTTGATGGAATAACAGATATCTTTTTTATTGGAATAAATCTGCCGGATATACTTTTGGTTGCATTAGGGACAATAACTTGTTTCTCATGGTATAAAGGCGACAAGCGTAGAAAAGTAAATACACGCCTCTTGGCTGAGATAAATGGTGAGATTGGACAAAGAGATTCAATTACTGTGGTTGAAAACTCAACTACGAAAGGAACAGAATCTGCTTAAAAATTATCTGCTTTTTAATTTCCTGAATATAAATAGATTTTTTTGATTGCCTTAATAAAAAATATCCTCATACAGGATGAGCAAAAAAACTACCAGCCAGCCAAATAGAGCTGATACCAAGCATAATTAGTGCAACCTGCTGAACAGTAGCACCAATTTCTGGGCGTTTATGTAGTCCTGGAATTAAATCTGACATTGCTACATAGATCATGCTAGCTGCAGCTAGTCCTAAAAGAGAGGGCATAAGGTGGCTCATGTCTTGCAGCATAAAATAAGCCATCGTGCCGCCGATCAGTGTTGCAACACTAGATAATAGATTAAACATAAGTGCTTGCTGCCGTGAATAACCAGAGTTAAGTAGAATTAGAAAATTACCTGCCTCTTGAGGAATTTCATGGGCAATAATAGCTATGGAAGTGACGATGCCGAGTTGTACATCTACCATAAATGCAGCAGCAATAAGTACTCCATCAACAAAATTATGAAATGTATCACCCAACATAATCATCATGCCGCTACGACCACTATCGTGGTTATTCATAGTAGTATTTGTAGTAGCACCATGTTTTGGATCATGCACCTCACATTCTACAAAATGGCAGTGGCGCCAAATTACCAGTTTCTCCAGAATAAAGAATAATAGGATCCCAAATAATACAGTGGCAGCCATTTCCCCTGGGTTCTTAGACAATTCAAGTGCTTCTGGTAGTGCATTAAGGAATGCGGCCCCGAGAAGGGCTCCAATTGCGTAAGAAATTAGCATTTGTACCCAAGAGGCGCGTGTATTTAGTGTTAGCATTGCAGCAAACACTACACTTAGTGAACCGCCTAGCAGGCTGGCAGCAATAATCCAGGAAAAAGTGGTCATAGCAACAATTTATGGAAGAATCAGCGATTATACGCTGTTGAGAGATTTTAGTTGTTATGGAATCTAAAAAGTTTCTGAGAGCGTCTTAATTTATAGGCTTTCATGCAGAATGCCCAGAGAATTATCAATGTTATTTCGTAAGCCAAATCAAACCGGCCATTCTACCTGTAACACCGTCTCGTCGATAGGAGAAGAATTTATTTGAGTTACTATATGTACACTCGTCATTGCTAAAAATTTTAGTTACACCTACCGCTACTAACCGCGCCCGTGCTAACAGAAAGATATTAGCGAGCCATTTTTTACTATTGACTCCCTCGTGTGGAACGAAGGCAGGTGCAGACATTTTGTCCTGCTTTATAAAAGAATGTCGTACTTCTTCTCCAATTTCAAAATAATTTGGACCGATAGCCGGGCCTAAGTAAGCCATAATATGGCTACACTCTTTTCTCATCTCTGCTACTGTTTGTTCAATTATCCCTGATACTAGGCCGCGCCATCCAGCATGAGCAATACCTACTACTGTTCCTGCTTCATCACATAAAAATATAGGTAAGCAGTCAGCGGTAAGTATTGCACAGACTGTGTTGTAAGTTTTACTTAAGGCAGCATCACCCTTAAGGATATTGGTATTATTATCTACCCATATGGGAGTTGAACCGTGGATCTGATTCAACCATTTTGGTTCATTTGGGAGGGATTTAAATAATTTGGCACGATTTAGATTAACAATATTTTGCTTATCACCAACATGATCTCCCAAGTTAAAGCTTGTGTATGGACCAGAACTAACACCACCATTACGTGTAGTAAATATTGCTTGAACATTTGGTGGGGCTGGCCAATCTGGAATGATCCAATCATTCATAAAGGTAATATATTTTTCAGAAAAAAATTATTATGATACTGCACGGAGCATAAGTAAAAGCTCATCAATATCTTTAGGTAGCTCAGTTTCCCACATTACTTTTTGACTGGTATCTGGGTGAATAAACTCCAGCCGTTGAGCATGTAGCGCTTGTCTTGGAAAGTCCGAAATTAATTTTCTAACCTCTTGAGAGACTTTCTGTGGTTTCGCACCATAAATAGGGTCGCCAACAAGTGGATGACCAATAGAGAACATGTGTACGCGAATTTGATGCGTACGACCGGTATCCAGACTACACTGGAGCAAGGTACTGCCATTGATTTGTTCCTTTATTAGGTAATGGGTACATGCTTCCTTACCATTCTTATTTACTGCCATTTTTATACGCTGTACTGGGTGTCTACCAATTGGTGCATTTACCTGGCCACTATATTTAACATGACCATGTACTAAAGCTAAATAATCTCGTTTCATTGTGCGGTTCTGTAGTTGTCTTACTAAACTGGTTTGTGCTTCAAGTGTTTTTGCTACAACCAACAACCCACTAGTATTTTTGTCAAGCCGATGTACAATACCAGCGCGTGGTATTTCTTCTAATTGTGAAGAATGATATAACAAACCATTTAGCATGGTTCCTTGCCAATTTCCGTTGCCTGGATGTACTACCATTCCTGCCGGTTTGTTAATGACAAGAATTGCCTGATCTTCATAAATAATATTAAGTTTGAGAGGCTCAGCTATGTGTGTCGTTTCATTGTGATGCATTATTGGTTTTATTTTAATTTTTTCACCACCCCATACTTTTCTTTTTGAGTTCGCATTTTGATTGTCTACAGTTATTCGTTTTGCAAGAATCCACGTTTGCAATCGGTTGCGCGAATGATTCGGCAATAGCAGTACAAGTGCCTGGTCAAGTCTAAGTCCCGCACAATCTTGTGGAATTTCTAATTCGAGAATATTTACTGTTGGCACGGATTATAGGAATTTAGCGTTATAATATGATGATTCGTTTTTAGCTTTCATTGAAATCGTTATGTCCATAATATCTCGTAGTTTAGCCCTAATAATAGTATTTCAGCTATCAGGTTGTGCTTTTGGATGGTTAAAAACCACAAAAAAAGGTGAAAATACTGAGGGCTGGACTGTAACTCAATTTTATGAAGCAGGTAAACAAGACCTGGAAGATGGTGATTACAAGGGTGCAATTCTTTTTTTTGAAGCTCTTGAGGCACGTTATCCATATGGCCGTTATTCACAGCAAGCTCAACTTGAAGTAGCTTATGCCCATTATAAAGAAGATGATCAGGCTGCTGCAGTCATTGCTGCAAACAGGTTTATTAAACTGCATCCTAATCATCCTAATGTTGATTATGCATATTATATTAAGGGACTATCAAGTTTTAACGATGAGAAAGGTATGGCAGGATATTTAATGAAATACTGGTTAGATCAGAAGATGAGCGAGCGGGATCCAAAAGCATCTCGTGAATCATTTGAAAGCTTTAAAGAGCTAATTACGCGTTTTCCCAAAAGTAAGTATAGGCCTGATGCTATAAAACGCATGAATTTTCTATTTAATACAGTAGCAATGGGTGAGATTTATGTTGCGCGTTATTATATGAACCGAGGAGCTTATATAGCTGCAATAAATCGCGCGCAGTATACACTTAATGAATATCCTCAGACTCCTGCTACTAAGTATGCGCTAGAAATTATGGTAGATGCTTATGATGAACTAGGAATGGATGATTTGCGCGATGATGCTAAGCGTGTAATGGAGAAAAACTTCTCTAAGAATAAAGAATCTTCAGGTATAGCTATGTCTGATAGTAAGACCTGGTGGAAATTTTGGTAGCTTATATAAATATATATAGATCCCAGTTTTAATGGCGTCCCCAAGGGGATTCGAACCCCTGTACCCACCGTGAAAGGGTGGTGTCCTAGGCCTCTAGACGATGGGGACAAAAATCATATTATAACTATCCAGTCGTAGTTTGGTGGAGATAAGCGGGATCGAACCGCTGACCTCTTGCATGCCATGCAAGCGCTCTCCCAGCTGAGCTATACCCCCGCAAAATGAAGGCGAATTATACTGAGGCGTTCTTTCAAAGTAAAGCCAAGGTCAAGTAGGAAAGTTGGTTATTTGGTTATTCATACGCTCAAGTGTCTCCTTGCTACCAAGTAGTTCCAGCACTAAATCTATAGAAGGTGTTTGTGTTTCACCAGTTACCATGACTCTTAATGGCATTGCTATTTTTGGTAATTTCATATTATATCTAGTGGCAGTTCCTTTAATTTCATCATGTATTGTTTTGCGCTCCCAAGAAATAAGAGAAAATCTTGATATTAAATCCTCCATCACTGGCTTTAACTCGGCGCTATAATATTGCTCCTTAGCTTCCACTGTAGGCTCTATTTGTGTAAAGAAAATAATTGACTTATCAGTAAGTTCCGAGATAGTTGTAACCCTTTCCTTTAAGATGCTTACTGTCCATTGTAAATCTGGCCCAACTGAAATATCGCAACCTTTTTTCTCTAGTAAAGGTTTGATCTGATCTGCCAAGAAGGCATTATCTGTTGTTTTAAGATAGTGTTGGTTTACCCAGCGCAATTTTTCAGAGTCAAATTTTGCCGGTGAGCGATTAACAGAGGCTAGATCAAACCAATTAACGAATTGATCTCGACTAAATATTTCTTCATCACCATGTGACCAGCCAAGTCGTACCAAATAATTGATTAATGCTTCAGGTAAATAACCATCATCATAGTATTGCATCACTGAGACTGCGCCATGTCTTTTGGAAAGGCGTTCTCCATCAGTTCCCAATATTATCGGTACATGCGCATATTGTGGTAGTGGCTCTCCAAGTGCTTTAAGGATGTTTATTTGACGCGGAGTATTATTAACATGATCATCGCCACGAATTACATGGCTGATATTCATATCAAGATCATCTAAAACTACTCCAAAATTATAAGTTGGAACCCCATCAGCACGTAATAACACCAGATCGTCTAGTTCGCTATTATCTATGATAATCGGGCCTTTTACTAAATCATTGAAAGCTACATCACCATTTGTAGGATTCTTGAATCGTATTACTGGTTTTATCCCGGGAGGAGGGGTCTTTTTAGAATCACGCCAGCGACCATCGTATCTTGGTTTAAGACCAGCAGCGCGTTGCTGTTCACGCAACGCATCCAATTCTTCCTTGCTGGCATAGCAGTGATATGCATTTCCTGAGCGTAGTAACTGCTCAGCTGCATCTTGGTATCGTTCTAATCTCTGCATTTGATAAAAAGGTCCTTCATCATAATCAAGTCCTAGCCATGCCATACTATCGAGAATTGTCTGCGTAGATTGTTTAGTGGAACGTTCAAGATCCGTATCTTCAATTCTTAGTACAAATTTACCACCATGTCTACGAGCATAAGCCCAGGAAAATAAAGCAGTACGAGCACCACCGATATGAAGATAACCAGTGGGACTAGGAGCAAAACGGGTACGGATCATATTAAATATCTATTGCGACTAGTTGAAAAGATTTCCATTTTACGTGATTCTTCTTCGGAATACATTTCTTCCTGATTTCTTGGCCAATGCGTTGACCAGATTGAATGACTTATGCTCTAATTGCGTCTCTTTCAGGCGGTTAACTCAGTGGTAGAGTGCCACCATCACACGGTGGAAGTCATTGGTTCGATTCCCGTACCGCCTACCATTTCATAGAATAAATCTTATTAAAATATTCAAATCACCAGAATTTAAATTATTTTCTAGGTAAGCCTAAAGCTCGGAGATAGGCTGTGGGTTAATCAAATTTTGAATAACTCGAAAGAAAAGTAAAAATGTATTCCTACATCACTCATTTTATTGTTCCGGATTCAATATGTTTCCATAAACATGCGCCTTTACTTTCACGATCTATCGCTTCCAGTTGTTGTGTATGTAGCTCCAATTCTTTAGCGTTAGCTAGACAAGAGATTAACTCCATATCATGTTGCTTAATATTAATATTAGGTTGAGGAGAAGAAATTTCCATTGCTAGGCTCTCTTGTCCACGTGTCATTGCAAGGTATACCTCAGCTAATAATTCGGCATCAAGTAAAGCCCCATGCAAAATACGTTTTGAATTATTTATCTGATATCGCTCACATAAGGCATCAAGGTTATTTCTCTTACCAGGATGTAATTCCTTTGCTATTTTTAGCGTATCAGTAATTGAGTGGCAATAATTTTCTAATGATTGTAATTTCACTAAACCTAACTCATTATTAAGAAACCCAACATCAAATGGCGCATTATGCATAATGAGCTCAGCATCACCAACGAATTCGAGTAGTTCATTGGTAATATCGAAAAATTTTTGTTTGTCCTGAAGAAACTCGTTTGTTAGTCCATGTACTTGCAGCGCACCTGCGTCAACTTCACGTTCAGGATTCAGATAATGGTGCAAACGACGTCCAGTTAACCTCCGATTAAGCATTTCTACTGCTGCTATTTCAATAATACGGTGCCCCAATTTAGATTCAAGGCCAGTAGTTTCAGTATCAAGAAAAATTTGTTTCATAAAAGTTTCTGGCTAATAAACTTTAAAAATTACTAAGGAAAAATATTAAAGTCATTATTCAATAATTTCAATATTGTTGTCTAAAGCTATTGTCCTCATTTCTCTTGTTGGGTAAACAGCATAAGATTTATCAGCATAGCTCATAATTGGCCAGTCAGACGCATGATCACTGTACACGGATATTTCGCCATAAATATTATGTTTTTTCATATATGATTGTACTCGGGCTAGCTTCTCTAGGCCGTAACAATTTTTCCCATCAAGATCGCCTGTAAGATATCCATCTTTCCATAATACATTCGTACAGATTAAATGATTAATTGAAAATCGATTCTGGATATCTGACACATAAATATCAAGGCTGGCTGTGGATAGCAATACTATATCACCAGAATTCTGCCTTTCTTTTAATATTGTGACAATATCTTCTCTTAGACCTTTAGTGAAAAGTTTATCTAAAAATATTTTATTCCAGGCTAAAATATTATTTTTAGTCTCTCCACCTAGAATTATTGTTAAAAAAATAGTTTTAAGCCATTGATTGTCACGTATTTTAAGATAAAACATTACAACAGCAAAAGGCAGGACTAATGCCTTAAACCATCGTTTCGGATTGCGTTTTAAGAATCCGATTAAGTAAGCTAAATAGGTATCAGATTTAGTAAGAGTGCCATCTAGATCAAATATTGAAATCTTTCTAGAATCTTCATTCATGAGGGCTTCATAAATGTATATGTTGAATTAATAGTGTAATTACAGATAAATACAAACCCAATCACTATGATTTGAGCAAGAATGTATTGAATACTGGTATAGGAAATAAGGCTCCAGAACATAATCATATTAACTATTTGCATTATTAATGTGACAAATACATACCGCCTTAAAAATATAGCATGACCTCCATTTTTCTTAAATACAAACCTGTGTTGTATGCTGTAATTTAAAATTGAACCAATACAGAAACCTACAAAAGATGAGAATAATTTAGGGAGAGATAGGAGTTCAACTCCAATCCATAGGAGTGTTAAAGTAGTAAGCACCGCAAAACTACCGGAAACTATATATTTAATTAATTGTTCGATATCAGTCAAGGACTATAGGATTAATTAAAATATCTAGCCATGGCAAATCTATGAAGAATACCATGGTCACTAGTATACCAAGAAATACTAAATAAGCCATAAATCTACGCTCTTGATATAACTTTTCTGGTCTTTGTGTGACTGAGTCTTCACGCATACCAATCGCCATATACCATACAAACAGTAATGCAAGAAATGGTACAGTGAGAAGAAATTCTACTTTATACTTAATTAAAAATACACCAAAGAAAAAAGCGGATGTTAGCGCATAAAAGAATGCTGATAACATGAGCGTATCTTCTGTATAGAATTTAAATGATCTTCTGTATAACCCTGCTTTTTCAGCATCACCAATATAGCGAAATTCAGAATATCTTTTTATAGCCATCAGAAATGCACCTCCCATCCAATATG
>Ga0265303_10000589_pt1 | contig 20876 bp, 16 predicted proteins | sample Helome_2_FD_192494 | JGI IMG/M metagenome (GOLD analysis project Ga0265303, IMG submission 192494) | Marine sediment microbial communities from subtidal zone of North Sea - Hel_20160317 (Illumina Assembly) | ecosystem: Environmental > Aquatic > Marine > Subtidal zone > Sediment ... | reverse complement strand
GCCACTCCGGTGCGCAAGGACTTTCTTCTGCAGGATTGGCTGATACAATGGGCTCGACTTAGCGCTTAGGAAGGAACCATGGCACAACAAGGAATTCTTTCACTATCGATCAAGGACAGGCAGGCACTCTACAAGTCGTATATGCCATTTGTAAGCGGCGGCGGGCTGTTTGTGCCTAGCACCAAGCAATTTAGCCTGGGTGATGAAGTTTTCCTGTTGCTGACCGTCATGGAGTTTGAAGAGCGCCTGCCCATTCCGGGTAAGGTCGTCTGGATTACTCCGCAGGGAGCGGCGGGAAATCGCAAGGCCGGTATTGGCGTCCAGTTCGCCGATACCCAGGACGGTGCACATGCCCGGACCGTGATCGAATCACACCTTGCCGCGCAACTGAAGAGTAACAAAACCACACATACCATGTAGTCAGCAGCCACTTTTGGGCATCACCACGCAACGGGCGATTATCCATGTCGACATGGATGCTTTTTATGCATCGGTGGAGTGCCTGGATGACCCTTCTTTACGCGGGCATGCAGTTATCGTTGGAGGACTGGGTCCACGGGGGGTGGTAGCCACGGCAAATTATGAGGCCCGGACATACGGTGTTCATTCGGCTTTGCCAATGAGCCGGGCCAGGCGCCTTTGTCCCAATGCCCGATTTATCCGTCCCCGGATGGCGAGATACCGTGAAAAGTCCAGGCAAGTGTTTTCAATCTTCCGTGAATTCACGCCGCATGTTGAAGGCCTTTCACTTGACGAGGCCTTCCTCGATGTTTCCGGCAGCATCAGGCTATTTGGCAGCGAGGAAAAAATCGGCAGGCAAATCAAGAACCGGATTCAACATGAAACCGGCCTGACAGCGTCTGTCGGCATTGCCCATAACAAGTTCCTGGCCAAGCTTGCCTCAGATGTGGAAAAGCCCGACGGGCTGGTCGTAGTCAATCCCAGACAGGTAAAGGCATTTCTGGACCCGATGCCGGTGACGCGGCTGTGGGGAATTGGCAAGCAGACAGCCCCGAAATTGAGGGCGCTGGGTATTCTGACGATAGGACAGTTGAGGCGCACGGATATTTCAATTATCCGGCCGGTGCTTGGGAATCGCGCTCAGCACTTCCAGCGCCTGACTGCCGGCGAGGATGACCGCGAGGTCAATGCCAGCCGGCCAGACAAGTCAATCAGCCACGAAGTCACTTTCAACAGTGATATCGCCGATCGAGTGGAGTTGCTCGCAGAGCTTCAAAAACAGGCAGAGGCTGTTGCGGGGCGCTTGCGTGCCCAGAGCCTGATGGCCAGCACGGTGGTGGTGAAAATCAGGGACCCGGCCTTTCATACCGTCACGCGAAGCCGCAGCATGCGCGCTTGCTCCAACAATACGCAAACCCTGTACAGGATGGCCCGCGCCCTGTTTGAAAAGTGGCGCGAGCAGCATCAGAACACGCCAGTAAGGTTGTTGGGCATGGGCGTTACCGGCTTGCAGCAATCAGACGCAGTGGGACAGGCGGCCGGCGACGGTCTGGACAAGCCCGTTGAGCAGGATATTGACCGGGTTTTCGACCAGATTAACCAGCGGTACGGCGAATCAAAAATCACTCACGGCCAAACCCTGCGCCGCAAGCGGGACTAGGCAGAAGCTTCCAGTTTTTTCATTTCTTCGTCGCGGAGTTCGCGCCGCAGTATTTTGCCTACATTGGATTTGGGCAGTTCGTCGCGAAATTCGATGTGACGGGGACGTTTGTAGCCCGTCAACTGCTCCTTGCAGTAAGCACGCAGCTCTTCTTCCGTCAGCGAAGGGTCAGATTTGACTGCGAAGACCTTGACGGCCTCGGATGACTTGGCGTCCGGTACACCAATGACCGCAACTTCCATCACTTTCGGATGAAGTGCGATGACGTCCTCAATTTCGTTAGGATAAACATTAAAACCAGACACCAGGATCATGTCTTTCTTGCGATCCACGATCTTGAAGAAACCGCCTTCGTTCATCAGGGCCACATCACCGGTGAGTAGCCAACCGTCCTCGGTCATGACCTTTGCCGTTTCTTCTGGACGTTGCCAGTAACCTTTCATCACCTGCGGACCCCGAATCACCAGTTCGCCGGTTTCACCCTGGGGCAGCAAGTCACCCGCATCATTCATGATGGCACACTCAGTTGACGAGATTGGCAGGCCAATACAGCCGTTAAATCCTTCCAGGTCCATTGGGTTGATGCAGGCGGCAGGAGAAGTTTCAGTCAGGCCATAAGCTTCGACCAGCGGAGTACCGGTGACCTCACGCCATTTTTGCGCCACTGCTCTTTGTACTGCCATGCCGCCACCCAGGGCGCCCTTGAGCGTACTGAAATCAAGTTCAGCAAACCCTGGCTCGGCCAGCATGCTGTTGAACAGGGTGTTTACCCCTGGAATGAATGTGAAGGGCACTGTCCCCAGCTCTTTTATGAATCCAGCCATATCGCGTGGGTTTGTTATCAGGACATTGATTCCACCCAGGGCCATGAAGGTCAGGCAGTTCGCCGTCAGGGCAAAGATATGGTAGAGAGGCAGGGCAGTGATCACCATTTCGGTATCATTTCCGACGCCGGCTGGAATCATCCAGGCTTTCGACTGGAGCATGTTTGCCACCAGGTTCTGGTGGGTCAGCATGGCGCCCTTGGCGACACCGGTGGTACCGCCGGTGTACTGCAAAAATGCAAGATCTTCCAGGCTCAATTCAACCGGCGTCAGCGCCATCCGGGAGCCCTTGTTCAGGGCTTCGTTGAACCGGGTGGAGCCGGGAAGGTTAAAAGCCGGTACAGCCTTTTTTACCCGTTTGAGCATGAAATTGATCATCAGGCTTTTGGGGAAGCCCAACAGATCTCCGACCTGGGTGGTGATGATTTGTTCCAGCGGGGTTTCATGGCGGATCTTTTCAAGCACGTGGGCAAAATTTTCCACCACCACGATGGCCCTGGCGCCCGAATCGGTCAATTGGTGTTTAAGCTCCCGCGCGGTATACATCGGGTTCGTGTTAACGATGACTAACCCGGCCCTCATGGCGCCGAAAATAGCAACCGGGTATTGCAGGATATTGGGCATCATCAGCGCGATCCGGTCGCCTTTTTCCAGGCCCTTGCTTTGCAGCCAGGCGGCAAAATTGCGGGTCATGCGATCGAGATCGCTGTAGCTCAGCTCTTTGCCGAAATTCATGTAAGCCGTTTGCTCACTGAAGCGGGCGCAACTCTGCGTGAAAATATCCAGGATGGATGAATATTCGCCCAGTTCAATTTCTGCCGGCACACCTTCAGGATAACTATCTAGCCATGGCTGGTTCACAATCAGTCCTCGCAAAAAATACGGCACAGGTTATATGATGCATCATTCAACATAAACCGTGTTGATTGATGTCAGAAGCATTTCTTTCAATCACATGGGATAATATTCACCGATTTATGCCGGAGTAGCAACGGATGGGCGAACAAAACGTCAAGCTAAACGACGACGAATCGACACACCAGGCGTTTATGAAATCTCTGCTCACTGAGGTTAATGCCCTGGAGCGGATGCTCGATACCGGGCTGATCGAAAGCGGTGTGCGCAGGATTGGCGCCGAACAGGAGATGTTCCTGATCGACAGAGCACACAAACCCGCGTTAAAAGCGATGGAGATTCTCGACATCATCGGCGACGATCGCTTCACCCATGAACTTGGGCTGTTTAACCTGGAGGCAAACCTGTCACCCCGTAAACTGGGTGGCGATTGTCTGGCGCTAATGGAAAAAGAGGCGCAGGAAGTTTATCAGAAGGCGCGCGAGACAGCCGCCAGGGTGGATTGTGATATCGCGCTGGTTGGCATTCTTCCGACTCTGACAAAGGATGATCTCGGCCTCAAATCGATGGTGCCTACACCGCGATATTATGCACTGAATGATGCCATCAGAGCGCTCAGGGGAGAGGAGTTTGAATTCACCATCAACGGTATTGACCAGTTGGTGGTCGAACATGACAATGTCATGCTGGAGGCCTGCAATACCAGTTTCCAGGTCCATTTCCAGGTCAGCCCGGAACATTTTGCCAAGAACTACAACATCGCACAGGTCGTTACTGCCCCGTTACTCGCGGCCGCAGTCAACTCACCCATACTGCTGGGCAAACGCCTCTGGCATGAAACCCGTATTGCAGTTTTTGAATATTCCGTAGACACCCGCTCCAAGGTTCACCAGGAACGCGGCCTCAAACCCCGCGTGCATTTCGGTGATCGCTGGCTGGAAGGTTCCGTCACCGAAATTTTCAAGGAAGATATTGCGCGCTTCCGTATCGTGTTGACTACGGAGACCGAAGAAGATCCCCTGGGGATGATCGACCGGGGTGAAATGCCTTCCCTGAACGCTTTACGTCTGCATAACGGAACGGTGTACCGCTGGAATCGCCCGTGTTACGGAGTCCACAACAACATTCCTCATTTGCGGATCGAAAACCGGGTAATTCCTTCCGGCCCTACCGTATTGGATGAAGTCGCTAATGCCGCCTTTTTCTACGGCATGATGGCCGGCATGACCGAACAGGTGGAAGACATTCGTGAGCTCCTGACCTTCGCAGACGTCAAGTCCAATTTCCTGGCTGCCGCCCGTGATGGCATCAGAGCCCAGATGAATTGGTTCAATGATACCCACCTGCCTGCCAAGGAACTGGTGCTGGAGCAGCTTCTGCCACTGGCGCGGGAGGGGTTGCAGGAGGCCGGCATCGACCAGGCTGACATCGACCGCTATCTCGGTGTCATTCAGGATCGTGTCAGCAAGCGCAGGACCGGCGCGCGCTGGGCGCTTGAATCGCTTGAAGAAATGAAAGATATGGGTACCGAAGACCAGCGGCTGCGGTGTCTGGTCAGCAGCATGGTCGAACAGCAAGCAACCGGGCAACCCATCAGCGAATGGGAATTGGCAAAATATTGCCAGGAGCAGGACTGGAGGGACAGTTACCGTACGGTGGGTCTGTTCATGACCCGGGATCTGTTTACCGTCCGGCCAGACGATATCGTCGATTTTGCAGCCACGCTGATGGACTGGCGTCACATCAGGCATGTGCCGGTTGAAGACGACCTGGGCCTGCTGGTAGGGCTGGTCTCACACCGTGATCTTTTGCGTTTGGTTGCGCAGGGCAGGATGGGTAAGGAACATCGCGTGACGGTGGACGAAATCATGAATCCGAATCCGATCACCGTTCACCCCGACACCCCGACGATAGAGGCCATCCAGATTATGCGCAAGGAAGGGCTGTCCTGCCTGCCAGTAACACGCGACAACAAGCTGGTAGGAATTGTCAGCGAACATGACTTGATCATCGTGGCATCGCACCTGCTGGAGTCGCAGCTGGCCAGCCAGGAGTGATTCGGCACAGCGGTTTGTACCTGGTGTTTTTTCTGGCACTGGCCGGGCTTGGCGCCTGCAGCGAATCGCTGACAACAGAGCAACGAATTATTGTGACCATCCGCGAGATGGAAGCCAAAATCGAGGCAAGTGAACGGCGTCGCTTCATGTCGCATATTGCCGAAGATTTCCAGGCACAGGGTGGTTCGATGAACCGGGACCAGGTTCGCGCGATGGTTGTTTTCCAGTTGAATCGCCATAAAAATCTCCAGGCGCAACTGTTCCCGATAGCGGTTTCAGAGACAAGTGAAACTACGGCCAGCGCAAAATTCAGAGCCCTTGTTACCGGTGGTCCGGGATGGTTTCCCGACAGCGGGCAGGTGTTTGATTTCGAGACGCAGTGGCGCCTGGAAAATGGCGAGTGGTTGCTCACAGCCGCCGACTGGGATCCCACTCCACTGGAAGAGGCGCTTTAGGCCTCTCAGGTTTTGAGAATCCCTGGGTTAGAATGAATCCCATGGCTTATCCCGATTTTCACCCCGCTGTTCAATCGTGGTTTGACAGTACGTTTGCAACTGCCACTCCAGTTCAACTGAAAGCCTGGTTGGCGATCAGTTCTGACCAGGACGTGTTGATCGCCGCACCAACGGGCAGTGGCAAAACGTTTGCCGCGTTTCTTTGCGCCATCAATGCATTGGTCCACGAAAGCCGCAAGGGAGCGCTGCAGGATGGTGTGCAGATCCTGTACATCTCGCCGCTGAAAGCCCTGTCCAACGACATTGAGAGGAATTTGCGTCTACCGCTGGAAGGCATCGATCGCTGGTTGCTGGAGAACTCCGGAAATGCTTCAGGTATACGGGCAATGGTCAGGACCGGGGATACGACACCTGGGGAACGGGAAAAAATGCGGCGTAAACCGCCGCAGATACTGGTTACCACGCCTGAGTCCCTGTATCTACTGCTGACTTCAGACTCCGGACGAAGCATGCTGGGCGGCGTAAAAACCGTCATCGTGGATGAAATTCACGCCGTTGCCGGAAATAAACGCGGCAGTCACCTGGCGTTGAGCCTGGCCCGGCTCGATGCACTTCTTGACCAGCCTGGGCAGCAGCATGCCCGTCGTATCGGATTGTCTGCAACACAGAACCCGATCAGTCTTATTGCAGATTTTCTGACTGGCGGTAAACCCTGCGCCATCGTTGATACCGGCCACCAGAGAGATCGTGATCTGAGCCTGGTTATTCCTTCATCGCCGCTGTCACCGGTCATGGCCAACGAGGTCTGGGAGGAAATTTACGACCAGATCGAAGCCCTGATTGAAGAACATCGAACCACGCTGATTTTTGTCAACACCCGCAGACTGGCTGAAAGGCTGGCACGGCACCTGGCCGAGCGAATCGGCGAAGAATGCGTGACGGCGCACCATGGCAGCCTTTCCCGCGATCATCGCCTGGAAGCTGAACAGGCACTCAAGGCAGGCCATTTGCGGGCCCTGGTGGCTACCGCTTCACTGGAACTGGGTATCGACATCGGGCACGTGGACCTGGTCTGCCAGATCGGATCGCCGGGCAGTATCTCGGCGTTTATACAGCGGGTTGGCCGTGCCGGACACGCAGTCGGTGAAACGCCGAAAGGAAGATTATTCCCTGTATCCAGGGATGACCTGCTGGAAAGCGTGGCTTTATTAAAGGCGGTTCGGGAAGGCGTACTGGATCGTGTCATTATCCCGGAAGCACCACTGGATGTGCTCGCCCAGCAATTGATTGCTGAAGTCAGTGCCAGGGAATGGGGTACGGATGCGTTGCTGGAACTGGTGCGCAGCGCCTGGCCATATCGTGACCTCTCTGCGTCACGCCTGGGAGACGTCATCGCGATGCTGGCCAATGGCTATGCAACACGCAGGGGGAGAAGAGGCGCTTATCTGTATCACGATGCCATTAACGAACGCCTGCGGCCAAGGCCTGCCGCCAGGCTGACCGCATTGCAGAATGGGGGGGCAATTCCGGATCATTTCGATTACGAAGTGCTGATGATGCCCCAGGGCTACCGGGTGGGCACCCTGAACGAGGATTTTGCCTTCGAAAGCATGCCTGGTGACATCTTTCAGCTGGGGAATATCAGTTACCGGATTTTAAAAATCGAACAGAGCAGGGTACTGGTCGAGGATGCCAAAGGGCAGCCACCCACCATTCCATTCTGGGTCGGCGACGCGCCCGGGCGCAGTGATGAATTATCAGCCGCGGTGTCCGGCCTGCGTGAAGAAATGAGTTCATTGTTAAGCAGCGGTGGCACAGCCGCAGCTCTTGAGTATTTGACGGAAGCCGGAATTGATCCGGCAGCAGCCATCCAGTTGGTAAACTACCTGGCGGCAGCCCGCGAGGCTCTGGGTTGCCTTCCAACCCGGGACTGTATCGTGCTGGAACGGTTTTTCGACGATACAGGGGATATGCACCTGGTAATACATGCGCCACTGGGTTCACGCATCATGCGGGCCTGGGGGTTGGCCCTGCGCAAGCGCTTCTGCCGGCATTTCAATTTCGAGCTGCAGGCTGCGGCCCTTGAGGACAGCCTGATTCTGTCCCTGGGTGAAACCCATAGTTTTGAAACAAAAGACGTTCCTGCGTACCTGAAATCCGCCAGTGTCAGGCAGGTCCTGGTTCAGGCCCTGCTGGATGCGCCTATGTTTGAAGTTCGCTGGCGCTGGAACGCAACCATCGCACTGGCGGTGCGGCGTATGCGCAATGGCCAGAAATTGCCGCCGCAATGGCAAAGGAACCAGGCAGAAGACCTGGTGGCCGTCGTTTTCCCTGATCAACTGGCCTGCCTCGAAAACATAAGGGGTGAGCGTGAAATACCGGACCACCCACTGGTGCAGCAAACCATCAACGACTGCATGACGGAAACGATGGATATAGACGGCCTGGAAGTCTTGCTGAAACGAATTGAAGCAGGTGAGTTGGAGATTCACTGCCTCGACCTGAACGGACCATCGCCCCTATCCGCCGAAATTATCAACGCCCGTCCATACGCCTTCCTGGATGATGGTGAGGCGGAAAACCGGCGTACCCGAGCCATTAGCCAGAGTCCGAACGACCTGGGTGATGCGGCCACACTGAGTATCATTTCTGTCGACGCCACGGCCCAGGTCAAGTCGGAAGCCTGGATTCGCCCCCGCTCGCCAGATGAACTCCACGACGGCTTGTTGCAGCTGGGTTTTCTCACCGAGGAAGAGTTTTCAACCGGAACGTCCAGCACGGGGACAGCCGGCAGCGGCAACTGGGTTGCCTGGTTCAAGACACTGGCGGGCGATTTTCGCGCCAGTTGTATCACTTCAAGCGGCCGCAAGTGGTGGGTTGCAACAGAGCGGTTGGAAGAATTCCTCGCGGTGCACCCGCAGGCAACCCTGGCCCCGGATCCTGCGTCCGTCTTCGCCAGGGGTGAAACTGACAGGGACAAAGCGCTGCTGGAGCTGTTGCGCAGCAGGCTGTCGGGTCTTGGTCCGGCGGATGTGCCCACCCTGGCTGAAGACTTTTTCCTCGAACCATCTGAGATCGAAGGGATTCTGATTGCGCTGCAAACCGAGGGCTACGTGATGGTGATGGAGCCTGGTCCGGGGAGCGCGAGCCCTGAAAGGACCTGGTGCGAGCGCAGGCTGTTGGCGCGTATTCATCGTTACAGCAGGGAGCGTCGCAGAAAGGCTGCCCGCCCGGTACCACCCGCCGCGTTCATGCGCTTTTTGCTGGAATGGCATGGCCTGGATGATCCGGCAGGTGAACTGGAACAGGTTCTGGGTCTTCTTGAAGGCTGGGCGGCGCCAGTGGCGGCGTGGGAACGGGGGCTGCTGGCGAGTCGCTGTGCTGATTATTCGCCGCAGCGCCTGGACGAGCAATTTCTCAGTGGTTTTACCACCTGGTTCCGGCCACCGGGGGCAGGGCAGGGAACCCAGCAACTGGTTGCGGCCACGCCCATTGCCATTGTTCCCAGGAGCACTGCTGATTTCTGGAAACGGCATCGTCCTGCTGACAGTGAGGCGCCCGGTAGCCTGGCTGACAAGGTATTCCAGGCACTGAGCCGGCAGGGTGCCATGTTTACAGTGGACCTGGAACACGCGACCGGCTTGCTGCCGGTTCAGTTGGAGCAGGCAATTGCCGAACTGGTAGCCAGGGGGCTGGTGACGTCTGATGCCTTTTCTCCGCTGCGCTGGCTGATCCGGCCCGAATCGGAGAAACGCCGTAAACAAAAGGCCCTGGCACGGCGCAGAGGTGTAGCGCAGACAGGCTTGTTGGGTCGCTGGAGCGTGAGTGGTGGAACGGTTCCCGGATCCGGGGATGAGGCTAGCAGGGAACTGTTTCCTGACCAGGTCAGGCTGGCAAGTCTGTGCGCGGCGTTATTGAGGCGTTACGGCGTGGTATTCAGGGCTGTTCTCGAACGTGAATCGTTGTTGCCTCCCTGGCGTTATCTGTTGCGCTACCTGCGCCGACTGGAGGATCGCGGTGAGGTTTACGGGGGGCGTTTTGTCGATGGTTTTTCCGGCGAGCAATTTGCTTTGCCCGAAGCCGTGGGCCTCCTGCGGCGGCAATTTAAAGAACCTGTACAGGCTCAGCTCAAGGTCATTAACGCCACTGATCCACTCAATCTCGGGGGGATTATTACCCCGGGCGTAAAAACCGCGGCAAAACCGGGCAACCGTATATTGCTGCGCAACGGAGTACCCGTAGCGCGAATACAAGGAGAAGATCTGGAGATTATCGGCAAGGGCGAGTCAATCGGTTCTGCCGAGGCGGAGCGCTATTTGCGCGTAGTCAGAGGCTTTCCCCGCTCGCAAAGGCAATAAGAACCCCGGCACGGAGCCGGGGTTGCTTGCATTGAAACGCAATCAGGCAGCGAGTTGACGCAACACGTATTGCAAAATACCGCCATGGCGGTAGTACTCCGCTTCCTTGGGCGTGTCGATACGCACGCGGGCCTGGAAAGTTTTTTGACTACCGTCTTCAGCTATTGCCGTTATCGTGACAGTTTCTGAAGAACCATCGCCAAGTCCTTCAATATCATATGTTTCCTTTCCGGTTAATCCGAGGGAATCAACGCTTTCACCTGGCATGAAGTTCAGTGGAAGAACGCCCATACCGATCAGGTTTGAGCGGTGAATACGTTCAAAACTCTCGGTGATAACGGCTTTCACACCCAGCAGGTTGGTACCCTTGGCAGCCCAGTCACGAGATGAACCGGTACCGTATTCCTTGCCGGCCAGCACGATCAACGACGTCTCTTCGGCCTGGTACTTCATGGCGGCGTCGAAAATGCTCATTTGCTCGCCTGCGGGTTGGAATGTCGTCCAGCCACCTTCAGTGCCCGGGGCCAACTGGTTGCGCAGGCGCACATTGGCGAAAGTTCCGCGCATCATGACTTCGTGATTTCCCCGGCGCGAGCCATAAGAATTGAAATCCGCCCGCTGAACACCCTTGCTCTTGAGGTACTCACCAGCAGGCGAGTCTTCCTTGATCGCGCCGGCAGGGGAGATGTGGTCCGTAGTAATGGAGTCTCCCAGTTTAGCCAGGCAACGGGCGCCCTTGATGGTCGGGATACCCGGCAGTTCCAGTGTCATACCACGGAAATAGGGTGGGTTCTGTATGTAGGTCGAATCATCCTGCCATGCAAAGATTTCTCCCTGTGGCGAATCGATGCTGTTCCAACGCTCATCACCCTTGAATACACTGGAGTAACTGTTACGGAACATTTCAGAAGTGACATTGTTGTTCACGGCTTCATGCACTTCGTGCGTGGTCGGCCAAATGTCCTTCAGGTAAACCGGATTGCCGTCACGGTCTTCACCGAGCGGGTCTTTTGTCAGGTCAACCTTCAGGCTGCCAGCCAGGGCATAAGCGACTACCAGCGGTGGAGAGGCCAGGTAGTTCATCTTGACGTCCGCATGCACCCGGCCTTCAAAATTTCGGTTGCCGGACAAGACAGAGCCGACCACCAGTTCGTTTTCCCGGACGGCATTCCCGATCGGTTCGGGTAATGGGCCTGAATTTCCGATACAGGTTGTGCAGCCGTAACCCACCACGTTGAAACCCAATGCGTCCAGGTCATCCATCAGGCCGGCCTTGAGCAGGTAATCTGTGACAACCCGGGAGCCAGGGCCAAGCGACGTTTTTACCCAGGGTTTAACTTTGAGGCCTAGTGCATGTGCATTACGTGCAACCAGGCCTGCGCCCAGCATGACTGCGGGGTTTGAGGTATTGGTACAGAAGTGATCGCCGCAATCACAACCGCGCCGTCTTCCAGGTCGAACGAATCCCCCTCGTTTACAACCGCCACGGAGCCTGCGCCTTCGCGGCCGGCACACAGCGGCCCCATGTTTTCAAAGTAGTTTTCGCTCATGTCGCTCAACAGGACACGGTCCTGTGGCCGTTTCGGGCCCGCCAGGCTGGGCAGGACCCCGGACATGTCGAGTTCCAGTACGGCGCTGTATTCCGCGTCCGGCTGGTCAGCGGTGTGGAACATGCCCTGGGCTTTCATATAGGCCTCGACCAGTGCCACTTGCTCTTCAGAGCGGCCGGACAGGGTCAGGTAACGCAGGCTCTCATTATCGACCGGGAAAATCCCGCAGGTCGCACCATACTCAGGCGCCATATTGGCAATCGTCGCACGATCGGCCAATGGCAGGGCCTGCAGGCCATCACCGAAGAATTCAACGAACTTGCCGACGACACCCAGTTCACGCAGCATTTCCACGATGGTCAGTACCAGGTCGGTTGCCGTAGTACCTTCCGGCAATTCGCCGGTCAACTTGAATCCGACAACCTGCGGGATCAGCATGGTAATCGCCTGGCCCAGCATCGCAGCCTCGGCTTCGATTCCACCAACGCCCCAGCCCAGTACGCCAATCCCGTTGATCATCGTCGTGTGAGAATCGGTGCCCACAACGGTGTCAGGGTAAGCCATGCCATTGGAACCGAATACAACGCGTGCCAGGTGCTCCAGGTTGACCTGGTGCACGATACCGGTATTAGGCGGTACCACCCGGAAATTACTGAAGGCGGACTGGCCCCAACGCAGGAAGCTGTAGCGCTCGTTATTACGCTGGAATTCGATCTTGTTATTGAGATCCAGCGAGTTGGCCTTGCCGAAGCTGTCGACCTGGACGGAATGGTCTATAACCAGTTCAGCCGGCGACAGCGGATTGATTTGGTCAGCTTTACCACCAAGCGAAGTCATGGCGTCGCGCATTGCTGCAAGGTCAACAACGGCAGGTACGCCGGTAAAGTCCTGCAGAACGACTCGCGAGGGCGTAAAAGCGATTTCGGTGTTGGGTTCCGCTTTCGGGTTCCAGTTACACAGCGCTTCAATGTCGCTGCGGGTAACATCGACACCGTCTTCATGGCGCAACAGGTTTTCCAGCAGGATCTTCAGGCTGAAAGGCAAGCGGGAAATATCATGTTGCTGAGCGAGTTTTTCGAGACTGTAGTAGCGGTAGTCCTGGCCGTTGACTGACAGGCTGGAGGCGGTTGAGAAGGAATCTCCCATGCTGTTCTCCGTTATTCGAATGGGTGGTTGAGTGAACCTCCAATTATGGCCGAATTTGCGGTTTGTTCACAGTTATAATCATTATCAGTTTCATTTATGAGCAATTTAAACCCTGCGGGCCTCACGGTAGTCCAAGTTGTAGCAACACCGATCTTCATTGATGAAAAGTTCAAACAGATTTCCGGGAGGAATAACCATGAATAAGACACTGCTGGTAATGGCATGCCTGGTGGCATCGACGGCCTGGGGCGATAACTGCAAGTACGAAAAACAACTGGAAAAAACGCTGGACCTTTCAGGCGCCAGCCGGCTGGACATCAACGCGGCTGCCGGGGAACTCAGGGTGGTAGGGAACGGGAGCCGGGACGAAGCATTCATCGAAGCTACCATCTGTGCATCAGATGAGAGTTGGGCCGACGAATCCAGGCTTAGAATCGTCAGCGGGAAAACGGCCGAAATCAGCGTCGAGGTGCCCGACTTCCATAGTGGGTCGTCATGGAATGATAATGAGCATTTCTCGGTCGATCTCACCATCCGGATTCCGGCAGGCATGGCGCTGAACATCAGGGATAGCAGTGGCGATTTACGCGTGGAGGGCAGCGGTGAGCTTTCTATTCGCGACAGTTCGGGTGAGATAGAAATTAAAGACATCCGGGGCATGGTGAAGATCGAAGATTCTTCCGGAGATATCGACATGATGGAGATTCACGGTGACCTGGTCATCGAAAGGGATAGCTCTGGTGATATCTCAGGCAGAGATATACGAGGTTCGGTGCTGGTGATGAAAGACAGTTCTGGCAATATCCGGTTCGAAAATGTTCAGAATGACTTTGTCGTTGAGCGCGATTCTTCCGGCAACATCGTGGCGGACACTGTGGGCGGGGACTTTCGCGTGCTCAAGGATGGAAGCGGAAGCATCAGCGCGAAAGATGTTGCTGGTGAAACAGACATTCCAGAGAAAGGATAATCAGCTCATCAGCAGTGATTCGGCTTCGCGGATAATTTTCTTTCGTCCAAACATCAGCTCAAAGCGGCCGCCACCCAGTTGGTTCCAGAGGGTGGCGGAACGCAGGCCTGCCATCAGCAGGGTTCTGACCCAGTCAACTGTCCGTTCATTTTTCAGATACTGAGGTCTGCCGCTGACTACGATCCGCGGTGTGAGTTTACTGACGGTCTCAGTGTAAAGGCCTGATACCTCGTGGGCCTGCAGGTCTTCGCGTTCGTGCTGCTCGAGTTCAGTGCCTTCAGCGGAAATTGTCTCAAGCCGGTTGCCAACGGTCTCCAGAAATTTCCTGTGCTTCCGGAATTTCTTTTCAATCTGCAAAATACCCACTGCGTAGCGCAGCGAGTCCGAGTGACGGCTGTCGCCCTGCAGTACCGCCAGCATGGTTTCCACGCCCAGTTTCATTTGGTCAACACTGCCGTAAATTTCCGCCGTGGTTTCAGCCTCAAGCTGGAACAGGCTGTACAGGCATGAGCTGGCGGCATAACCAGACCAGGTGCCGTGATTGGCAGCCTGCCGGACCAGTTCGGTAGCCTGGAATACACCGGCCAGGGCCAGGGTCCGTTCTTTCATTTCATAACCTCCGGCAGCGTATCCGCCCAGGAAATAATACCGCCACCAAGGCAGTTTTGATTATCGTACAAAACTACGGACTGCCCTGCAGTAACCGCTCTTTGTGGCTGATGGAATTCCAAAATCAATTTTTCGTCACTTATCTGACGGACAATGCACTGCTGGTCCGCCTGACGGTAGCGGACCTTTGCGCTCAGACCGGTTCCCTGATCAGGCGCCGAACCAGAAACCCAACTCAGCTGTCCGGCATGCAGGATACTGGAGAACAGCCATGGATGATCGTGGCCTTGTCCCACGTAAAGAACATTGCTTTCCTGGTTCTTATGCAAAACGTACCAGGGTTCATCGTTGAAACCACGCAGCCCGCCGATTCCAAGGCCCTGCCTTTGTCCCAGCGTGTAAAACTGCAACCCGGCGTGTTGGGCGATGACCTGTTCATCGATTGCTCGAATCTCGCCGGGGCAGGGTGGGATGTACTCGCTCAGAAACTCCCTGAAATTGCGTTCTCCGATAAAACAGATGCCGGTGCTGTCTTTCTTGTCGTGAACGGGTAAATTGGCCTGTTCTGCCGCAGCGCGCACAGCGGGCTTCAATAATTCACCAACCGGGAATAGGGTTCGGGCCAGTTGTTCCTGCCCGATGGTATACAGAAAATAGCTCTGGTCCTTGTCAGGATCCAGGCCTTTCAGCAGTCGGTGAATCCCTTCTTTGCAGTCTTTGCGGACGTAATGGCCCGTGGCGATAAATTCTGCACCCAGGTCCATGGCATGTTCTAGAAAAGTTTTGAACTTGATTTCCCGGTTACAAAGAATATCCGGGTTAGGGGTGCGTCCGGAACGGTATTCGGCAAGAAAATCCTCAAAAACGTAATCCCAGTATTCAGCCGCGAAATTACGCCGGTGCAGCGGTATGCCAATGCTGTCAGCAACGGCCTGGGCGTCTGCAGCGTCCTGGGCTGCGGTGCAGGCCCCAAAACGGTCGTCTTCCTCCCAGTTTTTCATGAACATGCCGGCAATGGGTTGATCCTTCGCCTGTAACAGCAAGGCGGAGACTGCCGAGTCCACTCCACCTGACATGGCCACCATGATTAACCCCGGATTATTTGGCATTCCGCTCATGCTGATTAAATGGGGACAGTACAGCGAGATAAAAGCCCGCAGACGTGAACATGAGCCCGCGGCACTAGGCGAACAAAATAATCTGGGATAGAATCGCGCCATGGGACAGGATTTGGAATCACACAAGGAACAGGGACAGGGACTGGCGCTGGAAGAAGCCCGGCCGGAGGTCAAGCCGCCGCCGATGTACCGTGTCATCCTGCTCAACGATGATTACACGCCTATGGATTTCGTGATTGAAATTCTGCGGACGTTTTTCGGCATGAGCCACGATCGCGCCACCCAGGTGATGTTGCACGTACACACGCGTGGCAAGGGCGTTTGCGGTGTGTTTACATTCGAAATTGCTGAAACCAAAGTCGTACAAGTCAATGAATACTCGCGGCAGAGTGAGCATCCTCTAAAATGCACCATGGAGAAAGCTTGAAACCATCCGCCAGGAAAGCCGGTCTATCATGTAGGCAGGCTCGTTTCAGAAAGGACGCAAAGAGGTAAGGCGAATGTTCAGCAAGGAACTTGAACTCTCGATCAGCCAGGCATACCAGGAAGCCCGCGAAAAGCGGCACGAATTTCTCACCGTCGAACACATGTTGCTGGCGCTGCTGGACAACGCTTCGGCGTTGAGCATATTGAGCGCCTGCGATGCGGACATTGGCGGGCTGGAAAACGACATCCGCAAAGTTCTTGAGGATACTGTTCCTGTGCTGAAGGATGACGATGGCCGTGACACGCAGCCTACCATCGGTTTTCAGCGGGTATTGCAGCGCGCGTTGTACCACGTCCAGTCCGCCGGTAAAGAGGAAGTGCTGGGCGCCAATGTGCTGGTCGCCGTGTTCAGTGAAAAAGACTCTTACGCCAGTTACCTGCTGAATCGTTACGACGTCACCCGCCTGGATGTAGTCAACTTTATCTCCCATGGCCTCAGCACGCTGGAGGACGATTCCGCTGAAGGCGCGGATGCTTCTGTTCTGGACGCTGAAGAAGGCGCTGGAGAAAAAAAGGCCAGTGCGCTTGAACAATTCACAACAGATCTCAACCAGCGCGCTCGCGAGGATGCGATCGATCCGTTGATTGGTCGGGAAAAAGAGGTCCAGAGAACCGTCCAGGTGTTATGCCGGCGCCGCAAGAACAATCCGCTGTTTGTGGGTGAAGCCGGAGTAGGAAAAACAGCCATGGCGGAAGGCCTGGCCCGGCGCATCGTTTACAAGGAAGTACCGGAGATTCTGGAGGGTTCAAACATCTATGCGCTGGATCTCGGTTCACTGTTGGCTGGAACCAAGTATCGCGGTGATTTTGAGAAGCGCCTCAAGGCGGTGATCAAGGAACTTCAGAACATTCCTGACGCTATTCTCTTCATTGATGAAATTCACACCATTATCGGTGCCGGGGCCGCTTCCGGTGGCGTGATGGATGCCTCGAATCTGATTAAACCCGTGCTGGCATCGGGCGAACTGCGTTGCATCGGCTCAACAACCTTCCAGGAATTCCGTGGTGTTTTTGAAAAGGACAGGGCACTGGCGCGACGGTTCCAGAAAATTGATATTGCTGAGCCGAGTATCAGTGAATCTGTCGAAATCCTGCGTGGGCTGAAATCCCGCTTTGAAGAACACCATCACGTTGAATACACCGACGAGGCCCTGGTGGCGGCCGTTGAGCTCTCGGCGCGCCACATAAATGACCGGCACCTTCCCGACAAAGCCATCGATGTCATCGATGAAGCAGGGGCAAAACAGCGGCTGTTGCCCGAGGATGAGCGGAAAACCCTGCTCGACGAAGGGGATATTGAACAGATCATAGCGCACATGGCCCGTATTCCGGCCAAGCAGGTTTCCCGTTCAGACCGTGACGCCCTGAAGAACCTGGAGCGTGACCTGAAGCTGGTCGTCTATGGCCAGGATGAGGCCATCACTGCATTGTCAGCCGCCATTAAAATGACACGGGCCGGCCTGGGCGAAGAAGAAAAGCCTATTGGCTCATTCCTGTTTGCCGGGCCAACCGGCGTAGGAAAAACAGAAGTTACCCGCCAACTGGCCATGACCATGGGGATCGAGTTGATCCGCTTCGACATGTCTGAGTACATGGAAGCGCATTCGGTTTCACGACTGGTTGGCGCTCCACCGGGGTACGTTGGCTTCGACCAGGGCGGTTTGCTGACCGAGGCTGTGACCAGGAATCCGCATGCCGTTCTGCTGCTCGATGAAATTGAAAAAGCACATCCTGATGTGTTCAATATTCTGCTGCAGGTTATGGATCACGGCACGTTGACGGATACCAATGGAAGGCAGGCAGATTTCCGCAATGTCATCCTGGTGATGACGACCAATGCGGGCGCTGCCCAGAGTGCCAGGCGCTCCATAGGCTTTACTGAACAGGACCATTCTACCGATGCCCTGGAAGTCATCCGCAAGGCGTTTGCGCCAGAGTTCAGAAACCGCCTGGATGCAACGATCAACTTCCAGTCACTGGATATGCCGGTGATCCTGATGGTGGTGGATAAGTTCATCCTTGAACTTGAAGAGCAACTCGCGCTCAAGAACGTTCAGATTTCCGTCAGCAGGACGGCGCGTGAATGGCTGGCGGAACGGGGCTTTGACCCGAAGATGGGCGCCAGGCCGATGAAACGGGTGATTCAGGAGCAAATCAAGCGCCCATTGGCGGATGACCTTTTGTTTGGCAAGTTGTCAGAAGGTGGTGACGTCAAGGTTACCGCTCCCGGTGAGAAGGGCTCGAAAGCCGGGGAGAAGGAACTGTCGCTCAAGGTGGTTGCTAAAAAAGCAAAACCGAAGGCATTGCCGGCATCCGCAAAATGAGATGCCGGTGGATCGTTCTGCAAATTACTTGGTGCGGTAGGTAATTCTTCCTTTTGAAAGGTCGTACGGTGTCAATTCGACCTTGACCTTGTCGCCTGTCAATATCCGAATGTAGTGCTTGCGCATGCGGCCGGAGATATGGGCAGTCACTACGTGACCGTTCTCCAGCTCTACTCTGAACATGGTATTGGGCAATGTCTCCATGACAATGCCGTCCATTTCTATAACGTCTTCTTTGGCCATAGGCCCTCGCCTGTCTTGAAAGAAGCGGTATTGTGCCACAAAATACTGTTTATGGTGTTGACTCTGATGCGGTTTCGCTTACAATACGCACCCTCTGCGGGAATAGCTCAGTTGGTAGAGCACAACCTTGCCAAGGTTGGGGTCGCGAGTTCGAGTCTCGTTTCCCGCTCCATAAAATCAATGGCTTAGAGACTTTCTACCGGTTCCATGTGAAAAACGTGTGAAAAACGGTGACAAGATTTTGAGTCAGTATGAATACAAAGCCCCTGGCCGGAAGGTCGGGGCTGTTATTGCTATCGCACAAATATTCGGCAAAAGTTGGGCCTGCACCCTTGTCCCGTCAACGTGAGTTCCGTATAGCCGTCAACTGTGGGTGTTTCCCCCCGTAACCCAAATGTAGCTTCATCTCTGTTTGCGGGCACAGTCACCGTAATTGGGTCCCCGCCTGGTTGGTTATTCAAAACGACTTTGTTGTCGCTGGGGGTTACGGTGATGCTCAGGTCATTCGCGGGCGTTTGGCTGAGTTTTATCGTAAAATTGTGGTTGGTATTTTCATTGACAGTCGCCAGACAGTAGGGAGGTTGGGCCGTGCAATTCGGTGCGCCCATGCCTGGTGCTTGTATACACAATGCCGTCGCGAGAAAGTTAATGCCCATGCCCTGAGGACCACTGGAAGCGCCCGCCCATTGTGCGGTAGCGTGGATATAATGCTGGTCGCTCCCATCAATTGGGTGTAAGACTGGCGGTTCAGCAGTCAGTGTGGTGCCAGCCTGGAATGGCCGTGGAGAAAAATCCTGAGTGATGTCCATGCCATCCAGCGTGACGTTCAACGTACTGGCATCCGCACCTGAATCGAGCTTTACTACGAACCCCGCAGCCCCCTGCAATTCCTCGTTCGCTTGGGGTGAGAGTATTTTCGCCGACATCGAGCAGGCTGAGAGCAGTGTGATCGAGAGAAATAGTAGGCAAATACGCACTGACAGGTATGACATGACAGCCTCCTTTTGCATGTAAAAGTCACACGAACGCGACCATGACCGCGACTGAATCGGGAGGTTATTCGTTTGTTGTGTGCAGATTGTTGTGAATAATCTGGCGATGGAGTAGCGGCTGACACCGCATATTTAAGTATAGGACAGCGTGCCTAACTGTCTATTTGATTCGGATTGGTGAATTATTTGGAGGGAAGGTCAATCCGAAATACCAAATCTGCCTTTCAGATCCTCGATTTCCCACAGTCTTTCTTGATGCTTTTGCGCTCGGATCTCTTTGTTGCGTATGCTGTCGTGTAATAGGGTGGCTTTGATGAAATCGTTGGTCCAGTCACCAGGCAGAAACGCTTTTGGCCCACCTGATAAAACGGAATACTTGCGCTTCAATTGATCAACCTTCACTTTCATAGGTATTTCGATGAGGCAGTGGTCTGATTCATCGTAAAGAAACAGGTCGAAGAGTTTCACGTTATCAGACCAATTCCGATTTTCTTCATCGTCAATGAATTTGTACTTGGCTCCTTTCAGTTCGAATTCAAATTTATTCAGATTGTTTTTGGTGCTGGCTTGCAGAATTTTCACGCCGTACAACTCACCGTCCTGATTGTGAGGATCAAATGATTGTGGACTGGTGAATCGGAAGTGATTTTTGTACAAAGTCCACAGGTGATAAGAAATGTCAGTATTCCTTGCAAATTGCTTTCGAATGGCGATGCGCTTTTGAATTCTCTCCAATTCGGCCATGCTCTTTTCTTCTGCACTCAGAACCTTGGATTCGCTCTCGGTAACGGGCTGTTCTGACTCTTGTCGTTTGCCTAGATAGGTTTTGAGCCTAATGATGAGGCGGCCCAAAATTACATGCTTGATCCGAAGTGGGTTTTTGTTTACATGTATGATTGCATAAGCGATTATCGCTATTACCGCGATTACCGCAGTCACAAGTACAAAAAATTGTTCACCCTTCATTTGTATTCGGCTTCCAGTCTGTCAACTTTTTCTTCAAGCATCGGTTTGTAAATCTTGCGCTCAATTCTATTGTCTCTGCCGTACATTGACAATTTTTCCATCACGAGCTGATTACCTACATACAACTCAGCCAGGTATCGGCACAATGAATTAACGGTGCTCCCTAGCCGTGGCCCCAGTTCCGCGCCTGGGCCTTTTTAGTGGGACAAAAGAAAAGGGCCGCCAGATTGACGGCCCCTGTTAGCTAGTCGAATGAAGAAAGCTATGGGGGAGGTGAAATCGGGTCAAGGATATCCGCACATCGA
>Ga0265303_10000587_pt1 | contig 20880 bp, 17 predicted proteins | sample Helome_2_FD_192494 | JGI IMG/M metagenome (GOLD analysis project Ga0265303, IMG submission 192494) | Marine sediment microbial communities from subtidal zone of North Sea - Hel_20160317 (Illumina Assembly) | ecosystem: Environmental > Aquatic > Marine > Subtidal zone > Sediment ... | reverse complement strand
CTTATCAGGATGGAAAGCGAATAAAAATTGAAGATCCTTATTAGTGACCAAATTCAGAGCTTGGCTGAGTGCAGCCCGCTTAAGAACCCTTCCCTTATCGTTGTCAGGCATATTAGTAGGTACCGCCTTAGCGAATATTTATGGGTATTGGGATTTACATATCTTTATTCTTGCTTTATTAACTACAGTGGCTTTTCAGATAACATCGAACTTTGCAAATGATTATGGAGATGGAGTAAAGGGTACTGACAATGATGATAGAATAGGACCCATGCGGGCACTTCAAAGTGGTCAACTGTCTAAACGTGAATTAAAAGCAGGGATTCGTATATCTGTAGTTACAGATTTATTCCTGGTGTTTCTGCTATTGTACTTTTCTTTTCAGGAGGAACATCTAATATATGTGCTTTTGTTTGTAATATTTGGTATTGCCAGTATTTGGGCTGCTATTAAATATACAGTTGGCAACAATGCTTACGGATATAAAGGATTTGGTGACCTTTTTGTATTTATATTTTTTGGACTATTGAGCGTTCTGGGTTCTATGTTTTTGTATACAAAGTTTTTGATATCCATGGCAATACTTCCTGCTGCCTCAATAGGATTTCTTAGCACAGCAGTACTTAATTTAAATAACTTAAGAGATATAGAATCAGATAAAAAGGCAAATAAGAATACATTAATAGTCAAAATAGGACGATCTAAAGGGAAAGTATATCATTATGCCCTAGTTATTTTGGCTTTCATTTGCATGCTCACTTTCGTAGGGAATCATTTCTATTCATGGAAAAGTGCCATCTGTCTGGTTGCATTTGTTCCACTTTTTATTCATTTGAGAATGGTAAGAAAAATTGAAAATCCTCAGAATTTTGATCCTGAATTAAAAAAAGTGGCACTTAGTACTTTTCTGTTAGGATTACTGTTTTATATTGGGTATAATTATTTTTTGTAAATTTGAGTAGACATAACCCACTAATACCTTACTTACTTTGGAACAAGCTATTAAGATTCTTATTGTTGAAGATAATGTGATTATTGCAGATGACATGCAATCCATGTTGGAGGAAATAGGATACGAAATTGTAGATAATGTTATTGTTTATGAACAGGCTGAAGAGGTTTTAAAAAGTAATCATGTAGACCTGGTTCTTATTGATATCATTTTGGCATCGGACAAAACAGGAATAGACCTGGGGAAACACATAAGGGAGAAATACAATATTCCCTTCATTTTTGTTACCTCCAACTCTGACAGAGCTACTGTTGAGAACGCTAAAACAGTTAAACCTAATGGTTACCTTGTAAAACCTTTTGAGCAACAGGATTTGTACACTTCAATAGAGATTGCACTTTCAAATTTTGATTACTCAACCAAAGAAGGAGGACAGCAACATCCGGAAGATGAGGATAGGGTAGTATCCAATTCAGTTCTCAAAGACTCCATTTTTGTTAAAAAGCAGCATCTTTATTATCGAATTCAATTTGGCGATATTCAGTTTATAAAGGCAGATAATGTTTACCTGGAAGTGAACACAGTAGACAAGAAATTTCTTGTTAGGTCTCCTTTAAAAGATTATTTAGAGAAATTACCCAAAAACAAGTTTTACCGAGCGCATAAATCTTATATCGTCAATGTTGATCATATAGATGCAATTAATTCTAAGGATATAATGATAAATAATACGCTGATTCCGATTTCGAAGGATTTCAAAGAGTTTATTATTTCAGCCATGAACTCTTAGGGATAAGCTTTATTAATGCTTTATTATACTATGAGGATAGTGCCTTATATATCTTTTTTATAGGCTTTAAAAAGCCAGTCACAACACATTTGAACTACTTCACAACAATTATTTTTCTATTGGGAAGAATAGGTATACTTTGGCTATATAATTAATCGATTAATTTTTTTCATTTTCATATAGTGTTCTCGTAAAAGAGTCTTGTCTTAGTTGGCAGGGCTCTTTTTGATTATGACCATTTTGAACTTAACCTGGTATTTTTATCAGATTTTTGGTCTCCATGAAAGGTCAAAAAAACGGGTGAAATGCATATTATGTCTATAAAATGCCTGTTCACAACATAAATATGCACTTACACAACAAAATACGAAATGCTAAATTTCTAGGTAATAAATTTGAAACGCTAAACCAGCACCCCAAATCTTATTATTAACATATCACAGTTTTAAAGGCTATGCTTTGTGTATAGTCTTTTTTTATTGGACCAACGTATTTTATCTAGATTTACGGACGAAATACAGGGGGGAAATTGAAGGTGCTGTGGTAATATAAGTGAGGATGAGAATATTTGGTTTTAAGGCCGAATTTTTGCTGAGATCTCTGGTAGACAACAGTTTCATTCTACTTTACAACAAAAATTTAAACACAATACGAATTAATAGTAAGTTTAAATTTTTATTATGGTTTTTAACTTAATAATTTTAATCTGATCAAAATAGCATTTGGCAAATATCCCTAAGCTTGTTATGGCAAAATCGCTGGGTAAAATTTTAGTAATATTTTTTCTTTCTTTAAATCAAAGTGTCGGAGCGCAGGTTTTAGATACCTTGGATGAAAATGCATTGGATGTATTCAAGGAAAAGCGAAGTGTTGCCGATAGGTTTGATTATTTTTTTAATACCCTACACCGTTATAATGAAAACTCTGCCTATGATTGGTTAGATGAGGTTAATGTTTATCTAAATACTGCAGAGAAGTCTGGAGATTTAACGGCCATTAATAATTACAAGCTCATGCAATCTCAAATTTATTATGATTTGGGAGACTATGACAAAAGTGTGGCTATAGCTAATGACCTGTATAAAATAAAAGATAAACTCGATCTGCAGACCAATAGGTTTATGTTAGATCTGATAGATAATAATTATTCTCAATTACAACTATATGGAAAACAGGTTGAGATTAGGCAGGAGAAAAGAGATTTAGGTTTCTCCGAGAATATTACCTTTTATGATATTTATTCTAATCTAGGTTTGCATAGAAAAGCCATGGAGGATTACATCATGGATATGAAAAAGACCATTGATAATAGTGATCTCTACGGTCTTGCCGATTATAATAATAATGTAGGGCGGTATTTACTTCTGGACAAATCTTCTTCGGTTGCATTGAGCAATTTTAAAAAGGCTAAGGGTTATGTAGATGTTTATTTAAATGATGTAACCCAGGTAAAGACGGAGAAAGAGTTGCAGAATGCGAAATTATTGAAGGGTATAATAGAAGGAAATATTGGAAAGTCCTATTTACAATTAAAACAATTTGAAGAGGCATTACCCTATTTAGAAAACAGCATAGGTTTGATTGAGGAAAACAATATCGGTCTGTATTCTGAAGATGTGATTGAAAATAGCTTGGCACTAGCAGATTGTCACCTGCAACTAGAAAATTTTCAAAAAGCAAAAGATATTTTAAATGAAGCGCTGAGGCCCATAAAGTTAGAGCATACTATTAAGAAAAATAGGTTGCTCGCTGCTTATTATGACAAGATTGAGGATTATAAAAATGCAAGTTTTTATTTGAAGAAAAATGTAAGGATTGCCGATTCTATTAATATCAATGATTCATCACTTAAAAAACAGCAGCTCTCAACTGTTGCAAAGTATGAAATTGAGAATTCGAAGCGAATGATAGATGCACAAAAGATGGAAATGGAACGTGCAAGAAATGAAATGCAGGCTAAGGATGAGCAAATTAACTTGGTATTTATTTCTTTGATTTTTACGCTTTTAGGTTTTGCCGGGTTAGTTTATGCTTATTTGAAGAGTATAAAGAATCAACGTCTCATTGCTGAACAGAAGCATATAATTGAGAATTCTCTTGTGGAAAAAGATTCTTTACTTAAAGAAATTCATCATCGTGTAAAAAATAACCTGCAAATGGTTTCTAGCCTTTTGAGTTTGCAAACAAAAAATACGCGAAGTAAGGCGGCAATTGAAGCTCTTGAAGAAGGCAAAAGCAGAGTTAAAGCCATGGCACTAATACATCAGAAGCTATATCAAAATGATGACTTATCTGTAATTGAAATGCAGGGTTATATAGAAAGTTTGGTGAACAGTGTACAATCTGTATTTAAAAAAGGAGGGCACAACATTAATATAACTATTGATGCAGAAGGTGTTGAATTAGATATTGACAGGGCTATTCCTTTTGGATTAATACTAAATGAGTTGGTATCAAATACATTCAAATATGCATTTCCCGAAGATGATGAAAATGGTAAAATCTACATCCACCTAAGAAAAAATGGGGATCAGGGATTCTTTGAATATACCGATAATGGCGTGGGGCTAAGTGAAGACTCCGAAGAAAGAGTCAATTCATCTATGGGGGTTCGATTAATGAAACGCCTGGTAAATCAATTACAATCTACATTAAATATTGATAAAACTACAGATGGTGTTCGTTTTTGGTTCAATTTTAAATAAATTTGAACTTCTAATTTATTCATTATGAGAGTTACTTTTTTAGGGCACGCATCCTTATTAATTGAGGTGGGCCAATACAAGGTTTTAGTCGATCCATTTATTACAGCAAACGAAAAAGCGACCGGAAAGGTTGATATAGATGATTTGAACCCTGATTATATCTTGGTTACACATGCGCATCAGGACCATATTTTGGATGTAGAGGCCATTGGTAAACGATCTGATTCGGTAATTGTAAGCAATTATGAGATTGCTATGCACTATCAGGCCAAAGGTTTCAAGGTACATCCGATGAATCACGGCGGTAGCTGGAATTTTGACTTTGGAAAAGTAAAATATACAAATGCAATTCATACTTCTTCTTTTCCGGATGGTTCATACGGCGGTCAGCCTGGGGGATTTATTATTACCGCTGACCACAAACAACTTTACATTGCAGGCGATACGGCTTTGACGACAGACATGAAATTAATTCCTTTAACCCATCAATTGGACCTGGCCATTTTACCCATTGGTGACAATTTTACCATGGGTATAGAAGATGCGGTTCTGGCTGCAGATTTTGTTTCTTGTGATACCGTATTGGGATATCATTATGATACTTTTGGGTATATAGAAATAGACCATAATAAGGCTCAGGAAGAATTTAATAAAACTGGTAAAAAATTACACTTATTACCGATAGGGGAGACACTTACAGTTTAATTATCTGACCTCGCTTCTTTTCTGCAGGTTTATGATATAGTTTTAGATAAGAGCGTTTAAGGAATCTACCTTTAGCAAAGGTAAAATTGTAGTGCTGCCCTTATATTGCTACACCTCTTAAGAATTGAAATCTGCTGTTTTTTCGGACATAAAATATGCCAATATACTTTCGGCATAATTTGAAGGCAGGGATTCAGGTATACTGGAAAACTGGGTTGTTAATCATATTGCTTTTTAGTTATTTCCTATCATTCTATAATTTTTAGACTGAAAATATAGTTAAATTTAGCACCAATATATATGGACGCTATTTACAAGAAATACGATTTAAACTTTAAAAGACCAAGTGGTACCTCGAGAGGAATACTTAAGAAAAAAGAAACCTGGTTTTTAATACTGAAAAATCATGGAAAATTTGGAATAGGAGAATGCGGATTGTTCAAAGGCCTGAGCATTGATGATGTACCAGAATATGAGGACAAATTGTCCTGGACCTGCTCACATATTTATTTTGGCAAAGAAAGGCTTTTAGAAGACTTAAAGGATTATCCAAGTATTGCATTTGGAGTGGAACAGGCTTTCATTTCGCTTTCTGCTGAAAACCCATATTTGCTTTTCCCTTCCAATTTTACGAAATCTATGGCAGCTATTGATATTAATGGCCTCATTTGGATGGGCAATATGGAATATATGCAGGAACAAATAACTCAAAAAATAGAATCAGGATTCAGTTGTATTAAAATAAAAATAGGTGCAATTGATTTTAATGAGGAACTGTCCTTATTGACTTCCCTGAGAAAAAAATACGGTAAAAAAGAAATAGAAATTCGTGTAGATGCCAATGGGGCTTTCAATGTGGAGGAAGCCTTGGATAAACTCATTAAATTAGGTGCCTGCGGTATACATTCAATTGAACAACCTATTAAACAAGGCTCTCCTTTAAAGATGGGGAAAATTTGTAAAAACTCTCCAGTTCCGGTTGCCCTTGATGAGGAACTAATTGGCAACATTACTTCAAAAGAAAAGGAAAATTTACTTCGAACCATAATGCCACACTATATAATTTTAAAGCCTAGCCTGATAGGAGGGTTTAAAGCATGTGAAGAATGGATTGCTATAGCTGAAAAATTAAATATTGGGTGGTGGATTACCAGTGCATTGGAAAGTAATATAGGTCTTAACGCTATTGCGCAATGGACTTATACACTAAATAGTAAAATGCCTCAGGGGTTGGGCACTGGGTCGTTATTTACCAATAATTTTGATAGTCCACTTAAAATGCAAAATGGAAAATTACACTACGATAAGCATTCAAATTGGGAACAAAACTTAATACACAAATTATGTACATAGAACAAGGTTATAAAGGATTAAATGAACTCTGGAGGTATGCCGTAGGAGTATTAATAATTTTCATTGGATGGCAATTTATTGGCGCAGGGCCCTTAGTGTTGATCCTTTTTGCAAAAGCATTAGAAACTGGGGATTATCCAACAGACATAGCCGGTATATCAAATTTGTTGGGATCTAATTTATTTTTCTTTCTTGCTTTGTTAACCTTTGTTATTGGATTTTTGGCGTTGTACCTTACTGTAAAATATTTACATAAACAGAGCTTCCGTTCATTGAGTACTTCCAGAAAAAGCATTGATTGGAAAAGAGTGTTTTTTACATTTTTCCTTTGGGCTGTAATTTCCGTGGGATTTATTGGTTTGGATATTTTTATCTCACCTGAAGACTACGTCTATAATTTTCAACCAGGGCCATTTTTTATTCTATTGCTTATTGCCCTTATTCTTATTCCTATTCAAACTAGTTTTGAAGAGTATTTTATGCGTGGTTATTTAATGCAAGGATTAGGCATAGCTGCAAAAAACAGATGGGTTCCACTTTTGGGTACATCCATATTTTTTGGGATTCTACATATTTTTAATCCGGAAGTGGCTAAAATCGGATATGGTGTAATGGTTTTTTATATTGGAACTGGCTTGTTTTTGGGTATTCTCACCCTTATGGATGAAGGTTTGGAATTGGCCTTGGGTTTTCATGCCGCAAATAATTTAACAGCAGCGATTCTTGTTACCGCAGAATGGACAGCTTTTCAAACAAATTCTATTTATAAGGATATTTCTGAACCCGAAATTGGTTGGGAAGTTTTTGCACCAGTTTTTATAGTATATCCCATAATGCTTCTTATTTTGTCAAAAAAGTACGGGTGGACCAATTGGAAGGAACGCCTAACAGGCAAGGTTTTACCCCCGGCAGATTTAGATAATTTACCTAAAACTTAAGTAAATGGAAGTCGAAATACATCCACAGTTTAAACTAAATGGTCATGGATATTCGAATGAGGAATTAAAGGAGGTAGCTTATAGTTTAATTAAGGAAGGAGCAGATTTTGAAAAGGAAATAGGAGACTTTCTGTTAGATTGGCTGTCAGTGGATTCTGAACTTACGGTACAAACATCCGGTTCCACAGGTACTCCTCTTGGGATAGCCTTAAAAAAACAGTATATGGTAAACTCTGCCAAAATTACCTGTGAATATTTCGGGTTAGAAGCAGGTGACAGGGTATTATTATGCCTTTCTACAGCATATATTGCAGGGAAGATGATGCTTGTTAGAGCAATGTCTCTGGGATTAGAGTTAGATTTTGTGGCTCCCACTTCTAGACCTTTGGATGGTATAGCAAAGTCGTATAAATTTTGCGCCATGGTACCTCTTCAATTAGAATCTTCGATAAATAGATTAAGTCAGATTAAGATGGTCATAGTAGGCGGAGCTCCGGTTTCTTCTCAATTAAGAAAATTGATTAACTCGAGTAGCGCAAAGATTTTTGAAACTTATGGAATGACAGAGACTATTACTCATGTTGCTGTCAGACCATTGAATCATTATGATACCGACGCAGATCAAAATGCCTTTGAAATATTACCGGGTATAGCAATTTCTCAGGATGACAGAAAATGTCTTGTCATCAATGCTCCGAATATAAGCGATGAACCCATAATCACTAATGATATTGTAGAATTGATTTCGGAAAAGGAGTTTATTTGGCAGGGACGGTATGATAACGTTATCAATTCAGGTGGCATCAAATTAATTCCTGAACAAATTGAACGAAAGCTATCATCATTAATTAAATCAAGATTTTTTATTAGCGGTTTACCCGATTCAAGGCTTGGACAGAAATTAGTATTAGTTGTTGAAGGTGAAAATATAGAAGGGCTTCAGGAAATTATTTATAAAGCTGATTTAGAAAAATTTGAGTTACCAAAAGAAATCTTTTATGTGCCTGATTTTAAATACACAACAAATGGTAAGATTATCAGAGAAAAAAGTTTGTCTATGATAAAAAGCTGATATTTTGTATTAGTTTGAAAATCACAATTTTTATATTAAAATAAATTTTAATCAAAAGAAGTATATCCAATTTATGAAACCTTATCTAACACTGCTATTGCTTTTTATAAGTTCATCGTTATTATGCCAGCAAATCCTATTAGAAGAAGAGCGCGCACAAGTAATAGATGAAATCTTAAATGAACGGTTTGAAGTACTATTGCCAGAACTTATGGACCTATCCGATTTGGATATGTGGATTATTATTTCCCGGGAATACAATGAAGATCCGGTATTAAGAACCATGCTACCCTCTACATGGCTAAATGCCAGAAGAAGAACCATTCTATTGTTTTACAGGGATAAAACCAAGAATACAATCGAGAAACTGGCTGTGGCGAGATATAATGTGGGAAAAAATATCTCTTCGGCATGGGACAAAGAGAAAGAGCCTGATCAATGGCAGAGATTAGTTCAATTGATAGAAGAACGCAATCCAAAAAAAATTGGTTTAAATTTTTCAACAGATCATAATATTGCCGATGGTTTGGATAAGACGGACTATGAAGAATTCTTGCAGAACTTACCTAAGAAATACGCATCAAGAATTGTATCTGCTGAACAACTTGCCGTTAGATGGATTGAAACAAGAACTGAACGGGAAATGGTTATATATAATCAATTGGTCTCCATTACACATCAAATTATTGAAGAGGCATTTTCTGAAAAAGTGATTACCCCGGGAATTACAACAACTACTGAAGTTGAGTGGTGGATGAGGCAAAGAGTTACAGATCTGGGCCTGGAGACCTGGTTCCATCCTACGGTAGATGTGCAACGCACAAATGATGAATTAGTGGGGCATCTCTATTCATTTTCGGAAAGACCTGACCAAATGGTAATTTTACCTGGTGATTTGTTACACTGTGATTTTGGGATTACCTACTTAAGATTAAACACAGATTGTCAGGAATTGGCCTATGTTTTAAAACCCGGAGAGAAGGAAGCACCTAAGTTTTTAAAGGAGGGCCTTAAAGATGGGAATAGCGTACAAGACTATCTCACTAGGAACTTAATAAGAGGGCGTACAGGGAATCAAATATTAAAAATCGCGTTAGATCAGGCCAAAGAAGCCGGGCTTAAACCTGCAATATATACACACCCATTGGGATCCTATGGTCATTCCGCAGGAACAACTATCGGGATGTGGGATTCCCAGGAGGGTGTGATGAAAGACGATGGCGAGAATTATCCGCTTAATCCTAATACAGTTTACGCAATAGAATTAAATACTACTGTTAACATTCCGGAATGGAATAGAGATATTAGGATCATGCTGGAAGAAGCAGGATTCTTTGGGGAAAAAGGTTTTAGGTATGTAAATGGCCGGCAAACAGAATTATTACTAATACCCCGTATAACTGAACATTTAGGTAACTAAACCTGTAAAACGCCCATATTGAATGCTTTTTCTACAGGTGCATGATTGGCAGCTTCTATTCCCATGGAAATCCATTTGCGAGTCTCCAGTGGATCTATAATGGCATCTGTCCATAGATGTGCTGCAGCATAATATGGGGATATCTGCCTGTCATATCTTTTTTTAATTTCATCAAAGAGTTCGGTTTCTTTTTCAGGAGTTATTATCTCGCCTTTCTTTTTTAAAGAAGCCTTTTCTATTTGAAGTAATACCTTTGCAGCAGAATTACCGCTCATTACAGCGAGCTCAGCGCTGGGCCAGGCGACAATAAGCCTTGGATCATAGGCTTTACCACACATGGCGTAATTTCCGGCTCCATAACTATTGCCAACAATCACGGTAAATTTGGGTACAACAGAATTGCTTACCGCATTAACCATTTTGGCACCGTCTTTTATAATACCGCCGTGTTCACTTTTACTGCCAACCATAAACCCTGTCACATCCTGAAGGAAAACAAGAGGTATTTTTTTCTGATTACAATTAGCGATAAATCTTGTGGCTTTATCTGCAGAATCGGAATAAATAACTCCTCCAAATCGCATTTCGCCTTTTTTGGTTTTCACTACTTTACGTTGATTTGCTACAATGCCAACAGCCCAGCCATCAATGCGAGCATAACCGGTCAGAATTGTTTTCCCAAACCCTTCCTTATATTGCTGAAACTCCGAGTTGTCTACAAGACGCTTAATTATTTCAAGCATATCATATTGCTCAGTCCTTGATCCAGGTAAAATACCATAAATATCTTCCTGTTTCTTTGCAGGTTTTGTAGACTTAATCCTATTAAATCCGGAGGTTTTGGGATTTCCTATTTTATCAATTAGGTTTTTGATAGTATCAAGTGCATCCTTATCATCTATTGCCTTATAATCGGTTACTCCGCTTATTTCACTATGGGTCACAGCTCCTCCAAGAGTTTCATTATCAATATCCTCCCCAATAGCTGCTTTTACTAAATAACTGCCCGCTAAAAAAATACTCCCCGTCTTTTCTACAATCAATGCTTCATCACTCATAATGGGTAAATAGGCACCACCAGCCACACAGCTGCCCATAATTGCAGCTATTTGAACTATACCTTTACTGCTCATGATGGCATTATTTCTGAAAATACGACCAAAATGCTCTTTGTCTGGAAAAATTTCATCCTGCATAGGTAAATACACCCCTGCGCTATCTACTAAATAAATGATTGGAAGTCTATTTTCTATGGCAATTTCCTGAGCTCTAAGATTCTTTTTTGCCGTAATAGGGAACCAGGCGCCTGCTTTAACAGTGGCATCATTTGCTACAACAATGCATTGTTTGTTTTTAATAAAACCTATTTTGACAACAACTCCTCCAGATGGGCATCCTCCATGTTCCTTGTACATATTATCGCCGGCAAAAGCGCCAATTTCTATAGAATTACTTTTGTCATCCAATAAGTAATCTATGCGCTCTCTTGCAGACATTTTGCCTAATTTATGCTGCTTTTCAATACGGGCTTGTCCACCACCTAATTTTACCTTTATAAGCCTTTTCTTTAGCTCTGATACAAGTAATTTATTTCGATCTTCGTTTTTATTGAAGTTGATATCCATTCTTTATCTTCAGTTTCTTTAATGGGGTTAAAGATAAGGAGTAATATTGATTAACTTTAACAAAATTCAACAGTAAGATATGAAAGAAAAAATTCGTTGGGGAATAGTCGGATTGGGTAATATAGCTCAAAAATTTGCGGATGATTTAAAACTAATAACAAATGGAGAGCTCACCGCAGTTGCCTCCAGAGATATTAAAAAAGCCAAACATTTTGGAGCATTAAATAATGCCAAAAATGCGTTTGGAAGCTATCAGGAGTTGTTTAACTGTAAGGATGTAGATGTGGTTTACATTGCTACACCACATACTTCTCATGCAGAATTGAGTATCAAGGCCATGAAACAAGGCAGAAATGTACTTTGTGAAAAGCCAATGGGAATCAATAGGGATGAAGTTGAAAGAATGACGGCTGTTGCAAGAGAGAATAATGTTTTTTTGATGGAAGCTTTGTGGAGCAGGTTTAACCCATCAATTAGAAAAGTGAAAGACTTGACAGGCAGTGGTGCTATTGGAGATATAGCATATTTACATGCAGATTTTGCCTTTTATGCACTCGACAGGGATGAAAATGGCAGGCTTCTAAATCCGGCCTTGGCCGGGGGATCTCTTTTGGATATTGGGATTTATCCTATTTTTTTAGCGTATCTTATATTAGGTTATCCCGAAAAAATTCTGGTTTCTTCTAAAATATATAAAACTGGGGTAGATATCCAAACCTCTATGATTTTTGAATATTCAAATGCACAGGCACTATTATATAGCGGACTTACCTCTAATTCAGAAATGAAGGCACAGATTTCCGGATCTGAGGGAACTATTTATTTAGCTCCAAGATGGCACGAGACGGAAGAGTATTCTATTGAAAAAAATGATAAAGTAGAAAAATTTCAAATGCCCACAAAAGGGAAAGGTTATGAGTATGAAATAGAAGAAGTACATCGGTGTTTAATGAATGGTGCGCTCGAAAGTAAATTTTGGTCTTTGAAAAATACACATGATTTAATTAGAATTATGGATGATATTAGGGAACAAACCGGGGTGTTATTTCCTTTTGAAAAATAAAAGTTTAAGTATTTACTTTGAAAAATTCTTATAAAATTTCCGATATTTGAGGTCCAACTAAACTAACTATCATGGGAATGAACAAGAATACGGTCCTAGCCTGGGCTACTTTTATTATGATTTCTGTAGGCTTCGGATTAATCGCCCTTGGGGCATTTCGTTACGACGATGTAGCCGGATGGGGATTTGCCTCAGTAGGAATTGGTTTCTTTGCAATAGCCTGGGTATTTAATGCATTAAAAGGGCGGGTTTGAGCCCTTTTTTCCAATTATATTTTTCTATTTAATATCAACTTTTTCAAGGTTTGATTAATACTATTCCAAAAACATATTAAGTTTATGTCTGACGATAAGAAGGTAATTTTTTCTATGTCCGGGGTTACTAAAACCTACAAGAATGCCAATACTCCGGTACTTAAAAATATTTATTTAAGCTTCTTTTATGGAGCCAAAATAGGAATACTCGGCCTTAATGGATCGGGTAAGTCCACATTGTTGAGAATCATAGCCGGGGTTGACAAGAATTATCAGGGAGATGTAGTATTTTCTTCAGGTTACAAAGTGGGTTATTTGGAACAGGAACCCATTATTGATGAAAATAAGACTGTATTGGAAATTGTTAAAGAAGGCGTTTCAGAAACTGTGGCTATTCTTGACGAATACAACAAGATTAATGATATGTTTGGGTTGCCGGAGGTATATGAAGATGCGGATAAAATGCAGAAATTAATGGACAAGCAAGCAGTTCTGCAAGACAAGATAGATGCCTCAAATGCCTGGGAGCTCGATACTAAACTTGAAATTGCAATGGATGCCCTACGAACACCGGAGGCGGATATGAAGATTGCTGTATTATCTGGTGGTGAGCGAAGGAGAGTGGCATTATGCAGGTTGTTATTGCAGGAACCGGAAATTTTATTACTGGATGAGCCAACAAACCATTTGGACGCAGAATCTGTTCATTGGCTGGAACACCATTTGGCACAATATAAAGGGACTGTTATTGCAGTAACGCACGACCGTTATTTTCTCGATAATGTTGCCGGTTGGATACTGGAGTTAGATAGGGGAGAAGGTATCCCATGGAAAGGAAATTACAGTAGCTGGCTGGATCAAAAATCCAAACGCCTTGCACAAGAAAGTAAACAGGCTTCTAAAAGGCAGAAAACACTCGAACGGGAATTAGATTGGGTACGACAGGGGGCAAAAGGCAGGCAGGCTAAACAAAAGGCCCGACTTAAGAATTATGACAAATTATTAAGTCAGGATCAAAAACAACTGGATGAAAAGTTAGAAATCTATATTCCAAATGGCCCAAGGCTTGGAACGAATGTTATTGAGGCTAAAAATGTAAGCAAAGCGTTTGGTGATAAATTACTTTACGAAGATTTAAATTTCAAGTTACCGCAAGCTGGAATAGTCGGTGTAATAGGACCTAATGGGGCTGGTAAAACTACTATTTTTAAAATGATCATGGGCGAGATAGCTCCGGACAAAGGAGAATTTATTGTAGGCGAGACTGCTAAAATCGCCTATGTAGATCAAAGCCATTCAAATATTCAGAAAGATAAGTCTATCTGGGAAAACTTTAGTGACACTCAGGAATTAGTTATGATGGGGGGAAGGCAGGTTAACTCCAGAGCATATCTAAGCCGTTTCAATTTTTCAGGAAGTGAACAGAATAAAAAAGTAAACATGCTTTCCGGTGGAGAACGGAACAGATTGCATCTCGCAATGACTCTAAAAGAAGAAGGAAATGTATTGCTATTGGATGAACCTACAAATGACCTGGATGTAAACACCTTGCGGGCATTAGAAGAGGGTTTGGAGAATTTCGCGGGTTGTGCCGTGGTGATTTCTCACGATCGCTGGTTTCTGGATCGTATTTGTACACATATATTAGCCTTTGAGGGGGATTCCCAGGTATATTTCTTTGAAGGTTCCTTCACCGAGTATGAAGAAAATAAAAAGAAACGTTTAGGAGCAGATATTATGCCTAAAAGAATAAAGTACAAGAAATTAATTCGGTAATACGTTACTTTTTTAAGACTATTTCTTAAAAATCATCATTAGGATACCAGTCCAGTTGTATAACACTAATGTCGGAATTACCCTGATTTACCAATTCTTTAAATTTGCCTACATCGCTAACATTTGGTCTGCCACGGTAATGATAGGGATAAACTTCTTGTGGTTTAAATTCAAGTACAGCACTTGCGGCGCTTTCTTCGGTCATAGTATAGGGCAGGTTCATACAAATAAATGCCTTGTCAATATCTTTTAATGCACGCATTTCCGGTATATCTTCAGTATCACCTGAGAAATAAAATCGTTCACTACCTATGTTTAAGATATACCCATTTCCTCTTCCCTTTTCGTGAAATGTTTTAGCTTCTTCCCTCAAATTATACATTGGGACGGCTTCAACGGTAATACCAAATCGCGCTTTTGAATCTCCGTTATTCAGCACATCAATTTGTGGTGTAAATTTAGAGGGGATTTTATCTGCAACTACCTGTGGAACCATGATCTTCGCCTTTTCAGTATTTAGTTCCTCTAGAGTTTCCAAACTAAAATGGTCTCCATGAATATCTGTGATCAAAATTAAATCAGGTTGCTTTTGATCTTCGAATGGTTTTAAGCCCCCAACCGGATCTATGTAGATGGTTATATCTCCCCATTCAAGAACGGATGTGGCATGTTCAATAGGAATTATTTTAATTTCTGATTGTGAAGCTGAAGATGGAGGTAGTAATTGTTCACTTATTTCAGGTCGTACATCTGTAATAGGTGCCTGTTTGGATTTTTGCTTGCAGCTAACTAAAACCATAAAACAGGTCAGGAAAGCGATTATTAAGTTTTTCATAATATTCTTATTGTAAGAACAGGACAAGTTAAAGATAATTATAAAATGAGTCGCATTTTAATATTGCTTCTTTTATATGGGGTATTTTTTTCTAATTCCATTTTCTCAAACCCAAATTTTCTATAAATATAAATGGCTGGTTCCAGCTTTGTATTGGAATATAAAATAAGTGTTTTCCAATTGTTTTTTTTAGCGAAGGAAATGGCATGTTTCATCAAATTCTGACCAATTTTTAGACCTTGATAACCTGGGGCAACAGCCATCTTTCCCAATTCGTAAGTGTGATCATTTAACTTTATTAAAGAAAAACACCCCACTATTTCCGACTTCATTTCGGCAAAAAAAATATATCCTCCTTTATCAATGATGCTGCGTTCGCAGTTTTCCAGTAACTCGGCGTCCTTTGGTTCAACATAAAAGTAGGTCTCCAGCCATGATAAATTCAGATCTCTGAAGTATCTGGCAAGGCCCGGTCTAAAAGGGATAATTTTCATAGAAATTATTGGGATTCTAATTTGGGTATAGCTAAAGTTAATCTCAGGATATACCTATTAAAATAATTTAAATAAATTTTAACGAGAAAAATCTAAAAGCAAATCTAAATCGTATATAGACTGATACAAACAACTACTTTATATAAAGTAACAAAAAGGTTAATTAATATTTACATTATGACTGAAACAAAAAGTAACAACGGATTAAAAGTTATAGCTGGCTTATTAGGCGTAGTTCTATTAGCAACTATTATTTACACTGTTAGTCTATATCAGGATAAGAAAAAGACAACTATGGCTCTTACACAGGAAAAAGATCTTGTTGTAGAGGATTTGAATAGCTTAAAATCTGAATATGATAAGGCTATACTGGAAAGCAATGCTACAAATGAGGAATTGGTTGGCGCCAGGGATAGAATTGCAAAGTATATTGACTCTGTTAAGACTATGAAAGCCGATATCGCTTCTCTTTCAAGATACAGAAGACAGGTTAATGTTCTTAAGGAAGAAAGAGAACAATTATTGCGTCAGGTAGATTCTTTGACTAAGTCTAATACATTTATTGCGATGCAAAGAGATAGTACTTTTGTTGAATTGGAAAAACAAACAGTATTCAACGATTCATTGGTAGTACAAAATACTCAGTTGGCCGATGTTGTTGAAAGAGGTTCTGCTTTAAATTTATCAGCTTTTACAGTTGATGCTGTAAGAGAGCGTAATAATGGTAAATTGGTATCTACTTCCAGAGCAAAAAGTACAGACAAATTTAAAATCTGTTTTACTGTTGCGGATAACGTAATTGCCGAAGCAGGAGATAGACAATTTCTTGTTGAGGTTTTAGATCCTCAAGGGAATGTTTTAGGTGGAGGAATGAGCAAATCCAGTGAAGACGGGGCTTCTGTATCTTATAGCAAAGAAACTGATTTCTATTACGAAAACAATAATTTGGATGTATGTGATTTTATAAACAAACCGGCTGGTGATTTCCAAAAAGGAAATTACATGGTTAATGTTTATGATGACAAACTAAAGTTACTAGGAACATCTAAGTTCGCATTGAAGTAATAAACACTATCCAATCATAAAAAAAAGGGTCAATCTGAAGGTTGGCCCTTTTTTATTTAATTTATTCTAAATTAAATATTCTTTTCCAGCGAATTCAGATTTCTTCTCCGGAGCTGTCCTATTTCTCTTTTAGGGATAATGACAAAATATTAAATCACATAAAAAGACAAACGAAAATTCTATTTTAGACCACCTACCATCTCCTCTGGTTTAACCCATTCATCATATTCTTCTTCAGTAACATATCCCAGATTAACAGCTTCTTCCTTTAAGGTTGTCCCATTCTTATGTGCCGTGTTTGCTATTTCGGCAGCCTTATAGTATCCAATTTTGGTGTTCAATGCTGTTACAAGCATTAGTGAATTGTTCAATAATTCTTTTATGACGTCGTGATTAGGTTCTATGCCTCCCGCACAATTTATATCAAAACTAACAGCAGCGTCTCCTAAAAGCTGGGCAGATTGCAAAACATTAGCGGCCATTACGGGTTTAAACACATTTAACTCATAATGCCCCTGCGTACCCCCTATGGTGACGGCCACATCATTGCCCATAACTTGTGCGCAAACCATGGTAAGTGCTTCGCATTGGGTTGGGTTTACCTTACCTGGCATTATTGAACTTCCCGGTTCATTAGCAGGAATTACGATCTCACCAATTCCAGATCTTGGCCCTGATGCCATCATTCTAATATCATTAGCAATTTTATTCAAGGAAACAGCTAATTGTTTTAATGCACCATGGCTTTCTACCAGCGCATCATGGGAAGCAAGGGCTTCAAACTTATTAGGAGCTGTTTTAAACTTAAGTCCTGTAAATTCAGAAATATATTTGGCTACTAAAACATCGTAGCCTTTAGGCGTGTTTAATCCTGTACCCACTGCAGTGCCCCCTAATGCCAATTCACTTAAATGATCTAAGGTATTTTCAAGTGCCTTTATCCCATGATCTATTTGAGAAACATAACCCGAAAATTCTTGTCCAAGTGTCAAAGGAGTCGCATCCATTAAGTGTGTACGACCAATTTTAACTACATTACTAAATAGCTCTGCTTTTTTATGAAGGGTATTGCGTAATTGTCTTAATCCGGGAATAGTAACCTCAACAATCTTTTTATAAATTGCAATATGCATACCTGTCGGAAAAGTATCATTTGATGACTGCGATTTGTTAACATCATCATTTGGTTGAATTGTTTTCTCTCCTTCACCAATCACTTTACCCGCCAATTCATGTGCCCTATTGGCAATTACTTCATTTACATTCATATTGCTTTGTGTGCCGGAACCGGTTTGCCAGATCACAAGAGGAAATTGGTTATTGTGATCTCCGGCTAGTATTTCATCACAAACTTGAGCAATAAGATCTCTTTTTTCTATTGACAATACCCCTAATTCACAGTTCGTATACGCTGCGGCCTTTTTCAAATAGGCAAATCCCATAATCACATCCAGTGGCATGGAAGCAGGAGAACCAATTTTAAAATTATTTCGTGATCTTTCAGTTTGCGCACCCCAGTATTTATCTGATGGGACCTTTACCTCGCCCATGGTGTCTTTTTCAATTCGGAAGCTCATAATAGTGTAGTTTTTATAGCTACAAAGATAAGATACGAAGGCTTATTTTGATAGTTGTAAATAGAAATTTCATAGGATCCAATTATTTTTTTTGCCTTTGATTTGTTGAAATTACTATTTTCAAACTATCTTTGTCTTCCAAAGAATTAGAGTATGTTCGAATTTGATCAATATTTGGGATTATTAGCTTTTTTAACCGTTGTTACCATAGGTTTTTGGTTAATGATGCTTTTATTATTATTTATAGTCCCATATTGGCTGGGAGGCAATCTTATGGAATTATGGAAAGAAAAACGTGAAGCCAGAAGAGCCCAACGTAACAAATAAAAATAGAAGCCACCAGGCTTCTATTCATTTTAATAAGGACACAGTATTTTAAGATCCTTCAAATTCAAAATCCTCTCCGTTACCATTTCCTCTTCTATTGCCATTTCTTTGGTTCTTTTGTTGATTAAAACGATATAAAAAAGACAACGTTATTTGTCTTTCCCGCCACTGGAATTCACTATAGGTGAATATATTATCCGTACGTGTTTCACTTCTTCTTTTTCTGCTGTTAAAAAGATCACGCACGTTTAGTGAAAGTGTGGCTTTGTCCTTGATTACGTCTTTACTAAATGCCAAATTGGTACTTAAAATACCTTTAAACTGGCTTTGTGCATTTTCTGTTGGACCTCTGTAAAATAGGTTAGCCTGAAAATCAATTTTTCCAGGCAGCGGAATTTTAGCACTGAACCTGGTAAACCATGCAAGGTTATCAGCATCAAAAATTTGGGTTATTTCCTCATTTTGCGAATTGGTGTAGGTATAGTCTCCCCGCAATTTTTGATCAAACGCATTGAAATTTAAAGTAAAGCGCCAGTTCTTTTTAGGAACGTAGATGGCAGTGAATTCCATTCCATAACGGGTATCTGTTGCCAGATTTATGGGGGTTCTAACCTGTACCGGTACGAAAACAGGATTATCAGGATCATCTGGGTTTTCAATTTCCACGAAACCTCCGGTTTCTAGTGTTATAAATTGAAATACACCTGTAGAATAGTTGTAATACGCTGAAGCAGTAAAGGTTATCTTTTCCCATCGCTTCAGATACTCTAAATCAAAGGCATTTGTATAAGTGGGATTAAGATCCGGATTTCCAAGAAATAAATTTGTGTTACTTGATCTGGAAGGGAAAGGATTGATAAATCGGGAGCGGGGTCTTCTCAATCTTCTACTATAGCTAATAATTATCTTATCCATTTCAGAAAAATCGTAACCTAGAAAAAGAGAGGGAAACCAATCCACATAATTTTTATTATTTATTTCATTGGTGGTTACCAATTCAATACCGATATCGGAAGCTTCCATACGTAGTCCTGCAAGAAAATTGAAGTTTTTGAATTTTCTACCTAACTGAACATACGCTGCATTCACATTTTCTGTATAGATAAAGCGGTTGCTAAAATTAGGATCACTAATTAAAGTACCTTCCTCCAATAATCCAAATTTAAAATCCGTATCAAACGTATTAAAAGTCCCTCTATAACCCAATTCAAATTGTGATTGCTTGTCCTTGCTAAAAGGAAGCACATATTCCATTTGTATTAATTGATTTATTTGAGTTTCATCATTAATGGTCTGCTCTGTTGGAAGTTTCTCATTTTCACCAAGTACGATTTCATTAATAATTGCATTTTCAACTTCCGAGCCTGTAGAATACTGATAATCAATTACCATTTCATGCCCTTTTTCATCAAATTTCTTTGCAAAATTAAACGAGTATTGTATGTCTTTTTCATCTTCCCCTTCAGTCGTAAATCTATTTCTTTGTACGGTCGGATCACCATTTGAATCATAATTATAAAAATCAATATTTATAGTGTCCTCACCATTAGAATTCCTGTAAACAAAGGAATTAGTAATACTGGTGGACGGGTTTATAAATAATTCAAAACCAAAATTGTTATTAAATCCTTCACCTTGCCTTTGGTAATCACGAATTTCATCTTGAAAACTATCTGTACTACCATCAGGATTAAAATTTTCCTGCTCAAACAACGCATTGCCAGGTGCATTTCTGTATCTATAAGTTGTATTTATAAAAAAGTTAAATTTCTTTCGTCTTAGATTTAAGCTAAGAGCCCCTCCATAATTATCAGGGTATCCCGCAAATAGATTGACAGATCCGTTTAAACCGGAATTTTTTCCTTGTTTCAAAACTATATTAATGATACCCCCCGTACCCTCAGCATCGTAACGAGCTGATGGATTTGT
>Ga0265303_10000586_pt1 | contig 20887 bp, 14 predicted proteins | sample Helome_2_FD_192494 | JGI IMG/M metagenome (GOLD analysis project Ga0265303, IMG submission 192494) | Marine sediment microbial communities from subtidal zone of North Sea - Hel_20160317 (Illumina Assembly) | ecosystem: Environmental > Aquatic > Marine > Subtidal zone > Sediment ... | reverse complement strand
GAGTTGTTTTGTAGAGACCGAAGCCATGGCCTGACAAGCATTTCGAATTACATCGACCATCACTTCAAGCACTTGATGCTTATCCACAATGAGCTGCGGAATTTCCTGAAACTCTCGGGATACCTCAATCTGCGAGTTCTCCAACAGCTCCTGATTCAAAGTTAATGCTTCCTCCGCTAATTCAATCACAGAGATTTCTTCAGTTATTCCACTTGGCTTCGCAAGGTCTTGTTGAACGGCTATGCATTGTTGAGCATTATGCGCATTTTCACGCAATCGGGCTAATTCAGCTATCGCCACTCGTTGTTCCTCCGCTAATTGACCCGCTAATTTCTCTAAATAGGCCGGGATTTGTTTTCCCTTAGGGTTACTGGAGAAGTAGTTGCCGAGATCTTCGCGATGTTTGTGAAAAAGTTGTGAGATTCGTCCCACATCTCCAACCATCGAATTCTTGAGGAGATCTGTGACTATTCCGATAGATACGTTGATGCTATTCAACGCGTTCCCAACATTATGCAGCACATCTGAAGCCACCTCTGCCATTCCTAACTGTCGAGACGTATACAATAATTGCTCATGCAATCCCAACTTTTCTTCTTCCATTTGCTTGCGTGCGGTAATGTCCTGCGCCACGCATACCAGCCCCTGAAATTGCCCCTGTTCATCCTGCATCATGGAACCGGAAACAGAAATCGGAATTAATCGGCCATGGCTGGTTAGAAAACTGGATTCGATGCCACTGACCGACCCTTGAAGGAGCAAGTTCTCGATAATGGAACCCTGAGCAAATTCTTCCCCAAAAATCAATCCCGGTGATTGCCCAATCAATTCATCTTCTCCGTACTCTAAGAGCGCTAGTAATGAGGGATTGACAGACCCAATCGTCATATTTGCATCAATCACTAAGAGGGAATCCGCCATCGATCGCAACACATTATTCACGTAGACTTTTGATGTCGCTAATTCATCACGAGCCGTGGCCAACGCAGCTTGTTGGTCAGTCACGTCGTTAATGATCGTGGGCATGGGTTCACCAACAAGCTGGCTTTTCGGATCTGAAATCGTTAATTCATCCGACGTGCATTGAGCAGAAGAAACCGAAAACGCACTCAGGCAGCAAGCCAATTGAAAGAGGTCTTCTGGCAGTCCCGGTATCCGAAACAAGGCCCATTGTTCAGTCCGACTCAACAACAGATTGGTTGGGCATGATGCTTCATCACTTGGCAAACACAAAATACAGCGTACGGTATCATCCAGTTCCCAGATCTTTTCAATATTCTCACACACTATATCGAATTGATCTCTGCTAACAGATAGAAAGATGAGAGGGAAAGACCTACCATCCTGTTTACCTTCTGCAATGTACTGAAAGGCCATCTGCCAATCTTCCACACGCACTATTTCGAAAGAAACTGCACTCAAGTTGTCAGATGTGGGATTCGGCAATGCCTTCGCTTCATCTTGTGATGACGCAACAGCGTCGGAAGCATGCAAGGCCTGCTTCAGGAAGTCATGGGTGGTGGTGGCATCATCGCAAAAGGACAACACACGCCGGATGGAAGAATAAGTGGAGTGATAAATCATAAGCAATTTCTGGCAATATTTTTATTGGAAGCGAGACGAGAAATCTGTGCCAACGCTTTCAAATGCAATCCCATCACCAATAAAGTTGCCGTTCAGCCACCAAGTGACGATTATGGTTTTTCCCAACTCCATTGGCAGCCCGCTGCAAGAAAACGTTGTTTATTTGTCCTGCAGAGCGGGTAAGGTTACGATAAACGTCGATCCTTCTCCAAGAATTGAGCGAGCCGATATCGCGCCACCACATTGACCAGCAATACGTTGACACACAGCAAGCCCTATTCCTGTGCCCTCATATTCATCTTTTCGATGCAGGCGTTTGAACATACCAAAAATCTTGTCGAGGTTTTCCGCAGAAATACCAATTCCTTGATCCTGAATTTCGATCTGGCAGAGACTTCCAGGTTTTTCTGACCCCGAATGACGGCGATTCTGGATCATCATGCCTGAAATATGAATAATCGGAGGTACCCCGTGTTTATGAAACTTTAAGGCATTGCCAATGAGATTTTGAAACAACTGGCGGATTTGCAAGGGATCACCATGAATCATAGGCAGATCCCCCACATAAATCTCGGCCTGTAATTCTTCAATATGCGCCGCTAGATCGGTCAGGATTTCCTCCACAATTTCTCGCAAAGAAAGAGACATCCCGGTCGAATCAGGAGCATCGATTCGAGAATAGATCAATAATCCTTCAATCAATTGCTGCATTCGACTGGCCGCTTTCGTCACACGATATAGATAACCTTGGCCTTGCTCATTTAATGACGACCCATGCTTGACTCGCAATAAGTCTAAAAACACTTGAATGGAATGAAGCGGTTCTTGCAAATCATGAGCTGCCAGAGAGGCAAATTGTTCTAAATCCCGATTTGATCTAGCCAATTCTTCTGTCTTCTGACACAGAGCTAATTCGCCACGTTCTCGTTCATGCAACTCTGTCAACGCTTGATCTCGGCTAGTCAAGATTTCAAAATTGCGTATCTCTAACTCTCGAATGGCTTGGGTTAATTGACTTTCAACTTCTCGTTGCCGAAGCAGGTTTTGCTCCAAATGCTGATTGGCCTCTTCCATTTTGCCGAGTTGACTCCTGAGCGCCAACTCAGATTCCTCGACAGGCAATCCGGCCTCTGGCTGACAATGCTGATTCATGCTTAGCCTAAGTAAGAGTGAAAAAAGAAGGAAAGACTTGAGGGTTACCAATAGTCGTAACCTCTTCAATCATCAAGAACATCCGCTGGCGTCCTAGCTGTTCAACATTCATGACGAAACCGATTCTTTTTGAACAGGGAAGGTCAAGGTAAACGTGGCACCCCTACCGACGCCCTCGCTTTGGACCTGCATCGACCCGCCCATGTTCTGAATCGCTAGGATTGAACTGTGAAGCCCAATCCCATTTCCGTCGGTTTTCGTTGTAAAACCTCGCGTAAAAATCTTAGACAAATGCTCGGGAGCGATTCCTATCCCACTATCTTGAATCGTCATGACCACAGACGCCTCATCGTCGTCTTGATATTTGACACTGATATTGAGATCGTGGCTATCCTGAACCTGTTGTCGCATCGCTTGTTTCGCATTACGAAGAAGATTCACCAAGATTTGAAGTAATTGATGTTGATCTACGAGAACAGTCGGCACCTGCTGATAGTCAGGACAAATGGTAATCCACTTCTCATCTCCAGGTTGAAAACTGAGTTCCATGGCATGGGACAATACATCGACTAAGGAGATCTGCTCTGCCTGTCCCGCAGACTTGGCCATCGTTTGATGAGAAGCGATGATTTGCTTCATATGTCGAATATTGCGGACTAACCCCTTCATTTCATTCAGAATCGCCCTTTGCTCTTCTATAAGGTGAGTTCCAAGTTTTCCAAGTGAAGGAGGAATACGTTTACCTTTGGGGTCTTCCGTAAGATACGCCCCCAAGTCCTGATCATGGGCTTTGATAAGTTCGGCCATTCGATTCACAAGATTCACGGACGATTGATCGACAACCGATTCGACCATATTGGCTGCGACTGTCACGCTTGTCAGCACATTGCCAACATTGTGCAAGACGGTAGATGCCACATCGGCCATTTCGATTTTGTAAGCAGCTTCGCCTAATCGACTCCGAAGCCGTTCTTGTTCTGCCAGAATCTGCTTTCGTTCCTGCGCCCGCTGGAATGCCCACTTCAAGATTGATGGCGCCAAAGCTTCATCTATACAATATCCAATCGCATCCTCAACGATCCTGCCCTGTCTACCTTCCATCTCGGGAATGCTTATGATCCCAATGATCATAGCTTCCTTCCCGTCCTGTTGCATCCGACAGACTTGCCCCCACTCTCCTTCTTCCTTTCGGCAATCAAGGACAATCACATCGTACCGATACCCTGATTCAATCTGAGTGATACCCTTTTGGACAGTCGTGACCCATTCCACCAAGGGATTGGGTTCAAGGGAAGTGAGCGCAGCACGACAAGACGGAGAAATTTCCGCCTCATGAAAGCCAACCATCAAGACATCAAGGGACAACGTTGTTGCGGGAAGGGACTGACAATCAGGAGACAACATGAGAAATCATTCATCCGTGACCCTGGAAACGGAATGCGATTATTCTGGGTAGCCACCTACATTAAGTTGAGAGAATTACTAACTTATCCGTAATAAGCCTTCACTATTCACTAGCAAGATGGATTTCATGGAAACAACAAAATTCTTAAGGACCTTGAACGATTAATTAGTTTTGACCGTTTCTTCCGCCCGTTCTTCAGCCCATTTTGCCAACAGATCCAGCTGGGATTTGGCCTGTCGCCCTTCAGCCCATCGCTTGGTCAACGAATTGGCTAACTGCCAAACTTCGATGTTATCAAAGGGCTTTCGAAGAATGAGCAACTTGTCATTCTTATTCAGTCGTTGGATCACATCCTCCCAAGCATGGTCAGAAAACGCCGTGCAGATTACGACTTGCAAATCAGGATCTTCCTGCCATAAATGCTCGACTGTCTCTACTCCATCCCAACCTGGAGGCATACGCATATCCACAAAGGCCACGGCATACGGTCGTTCGGCCTTCATGGCCTCTTGGACCATACGATATCCCATTTGGCCTTGATCCGCACATTCTACTTCGAACTTTTCCACGACTTTTTGCTCCTCCACATCATCGAACAATTCGGCTCGAACTTCCTGTAACAACGAGGTATCCAGGGAGCGCTCAAGAATTTTCCGGAAATCATCGTGAATGGCCACATTATCATCAATAACTAAGATCCTGCGGTTCCCTTGTTCCATGTCCATTACTGTTTTTCCTCCATGTGAATAACTGGTAGATCAAGCGTAAATATGGATCCCTGATTCAGGCCATCGCTCCAAACTCGCAAGGACCCACCAAGGTCTTTGGCCGCTAAGGCACTCATGTGAAGATTCGGCAGAAGATCTGGCTGAGACTCCGGATGCTGGGGTGAAAAAACACGAGTCAGGCAGTCCGATGAAATACCTCGACCAGTATCTTCTATTTGCAAACGAACGAATCCGTCACGATCCGGACAAGGCAAAACATGCAGAACCAGGCGATGTACTCGCTCTGCCACCTCGCGCATCGAATGGATCGCATTCCGAATCAAATTCACTAAAATGGGACTCAGTCTTGATACCTCCAAGATTCCTTCTCCAACAGCATGATATTTCCGGACCACCTCTATTCCCATTCGGTCCAATTCGCCCTGATGAGAAACAACGGCCTCATCCATGACAGTTGCAAAGTGAACTGTGTCCTTAAACCCTCCCGCTTGCTCAGGGGCTTGTCCCGCCCTGAGTAAATATTCCAGTTGCTCAAGAAAATAATTCAGGGTCGTAAATTCCTTGAGTGTATTCAAATGTGTATGGCACAATTCCTGACTCAATTCCCTTAAAAAATGCGGGATCTTTTTCCCCTTGGGATCCTGCGTGAGATACCAACCGACGTTGTCTTCATGTGCCTCTAACATATCGGCGATACGCCCGACATCATCCACATGAGTTTCTCGCAGTTGATGATTAAGCAGCCCTACGGAGACATGCACGCTATTCAGCACATTTCTCATCTTATGGAAAACAGATTCGCCCCCTTTGCTTGAGACAAAATCCATTTTCGGTTCTTGTAGGAAAGTTGTCGTCGTTCCCATAAGAAAAATAATGCCCGACGGATAAATTTCAGTCCACTTCCATGTGATCCAATCGGACCAAATGCCTTCACATGCCCCAATCTACTGATATGGACCTCGAAACTAAACGATAGATCCATTTCGCCAGCTCAAATTCTTTATCAGTTATTACGGAATAACTCGGTCATTTGGCCAAGAACTTTAAAAAATTAGCACCAGAAAACTTCTGGAAATATTAAAAACATGGTAGTATCCGACTATCCCTCGTCATGACTTTCCTTCCCCACACCTCTGCATGCATCTTATGAAGTCATTGGATTACCGGTCCCCCTCGACTACCCTATCGATTTTGCCTATCCCAATGTTTTCCTCAATACCAGCGAAAGAACCAGATCCGTCTCACACTTCCTGATTGTCATGACTAAATCCTGTTCAACACCCCAATCCGATTCTGCTTCGACAACGGCTCTTCGTGGACTCCTCATTGCCCAATTTTTTGGGGCATTCAATGACAATGCCTGGAAACTCATGGTTGCCCTTCTTGCGATCAAGCAGGTGGCAACTACCGTAGAGATCTCTGGGCCAGCCTTTGAAGCCGCTTCTCAGGCACAAACCACACAAACCTTTGTCATATTTACCTTGCCACTTATGATCGTGTCGGCCTTCGCAGGAGTATTTTCTGATCGATTCAGCAAACGAACCGTAATCGTAAGTATGAAAGCTCTGGAAGTCCTGTTGATGGTAGCTGGAACAGCAGCCCTTTTTTTTAATCCTGAAGGTGGAATCCTGCCATTATGGGTCCTAGCAGCCATGGGCGCCCAAAGTGCGCTCTTTAGTCCTTCCAAATACGGAATTCTCCCCGAACTCTTACCGCATCAACGATTATCTTGGGGCAACGGACAATTGGAGATGTGGACCTTCATGGCGATCATCGCCGGGACAGCTCTTGCAGGGCCTCTCCTGGATCTCTCCGGTCCCAGACCATGGATGGCCGGATGCATATTAATCTTCTTTTCCAGTCTGGGACTCTGGGCTTCGTTTTTGATTCCACCTGTTCCAAGAGCTCGCCCGGATGGCGGCATCCGTGAAACCTGGCAAGCAGCCTTAGAGGCTCTTCAATCCGATCGGGTTCTCACCTTAGGAATCCTGGGCTCCATTGCATTTTGGACGCTGGCCAGTTTGGTCGGTCAGGACGTCTTGATCTATGCCAAAGCCGTCCTGCATTTATCGGATACCTACTCTGGGTTTCCCCTTGCCGCCTTTGGCGTGGGGGTGGGCATCGGCTCCCTCTTAGCAGGAAAACTCTCGGCCACAAAGGTAGAACTGGGGTACCTGCCCCTAGGAGGCATAGGCATTACGCTCAGTTTAGGAGTGTTAGGGATGTGGACACCTCAACTAGGGGGCACCCTGTTAGGCATGGCCTGTCTCGGGCTTTCAAGCGGGTTTGTTGTGGTGCCCCTCAACGCACTTATTCAATGGCGAGCACCATCCGATCGCCGAGGAGCCGTTATTGCTTTCTCCAATACCCTGGTATTCGGAGGGGTGCTAATGGGATCTCTAGGGTGCGGGGTTTTGGCGACTATAGGATTGAGTGCCAGCACCATATTCCTCGTATCTGGAATAGGAACTGCTTTGTTAACAATCTGGGCAATGTACAAACTCCCAGAAACATTCATCCGTCTCGTGTTAATCCTGTTCACCCACAGTATTTATCGACTCACCATTCTTGGGAAAGAGCACATGCCTCAAGAAGGGGGTGCTCTTTTGGTGCCAAACCATGTGTCCTTCATTGACGGATTCCTGCTTTTGGCCACAACGGATCGACCAATACGATTTCTCGTGGATCAAACCTATTACAACAATAAATTTCTCAACCCTTTCGCAAGAATCATGGGCGCCATTCCAATTTCATCCGACGGAGCTCCGAGAGAGATCTTGCATGCCTTACGTGAAGCGGGACGCCGGCTGGATGAAGGTGAATTAGTCTGTATCTTTCCAGAAGGACAAATCACGCGCACGGGCAATCTTTTGCCGTTTCGGGCAGGTTTCACCCGGATCATGAAAGGTCGGAATACGCCGATCATTCCCATCCATCTCGATCGGGTTTGGGGTAGTGTGTTTAGTTTCATTGGGGGAAAATTTTTAGCCAAATGGCCAGCCCGCATCCCGTATCCCATGACCATCTCTCTTGGTGAGCCCCTCCCCTCCACGACAACCGCCGACAACCTTCGACAAGCCATTCAGGAACTGAGTGAAGCGGCCTGGCAGGTGAGGAAAGCGAGCTGTCGCCCACTGCACCATAGTTTTGTCTCAGCAATGCGCGCACACCCCTTCCGCTTTGTATTTGGGGATGCGACTAAACCCCATGTTTCCTGTTTCCAGGCACTTACAGGAGCCATTGCCATAGCAAGAGCCTTGCGATCCCATTGGGACGGGCAACATACGGTGGGCATTTTGCTACCCCCAAGCGTGGGTGGCGCCCTGGCGAATATTGCCGCCACATTGTCGGGGCGGACCACGGTCAATGTGAACTACACAGCCGGGATTGCCGGCATGGAATCGGCTTGCGGACAAGCAGGCCTAACTACCATTGTGACCAGTCGTCTGTTTCTCGAGAAAGCCAAATTAGAATTTCCAACCAACTTCACGCCAATCTGGATGGAAGATATACGAAAATCCATCGATGCTCGCGCACAAATGATAGCTCTTCTCCTGGCAATCTTTGCTCCCATCCGCATGCTCGAACGTGCCTGCGGCGCCATTACCCACCCCACCATCGAGGATCTAGCGACAATTATCTTCAGTAGTGGGAGCACGGGAGAACCGAAAGGAGTGATGCTGAGCCATTTCAGCCTAGACTCCAATGTAGAGGGAATCGCGCAGTTGCTGCACGTGGATAAACATGACCGACTGCTGGGTATCTTGCCTTTCTTCCATTCTTTCGGCTACCTCGCCACCTTATGGTTTCCTTCGATTCATGGAGCAGGAGTTATCTATCACCCCTCTCCGTTGGATGCCGCTGCTATTGGCAACCTCATTCATCACCACAAAGCCACAGTTTTATTGGCGACCCCAACGTTTCTTCAACTCTACGTTCGACGATGTACCCCTGAACAATTCAGCTCGCTTCGTATTGCCCTCACAGGTGCAGAAAAATTATCCGACCGCCTATTGATGGCTTTTGAAGAACGCTTTGGCCTTCGCCCAATCGAAGGCTACGGGGTCACAGAATGTGCCCCGGTCATCGCGGTCAATTGCCCAGATTATCGTGCGGCGGGATTTTTTCAGCCTGCGTCGCGGCGAGGCACCGTGGGACAGCCTCTTCCTGGTGTGGCTCTTCGGATTGTCGATCCTGATACCTATGAACGACTGCCAGTTGGCACCGCGGGAATGCTTCTGGTGAAAGGCCCGAACGTCATGGATGGCTATTTAGGCCGTGAAGATCTGACCGCACAAGCCATGCGCGAGGGATGGTACATCACCGGGGATATTGCCAAACTCGATGAAGATGGGTTTCTGACCATTACCGACCGGCTGTCACGATTTTCAAAAATTGGCGGAGAAATGATCCCCCATGGAAGGGTCGAAGAAGCCTTAAACCAGGCGATTCAAGCTGATGGCATGATGCTAGCCGTCACCGCCATCCCTGACGAGCGCAAAGGTGAACAACTCGTGGTGTTGCATGTACTGGAAGAATCCTTAATACCCGAGTTGCTCGATAAAGTGGCGGCCAGCGGCCTCCCTAATCTATATATCCCAAAACGCGACAACTTCATAAAAGTCGACCAACTCCCGGTCTTAGGAAGCGGAAAGTTGGATTTACGTGCTCTAAAACGCATAGCCCTTGAACACACTGCCAGACCGTAATTATCGCCATAGAAGGTATTGAAAATTCCATTAAAGGACCGGTTTTTTTGAAATCATGCCTCTAACTGATTTACCGAAAAATTCCTTGATTGATTGCCATGTGCACCTAGCCGCCTTGCCTGAGGGCAACAATGGCTGTCTGATTTCCTCGAGGATGTTGAAAAGCCCCCTCTTCCGCTTCTTATTATGGAAACACCAGCTTTCCCCAACCGACCCGGGCGCAGCTAATAGAAAATATATCCAAGATTTATTGGGGGAATTACGCGCATCACGCCATGTCCAACAAGCCGTTCTGCTCGGAATGGATGGGGTATACACCAACGAGGGTCGTATCAACCACCAAGCCACGGAATTCCTCATCAGTAATGACTATGTCATTCAGCAAGCCAAGAAATATCCCAACGAATTTCTGGCTGGCGTATCGATCAATCCCCAACGAATAGACGCAATTGAGGAGCTTCATCGCTGCGCCGAAGCCGGAGCCATACTGGTAAAGGTTCTGCCTAATTCCCAGCAGTTCGATCCAGGCCAGAACCGCTACCAAAAATTCTACCGAGAACTAGCAAAGCTGGGCCTCCCACTGCTCAGTCATGTGGGTTATGAATTTAGCCTTATGGGAAAAGATCAATCCGTGGGTGACCCAAACAGACTTCGCACCGCCTTAGAAGAGGGAGCTACCGTCATCGCAGCCCATGCCTGTAGTTATGGACTTATGATGTATGAAAAGTTTTACCCCACCTTGTTAGAGTTTGTGAAACACTACCCAAACTTCTATGCGGATATTTCTGCCCTCACTCTTCCCAACCGACTTGGCATGTTGCTCAAACTTCGGCATCATCCTGAAATCTTTGATCGATTGATTTTTGGTACGGATTATCCCCTTTCAGTCTTTCATCTACCGATGTGGGGCTTAGCCAAATTTTCCACCATTCGCCAAATGATGCGCACCAACAACCGCTTCGACCGGCAATACCTGGTCTGCCAAAACTTGGGCCTGGGCTTCGGTTCGCTTCAAACCATCCTCCGCGCCACTCATCCCCAAATCCCAGCGCCCCCACTCCATTCTCCTAACACCTAACCTCTTACCCTTTCTTCATTGACCTCTTTTTCAATAAAGATTCCCTCAGGAAACTCCGAAAATAGTTATCAATAGTGCCTCGAGATCATCCAAGAGGGAAGGTATGCGGCACCTGCGGATGAATTACAACAAACCTTACGAAACATTCTGCCTACCCTACAAACTATGGAAGCCCCATGTACATAAACCCCGAACATCTTGATGGATTGCAAGAACTGCTGAACATCGGGGTTGAGTAAGTGGCTGGATCTCTCAATCAAATATTGGGGAAACCCGTCAGATTGCACATTCCCTTTATTCAATTGGGGAAAATTGAAGACCTTTCTCAAGAAATGGAAAAGTGGCGAAGACGATCCTGAAACTTCCCTCACCGTGATTGATCAATTTCTCTCGGACCTGCCAGGGCACCTCAATGGCATTAAACAGGCCTTCGAGCGTCAAGACCCTGAGGCCCTAGTAAAGACGACCCATGCCTGTAAAGGCAGCTCACGATATATGAGGGCACTATCTTTAGCGGAAATCAGTTTTTCGCTAAAAACACTTGAACGCCAGGGAGCCACTCTTGGAGCCCAAGATTATTTGTCAAAATTTCGACATGAACAAAATCGGGTCATCGAGGCTCTCAATAAAAAAGACTTTCTCTCTACGTCATAATGGTTAAAGGCCAAAATCTTACTCACTAGAATTCCCCAACTGTCCTGCTAATGAACCGTGAAATGCCCAAGACGCGAACCCTTCGCAAAATATTCAAGGCTGCTTGGCCAATCCTGGTCCTTATCCTACTCACCACAGGATTGTTCTTCGTTGATCTATCCCTCCCCTTAGGTGTAGCGGCGGGTGTCCCCTATCTTCTGTGTATCTTATGGGCATCGCGCATAGGGACCAGGCAAGTTTGGATGACCGCCATCGCAACCAGTCTGCTGGTCATTTTGGGGTATGCCCTTTCACCTGACGGCGGTGAAGCCTGGAAGATCTTCATGAACCGCGGGGTGGCGTTAATGGCGATTTGGGTGACCGCTATTAACTGTGTCCGATGGTTGCAAGCTGAAAGTTCCTTAATACATCTCAACAGCCAATTGGAACAGACAGTTTTTGAACGGACCCAACGACTTGCGATGCAATCTTCAGTCGCCAATGTACTCCGAGGTTCGGACAAATGGGAGACCGCTCTCCCCAACACCCTTAACGTGATCTGTCAAGAGATGAAGTGGCAAGTCGGCATCTACTGGAAGATAGATGCGACTACTCATATTGCCACATGCACATCCACCGTAGAGAATCCTGGTGGGTCTTACACAGCATTTATTGACGCCACACAGGACTCCCAGGTTACCCAAAATATGGGTTTACCAGGACGTGTATGGGAATGTGGAACACCCTGCTGGATGTCTAATATCACAGAAAATATGAATGGCCCTAGAAAGACAGCTGCTCAAAAGGCTCAATTGCAAGGAGGATTGGCGTTTCCCGTTATGTTTGATCAGACCGCCATTGGCATCATGGAATTTTTCTCGTGCCACCTCCCTTCAGATGACCAGGACTTACTGGATACCTTCCAATCAATCAGTATACACATTAGTCAATTTCTTTAGTGGTAATCAGCTGAGAATCAAGCTCTTGCCAGTCATCAGAACTTGGAATCAACCAATGCGAAACTTGTCCTGGCAAGAGACCAGGCATTGAACTCAGCGAAAGCGAAAGCGAATTTTCTGGCAAGCATGAGTCACGAGATCCGCACCCCTTTAAATGGCGTGATTGGCATGACTGACCTACTCCTGAGCACGGGATTAGATACCGATCAGCAAGAGATGGTGGAAACTGTGAAACATTCTGGAGAATTCCTTCTCACCATCATTAACGATATTCTGGATTTCTCAAAAATCGATGCAGGAAAATTAGATTTAGAAGTCATTGACTTTGCTATACGGACGGCGGTGGATGAAGTACTGGATATCCTTGCGGAACGAGCCAGTCAGAAAGATCTTGAGCTGATTGGCTTAGTCTATGCCACAACCCCTCTGCAATTACGCGGCGACCCTGGAAGAATCAGGCAGATCCTTTTTAATCTCATCGGGAATGCGATCAAATTTACCCAAGAGGGAGAAATAGTGGTTGATGTCTCGGTGATTGCGACGGCTGCCGACAAAACAACTCTTCGATTTGCTGTCACCGACACGGGAATTGGCATAGCTCCTGAAGCTCAACGGACGCTCTTTGAGTCATTTACCCAGGCGGATAGCTCAACTACCAGAAAATTTGGCGGCACTGGATTAGGATTGACCATCTGCAAACAATTGGTGGCCCTAATGCAAGGAGAAATTGGGGTAATCAGTGAAAAGGGCCAAGGCAGTACGTTTTGGTTTACCATTCCCTTCGCACATAGCTCCACGTCCTCTCCTCCTACATTTCCCAATGCCACCCTCCAGGGCCGCCGTATGTGTATCGTCGAATCCAATGACACGATACGGTTTCTCCTTCAGCATTACGCCCAATCATGGGGAATGAATTGTGATGTAGCTCAAAACGGAAGTGAGGGACTCGCGTTACTTCAACAACATGCCAAAGGGGAGCAATCTTTCGATATTGCCCTTTTGGACCATACGCTATCAGAAACAATTCAAGAAGATGGACTCTCTTTAGCCAAACGTATCCGGCAAGATTCCCAAATCTCCCACATTCCCCTTATTCTCCTCACCGCTCTTGGAAAACGTGGCGAAGGCAAGTTAGCTCAACACGCCGGCTTCAATGGATATCTCACGAAACCTATTCGACATCAACAATTACAACAGTGCCTGCAAATGATTTTAGGCGGCGACCAACAGACTACCTCATCCACCACCAGTCATTCTTCCGCCTTGATCACTCGACACACCGTTGAAGAAGCCCAGGCTCAAACACAGGTACACATTCTTTTGGCAGAAGATAATGTCGTCAACCAGAAAGTGGCAGTTCGGATGCTTCAAAAAATCGGCTATTGTGTTGATGTCGTTGAAAATGGGCAAGAAGCCGCAGACGCTGTTGGTCGCACATCTTATGATCTGGTACTCATGGATTGCCAAATGCCAGAGATGGATGGCTTAGAAGCAACCCGAGCGATCAGGAAGGCAGAAAGTAAAAAGTTAAAAGATAAGAGTAAGGACTTAGAGACAGACCATCCTGAGACTCCTGCCTCCTTACTCCCGGCTACACACTGTTCCCATGTGCCCATCATTGCTTTGACAGCCAATGCCTTATCTGGAGGTCGGGAAACCTGTCTTGAAGCGGGCATGGATGATTTTCTTACCAAACCCATTAGAATAGAAGAGCTGGGAACGATGATTTGTAAATGGTTGCCACAATCTGGAGCAAGCAACCTGGAGAATCAGCCCATTACAAAAAAAACTCGGAAACAATCCACCAACTTACTTCCTTGTCTCGATGACACAATCCTAGAAAATCTTAAAGCCCTTGGTGGCGAAGACAATCCTGAATTTTTCCTCAACGTGGTTGACCAATTTCTCTCGGATCTTCCTCGGCACCTTGAACACATTAAACAGGCCGTCGAGCTTCAAGATTCTGAGGCCTTATTAAAGACAGCCCATGCCTGCAAGGGCTCCTCTCGATCGATCGGGGCCACTATGTTGGCGGAGATGAGTTTTGCCTTGGAATTATTGGGTCGGGAAGGAAGGATGACAGACGCTACCGCAAAATTTGAGCAGTGGCTCCAAGAACAAGAGCGTACGATTCACGCATTCCAACAAGTAAGAGATCAACTCACGTCATCCTCTTTGTCAACTCCACCCACCTAACTGGGTGCCACAATCCGAAATCACACGTCATCAACAAACAGATCCAAGCAATAGAGCCCGGGTCTCCACCCCTTTTCATGAGCTGACAAAACGAAATAGTCTGATTGATCATTCGTGAAGAGCTGTGGGTTATCATATGGGTCCCAGTTCTAGATTGAACGAATCTTCAGAAGTCTCCTGATATAGTTTTTTAACTTTCAACCAAGACATTTTAAAACTTCCTCGCCTTTAACCTCGTTACGTACAGAGGGAGAGGAATGGTGTGAGGTTGAAAGATCACCTAATAGTTAACACACTATAGCCATCAGATGAATTGTCGAATTCACCTTTATGAAGAAGTAAAACAACCGACTACCAACCGATTTTTTTCATACGGTCGACCGCTTCCGCCAATCGTTCTTTGGTGGTCGTCACGGTCATGCGGATGTATCCTTCTCCCGGGTCACCAAACCCATTACCAGGCGTCGTGACAATTCCCGCCTTTTCAATGAGATGCGCAGTAAACGAGGCTGAGGTAAACCCTTTGGGCACTTCGATCCAGACATAAAACGCAGCTTCTGGTGTTTCTGACGACAAGCCAAGTTTCTTCAAGCCAGCTACCAGCACATCCCGACGCTCTTGATAAGTTTCTCTCAGATCATTGGTGACGGAATCATCCAATTCCAATGCGGTGATTCCGGCCTCTTGAATGGCCTGGAACACGCCTGAATCAATATTCGTTTTGACTTTTCCCAGTCCGGCAATGGCTTCTTGTCGTCCGACGGCAAAGCCAATACGCCAGCCTGTCATATTAAATGTCTTCGAGAGAGAATGGAATTCAACGCCAACTTCCATGGCACCTTCGGCTTCCAGAAAGCTGCACGGCCGTTTGCCATCGTAATAAATTTCCGAATAGGCCGCATCGTGGCAGACAATTATGTGATGTTCTTTCGCAAAATCGATAACCTTTTTGAAAAATTCTTTGCTTGCCACAACCGAGGTAGGGTTGTTCGGAGAATTCAAAAACATCAATTTAGCTTTTTGCGCCACGTCTTTGGGGATTGCATCTAAATCGGGCAAGAACCCATTGTCTTTAGTTAATGGCATAAAATGTGATGTACCCCCGGCGAAGCTTACTCCAACGGGATAGACTGGATACCCAGGACTTGGGACTAACACGACATCTCCCCTATCGATAAAAGCCAGGGGCACATGGCCAATCCCTTCTTTGGAGCCAATGAGTGTGAGCACTTCTGTTTTGGGATCGGCCTTCACACCGAACCGGCGCTTGTACCATTGCGCAACAGCTGTCCGAAACGACAACATGCCATCATACGATGGATACTGGTGGTGCTTGGGATCACCTGCCGCCCTCCGCAACGATTCAATAATCGGCTCTGGAGTCGGCAAATCGGGATCGCCTACGCCCAAGTTAATAATATCCATCCCACGCTCAATGGCTTTTCGCTTCATGTCATCAATCGCAGCAAATAAATACGGAGGTAACGTGCGGATACGTTCCGCATACTGAATGGGAAACCCAGCCATGAATGTCTACTCCTTTCCTGTAAATCTTCGAGTAATAAATGAGACGCTACCGTACCAAATTTTCAGGCACTTGGGGTACCGTCAACCAATAAATTACAAACCACACCGAGGCAAAAGGATACCGAAGGGGGAAGGGCAAGACTTTATTGAGCTAAATGCCCAATCAGTCGATCAGCGAATTGATGCAACATCGGCAGATATGGGGTGGCTTGTGCTTGAATCATTTCAGGTAGGACCTTTCCTTTTTTGACATCTTCGTGGCATTCACGACAGAGAGCCTGGATACCCTCTTCTTCCATTTCTGGGTGAAACAACAGTCCATAGCAGCGCTCCTGGGCACGAAAGGCTTGAACGGGGAAATCTGCCGAGGCCAATAAAGACTTCGTCTCCGGAGGAAGCGTGATCCCTTCCCCGTGCCATTGAAAAACCTGAAACGTGGATGGCAGTTGACAGAAAACCGAATCGGCTTTGCCTTCATCCGTTAACGTCACCGGAACCATCCCAATTTCAAAGGTGGTTCCTGGCACCACAGAACCACCCAACGCCTTGGCTAACAATTGCGATCCAAAACAAATGCCGAGAACAGGAACCCTATTGGTCATCGCTAATTTGATAAATTGAAGCTCTTCTGCAATCCAACAGTCAGTATCATTTACTGACATTGGCCCTCCCATAATTAAAAGAAAATTACCGAGATTTTCAGGTAAACCTTCGGAAGGTACCAAGATGGTACTGACCGAATATCCTCTCACTTCTAAGGCCTGGCGAAATACACCAGGGCCTTCAAATGGCACATGCTGAAGACAAGTGGCGACTTTCACGGTCGGGCCAGAAGATAAGGGGAAAATGCTTAGCTACTAGGAAAAATAAAAATACAAAAAGAGGAATTCGACGGGAGGTGGAACGATTGGAATTTCTCACACAACCGAAATCAAATTTTATGGTGTTTACACAGACTCGACAAACATTAAGACACATGCCCATTGGTGGCGAAACCATTGGCAAACACTGGTTGGTGCCCATTTTTCTTATTCACACATTCAACCAGGTGCCAAAAGCGGAGAGGATTGACTTTCTTTTTGCTGGCCACGGTTAGGCACGTCCCTTCTAACACTGTATGGAGAGCTAAATCGGTTCGGAATCCGATATGTTTACATAATGGGGAAATCAATTTCTCTACTGCCGCAATAACCTTATTCCCATTACTAAAATGGTTGAGCATGACGATCCGCCCACCAGGTTTACACACACGGATCATTTCGTCTACCACGGTGCGATAATCTGGAACGGCTGTGACGACATAGGCGGCCATTACGATATCAAAGTGATCATCGGGCAGCTCCATGTTTGCTGCATCCATGCGTTGAAGCGCCACGTGGTCAAGTTGGTATTCGTCCACTCGGCGATGGGCATGCTCCAACATTCCTTCTGAAAAATCTATCCCTAATACTTCACAATGTGAAGGATACAAGGGCAAGGCCTCGCCAGTCCCAATTCCTACTTCTAAAATTTTATGGCCGGGTTGAATCGGCAACCCCCGAACCGCCGATTCTCGCGATTGCTGAAATACCTTGCCAAAGGTATGGTCATACATAGAGGCGTACTTACTGTAGACTCGTTCAACTTTTTTAAGATCCATAGTTGCCCCTTAGTGGTGTCCTTCTCATTCCACACCCCTTCAAAGGAGATTGTTTTTCGACATGAATTCTGTTGACTGGGGAATTTAGTTACGTGAGGCGGGAACCCCAAATGTTGGTGCCGTACAGGGGACGGCCCACCCAAATCTACCTAACGGGTCATTAATCTACCGAAGTAGAGAGAGGGAGTCAACTCTTAATATCCACAAGTATCTGTTTTAGAAAACTTTCTTCCGGACTACGGAGGATCTTTTTTAATAACAGGATCATTAGACTTCTAGTCTCCAAATGCACAACTTATGAGGGGATTGCAAACCTCCAGAGGCTTCTCTACAATCCCGAAATTGTGTTTCGTTTGATATATGCAATCGCTCTAAGGAGAACCTGCATGGGCATTTGCTTTTCATCTTTTTTTCGTCTTTCATTTTCCCTTTTCGCGATTTTAAGTATCAGTGTTATCACATTGCCTTCTGTTTCGCATGGCATTGATTTGTCCATCAGCATGGAGAAGGCCAACGAATCCCTGGCGGCTGGTAGACAAACAATGGAAACGGCTGAATCCGTTGAAGATGTGGCAGCAGTGATGAAAGCCTCAGAGAAAGTGATTCGAGTAGGAGCTGACCCTGAAGTGGAACCCTGCGGAACGCACGCCATTTTGCGAACCCGCCGGTATTGGTTGGAATACTTTGGTCGTCGCGAAGCGGCCGAATCGAAACGTCAAAAGCAGGAAATCCGCATGCCAGATTCCAAAATCCAAGAAATTTTGGACATGCCCTATCTCGAAGTAGAAGTTCGATTATGTGGTGAAGAGGAATTCTTTGCTGAAGGCGCAGAAATCGCCCTGCAACAGGGCAATCTCACAGTTCGACCGGTAGATATTGGTCCTGCCGAACGTGGAAGAAAGAATCCTGGGCCAACCCCTAGTTTTCGTTCTCGTTTTACCGCACGTTTTGCCTATGCTGACTTTGACCCACAGGCCCCAGGTACGTTGGCCGTCTTTTTCCCAGATGGCACCTTAATCAATATTCCAGCGGATTTCTCAAAAATTCACTAGCAACAACCAATCCCCACGAAAGACTCGACAGCTATACCCCTCCAAGCAGAAGAGATGGCCCGGTTCAACTTCGGGAAACATCGGCGATTCCTTCGACTTCCCGCAATGTATACAAATGGTGATAGAGCCCGCGTTTTTCCATCAACGCCTCATGCCCTCCTTCCTCGACAATCGCTCCTCTATGAAGCACTAGAATTCGATCCGCCCGCTGAATTGAAGAAAAACGATGTGCGATCATTAAGGTCGTTCGCCCCTTCATTAGTTCAATCAACGCTCCCTGCACCAACGATTCTGAGTGACTATCCAAAGCAGACGTGGCCTCATCAAGAATGAGGATTCTTGGATCCTTCAATAACGCCCGAGCAATGGCCACACGCTGGCGTTGCCCACCCGATAGGTTCACACCCTTTTCCCCCAAAACAGTTTCATACCCTGCCGGAAGGGCTTGAATAAACTCATGTGCATTGGCGCGTTGACTAGCTTCAAGAACATCCGGCTCGGCGGCTTCCCAGCGACCATACCGGATATTGTCCATAATAGTGCCACCAAACAAAAACGTTTCTTGTGGAACCAAGGCGAGTTGATGATACAAACTATCCAATTGAATGGATTTTATGTCATGGCCATCAATGAGCACTCGTCCTTTGGTTGGATCATAAAAACGGTGAAGCAGGTTAATAATCGTCGTCTTCCCAGCGCCAGTCGGTCCCACAAGCGCCACACATTCTCCGGCCTTAATTGAAAAAGAGACCTCTTCCAATACCGGCGGACGTTCTTCATAGGCGAATTGCACATCGTCGAATTGCACGTCACCCCGAATCGGCACTAAAGGTTGGGCAGTAGGACTATCTTGAATATCCAACGGTGTATCCAGTAGCTCAAACACTCGGGTCATCGCTCCTTGGACTTCCTTTACTTGAGAAAAAATCCGTGCTGCAGACCCGAACGGACCAATTAAAATTCCTGCAAACAGGACAAAGGCAAATAATTCCCCGGGAGACAACTGCCCTTCTATGACCTGTTTGCCTCCATACCACAACACACCAATCGCCATCATAAAAGTGAAGAAGGTAATCACCGGAACAAATACCGCCAAGACCGCCGTCCGCTGCATGGTTGTGGCTAAAAGCCCTTCCACTCCCAAACGAAACCTAGCTTCTTCTCTTTGGCCCTGCACAAACGACTTCACTTCGCGGATGCCCGAGACTACTTCCTCAATAAGAGTGGTCACGTGAGCTGTTTGATCCTGAATTTTCATGGACAGCGTTTTCAACCGTTTCCCAAAAATCCGTGCCACAATTGCCAGCAAGGGTAAGAGAATGAGAATCAGTACACACAGACGCCAATTCATTATCAAGAGAAACCCCACCCCTCCGATAATCGTTACAAGATGTTTGAGTGCATCCATCGGCGTTTCAGTCAAGAGGCTTTGAATGACACCCACATCGTTCATCAGACGGGAGATCAATTCACCTGTGCGTCGTTTGGCAAAGAAATTGAGGGATAGCCGATGAAGATGCGAAAACACATGTGTACGAAAATCCGCCATCACGCGCTGAGAGGCCATAGCTGTCAGATAACTATGAACCATTGACAGCACGCCTTGCCCTACCACCAATCCGAGAAACATCCATACTATTGAGGTCAATTGTTGAAGATCTTGTTGAACGGTGATCAAATCCCATAAGGTCCCAGCCAGCCTAATCAGGATCAAATTGCAGGCCGCTACACCCATGACTGCCATGCCGGCACAGACCATCATCAATATCTGAGGGCGAACAAATGGCAGAAATCGAGACCACTGATTCATACAAATCTCACCAAGCTAACCTTGAGTCAAAAGAGAGGAAGGGGCCAGCAGGAAAATTATTCGCCGCCGACTGTAGGGAAAAAATAAGGAAAGGCAGGAAGAGAAAGATGTACTGTCAATCGATTTGAACAACCGATTCGATTTGCATTTTATTGAGGGCGACAAATTCCGAATGGTGTACGTCATCAATCAAGACATCGGTCAAATTGAGAAAGAGGACCGATTCATCATTTAAGACATCAGAAATTCGGTTGCGCATAGGGGGAATTAAGAGTTCACCGACATAGGTCGCCAGGGAGGAGCGTACCCTTATACGAGTCTTTTTCCCCTGGGTCATACATATACCCCTTTCCCTGCTGACCTATGAAATTAATTACGACGCTTGGCGAATTTCATGCGGCGACGAAGTTTTTTA
>Ga0265303_10000585_pt1 | contig 20890 bp, 15 predicted proteins | sample Helome_2_FD_192494 | JGI IMG/M metagenome (GOLD analysis project Ga0265303, IMG submission 192494) | Marine sediment microbial communities from subtidal zone of North Sea - Hel_20160317 (Illumina Assembly) | ecosystem: Environmental > Aquatic > Marine > Subtidal zone > Sediment ... | reverse complement strand
CTACGCAACGACACTGAGCGCTGGTATCACTGGGGTTGCCATCTCACTAGCCGGGCCCTGAAAAAGCTGATCGGCAGCCACTTTGACCTGGTTTTCAGCGTACCGATCGATCACCTGCACGGAATTCCACAAGCACCTTCGGGCGTGCACGAGTTCAATGACCCGGCATTTCTGCGCACTTTCATACAAGACAACGTCGAGTTGATCGAGCTGCTGAATCAGGTCGATGCCGTTTTTATCAACGGCGAGGGCTCTCTCCATGGCTGCGCCGATCTGGCAATGAACCTCTTGTATCTCGCGCTGATTGCGAAGCTTGCTCTGAACAAGAACGTTCACATCGTCAACCACTCGTCTTATCCGAATGACAGCATCCATGCGATGGGTAACCACCTGGACCAGCTTTATGCCGATGTCTATCAAGTGGTCGACTATGTCGCCATTCGCGAACCACAGAGTCTGCAGCTGATCCGGAAACTGGGCGTTGACTGCGTACAGCAGAGCTTTGACTGTTCGGTACTCGAACTGAAGACCAGTTTTGCATCGAGGCGCAAGTTGATCAGCTTGGGTGGATCGGTCTGCTTCGACACGGGTGGGCTGATGCAATTGCTGAAAACCCTGGGCCGTTATAACCGCAAAGGGTATGAAATCCGTTTCCTGTACGGCGCGCCGGCACAAACGGCGGCTGACGACCTCACTTTCCTGCAGCTGTTGCGTGAACAGAGCCAATGTCCCGTGACCCCGACCTACTGCACCTCCGCCGACGAGTTCACCAATCATATTCAACAGTCAGCGGTCATGGTTTCCGGACGGTTCCACTATGCGATCATTGCGCACGCACTCGGCACGCCGCCTGTCTTGTTGGACAGCAACACGGCAAAAAACAACGGCCTGAGCGAGCAGCTTGACGTTACCCCTCCTTTGGCATGGACAGACCCGCACCTGGAAGACAAGGCTGCGACACTGATCGAGCGGGCGCTTGCGGCAGAAGACTTCGCCAACGCCGCAGCGATGCGCCTTACGGCGCTGCAAGAAACCGCATTGCGAAACCTTCCACCCGAATGCAGGAATAATGAAACGCGCGCCATAGCTGTGCCCGCAGCCCAGGTGTATGCAAAAAAAGCGGTGTAGCACAGGTTGGTTTTGGCGTTCAGCAACAACTGCTCCTACAGCACGAGCACAGACTTTGATTCAGGGACACCACATGCCCGAAAACAGCCCGCCGTTCAGACTTCAGCCAGTTCTCGGGGAAGCTATCGCCACTGTCGTCTTTTTTCGCATCGCTGCCTGTTCAACACACTCCTCGATTAACTGAAAAACTCCGGGAAAAGGAGATTCAGGTGCCTTTCCATGCGTGCTCCATCGGCGCAGAAGCATATACGCTGGTGATTCAGTATCTCGAGCGCGAGCTTCACGGGATTTCGACTTGCAGTGTTTTGCCACCGACAAGCGGAAGACCTTCATTCAGTACGCATGTCAGGGCCGCTATCCTGTAGACGTCATAGACAGCTGCAGCGAGGGAGAAAAACGGTTCTCCCGGTCAACTGGAGACAAAGTCGAGATCACCGACGAAGGTTTCAAAGGTGTAAGTTTCCTACCTGCTACCGAATTCGCCATGCTTTCGGGCGCGCAATGCTTCGACGTCGTAGTGTTGAATGCGTTCGTTGATGTTCCCCGCGAAACCCAGAGCGCCGTGATCGAAAAAACTCGGAAGTGCAGCAGCCAATGGTTTGTCACCACCGACTTTCACCAGAAAACCATCACAGACGATCTGAAGCGGCATTTTTACCAACCAATTCTTACAAATATTGAGGAGATCCACTCTTCCAGGAGCGATCGATTTAGCCACAAACCGGTTCCGCCGGACAGCCTGCCACCAAATATTTTTGCTGACCGTGCCTTGCAACGGTTTTCTAGGATCAAGGATTACGAGTATCGCTACTGCGCCTTGTTTACCCATATCTAGACTGCAGCATTTTGCACCCCTTGGAATCCACGCCTGATTTCTACCCAACATTTGGCCGCTTGCCCGTCGGGCGAGATATGCCGCACTTACTGCCCCGATTCCGCTAGCCCTTGAATCCAGTCCTGAAGCTTTTCGATACGCGTCTGGTCCGTTAGCTCATTTCTCGAACTGTAGAAATCGACAAAACGAACCAGGCTATCCAGCTGATGGCCAATTTCCAACTCGGGATGCTGCATAATCAAGTAGTGGTCCAGCAGGAACGACAATACGCGATCGGCCTGCTCTGCAACGTCTTGCCAGGCACATGCCAGAAACGGCGGAATACATGACCGCAAATCAGAACCATCGCTGTGTGGACAGGGTTTAAATCGCGACAGCATGTTGCGACCCACAACCATCACCGGCTTCTGCAGCACAAGACATTCGAATACTGCCGCGCTTCCACCTACGACGATCACGTGATCGGCGATTTCCAGATAGGCAGCCAAAGAAGCGTCCTGGCCGAGTTCAACGTTGGCTGGCAACGAAACACTCAGACCCAGGCTTTCATCCGTTGGGTGCCCCCTGTAAATCAGCAAGGCACCGCCTGCGGCTTCGGCAATTGTTTCAACCGCCGCCTGGAGGTCAGCCACGCCGGGGAGCGTCCGCCGCGCCATCATATGATCTGCGGGCCCCAGCCCCTGCCCTGCTGCCGACCCAAGGATCAGTATGGTGCGACCAGCACTCCTGGATATATCCTGCAGGTTGCGGAATGCCACGTCATCGGTTTTCTGGTACTTAGATGGACGACGCTGAATAAACCATTCGCGGTATACCGCCAGCGACGGGGACACATCCTGTGCCGTTTCGAACATCGAGAGCAAGGCGAAACTGTTCGCCAGACTTCCATCGATGTGATTTCCCGTCGAATCGACCAACATGGTTCCGGGCAAAAGCCCTTGCTCTATTGTCTGACTGGCTATACCCCGCTCTGCGCATGCCAGTTGCAAGATCCGACCTTGCGGCAGCAGTGTGTTCCAGCACAAAACCAGATCGGGCTCAGCGACATCGAGCAGCCCCCCGAAAAATGCTGCACAATGAACTGCACCGATCTCGACGCCTGCGAGATTCTCTGGCCACTGACAATAGGCCTCGATCGCGATCTGCGACTCGACAAATGATGTTGAAGGTGGCGTCGCCAGAGCAAACTGCCCGAACCCGGAGAGCGTATATGGAATCTCAATGTAGGGTGCCGTTAAGGCGTCATGCACATTGGTCGTGAGGATAAGCAGGAAGATGCCGTTTTTTCCGAGCTTCTCCGCAAACCCGTTCCAGAATACCGATCGCTCTTCATCGAGAATCTGGAAATTTGTGGCCAGCACAATTCTCATCTGGGTCAGAATTTCTCTCGCGCGACCAGTGGCCGGAAGTTTATCAAGTACACCATGCTGTCTGCCGGCGGACGCATCTTAGGCTTTTCGATCATGACGAACGCATTTTCATTCTGGCAATGCAGCAGACCACCTTTCTTTTTTTCTATCTGATCGAAATGCAGAAACCTGGACAGGTCGATCTCGCTGCCATGCTCATGCTTATTGAAATCCTTTTTCATAAAGATATCCTTGATCGCCATGGATGTGACACTACCCAACTGCAACCATTCGTAACTCAGACCAAACTGAAGGCCGACATCGTAGTCATAGCCACCGGCCGGGATGATTAGGCTGAAAAAGCCGTCATAGCCGGGAAACGCCATCGCCTCGCTGACGGAGCTCTCTGCACCCTTTGCAACCATCACCTGCACCGGTTCGCGCTTGAGCGAAAACATCTCTAGGCTGTAATTCTGCTGATAACGGTGCTGAACCAGGAGCGACAAAGACAGTTCGAGATTGTGATAGCGCAGCTCGGTTGGAATGTTCATGCGCTGTTCGGTCAGCGCATGAAACAGCCCCATCTTTCGCAGGCCGCCAAGCGCCCGGTCCGTATCGAACAAGGCCACTGTGATATCTGTAGCAAGGTTCACATCGAGATAAAACCCCTGCATACACTCGACTTCAGAACCGGTTGGGAAGAAAGTCATCCTGCCCAATGCCCCTAGCGCTGCCAGTCTCATCTGTTCGAGACTGGATATCTGACCCGCCGAATCGTAGAAGGCCTTGGCATCGCACAGGAAACGCAGGCAGGCTTCCTGGACCTCGCGCACCCGCTGATGCTGCTCCGGGCTTGTGTCAGGTTCCTTGGTGACCGCCTGCCCGTCTTCCGTGTAGTCAACAACGCTTCCCTCGTTGTTAGTACAGATCATCTCCAGCGCCGCAACATACGGGACAAGCGTGGCGATAGTACTGTCACTGACCAGATCAGGATCGATCAGGCCCTGCCGGCTGGTGCGCCAGCCAGGCGTATTCGCCAGCAGCACGTAAATACCCTCGACCGACACGTCGCGCTCCGCCTCAAGTACGGGTTCCAGACACATCTGCGCCGTTCCCGTGTACCCGAGATCAACGAACACCAAGCGATCGCCGGACTTAAGATCCACGGTATTTTCCAGGTAACGGTAGAACCGCTCGCGAAATGCGCTGGAGGCGCGAAAGATCCTTTTCAGCACCCCCGGCTTTTTCACCTGCTCGGTGAAAGATCTCAGCGGATTCTCGGATTTTTCCGCCTTCGCTACCATCGGGCGCCTGTCCTTTTCGGACAACAGCAGCTGCTTGGCCATGGCCTCGACCCGATTTGACCCCATTCTTGCGATATAACGGTCTACATCCCCTTCGGTCCGGAAAGAACAGGCATACGAGACAAAACGACTGACCTCCACCGCAAAACTGCGCCCCGCGTGTTGTGGACAGACTTCATTGAACGCGAGCTGCGGGAGATAACCGTCGCGCATAAGGAACAGGTACTTGACCTCCGCGCCTTCACTGACTGCTTGTTCTGCATGTGCCTCGAGCAGACGGGAAAATGCATACAACAGGGGTCCCGCCGCGTAATAGCCCATTGCCACATTGGGGTCGGATTCATCTTCAGAAGAACCGGCAAACACCGCGTGGAACGGCGAAGGCATGGCGGTCTGCGACCTGAGTTCCGGGCACAGCAGCGCGGCGGCATTGCTGTTCATCTGCAGGATCTGCGAGGCGGTCTCACCATAGTGAACGAAATGAAAGGCGTTCAGGCCGAGTGCCTGTGGCGCCTCGAAATCCGCCACCAGGTTATCGCCAAGATGAAGAACCTCCTCGGGTTTGAGGTTCAGTTTTCCCAAGACCGTGGAGAACAGGCCACCCGCCTTGCTGCGCCCATATTCGCTGGAACAGTAAAAACGGTCGATGAGCGAAAAAACGTCCCCGGGCAGATTGTGGCGAAGCAGTTCCTGCAGCTGTGAGCTGGAGAAATAGGTGTCCGACACGACCACGACATCAAGACCGATCTCTTTGGCAACCCGGATAAGACCGAGGATCGGCGGGTACGCGAAGCAGGTATCCCGCTCGCAGTCGAGCTCTTCCCGGGCCAGTTCATCGAACACATCCTGTTCGAGCCCGGGAAAGGCGTTGCAAAAAATATCTTTCAGCGATACCTCATAAGTGTTGCTGACCACGGCATTGACCTTGCGGGCGTCGCTCTCGGATTTCTGCCGCAGAGCAGCATTCAAGTTCAGGCTGGAGAACGTGGGTTGATGCTGAAGCCGATAGAAAACATCGATGGGCTCATCAACGTTTCGCCAAAGGATGGTGTCGAAACAGTCGAGAGAGAGGCATTTCAGGCTATGCTGCCCGGAGCGCAGGAGCTCGTAAAGCTGTTCGAACTCCGAAGTACGGATCTCGGTCATGTACCCTTGTGTCGTCCAGTCAACGGTTGCGCCCTCGCGGAATATTAGCCGATTTTTTTCTGCCGGGCCGAACTTCCATCAGTGTGCGACGAGGGTGGCAAGTGAACGTGCAGGGGGGAAAACAGGCTTTGCCATCCGACTCGCGTGCTAGGATGCGGGGAAAGAATCACGTTGTCCGGCGCCACCCTAGCCGAGCAGGGATTGCGACGGATGCGACATGATAGAAATGGTTTAGAATGTGGCGCTTGCGGCCGATAAAGGCTGCACAAACGGGGAATACCTGTTGGGACACAAAAAGAACTGAGACGCAATGAAGCATTATCTTCTCCGAACATTCCTGCTGATCCTGATCACAAGCTCGAGCACGGTTTATGCGGTGACGCTGGGGCAGGCCAAAGTCAGGTCCTATCTCAACCAGCCCCTGAGCGTGGAGATCGACCTGATCGGGCTGGCTGCCGGTCAACACGAGGACCTGCGCCTGCGTATCGCGAACGACCGGCATTTCAAAAGGCTCGGCATCAGCTACACGCAGTTTCTGAATACGTTGACCTTCGATGTTGCGCAATCGGATGGCCGCTGGATTGTGCGGGCACGCAGTACCCGACCGGTAACCGAGCCATTCCTCGACTTTCCGCTGCAGATGGCCTGGCCGGGTGGTCAGCTGATCAAACAGTACACGCTGCTGCTCGATCCACCACGCCGTATTCAGCCGGCGCGTGCTGCACGGACCATCCGCGCCACGCCCGCGAGCAGACCGGCAGCCTCCAGGGTCTCGGCGGACCCTGGCAGTTACGGGCCGGTCAGGTCGGGCGAAACCCTCTGGCCGATCGCCAAGAAGCTCAAACCCCGCGGGATCACGACGCGCCAGATGGCCATGGCGCTGCTGCGGGCCAACCCGCAGGCATTTATCGACGGCAATGTAAACAAGCTGCGTGCCGGCGCGACCCTGACGATCCCCCAACGCGCTTTCATCGAACAGCTCGACGCAGCCACTGCGCGTGCCCAGTTCAGCGCCCAGACCCGCGCCTGGCAGGCACCCGTTGCCACCTCTCCGAGGCCCGTGGAGGCAGCCGTAACGAGGACGCCTGTCCTGCAACCAAAACCCGAGACCACTGCCAAGGAGGTGGAAAAGGGGCCCGCAAGCAAGCCGGCAGACGAGGAGCCGGTCAGCGAGGACCAGCTTCGTATCTTGACGGCCGAAAAGAAGATGCCGGACGCCCCCACCGGTAGTCAGCAGGATCTGCAAAAGCAGCTGCTGGTGACCATGGAGGAAATCGAGAGCAACCGGATCACCACCGAAGGCATCGAGACACGCCTCGCCCGCATGGAGGCAGAACTTACGCGCATGCAGAAGCTGGTCGAGCTGAAGGACGCTCAGATCGCGGCACTGCAATCGGATGCGGCCGCACGTGAGGCCATTCAGGCGGCTGCACAGACCGCCGAGCCGCCTCCGCCACCCCCTGTATCTTCGGGCGTGAAAACGGCAGCGAAGACGCCTGCCGACAAAGCAACGGCACCGATATCGATCAAGCAGACCGAACCATTACCCACGGACACCACCCCGAAAGCGGCGCGCCCCTGGTACGAAGAGTATCTCTGGGCCATCTGGCTGGTGCTGGGTCTATTGGGCCTGGTGGCCCTGCTCACATTGTTACGCCGGCCGCGGGCAGTGGCTGAAGATACCTCCATTGCAGAATTGCCCAACGTCGGCGCCGGTGGCACTGCAGCCATGCTTGCGCCGGGCCAGGGACCGCCAGGCGCGAGCCTCCGGGAAGCCGAAGCGGACTTCCGCCGGCTGGCCGAACAAGATTTGACGGAAAGCGCCGCAGAGATCGAAGAGGAACTGCCCGGACTGGAGGTCTCGACGGCCAGGCGTGCCGACAATGAAATCGACGAAGGGGGCAGCGATTCTATACTGGACGAGCTGCTGGGCAACGGAGACAAGCCGCGGGCAGAGAATACCGTCAGGGAGTCTGATTTCAGCGAGGATGATATCGCCTCATGGGTAGCCGAACTGGGAACTGAAGCCGAACATGCCGAGGGACAGAGCGCCAATGACGAGGAGATTTCGCTGGATGACGACATACCGAGCATCCTGACCGAGCTCGACGATCAGTTGTCCGGCGAAAAGCCCTCGGACACCCCGACACCGGCCCCCATACGGCTCGAACCGGTCAGCCATGTGGACGAAGACGACACGTTCAGCATGAGCCTGGATCTCGCCCGGGCATACCTGGAGATCGGCGACCAGGACGGCGCCCGGGACATGCTCAAACAGGCGCTCGCCGGTGCGCGCGACCCCGATCATCGGCGTCAGATTGAGGAACTGCTGGCCCAGATCGACTGAATTCCCGGCAGACACGGTCAGGTTGGACACGCTACCAGCCCGGCGACGTCGGATTTAAGCGATAATCCCGACAAGGCCTCTGGGAAAGCACCGTGATTCGTCGAGCGAAACCTGTCACCCCTGATGCGAAAGCAGCGAACCGGCCGCTGGACTCCTGGCGTCGAGGTCTTCTAAGTCGCCGCCGATTTCTGATTGCGGCGGCGGGTGGCTCCATTGCCCTGCTGTTTGCAAAACAGGGCGTCGCGAAGGCGGACCCTGATGATCCCGTCGATCCCTGGCCCATACTCGAGGCCACGCTAGAACACATGCTGCCCAGTGAACCGGAAAGCCCGGGCGCTGCGGAGATCCACGCACTCGATTACCTGCGCTTCGTGGTGGCTGACCCCCGAATCGACGCGGAGGAACGCACCTTTATCCTGCAGGGCAGTCGCTGGCTCGACGAACTTGCACACGAGAGGACGGGCAAACCCTTCATCGAACTCGGCTTCGATGACAAGGAAACGCTGCTGCGACAGATCACGCGCTCGGCCGCCGGTGAAAACTGGGCTTCGACAGTGTTGAGCTACCTGCTGGAGGCCCTGCTGACGGCACCGGCCTACGGCGGCAACACCGACGGTATCGGCTGGCGCTGGCTCGAGTACGTGCCGGGCTTCCCCCTACCAGGTCCGGGCACACGCTACGCGGAGCTGCCGCTTTGAGTCGTGACTTCGATGTCTGCATCATTGGCAGCGGTGCGGGTGGTGGCCCGATCGCCTACACCCTGGCCAAGGCCGGGTTCTCGGTACTCGTGCTGGAAAAAGGGCCTTGGCTGAAGGAACAACACTTCACCAAGGATGAGCTGGCCTGTTGCCGGCGCAATGTCTACACCCCCCGGCTGGACGATGAACAGCATGTCATCGAGGAAGAAGACAAGGCCGAGGAGTGGCAGGCGACCGCGACCGGGCAATCGGGCTGGAACTTCTGGAACGGCAATTGCGTGGGCGGCTCAAGCAATTTCATGAGCGGCTATTTTCACCGCCTCAAGCCCGTCGACTTCAAATTGAAAAGTACCTTTGGCGGCATCGAAGGTGCCAATGTCGTCGACTGGCCAATCGACTATGCGGACCTCGAACCCTACTACGACCGGGTCGAACGCCTGGTCGGGGTCTCCGGAGAGGCCAAGGCACACGCCAATTCCGAACCAAGATCGAGCAGTGACTTTCCCTACCCGCCCACCGTGGAACACCCGATCTCCCGGCGCATCGACGCAGCCGCAGAATCGCTGGGCTACCATGCCCTGCGGGTGCCACGCGCGATCCTCTCACAACCCGCGATGAACCGACGATCCTGCGAATATTCCGGATTCTGTGGCAGCTTTGGTTGCTCGAGCGGTGCCAAGGGAAGTTCGCGTGCGGCACTGCTCGACCACGCGGTTGCCACCGGACGCTGTGAGATCCGACCGCATGCCAAGGTTTTCAGGATCAGCACGGACAGCAAGGGCCAAATCAGCTCGATCGATTATTTTGCGCAGGACAAGGGCGTGCAGCGCGTCGACGCAAGGGTCTGTGTGGTCGCCTGCCAGGCGATCGAGACCAGCCGCCTGCTGCTGGCCTCGGTGGGCCCACGTTTTCCAGATGGCCTGGCCAACAACCATGCCCAGGTTGGCCGCAATCTCCTTTTCTCCGCCGGTGGCGCAGGCAGTGGAGACATGGATTTTGCCGATCGGGACGAAGCCGGGGTTGCGGAGTTGCGTCGTGTGGGTCCCTTCGTCAATCGCGCGCTGGATGACTGGTATACCCTCAGTGACCCTGAACTCGGTCGCGTCAAAGGCGGCATCATCGAATTTCTCTGGGACCACCCCAATGCCGTGGTGCGCGCGGAGAACGCCAAATGGCGAGACGGCGAACTGGTCTGGGGCAAGCCACTCAAGCGCCGGCTGGAAACCTGGTTCCGAACCGACCGCACGCTGAACTTCGAGGTTTTCAACGACTGGCTGCCGAACGACAACTGCTTCGTCGCGCTCGACCGCCAGGTTCGCGACCGCTGGGACAGCCCGGTTGCCAAGGTACGCGTCGGTGCGCATCCGCAAGACCAGCGGATCGGCCGCCTGCTGGCAGACAAGGGTGAACGGCTGTTGAAGAAACTTGGGGCAAGGCGTGTTTCGTCGTCGGTCGGGCCGGCCCCACCGCCGAACCTGCAGGCCGGCGGTTGCCGGTTTGGCGACCAGGCGGAGCATTCGGTGCTGGATGCCGATTGCCGGACCCACGAGGTGGAAAACCTGTTCGTCAGCGACGGCAGTTTCATGCCCACAGGCGGCAGTGTGCCCTACACATTCACCATCTACGCCAACAGCTTCCGCGTGGCAGACCGCATCGTCGCGCAGTTGGGCGGGAGACGCGCAGACAGCGCCTGAGGCTCACGATCACGCGGTCGCCCGCGTCAGAACAGTGAATCCAGATCTAATACCGGATTCAGCCCACCGACTTTCGCCCTCGCCTCGGCCCACAGGGCCTCATAGGCCACCCCGGCGGGAGAACGTGGCACATAGTCGGTGACCGGCCGACGTTCGATCCCCATACGCTCGACTTCCGTCGCATAGGGGACCACGGTCTGCAAGACCGTGCAGCGCGGGTCGCCGGGGCCGGCGATCACATCCTGGTGCAGGCGTTTGCGCCGATCGACCATGGAGTAGAAGGCATAAACCGGCGTCATCAATTTATGGCCTTCCATGAAGTCCAGCAACTGCTGCATGGTGCGCAACGACAGGGTCGTCGGGATGGTTGGCAGCAACAGCGCATCGGCTGCACGAAAGATGTTTTCTGACACCAGTGAGATGCTCGGAGGACAATCCAGCACCACCAGGTCATACATCTCCGACAACGGGCGCAAGAGCCTCAGCAAGCGCATCGTCGGCTTCTTGTTCTCCCCCAGCACCAGATCCATGTTGCGGTATGAAAAGTCCGCCGGCAGCAGATCGAGGTTCGCATAGTCCGACCCCTTGACGACATCGTCCAGCCCGCCTTTTCCACGCAACAGCTTGTTGCTGCGCTTCACCTTCGGCTTGACCCTCAGGTAGAAGGTGGCGGCAGCCTGAGGATCGAGGTCCCATATCAGGGTGCGCAACCCGCTTTTGGCCGCAAGGTGCGCAATATTCACCGCAGTCGCTGTCTTGCCGACGCCGCCCTTGATGTTGTAGACACCGATTATCTTCATCCCCGCACTTCGCCCCTGGCCCTGAACAGATGCGTATAGCGTGCGCGATTGGCGGCAGAGTCGAAAGCATCGAAGCAGTCCGCGAAACGGTCATGCGCCGCCTGCTGGTGGCGCAACAGGTCGGCGACCAGGGCGCCGATTGCCATGACCGTCGGCATGCTGTGAGGGTCCTGTGGATCGAAGTCCTTGGCAAAACTGCGAAGCTTTTCAGCCTGCACCTCGAGATCCTGGAATTCACCCAGATTGTCCAGCAGCACCTTGAGGGCACGGATCAGCTCCTTCAGCTCCTTGCGCGGGTAGATGCTCTGGAAGAACTCGATCAGATAGCGCAGCTTTTTGCAGTCCTTGCGCAGTTCGTGCATGTCCTCGGCGGGACCATCGACCTCGATCGCCCGACCGGCCTTCAAAACCCTTTTGTACATGCGCCAGATACGATCGGATGCAACCTGCCCGATCGGATGTTCGGCAAGCATGGCAGGCTCGCCGGGCAGCGTGTCGGGATCCAGCACCTTGTGCCAATCCTCGACCAGCTTGCACATCTCGGCCGAACCCAGCTTGCGTTTCAAGCCTGCCTGTTCCTTGCCATGCGCAATACGCAGATGCTCTTCAAGTCCGTCCAGGTCGCCGGCCATCGAGTTCGGCAGGCTCGCACGGTAACGCGGCAGTTCCAGGAGAAACACATCCAGATCGCGTACCGGGCCCGTGACCTGTCCAAGCCAGGCAAAACGCTGCTTGAAATCGGCTACCACGTCTTCGGGGAGAACCTGCTTCACCTGCGATAGCACGGATCTCGTGCGTCGCGTCGCAACCCGCAGATCATGCAGGAACTCGGAATCCAGATCGGCACGGGTACCGGGGATATTTCGTTCCAGGGTATTCAGCAAGCTGCGCAGCACCTTGCGGGTGGCATCGACGGCAGTCTGATCGCGCCTGAGCGATACATCGAGCTTGGACGAATAGTCGCCGGGCTCGCGTCCCACCGCAGCCACCACCTCGTCAAACAGACATTCAGGCGCCTCCGGCCACTCCATCTCTCCCGCCAGAAAGTCCCTGAACTCACTCAGGTCACGCTGGTAACCCTTGACCGGCAACAGCCGCAGTCGCGGCCAGAGTGCGCGGGGCTCATCGACACCCTCCGCGTCACAACGCATGTTCAGGAATTGCAGCCGCACCACCGTCTTGGCATCTTCATTCAGAAGTGCCAGATCAGTGGCTTCACCAGTGACGGTAGCAACAGGCAGCAAGACCCTCATAGCCAGCCGTTTTCCGGCCTCGGTCTTGAGCCGGCTTTCGGGCAGGTCAGCCGGCCAGGCCGGCTCAGCCTCGAATGCGACCGCATCCAGCGGGTCACCACCTGCTGCCCTTTTCAGCCGTAAGACCGCGCCCTGGGGCGAGCGCAGCTGCAGCAGACACAGGCCTGCTGCATACAGGCGCCAGTCGAAGCTGTCGAAGAATCTCAGTGTGAAATCGGCCGACTCGCCGATCCGGCAGCGGGCTTCTCCGCCCAGCCGCTTTACCAGCCGCTCGACGCCCATGTTGTGCGGCAGAAGAAATCCGCTATTTTTTGAATCGTTCATCGGTAAAGCATGTCTAGGGTCGAATTTCCGCGAACAGCGTACATGAGTCGGGCGCTGGAGCGATACTGGAAACGGCTCGACGGACGCCACTCGACGCCGGTACGCATTAGATTTTGATGAAATAATGATGTAAATTTCAGGGTTGGTTTGATTGCATTTGTCGAGGCAGTATCCGGCAGCAGGCAGACGCGGCCTGGGCATAGCGCCCTGGCGAAAAACCCGCGCTGGCGGGAGTGAATCGAATTCGACCTTACAGGTAAGGAGAGAAAGATGTTCAAACCCATGCTCATTGGCAGCGCCCTGATCGGCGCACTGCCCGCCCCTACAGTACTGGCCGAGCAGGCCCCCGCAACCCAGACGCAATCACCGCCACCGGCCCAGGCAGCAACTGCCTCTGCACGACAGCTGCCGGCATGGGTGAAGGAGCGCCACGCCGAACTCGGTGCGCAGCCGGGTGGGCAGCCTTATGAAATGCCGGCTGTACCCGCGGAACCGCCTCGTATCCCTGACTGGGTGAAAGAGCGTCACTCGCAGGCCCCCGCGCCTGCCGCACCCCGGCCACCAGAAATGCCGCAGACGGCGGACCGGCCCGCCTCGCCTCAGGGGGGTCAGCGGCCACATCCCCCTCCGGAAATTCCAGCCTGGGTAAAAGAACAACGCGCACAGATGTCGATGCCAGCAGCTCCGCAGGCACCGGAGCCTCCGCAGGCGACGGAAAGACCTGCAGCGCCCGAGATGCCGGCGGCACCTGCCGAGGTACCGGCCTGGGTGCAGGAACATCGCGCGCAAATGGGCGCCCCCGCCGCCCCAAAGGCACCTGAGCTGCCGAAAATGGGCGAAAATCCGGTCGTGGGTGAGATGCGCCCGGTGCTCGAGATGCCTACTGCGCCTGAGCCGCCGGCCTGGGTGGGCGAACAACGCCGCCAGATGGCAGCACCTGTGGCTCCGCAGCGTCCCGAGATGCCTCGGATGCGTGAAGTGCCGTCCGCACCTGCGCCGCCGGCCTGGGTGAGCGAACAACGCGGCCAGATGGCAGCGCCTATGGCACCGCAGCGTCCGGAGATGCCTCGGATGCGTCAAGTGCCGTCCGCACCTGCGCCACCGGCCTGGGTGAGCGAACAACGCGGCCAGATGGCAGCGCCTATGGCACCGCAGCGTCCGGAGACGCCTCGGATGCGTGAAGTGCCGTCCGCACCTGCGCCGCCGGCCTGGGTGAGCGAACAACGCGGCCAGATGGCACCGCCTGTGGCACCGCAGCGTCCCGAGATGCCTCGGATGCGTGAAGTGCCGTCCGCACCTGCGCCACCGGCCTGGGTGAGCGAACAACGCGGCCAGATGGCACCGCCTGTGGCACCGCAGCGTCCCGAGATGCCTCGGATGCGCGAGGTACCGGCAGCGCCCGAAGCTCCCCCGGGCGCAATCCCGACGCCTGCTTACCGGCCTTGGGGCGCCATTCCCTACGGCGGCTGGAATCGCCCCTATCACGGCGGCTGGAACAACGGCTGGGCACCCTGGGGCGGGAACGGTTGGGGTAACAATGGCTGGGGAAACAACAGCTGGATGCCCTGGGGCGGCAACGGCTGGGGCAACAACAGCCGGATGCCATGGGGCGGCAGTGGCTGGGGCAATGACAACTAGCGCGACAGCTGCGGCGTAGGCAACCCTGTTATCGGTAACGAAAAGGCGCAGCTATTGGCTGCGCCTTGTTTTTGGCCCGCGCCTCATTTTGGCCCGATCACCCTTCTGCTATACCTTCCTCGTCTGGGTTGTTCAGCACCTCATGCAGCCTGCTGCCTTCGACTACCGAGTTCAGAACCTCGTAACCTTCGCTCTCGGCCAGTGCGATCTGGGTGTCGTAAAAGGCCTCCGTCTGCTGGACCTGCTTCTCAAATTTCGTCATGTGACTCTCCTCTTGTCCGGGCTCGTACAAGAGTAAAGTTAGACAATCCACGCAATGTATATCCGTAGTCTGAATAGTGGATTGTCTTGATTCGTGCCGGGTCGCCCGGTCAGCGTAGGAAATTGAACAGGCTCAGGTCCTGGATCTTTACGAAACTCTGCTGCGAGGCCTGCAGGGCGGCCAGCTGCTGATTGAACCTGCTGATCGCCTCCGCGTAATCCAGATCCTCCAGTGAGGAGCGCACCTTCGTCACGGCCAGGTCAAACGCATCGTTGGCCGCTTTCTGGTCATCAATCGCGTTCATGCGTGCACCGACCTTCGCGTGCACGTTGAGCACGCCGCCGAGCCCGGTGTCGATATCGCTCAGTGCATTGGGGTCCGCGTTGCCCGCCTCAAGGTTGGTGGCCAGTTGGTAAAGCACCTCCCCGATGTTGGTCATGCCCCCGCCGGACGCCGCGAAATTCATGAAGACGCTTCCCGGATCCCCGCTCGCCACCTCGCGGCTGTCGCCGATCTTGAGCATGCGCTGACCGCTGTCGCCGCTGTAACTGAAGTTACCCGCCCCGTCATGGCTGAACGGCCGGGTCTGGCTCTGAAAGCCGGCAAAGACATATTCACCGTTCGCGTCCTGTGTATTGGCCAGCTGCAGGAAATTGTCGATGTGCTGAAGTATCTCGGCAGCGATAGCGCCACGACCCTCGGCACCTGCGGGATCGTTGTTACCCTGCACCGCCAGTTCGCGCACCCGTTGAAGCAGGTTTTCCATGCTCAGCAGGACCGTCTCCTCCTGGGCGAGTTTTGCAGTCGCCGCATCGGCATTGCGCTGGTACTGAAGCAGCCGCTGCTGGGACTCCTGCAGGTCCAGTATGCGGACCGAAGAAGCGGGGTCATCCGACGGATTCAGGATGCGTTTGCCACTCGCCACCTGCAGTTCGGTCCTGCTGAGTTCGCGCTGCTTCTCGAGCATCGCATCGACGCTCTGCCGGAAAATTTGTGACGTCGATATGCGCATGATTAATGGATTAACCTCTTACCGCATTCAAGAGCGAATCGAACAGACTGTTGGCGACGTTGATCACCTGGGCTGCAGCCTGGTAGGCCTGCTGAAAGCGCAGCAGGTCTGCTGCCTCCTCGTCCAGATTCACTCCGGACACCTCGGACTTGGCGGCCTCTGCCTGGGCCAGCAGACTCTCCTGCATATCGGCATTGCTGCCGGCCTGGTAGGTCTTGGTCCCCACGTCTGCTATCAGGACGCCATAGGTGTCGGCCAAACTCGCGGTTCCGCCCAACATCAGATTGGCCGTCTGCAGGTCAGCCAGCCGTCTCGCATTGCGGTTGTCACCAACCCCGCCGGTGTTGTCACTCAGATTGAAGGCATCACCGACAGCCGGCGAGCCGGTCATGGTGAATTCGTAGACACCGAGGTTGGGTATATCGACCTGGTAAGTCTGCCCAGGCACAAAAGCGACACTGGCACCCAGGGCGTTGCCGCTTGCATCCACGAACTGAGTGCCGGCAGGTCCGGCTGTAAGCCCCAGCTGGTTGCCCGCCTGAAAGTCGATGGTGATGCCAGGCGGCGTCGGCAGCTTGGTGTTACCGCTGCGCGTGGCCAGGGCGCCGGCACCGATCTCGCCGGTCCCGCTGTTGGCGGCGGCTGCGCCGGTGCTCACGAGCTCCGCCGCCGCGATATCACGCGCATTGGTAAACAGCAGGCCAATCCCTGAGGCCCCGTCGCGGGTGGGCCGCACGCGGTATGAGTCACCCGCAACCGCAGAATTCACGACGATACTCATGCCGTCTGCAACGAAGGGACTCGCCACGGTGCCGGCGCCACTCAGGGCCACGTTTGCACCGGTGTCGAGATCCGTCAGCGACCAACTGGCTCCGTCGAACGCCATCTGATAATCATGGGTGGTCAGATTGGCGACGTTATCAAAGCCAACGCTGACGGTCCCACCGTTGCCTGCACCGGCCAGAACCTCCGGCGTGGCCATAGAAAAGAAGTCGGAACCGAGATCACCATCCAGGTCCATACCGGTCCGGTGTTCGGCATTGAAAAATGTCGCCACGCCCAGAGCCATCCGACCCAGCGCATTCTGCGATTCGTCCAGCACCTCGTCGCGGAATCTGACCAGGCCACCGAGACTGCCGCCGGTCATCTGCTTGGTGACGTTGACCACCATGCCGCCGGGCTGCTGTATGACCAGTTCCTTGTGATCCGCGGCCGCGGGATTATCGACTACCCCAAGCGTGTTGTATGTGACCCCGACCACCAGCGCCTGCCCTGTGCCGACGAACACATTCATGGTGCCGTCGTTCTGTTCCAGCGTCGATACATTGGTGTACTGGCTGAGCTCGTCAATCAGCCGGTCACGTTCGTCCAGAATATCGTTAGGCGCGCCACCGGTCGATCCGGACAGGGTACGCACTCGACTGTTGACATCGGCCAGGGAGCGGGCAAGCGCATTGATCTCGTTGGTCTGACGTCCGAAGTCCTGGTTCAGCTGATGACGCATATCCTCCAACCAGCCGTCCAGGGCCGCAAAACGGTCGTTCAACTGGTTGGCACGATCGATCATCACCGATCTTGCCGGAATGGAGGTCGGGTCATCCGCCACATCGTTCACGCTGGCGAAGAACTGCTGCAGACTGCTGTCGATGCCGGCGGACGCATCCGCGATCACATTGTCGATCTGGTTGGCGCGCTGCCGGTAGACATTGAATTCTTCATACGAAGACAGGTAGTCACGCACCCTGGTCGACAGGTAGGCATCGTAACTGCGGGTGATGGATGCGATCTCCACACCAGAACCGATATAGCCCTGCGGAATCGCCTCTCCTTCACGCGCAGTAAACTGGACCTGTTGCCGGCTGTACCCCGGGGTATTGACGTTGGCAATGTTATGCCCGGTCGTCTCCATCTGACGCTTGAAGGCGTTGAGTGCACTGATTCCGGTGTTGATTATGCTGGCCATGGTCTTGTCGTCCTACCATCTGAGGATCAGATGGTCGTCGCACCCTCCTTAACTGATTGCCTGGCACGCTGCATCGGCTCGCTATCCAGGATGCGTTTGATCTTGTCCGCGTATGCGGGGTCGGTTGCGTAACCTGCCTCCTGCAGCGCAGAAAAATAGGCATCGGGGTCGGTGGTCTTGCTCAATGCGGCCCGGTAACGCGGATTCCGCTGCACAAAATCGACATAGTCCGTGAAGCTCTCTTCGAACGAGCCATAGGCGCGAAAGTTGGCGCGGGTATTCAGCGCAACACCGTCGCGGTACTCGAGCGTGCTGACACGGACCTTGTCACCCTGCCAGCGCGAATCAGCCTTGATACCGAACAGGTTGTGGCTGCTGTCCCCCTGACGCTGTTGCATGACGTGGCGTCCCCAACCGGTTTCCAATGCCGCCTGCGCGAGCAATGCTTCCGGTGCGAGATCGAGCTTGGCCGCCGCCTCTTCGGCCACGGGCCACAGCTGATCGAGGAAAGACTCCGGAGAACCGTCGAACCTGAACGATGCGGTCTTACCCAGTGCAGCACGGGTCTCCCCGGCGCCTGCTTTGGCCTCGCCCGAGGGGCTGACCTGGATCGGCATGCCAATATACTCTTCGGGCGACAGACCCCCGTAGGGTGCAGAAATGCCGCCACCGAGCTGGCGCTTGAGGACATCGGCCAGCCCGATTCCGTGTGTCTGCGCCATGTCCACGGCGATCTGCTTGTCGTACATGTCGCGATAGAACTCGCTTTGTTTACTGTCCATCAGGCCGCCGCCCAAACTGGCATCACGCATGCTTTTGAGCATCATCTGCAAAAACAATGACTCGAATTGGCGCGATACCTGGTCGAGTGCTGCATCCTGGTCCTCACGGGCACGCGCCTTCAGAGCGGCCAGCCCTGAGAAGTCGGTATAGACCTGTGCCATATCGATATCCATTCAAATCACGACCAGATCGGCCTTGAGCGACCCCGCCTGCTTCAGGGCCTCGAGGATTGCTATGAGATCGTTGGGGCCTGCACCGACCTGGTTGACCGCACGTACCACGGTATCCAGCGTGACGCCCGGCTTGAACAGGAACATGCGGCGGTCACCCGGCGCCGATACCGAGACGTCCGACTGGGCGGTAACTGCAGTCCTGCCCCTGCGTGCGAATGGCCCAGGCTGAGACACCTGGGTATTCTCGCTGATCGTCACCACCAGATTGCCATGCGACACCGCGGCCGGACTGACCCGGACAGTGCTGTTGATCACCACCGTCCCGGTGCGAGAGTTGACGATTACGCGTGCGACCGCCTCTGCCGGATCGACATCGAGATTCTCGATCATCGAAACGAAACCGACACGCTGACCAATGTTCTTTGGCGCATTGACTTTTATCGATGTCGCATCGACCGGGAACGCCGCGCCTTCACCCATCGCCTTGTTGATGGCGTTTGTCATGCGCTGAACGGTGGTGAAGTCGCCCTCTTTCAGGTTCAGGGTCAGCATCGCCTCCTGGCCGAAGGGGGACGCAACACTGCGTTCCACGGTTGCGCCATTGGGCACACGACCGGAACTCGGTACATTGATGGTCACCTTGGAACCATCTTCACCCCCCGCTGACAGACCGCCGACGATAAGATTGCCCTGTGCGACTGCATAGACCTGCCCATCGATACCCTTCAGGGGCGTCATCAACAGGCTGCCCCCGCGCAGGCTCTTGGCATCACCGATCGACGAGACCGTCACGTCGACTTGCTGACCCGGCTTGGAGAACGGCGGCAGCGTGGCATGCACGGTAACGGCCGCCACGTTCTTCGGATTCAGGGCGACGCCGGGCGGCACAACGATACCCAGTTGCGTCAACATGCTGCGCAGGCTCTGCCGGGTAAAGGGTGACGAATTCACCTTGTCGCCGCTGCCATCGAGGCCAACTATCAGGCCATAACCGAGCAGCTGGTTGTCGCGCACACCCTGGATGACCGCCAGGTCCTTGATTCTCTCCGCGTGCACCGGCAGCGCCATCGTTGTGATGATGCAGGCCAGGGCCAGTGCGAGGATTCTTGAAAATGCATTGCGAAGATGGCTGTTGTTCATTTCTGTTCCAGGATCAGAAGGGGAAGACGGCCGAGATAAAGAATCTGGCCAGCCAGCCCATCTTGGAGGCGTCGGTAACCTGACCGTCACCGACATAGACCAGGGTGGCATCTGCAATGCGAGTCGATTCGACCGTGTTGTCGACATCAATATCTTCCGGCCGCACGGTACCGGATACGCGAATGTATTCGTTGCCTCCGGTCATACCGATGCGCTTCTCGCCGCGCACCTTGAGGTAGCCGTTGGAAAGCACATCCGTGACCGTCACCGAGATCGAGCCGTTGAATTCGTTATTCTGGGTATTCTCGCCGTCACCCTCGAATGCAGTACTCGACTGCAGACTCTGACTGAGGTCGTAGGAACCACTGCCAAAGGGATTGTTCCAGCTGACGCCCTGACCGAAAAGCGTCGGTGCGATGATGTTCGTTGTGCTGCTCTTATCCACCGAACCGTCATTGGTGTGCGACGCCTCGGTATCCTCGACCAGATTGACCAGCAGGATGTCGCCGATCCGGCGTGCCCGAACATTCTCGAACCAGCTGCGCTCGAAGCCCGCCTGGTAGATGGAACCGTTGCCCTGAGGTGCCGACGGGATCTCTGCCGGTGGAACGGCGGCGTACTCTGGATCGCGCTTTGGTGCGGAATCGCAGCCGGCAAGCAGTAAGCCTGCGATCGCCAGCACGATGAGTACCTTCATGCCGCCGAAAAAGGGGATGCGGTTATCTTTGACCTGGCCATTCATCATGACTTACCTATGGTTGCGTCGCGGCCGATCAGAGCTGCTGGCTTACGTAGGCCAGCATGTCATCGGTGGTCGAGATCGCCTTGCTGTTCATTTCGTAGGCCCGCTGGGTCTCGATCATGTTTACCAGTTCTTCGACAACGTTGACGTTCGAACTTTCCAGCGAGCCCTGGATCAGGGTACCGGCACCATTTGTTCCGGGGGTGTCGATCTGTGGCGTGCCACTGGCGGCAGATTCACGATAGAGGTTGTCCCCGATCGACTCCAGGCCGGTCGGGTTGACGAACTGCGCCAGCGTG
>Ga0265303_10000584_pt1 | contig 20916 bp, 19 predicted proteins | sample Helome_2_FD_192494 | JGI IMG/M metagenome (GOLD analysis project Ga0265303, IMG submission 192494) | Marine sediment microbial communities from subtidal zone of North Sea - Hel_20160317 (Illumina Assembly) | ecosystem: Environmental > Aquatic > Marine > Subtidal zone > Sediment ... | reverse complement strand
CGTTCTCAGCCTAACAATGCTGAATCAGCGAGCACGAAGGCAACGGCAGATTCCTCCATAAAATCCATTGCCGTTATGCCCTTTAAGGACAACAGTCCCGCAGCGGACCACGAATGGCTCGCTTCCGCATTGGTAGATGTTATTAATAATTCACTGAAAAATATTGACGGGCTCCGGGTGATCGCACGACCCTCGGTTGCCTATTTGGAGAGCACTAATTCCACACCTGAAAGCATTGCTGAAAACCTCGAGTTGACGCATTACCTGGAGGGAAGTGTAATACGAATTGGAAATCGAATCAGAATTATCGTAACATTAATTTCCAGTGATGATTTCTCCCAGCTATGGTCTAAAGATTTTGACGAGGATATGGCATCCATTAATGAGATTATTGACGAAGTAGCAACCTCAGTCGGGCGTGAACTCAATTATGAGTTCAATTTTTCAGAGATAAGTGTACCGGCCGCCGAACGAACCGCAAGTACCCAAGCCTGGGATCTATACCAAAAAGCAAATTATGAAGGAAGTAAAGTCATTGGAGCAGAACCGCTTATTGTAAGGAACTACCTCGAGCAGGCGATTAAACTGGATTCTTCATTCTTTGCAGCTTATGATGCATTGGGATATCACATATCATCTCAGTATACTTGGGACGGAGATTTAAAAGATGATTTTGAGAAAGATATCGAAAAAGCAAATTCATTATATGAATTCGTCATTCAAAAAGAGCCTTCTTATGGCATGCCCTACATTCACCTGGCTTACAATAAAATCTGGTATGAACAGGATCTTGGGGCATATGCACTGTATTTAAAAGGAGTGGAGTTAACTGCAGCAAAGAGAGGCTCTGGGAACCTCTTTTTACCCGCATTAGGGGATAATCCTGAAAAACATTACCAGTGGGCAATGGCTGGTTTGAGGGAATCACCTTATGAGCCAAGTTCCTGGACAGCGAAGGGCCTGGCCGAGTATTTCATCGGTAGACATGATGCAGCGATCAAAACCTTTGAAGAAGCCATGAACAAGTTTACCAATGGTGTTATTCAGGGAACGGCCGTACGTGTATTTTATCCCCTGGGCAAGTATCAGAAAGTGATCAATACCGGAGAATCTTATTTTATGCAGGTTCCGAATTCGAGGCCCGCCCGAATACTGGGCTACCTTGCAGCAGCTCATTATAAACTAGGCAACCAGCAAGTATATGAATCCCTGATGGAAGAACTCAAAGAGCAGGCCGCCACTTCACCGATCGGCAGTCCGGCTTTTCATTTGGCCATGGTGAACGCTCAGACCGGCGATCACGAATCCGCCTTTCAGTGGCTGGATAAGGCCATTGAGGATAAGGAAGTTGAGCTGTATTGGCTTAAAGTTGAGCCTCCCTTCAAGCCCCTTTATGAGGATCCCCGATGGGAGGAATTGATGGAAGAGATGGGGTTTAATGATATTCCAAATGAATTATAAGTCTACAGGGGGCCGGAAATAAAATAATTCTTGAACCTGTTTGTGCGCCACATCGCCATCATACCCCTAAGCTATCCCCCCGGGTCGATATCGTTTTTATGGCACAAGCCCAATTTTGACAGCAGAAAATGGAGGGAAAACCCTCTTAATGAGGTAAGATTAAAATGTCGGGAAAGAATCGGGAATAAAAAATACATATACCGGGAAATCCTATAGTTATCGATTCGATTGGTAGAAGGGACTGGATTCATTTCGTTGCTCGGCAACGAAATGGGCCTTGGGAGTGGCTTTGCAAATAGGGCCGTCATTACTTCATGCATCTGTTGAGTTTTGGATTTTGTGTTTTGAAATTTATTCAGGCAAATGGATTGCTTCCTCTCCACATCCGTAAAAACTTCAGTGGATCGGAAGCGGCCTTAATGGGAGCTATTTAGCCAAGCCGTCATGGCTGTGCCATGTTGCGGCTTTTTTATCACCCAGGTTGGAACATGTTCCAACTGATCCAATAAAAAAAGCCGCTAACTTCTGTTAACGGCTTGGCTAGTAGCGGGGACTGGACTCGAACCAGCGACCTTCGGGTTATGAGCCCGACGAGCTACCTACTGCTCTACCCCGCGATGTGAACTTTCAATATTTTTAATGGCAGTGTTTTTTATTCTTTTCCTAAGTAAGAGTAGGTACCCTGTCCTGAGGAATCGAAGGATACTGCTCTACCCCGCGATGTGGACGGCAAATATACGATGCTTTTTTAGTTATATCAAAAATTCATGCTGGAATTATTTATCCCAATACACATGCTAAAAGCTTAAATTCCATAACTTCGGGGCTTTAGTTTATCTATGAAGATATTTAATGAATTTTTAGCAGCCGTACTGCCTTATACCGAATGGGTAATGCTTTTTTTAATAGTCGGTGGAGGCCTTTACCTGGTTGCCTATTCCAAATTACTTCCATATCGCTATTTTAAACATGCCATTCTTATAACATCAGGGAAATATGACAAGCCCGGTGATCCCGGTGAAGTTAGTCATCTCCAGGCCCTGTCGTCGGCTGTTGCGGCTACCGTAGGACTTGGGAATATTTCAGGGGTAGCCATTGCTATTTATTTGGGTGGTCCCGGGGTTGTATTCTGGATCTGGATGACAGCTTTGATAGGAATATGTATTAAATTCTATTCCTGCAGCCTGGCAATAATGTACCGCGATAAGGATAGCGAAGGAAATTTACAGGGAGGACCCATGTATTACATAACTATGGGCATGGGGAAAAAAGCAAGGCCTTTGGCGGCCTTCTTTTGTATTGCAGGACTTTTTGGAGTGCTACCCGCTTTTACTACCAACCAGTTTACCCAAACCTTAATGGGCGTGATTAACCCCAACGAAACCATTGCCGTTTTTGGTGATTTCAATTGGAAATTGGGGATTGGTATTGTGTTGAGTATCATCACCTCTTTTGTCATTTTCGGGGGCTTAAAGAAAATTGCGAAAGTGGCTACGGCCATAGTTCCTTTTATGGTCCTTTTGTATTTGTTTGCAGTTATAGTTATTATGGCTATGAATGCGGCGGAAATCTGGCCCTCTTTAAAGCTGATTCTTGCAGAAGCATTTAATTTTAAAACGGCTGTGCAGGGAGGTTTATGGGGTCTTATAATTATTGGGATAAGACGGGCTGTTTTTTCCAATGAATCCGGAGTAGGTACTGCGCCAATGTACCACGGGCAATCTAAAACTACTGAGCCTATTCAGGAAGGATTGGTGGCCATGTTAGGACCCTTTATAGATACCATAGTAGTATGCACCTTAACTGCAGTGGTTATTATTTTAAGTGGTGCTTATTTGGATGCGGAGAGCAACGGGATTGTTATGACCCTGATTGCGTTTAAGAAATCGCTCTTTGGTTTTGGTGATGTGCTTTTAATGATCATTGTGTCTGCGTTTGCCTTGTCAACACTCTTTACCTATTCCTACTATGGCACCAAATGCCTTTCATTTTTAACCAATTTTAAAGTGGGTAAACTCTATAATTATATTTATGTTGGGAGTATTACTTTTGCAGCGGTGGCTTCTGTAGATCTTGTCGTAAATTTAATTGACCTGTCTTTTGCACTTATGGTAATCCCTAATATGATTGCTGTGCTCTATTTGTCGCCAAGAGTAAATATAGCGATGAAAACCTATTTTTCGAAAATCAAAGTATAATGGCCCACAAAGCAGGTTTTGTAAATATTATCGGGAATCCCAATGTAGGAAAATCTACCCTTATGAATGCTTTTATTGGCGAAAAGCTGTCTATAATAACTGCAAAAGCCCAGACCACAAGGCATCGCATCCTGGGAATTGTGAACGGCGAGGATTTCCAGGTAATACTTTCAGATACCCCAGGTATTATTAAACCTGCATACGAGTTGCAGGATTCAATGATGAAATTTGTAAAATCGGCCTTTGAAGACGCGGATATTCTCATTTACATGGTAGAAATAGGTGAAAGAGCATTAAAGGACACTTCTTTCCTTGAAAAACTTAAAGACAGCAAGATCCCTGTGTTGCTTTTACTAAATAAAATTGATGCTTCAGATCAACAAACACTCGAAGAGCAAACGCAATATTGGCAGGAACAGCTTCCTTCTGCAGAGATTCATCCAATTTCTGCCCTGAGAAATTTCAATGTTAAAGAAGTGTTTGAACGTATTCTGGAATTATTACCCGAAGCTCCTCCTTATTTTCCAAAAGATCAGTTAACGGATAAACCCGAGCGTTTTTTTGTTAATGAAATTATACGTGAAAAAATTCTGGAACACTATAAAAAGGAGATTCCCTATTCTGTTGAGATTGAAACGGAAGAATTTTTGGAAGATGAAAAGATAATACGCATAAGATCGGTTATTATGGTAGAGCGGGATTCTCAGAAAGGAATAATTATCGGGCATAAAGGTGCAGCACTAAAACGGGTAGGCGTAGCTTCCAGAAAGGATCTGGAAAAATTCTTTGATAAACAGGTGTATATTGAACTCTATGTAAAAGTTAATAAAAACTGGCGAAGCAACCCTAAACAACTTCGCAGGTTTGGGTATGATCAGAAGTAAATTAATGTAATTTTAAAACCTCCCGCATAAAATGGAATAATTGGTTCATTTGAGGTTTCCCTTTTCTTCTTCCTGCCCTGCCAAAAGCATACAGTACAAACCATACGACAACCATAAATACCATGGCACCCAGCTGCAGACCATAAGATTTGTCTAAAGAAGCACTGGAATAAGCCCAGATACCGAAGATTATAAAAAATGTTCCCACCCCAAAATGTAAAAACATAAAAAAAGTCCAAAGCGTTGGGTTAGGGCCAAACAGGCCATATACCTTGCAGTTTTCCGTGTCTATTTCGTTAATTTCTAAATGAAGCTGGGGAGACCAAAAATGTACCTCTTTTTTTTGGAATTTTATAAAGACATGATCATCTATCCGATTTATCAGGAAAGGTTCAGTCTTTTCCTTTTCAAAAGATGCTAAGGCACTTTCCTTTGGTTGTGAAAGCTCCAGCTGAAACCTTGGCCTTAGAACAATGTCATTGGGCAATGCCTTCATACATAAAATTGTTTGCTCTTAAAAGATACCTAATTCTCTGGAAACATCCTTCTCAAAATCATCTAAAAATTACAGATCACAGTCTTATGCCATATCTTTTATTTTTTATCTATTCTCTTTAGCACTAACTTTGCGGCCTAATTTGAAAGTATGGGCGCTATTGTAGCCATAGTAGGGAGGCCGAATGTTGGGAAATCTACATTCTTTAATCGTTTAATACAACGACGTGAGGCCATAGTTGATGCTGTAAGCGGAGTAACTCGAGACCGGCACTATGGTAAAAGTGACTGGAATGGGAAGGAATTTTCATTGATAGATACCGGAGGTTATGTCCTTGGGAGTGATGATATCTTTGAGCAGGAAATAGATAAACAGGTAGAATTAGCCATTGATGAGGCTGATGCTATAATTTTTATGGTAGATGTAGAAACCGGCATCACTGGTATGGATGAGGATGTAGCTAACTTATTGCGCCGCGCTAAAAAACCTGTTTTTTTAGCAGTTAATAAAGTCGATAACGCAAAACGGGCAGAAGATTCTGTAGAATTTTATGCACTCGGATTAGGAGATTATTACAATCTTTCCAGTATTAATGGCAGCGGCACCGGCGAATTATTGGATGCTCTTGTTGAGGTATTGCCCGAAAGTGAAGAAGTAGATACTGAGCTTCCCAGGTTTGCGGTAGTTGGAAGGCCCAACGCAGGGAAGTCTTCTTTTATCAATGCATTGATCGGCGAAGAAAGATATATTGTAACAGATATAGCTGGGACTACACGAGATAGTATTGATACAAAATACAACCGCTATGGCTTTGAGTTTAATTTGGTAGATACCGCAGGGATTCGACGAAAAGCGAAGGTGAAAGAAGACCTTGAATTTTATTCGGTTATGCGCTCTGTAAGAGCCATTGAACACTGTGATGTTTGTTTGCTTTTGTTCGATGCTAAGCGTGGATTTGACGGCCAGGTAGCAAACATTTTCTGGTTAGCGCAGCGCAACAATAAAGGAATAGTTATCCTTGTTAACAAATGGGATTTGGTAGAGAAGGATACCCACGCCGTTAAACAATACACTCAAAAAATAAAACAGGCCATTGAACCATTTACAGATGTTCCAATCCTTTTTATATCAGTTCTGACAAAGCAACGCATCTTTAAAGCCATAGAAACGGCTGTAGAGGTGTATAAGAACCGTTCTAAACGAATATCGACCCGAAAGCTGAATGATGTTTTGCTCCCTATAATTGAGCATACCCCACCTCCAGCCTACAAGGGAAAATATGTAAAGATTAAATATATCACCCAACTACCCACTCCTTATCCGCAATTTGCATTTTTCTGTAACCTCCCCCAGTATGTCCGGGATCCTTATAAACGGTTTCTGGAGAATAAACTACGGGAGAATTTTGAATATACGGGAGTGCCCGTAACCATTTTTATGCGGAAAAAATAGAGAAAGGTTCTATCTGGTCTTGTCGGTTAATCACCATCCACCGGAAGCACCACCGCCACCAAATCCACCGCCGCCAAAGCCACCGCCAAAGCCACCACCACCAAAACCACCACTTCCAAATCCTCCTCCGGAAGATCCACCATATCCCCCTCTGCCCATATTGCTGAGGATGATAATATCCCAAAGGTTTATTCCTTTTTTACGGCCCCTTCCTTTGCCACCGCCTCTTTTGTTGCGGCTGCTAAGAATAATGATTATAACAATAAAAATGATTATGGGTAGAAATGCGCCAAAGGGGAAGTTCCCATCTCCTCCCGGATCCCTTTCTTCTTTGAATTCACCTGTTAACACATTAAAGATGACATCTGAACCTTTATCTAATCCGGCATAGTAATTCCCATCCTTAAATTCGGGAATAATGACGTTTCCAATTATTCTTTTGGATAATGCATCGGTAAGCAGGGCTTCTACACCATAGCCGGTGTTAATTGCAACTCTTCGGTCTTCTCTCGCCAAAAGGATTAGAATGCCGTTGTCCTCATCTGCTTGTCCAATGCCCCATGCTTGTCCCCACTGGGCACCCAGGTAGTTGATATTTTCACCTTCTGTCGATGCGATGATGGCAACTACTATTTGAGTGGAAGTACTGTCAGAATATCGAATTAACTTCTGTTCCAAAGCATTCTTGTCCGTATCAGATAACAATCCATAATAATCGTATACGCTCGTTTGGAGTTTGGGTTTTTCTGGAATTGTAAATTGAGCTAGTACAGTGCTCCCCGACAACAAGAATAGAAGAATACTAAGCTTTAGATACCTCATTGCTCAACTCATTTGTGTCATTGGGTTTCCATGGAAAGTGAGCCTTCAATTCTTTTCCGGCCATATGGATTCCGTTTATAATTCCGTCTTTGAATTTCTCTTCTTTGAATTTGTTCTGAATGACATCTTTGGTAGAATTCCAAAAGTCTTTTGGAACTACCTCGTCAATCCCTTTATCCCCGCAGATTACAAATTTCTTATCATCCACAGCAACATAGATTAAAACCCCGTTACTTTCCCTTGTATTATCCATTTTCAGCAAATGAAAGACTTCCTGAGCCCTTAAATAATGATCCATAGAAGTTGAAGTTTCTATGTGCACCCTTATTTCTCCGGAAGTATTTTTTTCCGACTCAAGAATGGCATCAACAATTTCCTGTTCTTCATCCGCAGTTAAGAAATCTTCTACTTTTGACATGGGCGTTGAATTAGTTAAATTCAAAATTCACATCTGGGGCAATTTCTGAACCTGGATTGGCCTGATACCTTGCCATCTCATCAAATCCGAACCAACCGGCTAAAATTTTATTGGGAAATTTTGAGGTGTAAATGTCATAGATATTAACTTGTTCATTATACCTGTCCCTTGCTACATTAATTCGGTTTTCGGTTCCCTCTAGCTGAGATTGCAATTCAAGGAAATTTTGATTTGCTTTTAAATCCGGATACCTTTCAACGGTAACCAGCAAACGTGATAGGGCTGAAGATAATCCTGTTTGTGCTTCCTGGAACGCCGCCATTTTATCTGGTGTTAGATTATCCACGTCTATTGTTGTGGAAGTAGCCTTCGCACGAGCTTCAATGACGTCGGTTAGCGTACCTCTTTCAAAATCCGCTGCGCCCTGAACTGTTTTCACCAAATTTCCAATCAGATCATTTCTTCTTTGATAGGAACTTTCCACATTAGACCAGGCCGTTTTGGCATTAGCTTCGTATTCTACTGATGTGTTGTTAAATCCAACGGCCCATTGATAAATAGCAAATGCCAGGACCAGAAGGATAATTACAGGAATTAACCATTTTTTCATAATCGTGTTATTAATTTAATGTATAGGTTTAAAGTTGACTTTTTATTTTGATCAGCTCTGCTTTGATTCGCTCTAGCTTTTGAATGATTTCAAAATTAGATAATGTCTTTTGCTTTTCTTCCCGCAAATGCGTTTTAGCGCCTTCAAGCGTAAATCCACGCTCTTTGACTAAATGATATATCAGTTGAAGATTCTGGACATCTTTTGGAGTGAATTTTCGATTGCCTTTTGCGTTTTTTTTGGGTTGGATAACATCAAATTCCTTCTCCCAGAATCGAATAAGGGATGTATTAACGTCGAACGCCCTGGCGACTTCGCCTATTCCATAATAACGTTTTTCCGGTAATTCTATATGCATTAATCCAGTGATTGATTTTCCTGAGTTGCAAATTTAAGCATGTTTTCAAATTCTTCGGCAGATAAACTTCCATAGTAGAAATTTATAGGATTTATACGTTGGCCTTCTTTCCATACTTCATAGTGCACATGCGGTGCTTCAGATCTGCCGGTACTACCAACAAAACCTATAAGGTCTCCGCGTTTCACTTTTTGCCGCCTCTTTACGTTGTATTTACTTAGATGAGCATACAGTGTCATATACCCATATCCATGATCTATCCGAATATGCTTTCCGTAGCCAGAGGCATTATTATCTGCACGTTTCACCACTCCATCACCAGAGGCATAAATAGGCGTGCCTTTGGGTGCTGTAAAATCCATACCCCGATGCATTTTTCTTGCCTTAGTAAAAGGGTCGGACCGCCATCCAAATCCGGAAGCCATACGTGTAATTTCTTCGTTGTTTACTGGTTGTATGGCCGGGATAGCTGCCAAAAGTTTTTCTTTTTCCTCTGCCAGCTTAGTTATTTCGTCAAGGGATTTAGACTGAATTACCATCTGTTTTTGTATGATATCCATTCGCCTGGTAGTGGATATTATCATCTCTGAATTATTGAATCCCTCCAGGGATTTATACCTGTTTATCCCTCCAAAACCAGCCTTGCGCTGCTCTTCCGGAATAGGGTTAGCCTCAAAATAAAGCCGGTAAATATTGTTATCCCTGTCTTCTATATTTCCGAGAACATACTCCATTTGCTCCATTTTTTTATTGAGAAGCTCAAATCGCAATTCATAATTTTTGGTTTCCCTTTGTAAAGAGAGTTCCCTTGGTGTATTCAAAAGATTGGTATTTAGCAAAAGAATTAAACCAAGTAAACCGGAAATGACAGAGCCTAGTGTAAAGAGGGAAATGTTCCTGTAGCGCCTGGTTTTTTTCGGCTCTATCTTTCGATATGAAAGGGTGTCCGGATCGTAATAGTATTTTACTTTAGACATAAATGGATTTTATCCTATTTTTGTGCTTTCGTCTTATCAAAACAAACAAATATAGAAATTGTTTTAAACAAACCATTAAATTTAATAAAACCTTGCCATTTTAGATGACTTCCAAGGAAATAAGAGCAAAATTTTTAGATTTTTTTAAGGAAAAAGGCCACAAAATTGTCCCTTCTGCACCCATGGTCATCAAGGATGACCCTACCCTGATGTTTACCAATGCCGGAATGAATCAGTTTAAGGAGTTCTTTTTAGGTAATTCGCCCATAAAACATCCCAGAGTCGCCGATACGCAAAAGTGCCTTCGGGTTAGTGGGAAACACAATGATCTGGAAGAGGTAGGCAAGGACACCTACCATCATACAATGTTTGAAATGCTCGGAAATTGGAGCTTTGGAGATTATTTCAAGGAGGAAGCTATTAAATGGGCTTGGGAATTCCTCACTGAGATCTGTAAAATCGACAAAAATAGTCTTTATGTTTCTGTATTTGAAGGGAGCTCGGATTCAGATAAGCTGGAAATGGACACTGAAGCTTTTAATTTATGGAAAGGTATAGTACCTGAAGCTAAAATTATTAAAGGTGATAAAAAGGATAATTTTTGGGAAATGGGGGAGCAGGGACCCTGCGGCCCTTCTTCTGAAATACATGTAGATATACGTTCTAAGAAAGAAAAGGAAAATATTGATGGTGCTGCTTTAGTAAATAAGGATCACCCACAAGTAGTGGAGATTTGGAATCTGGTTTTTATCCAATACAACAGAAGAGCAAATGGCAAACTGGAGCCGCTTCCTCAAAAGCATGTCGATACCGGAATGGGTTTTGAACGCCTTTGTATGGTTTTACAGGGGGTTCAATCTAATTATGACACCGATATTTTTACACCCCTAATCAGGGAAATAGAAACAATTACAAATACTACCTACGGAAAGAATGAAGAAACAGATATTGCCATACGTGTTATTGCAGATCATGTGAGGGCGGTAGCCTTCTCTATAGCGGATGGACAATTACCAAGTAATACAGGGGCTGGTTATGTGATTCGTAGAATTTTGAGGCGAGCAGTTCGTTATGGATTTACCTTTTTGGATACAAAAAAGCCTTTTATGTTCCGTTTGATAGGGTCTTTAGAATCTATCCTCGGAGATACATATGCAGAGTTAATAGAAAGGCGAAATGGTATCGAAAATGTAATTCGCGAAGAGGAGTCTTCTTTTCTAAAAACCTTAGAGCAGGGTTTATTTTTATTAGATAATGTTTTGGAGAATGCTAAGGAAAAGGTAATTGCTGGCAGAAAAGCTTTTGAGCTTTACGACACTTTTGGATTTCCTATAGACCTTACAGAATTGATTCTTAGTGAAAAAGGTTTTGAATTAGATAAGGCAGGTTTTGAGATTGCTATGAAAGAACAAAAAAATCGTTCAAAAGCAGCCTCAGAAATATCTAAAGAAGACTGGACAATTCTCATGGATGACGCAGTACAAGAGTTTGTGGGCTATGATATTCTTGAAACCCAAGTGAAATTGGTTAAGTATAGAAAAGTAATATCTAAAAAAGAAGGAACTCTTTTTCAAATGGTATTCAGCCTAACCCCATTTTATCCGGAAGGAGGGGGACAAGCCGGGGATAAAGGGTATTTGGAAGGTCCTAATGGCGATGTCGTTTATATCCTTGACACTAAAAAGGAGAATAATGAAATTCTACATTTTGCTAAGAATCTGCCTATACACCCTAGCGAGACTATGATTGCTGTAGTGGATAGTCTTTATCGGGAAAGAATATCTAATAATCATTCTGCGACTCATTTACTACACCAGGGTTTACGACAAATTTTAGGCGATCATGTGGAGCAAAAGGGATCTGCGGTACTTGCTGATTATTTGAGATTTGATTTTTCTCATTTCACCAAAATGACAGAAGAACAACTTGGCGAAGTTGAGGATTTTGTAAATTCAAGAATTTCTGCTCAGATTCCCTTGGAAGAAAAACGCAATGTACCACTAAAAAGTGCCATGGATGAAGGTGCAATGGCCCTTTTTGGTGAGAAGTACGGAGATACGGTAAGGACTGTACGCTTTGGTAATTCCATTGAACTTTGCGGAGGGACGCATGTAAAAAATACGAGCTCTATATGGCATTTTAAAATAGTTTCCGAAGGTGCTATCGCTGCCGGAATAAGAAGGATAGAAGCTATTACGGGAGATGCTGTAAAAAAGTCTTATGAAAAGAACGATAAAGTCTTGCGAGAAATGCGTGATCAATTAAAAGGGGTAAAGGACCCTTTAAAGGCTCTGATAACATTGCAGGATGAAAATACAAAACTGAAAAAGGAGGTGGAAGTTCTTTTACGATTAAAAGCTAAAAATCTTCAAACAACTTTAATCCAAAAGATTGAGCAAATAAATGAAGTGCAATTCCTTGCTAACAAAATAGATTTAAATGCTTCAGGCATCAAGGATCTTTCCTTTGAATTAGGTAAGGACCGTACCAATTTATTTCTTTTGTTAGCTGCGGAGCAGGATGGAAAGGTGATGTTGTCTTGTTATATTTCTAAAGAACTGGTTGCATCAAGAAATCTTAACGCCGGTCAAATAGTACGGGAATTAGGGAAATATATTGATGGAGGCGGGGGAGGACAGCCGTTCTTCGCCACGGCTGGGGGTAAAAATCCAAAAGGGATTGCGTTAGCATTTGAAAAAGCTAAGGAGTACCTAAAATAAAACAGATGCGACTTTTTAAATCTACACGCGTTAATTGGAAATATATTATAGGTGAAATCTTATTGATTTTCTTTGGTATTAGTCTGGCTATATGGTTTAACAACTGGAATGTCTCGAACACTATTAATACTAATAAAAGGATTGCTATTGATAAGATAGAAGATGAGATACGGAATAATTTAGGGGAATTATATAGCGCAAGGGAAGTAAATCTTAAAATTCCAAGGTCAATGGAGGCCTATGAAGAAATTATTTCTAATTCTGATGGACAGGCAGTGTCCGGCATTTCTCAAATGAAGGATTTTCAGGAAAACTTTCCGAATTATTTTATTATCAAAGATTCTGTTCGAATCAATGACTCGTTATATAGGTATCTGGGGAATACCAGAATAAGATTGGAGCTTACTGCTTTCTCGCAAATTGCATGGGAAACTTCCAGAAATATGGGAATAGCGAATGAATTTGGTTATGAATGTCTGTATAACCTGGAAAATGTGTATAATATTCAGCATCTGGTTCAAAATGAAATGGATAAGGCCGCTGAAGCTTTACAAAATGAGGAAATTGATCGACTTGAACGTATACTTGGATTTGTAAATCAGTTAGACGTACAACTAGAAGATGCTTATAATTTAATGCTGAAGAATATTGCTGATTGCATGTAATCGTACTAAACAGACAATATGAAACTTCAAACCATAGTTCCTTTACAGTCTTCTAACGAACGGATAGATTATCAAAGCACTCTTTTTCTCATAGGTTCCTGCTTTGTTGAAAATATCGGAAGGAAATTCCAATACTATCAGTTTAAAACCCTTCAAAATCCGTTGGGAATTTTGTTTCACCCTAAAGCTATAGAAAACTTTATAGTTAGGGCGATTGGGCAGAAAGCCTACAAAGCTGCTGATGTTTTTAATTTCAATGAACGCTGGCACTGTTTTGATGCACATTCGAACCTGAGTGATCCATCTAAAGAGCAACTGCTTAGTAATTTAAATAGCGCACTTCTTAAAACAAGAAATCAGCTTGAGAACGCGACACATATCATAATTACCCTGGGTACTGCCTGGGTATACAAAAATGTTGAAACTCAGGAGCGGGTTGCCAATTGCCATAAAATATCCCAAAAGAAATTTACGAAGGAGTTACTTACTGAAGTCGAAATTGAAGAAAGTCTTAAGCATATAATTTCAAATATCAGAAAGGTAAATGAGGATGTTTCTGTGATTTTTACAATTTCCCCGGTGAGGCATTTAAAGGATGGATTTATAGAAAATCAACGCAGTAAAGCAAATTTGATTTCTGCTGTTGGCAGGATTATGGAATCGAAATCAACTTATAAAAACCTGCATTATTTTCCGGCGTTTGAAATTATGCTGGACGAACTAAGGGACTATAGATTTTATGCAGAAGATATGGTGCATCCAAATAATCTGGCAATAGACTACATTTGGGAAAAGTTTAAAAATGTCTGGATTTCTGAGAAAACTGAGATTGTAATGAAAGCAGTTGAAGAAATTCAAAAGGGATTATCCCATAGGCCCTTTAATGAGGATTCAGAGCAGCATCAACTTTTTTTGAAGTCACTAAATGAGAAAATTTCAGTACTGAATAAGGAGTTCCCATTTATGAAATTCAAACCATGAAACGAATTTTAGTAGGTATAGTAATCGCCATGGCCATGATTTTAATTTATCAATCATGGAATAAAGGCAATGTGCGGCAATCTATTTTAAAAGAGAACAGTTTGCTTATCCAGCAGCAGATTGAAAATGTTTCAAAGATAATAGTCACCGAAGGTCACTTTTCCGAGGTATATAGTTATAAGGATTCACAACAGTTGTTTGGCCCTTATTTTACTGCAGACAAGAAAGCATTGGTGGTTGTAAATGCGGAAGTTACCGTCGTTTATGATTTAAAAAAGATCAATTTTGAAGTAGATGAAACTACCAAAACCCTTAGGATATTGACTATTCCTGAACCGGAGATAAAAATTAATCCGGATTTTGAGTACTATGATGTAACCGCAGATTATTTTAACCCGTTTAGTGCCGAAGATTATAATAAGATTAAGAATAATGTACAGGCTTCCCTGCTAAAAAAAGTAAAAGCTTCCTCGCTGCAAAAGAATGCAGAGAACCGATTAATAAGTGAACTCTCCAAATTTTATATTCTGACCAATTCATTGGGGTGGACACTGGTGTATAATAACGAAATAATTAAAGAAGATATTTTTGAACTTTTCACATCTAACTGATCCTATTATTCGCAAAAGTTTACTACTTAGTCAAATTGTTCAACCGCCCATTTAATATACTGCTTCCAGTCGTATTCGGTTACATCGTGCTTACCGGTTCGAATATGGTAGGCCACTGTATTTTGAATCGGAGAATTCACAGCAGGCATTTCATTTGAAGGGATACCTGCTTTACCAAATAATGAATAAACCGGAGTGGCATAGAAGGCGGAAAGAAATTCTCCTTTGGGGTCCGCCCATTCATCTTCCATTGCACTGGCAACATATAAAGGCCTTGGAGCAATTAAAGCCAGTAATTCGTGTTGATCTACGGCTAAATCTTCCTCTGCATTGTTATATTTTTTAAAGTTCTCAGAGAACCAATAAGGAAAATTTTCATTTATTTGAGCTACGGTTTCTCCGAATTTGCGTTTAGATAGTGCAGCTCCCCCACAGCCTGAATCATTGGAAATTACTCCTGCAAACCTTTCGTCCATTGCTCCAGCCCATAATGCAGCTTTGCCCAATCTGGAATGGCCAAAAACAATAACCCTCGACTTATCAACTTCCATATTATTTTCCAGGTAATCCATGGTCCTGCTCAAAGCCCAGGCCCACGCTCCAATGGCGCCCCATTCATCTTTGACAGGTCTTTCTTGATCGCCTGCGTAGAACAATGAATGGAGTCCGTCTGTAAAATCATTTTTATCAGGGTCTATCTCTCCATAGTAAATGGTGGCCAGGCCATAGCCTGCTTCAATCATCTTAGTTATGGCCCATCTGCCGGATCGCATTCCCCTGCTTTCTTCAGTTAGGGTATGGTTGGTAATGCCTATTGATTCATTGTTCAGCGACCAGGCTTCTGATATGAGAATGGCAGGATCATTAATAACGGTATGATTTCCATGAAAATTATAACCTAAAAAAACTGGGGCTTTGGCAATATTTTTTGGCAGGTATAACAGTATAAGATAGCTTAATGTTTTGCCTTTTTTAGTTACGGTTACCTTTACTTGTCTTCGCCTGGCAAGACCATCTAGAGCGCTGTTACTTTCTTCTATAACTTCAGAAATAATAGCATCTGCCGTTCCGGGAACTCTACCAAAAACCTGAGATTCAAAAAAATCAATCAACTCTGGTCTTCTTAATTCGGTCCAGGAGGCACTTGTCAGAATTTGATTATTAGAAAAAGTGGTTAAAGGATCGGGCAGGTCAAATTCCGGGACCTTAGATTCATCATAATTAGCGACAAATTGAGCATTCATAGTTTGGAGAACAAATAGAAAACAGGCAGACAAGACATAATATCTCATAATTAAAGATTAATTAACCAATTGACCATCAACAAGGGATAATCCGTCATCTATTAAATGACCCACACTTGGATTATTAAGTTTAACAGTCTCTAGATGGGATTGGATTTCTTGTGCAAATCCAAGATCGTTATTATTTTTAGCCAATTCGTAGAGCTCAACAGACAAAAGCCAGTCTTTGGGGTACTTCTCACGGATTTCTTTAAACACCTTATTTCTGGATATTGTGGTATTGAAGCCCTCCCTATAGTGTCGTATCTGCTCATAGTACTTTTCCAGTTTTTTACGAGCTTCAGATTTTATTGGCTTTATTGTTTCTGAGGACACTTCATGAGTTACTAAATCGAAACTGCTGAGGTCTGCAGGCCCGTTGAATGCGGATATTATACGTTCTCCCACAGCCATATTATATAAGCCCGAATCAGGTTTAAAAAGTACATTTTTACCATGTGTTACGGTGCAGTTCCGGAAGGTTATCAAAATAATTTTACCCATAAGATTTCGGGTACCGGTTATAATATCTCCCTTTACCCTAATATCTCCTTCAAATTCCAGCGAAATTGTTTCACCTTCATAAATATTATATGCTTTCAGATCTCGCGGGCTCATATCTTCTATGGCCAGATTTATCCCTTTTAGTTTTCCAATAGGAGATCCAAAGCCATTGCTATGATCTTGTATGCTATGGCCAACCAGTTCCTTTTCTCTGTAAGACAATGCGGTTTCTCCAATAGTTTGCACATAAACCGGCTTGCCTTCATAAGAAATTACATCACTGAATATTCCGGATATCTGTAATCCAGTGCTAAGTTCTATGGTACCCAGTTCATTAGCATTTATCAATTTAGTAACTCCCATAAGGCCACCTTTTCGTAGAGACATATTGTTGGCAAATTCTTCAAGTACCTGACTCAGAAAGGCAAAATCTGGAGTAACAAAGAGCTGGGGTTGTGGTTTTGTAATATCAAAAGAAGTACGTGCAGCCTCAATGCTATATGGTATTTTTTTAACTTTATCTGTCATACACCAGGCACTTTCACCTATAGAAGATAAAAGTCCCGCACCATATATCTTAGGTTCATCTACGGTTCCAATTAGCCCGTACTCCACTGTCCACCAATGTAAATTTCTAATAAGTGCCATTTCGCTGGGCTCGCCCATATTCAACTGTAATTCTTCGATATGTTTCTCGGCTTTCTCAATATCAACATGGGGAGTACCTGCAGCTTCTTTTATTATGGAGAGATATCTGACGGCCTCATAGAGTTCATAATCCTTTGCACTGGAAATGGCCTTAGAGCCTATTTCACCAAACCTTCTCAAGTATTCTGCATATTCGGGATTTGCAATGATTGGTGCATGACCGGCTCCTTCATGGATAATATCGGGCGCAGGGGTGTATTCAATATGCTCAAGTTGTCTTATATCCGAAGCAATAACCAATACATTGTAGGCCTGAAATTCCATAAAAGCTGCCGGCGGAATAAACCCGTCTACGGCTACTGCAGCCCATCCAATTTCTTTTAAAATACGATTCATCCCATACATGTTGGGAATGTGATCCACAGATATTCCTGTTTTTTCAAGTCCTTCTACATATGATTGATGGGCTACAGTACTCAGATAGTCCACATTTTTTCGCATAACATAACGCCAGACCCCCTGGTCTATGGCCGAATAATCCTCATAGTCCTGAGGTTTAATATACTGTTTAAGATGATAGGGAAGTTTATCTAAAATAGGATTACTTTCAAAAGACATAACAGTTTATTAATGCCTTATAAATATACAAAAAACCGCCCAAAGAGGGCGGTTATAAATTTAATTCGCGGCAATAGCTTCAGGAGGAAACTGTTGCATTATTTTTGTAACGAACTCGCGAATACGTTTCTCTTTTTTTTCTATTTTTTTTGTATTATTCAGGGTGCCAACGCCTCTGCCCTGCCAAACTAAATCTTTTTTTGCTGCATCTATCAAATCAATATATAAAGAGCCTTCTGTTCTTGTGCTTACATTGTTGCCGTAATAACCGGGTCCCCAATAATAAGGATAGTAATAACCAGGCCAACCCCAGCCCCAGCCATAGCCATAGCCCCATCCCCAGCCGTAACCCCAGCCAGGACTATAAATATCTACTTCTACTCTTTCATTGGTGAAAATACTTATAAGCAGGTCGGGTTGATCAGACTTAACATAACCCAGAGAATCCATCTCCGTTTCAATGGCCCTGAGGATTCTTTTCTTATCAAGATCGGAAATCTGAGCCCTGTCTATTCCGGTTTTGTAAAACGCATAGCTTTCATATGCTTTAAAATCGGTTTGCCTATCGTAATCTGCTAAAACATTTACCGAAGCACAAGAAGTTAGGAAGAGAATGAAAAGCACCGGAATTGTAACTATTTTTATCTTTTTCATATTAAAACTTTTTGGGTTCGTCAACCATATTGGATAAAAATATTGGCACAATTATCATGCCAAATTGGTAGTTAAATTACTTCATATTTGTCTTTGCGTTATACCCATAAGGGCAATGCCTGCAGCTGCTCTCACAACAATATCCTCGTTTAAGATGATATTTTTTTGTGAAAACACGATAACCTTCTTCGGACAAGTAAAAATCACCTTCTTCAACGGGCAATATCTTTTTCATAGCTGTAAAATTACAGGATTATTGTTAATAAAATATTACGCAATAGATCAAAATCCGGGAAACTACCTCAGATCCTTATAATGTCAACTTAACGAAAATGTTGGAAAGCTTTCGACATTTATAGGCAAAAATAAAATTTAACAATTATATTTGATAAAGCTTTTTATACAATTGCTTATGATTGTGATAATTAGACATTTTTTTTACCGGAATTATGTAGGCCTGTCTCTCTGGCCGTTTATTATTCTCAAGAATGTTCATTTAAAACAAGATGCTGTTTTAATTAATCACGAAAGGATTCATTTACAGCAACAGCAGGAACTTTTTATTATTCCTTTTTATTTTTTATATATCTCAGAATGGTTGCTAAGAACCTTACTTTATTTAGACAGCTACAAAGCATATCAAAACATTAGTTTTGAACGAGAGGCCTATCATAATGAACTAAATATGGAATACCTTTCAGAAAGAAAACGTTTTAGCTTTATTAAATATCTTTGGAGCCATTAAGCCCTGAAGTTGTGTTGGTCACCAATCAAAAGATATCCCTTCCTCTCTTAGAGAAAAAGAAAATAGAACTTTACATAAAGCGTGAAGATCTGATTCATCCTCAAATTTCAGGGAATAAATATCGTAAACTTAAATATAATTTGCTCAGGGCTAAGGAATTGAAGTATGATACCCTATTAACTTTCGGGGGGGCATACTCAAATCATATTGCTGCAACCGCCTACGCCGGAAAGATGCACCAGATTCGAACTATTGGAGTGATTAGAGGGGAGGAGTTAGCTGGTTTATGGTCAGTTAATCCAACTTTGTCTGCTGCACATAGGCAAGAGATGAAGTTTAAATTTGTCTCCAGGACAGACTACAGGAAAAAAGAAAGTACCGGATTTCTGGATGAATTAAAGATGGAATTCGGTGATTTCTATATGATCCCGGAAGGGGGAACAAACAAATTAGCTGTTAAGGGTTGTGAAGAGATTCTTACCTCAAAAGACACAGTATTTGATGAAATCTGTTGCTCAGTTGGAACTGGAGGTACTTTGGCGGGAATAATTAATAGTGCTGATCCCAACCAACGCGTCTTGGGTTTTCCTGCTCTTAAAGGCGACTTTTTAAAGAAAGATATTTGTAAATTTGTTGAAAATGGGAACTGGGAATTATGTACAGATTACCATTTTGGGGGATACGCCAGGGTTGATGAATCATTAATATCGTTTATAAATGAAATGAATCAAAACACCGGAATCCCCTTTGATCCGGTATATACGGGGAAAATGATGTATGGCATATTAGACATGATTGCTAAGGATCAATTTAAACCCGGCACAAAAATATTGGCTATTCATACCGGCGGATTGCAGGGAATTACTGGAATAAATTTATATTTGAAAAGCAAAAATTTACCCTTAATCGATATATGAAACACGCTACACTGGTAGTTGTTTTGGCTTTTTTACTTCTAAGTTGCGGAACTAAAAAAAGAACTGCCTATTCCAAGAAAGCTTCGTCAGAAGTTGTAAAGTCGGACAAGTCTGTAAAAGACAAAAGCAAATTTCCTTTCCCTGAAGATTCAGGAAAGTTTATTCGTTTTTCCACCTCATCTATAGAAGAATATTTAGTGACTTATGCAGAAATAGCCCAATTTGAAATGAAGGCCTATGGAATTCCGGCCAGTATTACTTTGGCTCAAGGTATTCTGGAAAGTGGCTATGGAACGGGAGCTCTTACTTTAAAGACAAATAATCATTTTGGAATAAAGTGCCATAATGCCTGGGATGGTGAGTTTGAATATCACGATGACGATGAAAAAGGGGAGTGTTTCAGAAAATACAATCATCCAATGTATTCATTTCGTGATCACAGTATTTTTCTATCATCCAGGGCGCGCTATGCCTCCCTTTTTGATTTAAAACGGGATGATTATAAGGGATGGGCAAAAGGCCTTAAGAAAGCAGGTTATGCCACTGATAAGAGTTATCCTCAAAAATTGATTTCTTTTATTGAAAGGTATCAGCTCTATAAATACGACAAGGAAATTTTGTCTCAGGGATATCTGGTTCAGGCTGAACCTAAAATATATGATTACAAAAAGCACGTTGTCCAAAAAGGAGACACCTTGTATTCTATATCCAGAACCTATTTTATTTCCGTCGATGAGTTGATGAAGCTCAACGGTATGAACTCCAGTAACTTGTCTATTGGACAGGAATTGAAGATTAAATCGGAACGAATAAAATAATCTAATATGATCTATCAGAGAAGTAGTGCCTTATTTGCCGAGGCTAAGAAATATATTCCGGGCGGTGTAAATTCTC
>Ga0265303_10000583_pt1 | contig 20921 bp, 17 predicted proteins | sample Helome_2_FD_192494 | JGI IMG/M metagenome (GOLD analysis project Ga0265303, IMG submission 192494) | Marine sediment microbial communities from subtidal zone of North Sea - Hel_20160317 (Illumina Assembly) | ecosystem: Environmental > Aquatic > Marine > Subtidal zone > Sediment ... | reverse complement strand
CTACACCTACTCTGACAGCGAAGACCCTAATGGGGTAGCTCTGGAAGATATCTCTGAATCCTCGTACAACATTCAGCTGTACTGGGAGTGGGAGGGTTGGAGCGCTCGGTTGGCTTATACGCACAGGGACGGCTTCCTGGACGAAACAGGGGCGAAGCGTACCGAGCATATCGGTCGGCTCGTGACCTCAAATGATATCGATCTTGATAATGATCCGACGCAGGGTAATAACTTCCGCGATGGTCTCGAGCAACTGGACGTGTCTGGCTCCTGGCACTTCAACGACAACCTGACATTTGTCGGTAGCATCACGAACCTGACGGAAGAGCCAATTATCAACTCTAGCGTCACAGGAACTGCCTGGCAGGTTCAGGAAAGTGATCGACGCTTTGCTATAGGAGCGCGTTACAAGTTCTAAGTCGATTAGATTAAGGAATCGCCAGGAACTTAAATCCCGGTGTGACCTTAAGCACGATCAAGGCAGCGCTCCAACCTGGAGCGCTGCCTCTTTCTTTCACAGGTGTTTGCTTGCGATGCAAAAACGTACCGTCCTGGTTTGTGCGTTACTGGCTTCCGCCACTTGCAGCTCCTGTATGCCTGACGAGACGGATCGCAATGCCAGCCCCTGGCTCCTCGTCGATGATTTTGAATCCGGCCCGGCACTGCAGGGTTGGGCGAACGTTGACGCCCAGAACGACACGGAACCTCATGTGCCAAATCCACAGATCTCGGAAATCCGAGAAGAAGCGGATGCCGGCAATCGCTACATGATCCGGAAGCCGGCGGCCGAAGGTGTCGTCGGCAACCGCAAGGCGATCGGGTACCTGCCACTCCCTACACCAGTGCCAGTAAGTGAGGTCTATACTTTCTATACACGCGTCAACGTGGAGTACTTTCCAAATAATCATTCCTTTGGCCTTGGCAACGTGCCGATGGCCGAGGTTGCCGAGCATAACTACGACTCCTTCGAGCCGATGATTCGGATCACCGACAAGCGAGAATCGGATGGATCAGTGAACGACGGCACACTCATGGTGCTGAGCGGCGACAAGGCTTACAGCAAGATCATTGACCCGGCGACGGGAAAATGGGCGAAGCCAATGGAGACCGGGAAATGGTATGAACTCTGGTTTGTCGTGAACAATGCGCCTCGTGATGCGGGTGGCCAACGCTACGATCTATACGTCCGCGGCGGCGAGTTCGCGACCAGGCAGCTGGTTTTCGAGGGCGCAGATTTCCGCATGCAACGTACGCTGCCGCTGACGTTTTTCATGGCGATCTGTAATACTGGACCGCACGACGCGCCCTACGGCAACGGCGGTGTACGGTACGACGATATCTATATGGCCCCGGGAGAGACGCTGTCGTCCCCGCTTCTTTAGAACCTGAACGAGAAGAATAAAATGTCGAAGATAATCAAAGCAATTCTGAGTTTCGGTCCGGGCATTTTCGCAATCGGCTATACGATCGGGACCGGCAGTGTCACCTCAATGATCGTCGCAGGAAGTACGTTCGGGATGGATCTCCTGTGGGTGCTGGTGCTGAGTTGCCTGTTCTCCGGAGCGCTGATCTACGCCTACGGGAACTTTGCTTTGGTCACTGGGGACACCGCACTTCATGCTTTCAAGAAGTACCTGCCGTACGGAAGACTGATCGGCATTCTGATTATCGTCGGCGTTACCTTTGGCCAGTGGAATTCGTTGATCGGTATTCTCGGTATTTCTTCGAACATCATCTTCGAACTGTTGGCGCTCTACTTTCCCGCGATCGGTCCGCACAAGTATGGTGTGGTAATCGCCATCGCGGCAACGGTCATCAGCGTCATGTACGCGATATTACTGAATGGCCATTACTCGTTGTTCGAAAAAGTCCTCGTGTTTTTTGTGACCATCATGGGGGTTTCATTCATCGTCTCGCTGGTGTTCGTGCATCCCCTGCCTGTGGAAGTAATCAGAGGGCTGGTGCCCAGTATTCCCGATGTTCCGGGCGGAAGAATGATGGTTGCAGCGTTCGTCGGAACGACGATGGCAGCGGCTACGTTTCTTTCCAGGCCATTGTTTATTCAAGGCAAAGGCTGGACGATGGAAAACCGGGACCAGCAGAAGAATGATGCGATCGTAGCTGCAGTGCTCGTGTTTCTTGTTAGCGCGTCGGTCATGTCAGTAGCTCACGGCGCCCTGTATCACAAGGGGGAGCCGATCACCGATGTCCTGGGTATGGTAGGTGCCCTTGAGCCAATTGCCGGAAAGCTGTCCCTTACACTCTTTTTCTTTGGGACACTAAGTGCCGGTCTGTCTTCCGTGTTTCCATGTCTGCTAATCGCGCCATTGCTCATCGAGGATTACCGTTCAGGCAAACTGGATACCCAATCAAAACAGTTTCGTATAATCACAGGCGTAGCGTCCGTATTAGCACTCACAATCCCGGTCCTGGGATTCAACCCGATCAAGGGTCAGCTGCTGTCGCAGGTGTTCAACGTCTTTGTCCTGCCACTAGTAGTAGCCGGGATTATTGTCGTCATCAATAACCGCAAGCTGATGGGATCTTACGCCGCGGGCTATCTTCTCAACGCGCTCCTGGGCCTGGCGTTTCTGTTCTCGGTCATCATTTCCTACAACGGAATTCTCGCCATCAGGACACAGCTGGGTTAGCCGGCGTGATACTTGTAGTTTGCGGCGTATCGGGTGCGGGGAAGACCACGATAGGCAAGCTGTTGTCGGCCGAGCTGGGAATACCGTTTTTTGATGCTGATGATTTTCATCCGACGTCGAATATTGAAAAAATGGCGAGCGGCGTTCCGTTGGACGATGAGGATCGGCGACCCTGGCTCGAGACTCTTGCTAACAATTTGTCCGACTGGCAGGAGCAGGGCGGTGCGGTGCTGGCCTGTTCGGCGCTAAAGAAATCCTACCGGGAAACGCTGGGTTCCAGGTGCGGTGGGACGATTCAATGGGTGTCGCTGAATGCGCCCGAAGCGGTACTCGCAGAACGTCTGGCGTCACGGAAAGGGCACTATTTCGACCCTGGTCTGTTGAGATCCCAGCTCGATGTGCTCGAGACACCCGAACACGCCTGGCAGATCGACGTCGAAGCGTCACCGCAGGACATTGTAGAGACTATTTTGAAGAGGCTGCGCAGCGAATGAACCTGAAAAACACGTTTACAGCATTGTTTCTGATTCTGGGCCTTGCCGTCCCGGCGATGTCGCAAGCCGGCGAGCATCCAAACCTGATCCTGACCAAGTCCGGAGTAAAGAGCATTAGGGCCGAGCTTGGCTCGGTTCCGCTGTTTGACACTACAGTCGAGAAGGTCCGGGCGGAAGTGGACGCCGAAATTGCGCTAGGTATCGATACGCCGATCCCGAAAGACTATTCGGGCGGCTACACGCACGAACGGCACAAGCGCAATTTCTTCATCATCCAGAAAGCCGGTGCGCTTTACCAGGTCCTGGACGACGAGAAGTACGCCAGGTATGTACGCGATATGCTGTTCCAGTACGAGGCCATGTACAAGGATCTGCCGCTACATCCCAAGACCCGGTCCTATGCCCGCGGAAAACTGTTCTGGCAATGCCTGAACGATTCCAACTGGCTCGTGTACGTGAGCCAGGCTTACGATGCAATTTACAATTACCTGTCGGCCGAAGAACGGCAAACGCTCGAGGACAATCTGTTTCGACCGTTTGCGGATCATATTTCGGTCGACAATCCGCAGTTCTTCAACCGCGTTCACAACCACAGTACCTGGGGCAATGCAGCAGTCGGCATGATCGGACTGGTCATGGGCGATGAAGAACTCGTGAAACGCGCGCTCTACGGCATCCCTTTTGACGAGATCGATGTGGCCGCCAAGGATGACGACGGTGGTTTCATTTTCGACAAGGACGGTAAAGCCGGTTTCCTGGCGAATCTCGACGAGCCTTTCTCACCTGACGGTTACTACACCGAGGGTCCGTATTACCAGCGTTACGCTATGTCTCCGTTCCTGCTGTTTGCAACGGCCCTGCACAACGTTAAACCCGAGCTGAAGGTCTTCGAACACAAGGATGGTGTGCTTCTTAACGCGGTCGACGCTCTCCTGGCCCTGTCAGACGCTGACGGTGAATTCTTCCCGTTGAATGATGGACAGAAAGGTATGTCCTACCTGTCTCGTGAACTCGTCACGGCAGTTTCCACCGCCTACCACGTCGGCGGGAAAGACCCTCGACTGCTAAGCATCGCGCAGGAGCAGGGGCAGGTTCCCCTCGATGATGCAGGGATCGCGGTTGCAGCGGCTGTTCGGGACGGGTTGGCACAGCCCTTCGACAAGACGTCTGTCAACCTGCGCGACGGACCGGATGGCAAGCAGGGCGGCGTGGCTGTGCTGCGTTCCGGCAATGAGGACCTGACACTGGTCTACAAGTATGCCGCGCAGGGCCTGAGCCACGGTCACTATGACAAGCTCTCTTTCTCCCTGTATTCAAGGGGTGACGAAATTCTGCAGGACTATGGCCTGGCACGCTTCGTCAATATCGAGCAGAAGGGCGGCGGCAACTACCTGAAAGAGAACAAGACGTGGGCCAAGCAGACGATCGCACACAACACGCTCGTACAGAACGAGACATCGCACTTCCAGGGCAAGTACGAAATTGGCAGCCAGCATCACTCGGAGCTGCACTTCTTTGATGCTTCCGATGACAACCGCCTGGTAGTAAGTGCCAGTGAAACGAACGCCTACCCGGGAACGGAGATGAGACGGACCATGGCGTTGATCAAGGGTGATGGTTTCGAAAAGCCGTTCCTGCTGGATGTTTTCAAAGTCAGTTCAGATGAAAAGAACCAGTACGACTTGCCCTTCTACTTCATGGGGCAGGTGATGGAGGCCAATTTCGATTACGAGGCGCCGGCGACCCTGGCTGCGCTGGGGGACAAGAACGGATACGAGCATCTGTACCTGGAAGGAAAAGGCAGTCCCTCGACAGAGAACGCTAAGCTCATGTGGATGGACAGTGGCAATTTCTACACGCTAACGACGGCAACAGACCCGACTGACGAACTGCTGTTCACGCGAATCGGTGCCAATGACCCGGAGTTCAATCTGCGCAGGGATGCCGCGTTCATGATTCGCAGGAAGGGTGCCGGGGATACTGTCTTCGCGACCGTGGTAGAACCACACGGTGGCTACAGCCCGGTTTCGGAACTGGCGGTCAATTCGAACAGCAATATTGCGTCACTCAGGATTGTCTACGACGATGAGAACTATACGTCGGTGTCCATTGAGGACCTGGCAGGACACACAAGCCTGTTCATCGTGTCGCATACCGATGCGTCCGCTGCCAGCAAACACCAGGTGGTGATTGATGGCGAAACGCATCAATGGACCGGGCCGTATCAATTCACCGAACTATGACGTGCGTCGGACCATCCACCGGTTGAGTAGTACGAATATGACTAACGCAATGCCCCACTGCGTCAGGCAGGTCATGATGCTGAAGGCATCGAACGGGTCGAACCAGCGGTCCGGTGAGTAGACAAACGCGGCCTGGTAGAGCCACCAGCCCAGCAGAACGACAGCGAGTGTCGGAATCGCGAAGCGAATTGCTGTGTCCCACAGGCCGCCTGCATTCCAGTCGTGGTCCTGGTTGTCAATATTCTCGGCACGCAAACGGGCTGCGCCGTGGCGTATGACGGCGAAGGCAATAAACGCGCCTGAGATCATCAATGCGACGCCCCAGACAAAATCCTGGTTCGCGAAGAAGTCCAGGTTGATCGCGGACGGAATGCCCAGCGCGAAACCAACGATACAAACACCGAGAATTGCCTGGCGTCGGGCGACACCAAAGTCGACGAGTATGCGCGTACTCAGTGCAATCATCGCGATCAGCGAACTAAAGGCGGCAAACGCCAGGCCCAGGAAGAACAGGATTGCGAACACATTGCCGCCCGGCATCTTCGCGAACAGCTGCGGCATCCAGATGAATGTCAGGCCGGTTGCTGCCGGTCCGCTCGTTTGCATAACGGCAAGTACCTCAGCTTTGCTCATTTGGGCGCCGAGGATGGCGAATACGGTACCGAATATAATCACCGCCGCCAGCAGTGAAACCGTGTTGTTACCGACACCTGTAATGACGGCGTTTTTGACGACGCCATGACGGCTTTGCATGTAAGCGCCGTAGGTCAGGATCAAACCCCAGCCCGCGCCCGTATCCCACGCGTTCTGTGTCAGCGCTTCAAGCCAGATACGCGGCCGCGCCAATGTCGACCAGTCGGGCGTGAACAGGAACCGGATGCCTTCGGAGGCACCGTCGAGGGTCAGGGTCCGTCCCAGCGAGATGAGTACGATCAGCAGCAAGGCCGGAATGAGTACAAAGTTGGCGCGCTCAATCGAGCGGATTCCATTCCAGACGACAATGGCACCAAGGCCCATCGCGAGCGCGTGAAACGCAACCGGAAAACCGCTGCCCTGGAAGCCATCCCAGATTCCCTGTGCTGCCTCGGCACTGAGGGGCAGGGGGGCGCTTGCCATCTTGATCAGGTAATAGACGCACCAGCCCGCGACGACCGAGTAGTAGAACATGATGGCCGTTGCGACGAATCCGACGAATGCGCCCATCCAGGCGAATTTCTCCCCGGCGATCTTTGCAAACGTGCCGACGACGCCCATGCGTCCTTTGCGGCCGAGGGCATACTCCGCGATGATGAGCGGCACACTCCACACGAACAAGAATACGAGCCACGCGACAAGGAACGCTCCAGCACCGTCTTCGCCGGCATTCTGGGCAGCGATGCGCGGAAACCGCCAGATATTGCCGGTGCCAACTGCAATACCGAGGACGCTCAGGAGCAATCCCAGGCGAGATGAAAATCGCTGATCCGTGTGATTTGTCAAAAGAGCTTCCTTTGTGGCCGTCCGGACTATATCACCCGTGAGGGAGTTCGATCTAAGGCCGTCCGAAGGATAGAATCAGCCAACCATGCCATTCCCAAGGATCAACCCACGATGACGAAGCTAGCCGCGTTCAATTTTCAATCCTGGATTGAAGAGCATCGACACCTGCTAAAACCGCCAGTGGGCAACAAGCTGATCTGGGAAGATGCTGACATGATGGCCTTCGTCGTCGGCGGGCCCAACCGGCGTACGGATTTTCACGATGACCCTGTCGAAGAGTTCTTTTACCAACTCGAAGGCGAGATGGTTCTGAAAATTTTCGATGACGGCGAGTTCTACGATGTTGTTATTCGCGAAGGCGATGTTTTCTTCCTGCCTAAACATGTCCGGCATTCGCCGCAACGCCCGATGGAAGGCAGTGTAGGCCTCGTTATCGAACCCAAGCGTCCCGACGGTTTGAAGGATGCGTTCGAATGGTATTGCTTCGAATGCGGCAGCCTCGTGCACCGGGTTGAAGTCTTGTTGAATTCGATCGTGGATGACCTGCCGCCGTTGTACCAGGCGTTCTACGAAGACGAGGCGGCCCGAACCTGTCCGGACTGTGGTGTGCCGCACCCGGGCAAGGAGCCACCCGAAGGCTGGGCCGCCATTCCACCGAAGGCGGACGCCTAGCATGCAATACGAGCCAACACTCGAGTTCGCGACGGCACAGGACGATGCAGACCCGCTGCGGGCCTATCGCGAGCGCTTCCACTTTCCGTCATTGGGTACACCGGATCTTGTGTATTTCACCGGGCACTCGCTCGGGCTCCAGCCCACGACAGTGAGGGATGCGGTCAGCCTGGAGCTCGACGAGTGGGCCGCCTACGGCGTCGAAGGGCATTTCCATTCCACGAACCCGTGGTACAGCTACCATGAACTCCTGACTCCACCGATGGCCGAAATCGTCGGCGCGGCTGAGTCAGAAGTCGTGTGCATGAATTCGCTGACGACCAACCTGCATTTGTTGTTCGTGTCTTTCTATCGTCCGACCAAAGAGCGGTTCAAGATCATCAGCGAAGCGAAAATGTTCCCGTCGGATCGTTACCTGCTGGAAACGCAGGCCAGGTTCCATGGCTTCGAACCCGATGATGCCATTATTGAAGTGGCGCCCAGGGATGGCGAACGACTGATTCGAGAGGAGGATATCCTCGACACCATAGCCGCACATGCCGATGAGGTCGCACTCGTTTTCTTCGGGGGCGTCAACTACTTCACGGGCCAGCTGTTCAACATGCCGCGCCTCACTGAGGCAGCGCATGCGGTTGGCGCAGTTGCAGGTTTCGATCTCGCCCACGCGGCGGGCAACGTGCCATTATCACTGCATGACTGGGACGTCGACTTTGCCGCGTGGTGCTCTTACAAGTACCTGAATTCGAGCCCCGGCAATGTCGGGGCCATTTTTGTTCATGAACGTCATGGTCAGAACGCCGAGTTGCCGAGATTCGGCGGTTGGTGGGGGCACGACAAGGCAACCCGGTTCGAGATGCAGAGCGGGTTCCAGCCGATGCCTGGCGCCGAAGGCTGGCAACTTAGCAATGTGCCGATCCTGGGCATGGCGGCCATGAAAGCGTCTCTCGACGTATTCGCCGAGGCGGGCATGCGTGCCCTGCGCGAGAAGAGCGAGAAGCTGACGGGCTATCTCGAGTACACGATCGACCAGCTGGCGGCGGAATTTCCCAGCGCGGACATCAGTATCATCACGCCACGGGATCCCGCGCAGCGCGGCTGCCAGATCTCGATGGACATTGCCGGGCGGGAGCGCAAACTGTTCGATGACATGATTGCGGCTGGTGTCATTGCCGACTTTCGCGAGCCCTGCATTATTCGCATGGCGCCCGTGCCGCTCTACAGCTCGTTCGAGGATGTATTCAACTTTGGCCAGGTGATGCGCAGGCTGCTGGCAGAGGGAGAGGGGTAGATGGCCGATAAGTCATTCACTGTTGCTGGTGGTGGTCCGGTAGGAACCCTGCTTGCGATTTCGCTGGCACGGCACGGCTACAAGGTCGGACTCTACGAGGGCCGGCCAGATTCGCGGCGAACCAGTATCTACCAGGGAAAGTCGATCAACATTGCCTTGTCTGACCGCGGCTGGACGTCGCTCGAGAAGATCGGTATCAGCGCGAAAGCCAAGGGTCAGGCTATTCCAATGTTTCACCGGGCAATTCACGACACCGCCGGCGAGCTAAGTGCGCTTCCCTACGGGCAGGAAGGCGATGCCATATGGTCGGTCTCGAGGGGCGGCATCAATGAGCAGCTGCTGGACATCGCCGATGATGAGCCAAACATCTCGACGCACTTCGAGCATCGTCTCGTTGATGTCGATTTCGAATCTGCGACGGCGACGTTCAGGGTAGAAGGTGACAGGGAGGTGGTCGTCGAGTCAGACTTCCTGTTTGGTGCTGATGGTGCGCATTCGAAGGTCCGCCGCCTTGCGCATAACCTGCCCAGGTTCAGTTACAGCCAGACGTACATGCCGCAGTGCTACATCGAGCTGAATATCCCGGCGAATCCCGATGGTTCGCACCAGCTCGAGAAGAACGCGTTGCACATCTGGCCGCGCAAGGACTTCATGCTTATCGCGCTGCCGAATCCGGATGGAACGTTCACCTGCACACTGTTCATGAACTTCGAGGGCGACCCGTCGTTTGAATCTTTGCAGGAGCGCTCTGCAGTGGAGGCGTTCTTTGCATCGAATTTCGCGGATGCGATGGAGTATCTCGAAAACCCAATAGACGTCTTCATGGAGAAGACGGCCGCCCCGTTGTTTCTCGTTCAGGTCTTCCCCTGGTCGTTCAATCGCAAAGTGGGGCTTATCGGCGACGCGGCGCATGCGATCGTGCCGTTCTATGGGCAGGGCATGAACTGCGGATTCGAGGATTGTGCCGAGCTGGACGCGCTGATTAAGAAACACGATCACGACTGGGACCAAATCTTCCCCGCGTATGAAAACGCACGCAAGCCGAATGGCGATGCGATCGCCGAACTCTCAAAACGGAACTTCGTGGAAATGAGTGACTTGTCGGGTGACAGGAGATTCCAGCTTCGCAAGAAGATTGAAGCGAAGTTCAGCGAACGCTTCCCGGAACTCTGGACACCGCTCTATTCGATGGTGACATTCTCGCCCGACGTACCTTATGCGGAAGCACTGCGTATCGGTGATGAACAAAACAAGGTAATGGAGAAGATCATGGCGATGCCGAACATCGAGGATGACTGGGACAAGCAATACGTCACTGATCGGCTATTCGATCTGGCGTCGGAATCTTTCGGAGATACGCAGTGAACAAGAAACCCAAGAACTACCGCGAGCTCGAAGAGAGTATCCACACCGATCTGAAAGACCGATTGAGTTACGGCAAGTACCTGCACCTGTCGGACGTATTGAACGCACAGCATACGCTCTCGGATCAGCACGATGAGATGCTCTTCATCGTGATTCACCAGGCGAGCGAGTTATGGCTGAAGTTGGCGGGGCACGAGGTGGAGGCTGCTATTCAGAACGTCAAGGATGACGATTTCCGGCATGCGTTCAAGGTCATTGCACGGGTCAAGCTGATCCTGATTCAGCTCACGCAGTCGTGGTCGATCCTGTCCACGATGACGCCCGTCGATTACCTCAAGTTTCGTGACACGCTAGGCCCGGCGTCGGGATTCCAGTCCTACTGCTATCGTAAGCTTGAGTTCCTGTTGGGGAACAAGAACAGGAAGCTCGTCGAGGTGCATCGCCATGATTCCGACGTCTACGATGAACTCACGCGCGTTCTAAATGAGCCGGGTTTGTACGATGTCGTGATCAGGAAACTGAGCGGCGTTGGTTTCGACATTGACGAGCAACTGCTCAATCGTGATTTCAGCCTGCCTTATGAGGCCGACGACTCGGTCCAGGCCGCGTGGCACGAGATCTACAGCGACCCGGATAAATACTTCGAACTGTATGAACTTGCCGAGAAACTTGTAGACATCGAGGACGCCTTCCAGAACTGGCGCTTCAAGCACATGTACACGGTCCAGAGAATTATCGGCAATCGTAAGGGAACAGGCGGGTCATCGGGTGTGCCGTTCCTGAAGAAGGCCATCGAGACGAGTTTCTTCCCGGAGCTCTTCGCGCTCCGATCCGAACTCTGAGCAAGCGAGCTACACAATCGTAAAGCTGTGAGACACGTTCTTCGTGATCATGTAGTTGTGCAGGCCTTCCGTACCGCCTTCGCGGCCATAACCGCTTGATTTGACACCGCCAAATGGCGTTTCCGGCAGGGAGGCCTCAAGTGTGTTGATCGATACATTGCCGGCCTCGATGCCCTCGATCATGCGATCCACGTAATCTGCGCGATTGGTGTAGCCGTACGCCGCCAGGCCGTAGGGCACAGAGTTCGCTTGCCGGATGGCCTCATCGAGCGAGCTGACGGGGTTGATGATCGCCAGCGGACCGAAAGGTTCTTCCTGCATGACATGTGCATTGTCCGGCACATTGGCCAGCACTGTCGGCTGAAAGAAATAGCCCTTGTCACCGAGCTTGCTGCCACCGGTCAGGACTTCTGCACCCTTGGCCCGGGCATCGTCTACGAGGTCAGTCAGCGCTCCGACCCTGCGGTCATTGGCGAGGGGGCCCATTTCCACACCTTCATCGAATCCGTTGCCCACGACCGTTCTAGCGGCGCGGCGCACGAAGATGTCTGTGTACTCTTCAAAGATGCTCTCATGCACAAAGAAGCGTGTCGGCGAGGTGCAGACCTGCCCCGCATTGCGCATCTTGCGAACAGCGCCGGAAATGGCAGCCGCCTCGACCTCGGTGTCTTCGCACACAATGACCGGCGCATGACCACCCAACTCCATCAGAACCGGGGTCATGTGTTGCGACGCCAATATGGTGAGATGTCTGCCAATCCCGGTGGAGCCCGTGAATGCCACCAAGCGGATTTCGTCCTGCCGAATCAAATGATCGGAGATATCGGCTGGCGTGCCGAAGACGAGGTTCAGTACTCCCGGTGGCAGGCCGGCATCATGAAACGCCCGTGCAATGTGCAGCGCCCCGGCCGGTGTTTCTTCTGCGGCTTTAAGAATGATCGAGCAACCTGCTGCGATAGCGCCGGCCACCTTGCGGCACGGCTGGCTCATCGGGAAGTTCCAGGGCGAGAACGCGGCCACAACCCCGATTGGCTGGTGATGCACGATGTACCGGACGCCGGGCGCGCTGGGAATGACTCGCCCATAGGTGCGAGTTGCTTCACCTGCATCCCATTCCAAGAATTCGCAACCCCGGATGACCTCCTGCATTGCCTGGTTGAGTGGCTTGCCATGTTCCGCCGTTATCGCGGTGGCAATTTCCTTCTGCCGGTCACGCATAATCGCCGCGGCCTTATAGAGGACACTGGCTCGTTCGCTTGGAGGAGTCTGCCTCCAGATCTCAAAACCCCTGGCGGCCGATGCTACGGCGTCGTCAAGGTCGCTTCTCTCCGCATGCGGCAGGCGCCCAATCTCTTCTTCCGTCGCCGGATTCAGAACCGGCAGGTCGCTGGCCGTCTCGCGCCATTCCCCGTTGATGTACAGGTGTAGATCTGGATAGGTAGTCATCTCGCTAGAATACGATGCTCTGTGACTCTTGCGCCAGCTTGCTGACGACGCTCATCGCGGCAAGTGCTGAGCTGCGAGGGTTGTCCGGCAGGGAATGTCCCCGAATTTCAAAGGAGAAGGAGCCAAATTCACCCTTTGCCTCAATCTCGTGAATATTCTCGGAGATACCAGGATCGGCTATGAGTTGGACCCGGGTATCGTCGAACCCGATGCCGGCGAGCGCAACGGCTGCGGCGACGTTGGCATTCTTGGGATAGTCAGTGGCGGCTTTCCGAGCCGAGCCGTCAAAATGAACTTCAGCACCGTCGGTGAGATTGTCCAGATCCAGCTTTGTCTCTGCGGGCGATCCCTTCCAGCTGCCGGGCGGTTTACGGCCGATATAGGTGACGCTCTGTATGTCACCGATGCTGGCTGCGCGCAGGCAATCCAGGGCACCTATGGCGCCGCTGGCAAGGTGCAATTTTGTGCCTCCTTCGGTCGCTGCCTGTTGCAGGCTCTCGAAAAGAGCCGGATCCGCCAACGCGCCAAGGGAGACCGTTGTCAGGTCGGTGCCGCCACGCAGGATGTCGGGTCCATACGACCGTAGTGCTGCGTGGCCGGCGCAATCAACCATATGATCGATGTCATCCGGCAGGTCGGGGACTTTGCTCACGAGAAGCGTACGCTTCGAATCTTCTGTTCGACCCTGGAGGCGCTCGGGTCGCAGCAGGACGGCTCGTATTTCATGGCCATCTTGTAGTGCCTTGTCGCGAACGTACCTGCCAATCGCTCCGTCGCCGATAATCCCCAGTCTCATACGCTTCTCCATCTTGGTTTATCATTATCGCAAATCAGCCAAAGAGATGAATCGTCATCAAATACTCCAAACTCGAAGCAAAAGACTATGCCCGCGAAAACATGCGCGGGATCTGGGCGGCAGCGCTGAACCCGTTTAATGAAGATCTGTCCCTCAACGAGCCTGGCCTGCGCGCGAACATCCGCTACTGGATCGATGATCTTGATATCAAGGGGCTCTTCATCGCCGGCAAGCAGGGCGAGTATTTTGCGATGAGTCTTGAGGAGCGAAAACGCAACTTCGAAATCGCGGTCGAGGAGTGCGATGGCAAGGCTGGCGTCATTGTCTCGGTTTCAGACCAGAATCTTGATACAGCGCTCGACCTCGCTGTCCATGCGCAGAATTGCGGGGCGGACTACATCGTCGTCCATGCGCCAACCTTAAGTTTCATTCACGACCGTGGGGAAGTCTTGTATCAGTACTACAAGGCGTTTTGCGACCGCCTTGATATCGGCATTGCAATGTGGAGCCATCCGGATTCGGGCTACCTGATGCAGCCCGAGGAGTGTGCGCGCATCGCCGACCTGCCCAATATTGTTGCCATCAAGTACTCGGTGCCTCGCGAGATGTATGTACGCCTCACTAAAATGGTCGGCGACAGGATCCAGGTATCCACCTCGTTAGAGGACGACTGGCTGGACAACATCGAGGAGCTGGGATGGCAGCTCTATCTCTGTTCATCGCCCCCGTATCACCTGCAGACCAGCAACGACAAGCGCATGGACGAATACACGCGCCTGGCTTTCGAGGGGAATTTCGCAGAAGCCCGGCGTGTGCGTGACAGTCTCAACCCGGTCCGCGAAGCAATGCAGCGGTCCAAGCCATCGGATAAGCCGCAGGCATTTGGCAAGTACTGGCAGGAACTGCTTGGTCAGGTCGGCGGGTGTGTGCGACCGCCAATGCTTGAGTTGACGGACGCGGAAAAAGCCACGATCGAAGAAGCGTTCGAAACCTGTGGTTTGAAGCTATAGAAGCTTCTTAGACCTGGGTTGAGGTTTCAGAACTGGCCGCGCGCAGTGCGGGACCCCAGTCTTCGCAGGGACCGGCAAACAGGTTGTCGAGAAACTGCCAGGCATTGTCTACTGCCTCACTGCTTGACGCGCTGATGTCCTCACCGAGCTCAAAACTGCTGCCGCGGACGTGTAGAAGGTAAGCGTCGGGCGCCGGCTGGCCGAGCGTCTGCTCGTACACGTCGAGCAGTGCAACCGGGGAGAGGGCATGCGTGGAGATGCTGTCGTCCCTGATTGGCGTCAGTCTTTCCAGCAGGAAATCCGTCTGAATTGCCACGCTGGCATCAATGAACAGGGCCGGGACGTTCTCGGCGATATCCATGACGTGCTCGAGCTGGAGCTGATGGTCCTCGACGACGTTTATGCTCGGGTTATCGAGACCAATTATCCGGCTCGCCAGGATCGCGCCGATGGCGTCATCGCCCCGGCTTTCATTGCCCCACGCAAAGACGCTTACGGCGGCGTCACTCGTAGGTGCCATTGCTGTTCTTCCGCAGGCTGTGCAGCAGATCGCCTCGCGTGTTACGCAGTTCAACACTGAGTGGCATCTTGCCGACCGCGTGAGTCGCGCATGACAGGCACGGATCGTAGGCCCGGATAGCGACCTCGATATTATTCAGCAGCGGCTCGGTAATCTCCTGGCCGCTCAGGTGGTCTGTTGCGACCTTGCGAATCGACTCGTTCATCGCCTGGTTGTTGTTGGTTGTCGAAACGATGAGGTTGGCTTTCTTGACCAGGTCGTTGTCGTCCACCTCGTAATGATGGAACAGCGTGCCCCGCGTCGCCTCGATAACGCCAATGCCCGAGCTGTTGCGCCTCTCGCCGCGAACCAGGAGGTCGGTTCCACGGATCTCCGGGTCATTGAGCAGTTCCTTGATCTTCTCGGCGCAATGCAGCAGTTCGATCATGCGCGCCCAGTGGTAAGCCAGCGATGCGTGCTGCATTGTGCCCTCGCTGTGCGCCTTGAATATCTGCCGCTCTTCTTCGGCAAGTGGTGAATCGATGTAGTCACAGTTGTTGACGCGTGCCAATGGACCAACCCGGTACCAGCCTTTCTCAGGCCCCAGCTCGGTGATGTAGGGGAACTTCATATAGCTCCAGTTGCGCACCTCTTCACGAATGTGCTCGTGATACACCTGATCGCTAACCTGATCGAAGATCACATCGCCGTTCTGTTTCTTGGCGCGCAGCTTGCCGTCGTACAGTTCCAGCGCGCCATCGGGTCGCACAAGGCTCATGTAGTTTGTGGGCATGCTGCCAAACGTGTCGCTCAGCGGCTGGTTGCTGATGAAGTAGTTCTTGGCGAGCTCCACGGCGGCGATTGCCCACTCGGTGATCTGATCAATTTCAGACAGGAGGTGGAGCTTCTCGTTTGGGCCGAGCGGCTTGTTCATGCCGCCCGGGATTGCGCCGGTTCCGTGAATTCGTTTGCCACAGATGGCGCGGATAATCTCCTGTCCATACTTGCGGAGCTTGACGCCCTGCAGAGCAAGCTCAGGATGTGCTTCGATCACGCCAATAATGTTGCGGTGCTCGACATCGCTCTGGAAACCAAACAGCAGGTCGGGCGATGAGAGATGGAAGAAGTGCAGCGCATGACTTTGCAGAATCTGGCCAAAGTGCGCGAGTTCCCGCAGCTTCTTCGCGGTCGGTGTCAGCCTCTCGGCACCTACGATGCGGTCGATGGCCTTACCGGCTGCAAGATGGTGGCTAACAGGACATATACCGCAGAGCCGTTGCACTACAACCGGAACGTCCCAATAGGGTCGTCCCTGGATAAAGCGCTCGAAGCCGCGAAATTCGACGATGTGCAGGCGCACTTCGTGAATAATATTGTCGTCGTCAGCGAGCAAGGTCACTTTGCCGTGTCCTTCGACACGTGAGAGTGGCTCGACAACGATGCGATTCAGTTGTCCTCGGTTTTCGGCTGTTTCAAGGCGTGAAGTCATGTCTAAACTCTTTAATCGAATTGCATCAGGTCATACGGCAAGTCTGGTTGCCGACCAGCGATGATGTCGTTCAGGATGTGCCAGAACGCGTCAGCAGGTGGCGGGCAGCCCGGCAGGAACAGGTCTACCTTGACCACCTCGTGAATGGGGCTGACCCTCTCAAGGATGTGCGGGAGCTCCCTGTCGGTCGGTATCTGCGGATTCTCCACACCGACACCGTTGACGTAGGACTCCTCCAGCAGCTCCCTGACATCGATGTTGTTGCGCAGCGCCGGGACACCGCCGCCAATGGCACAAGCGCCGACAGCAACGATGATTTTGCAGCTCTTGCGGAACTCGCGCAGCGTCTCGATATTCTCGGTATTGCACACGCCACCTTCGATCAGGCCGATGTCGATTTCCGGTGAGCATTCCTTGATGTCGTTTATCGGCGATCGATCGAACTGAACGTGCTCAACGAGCTCGACAATGCGCTCGTCGATATCCAGGAACGACATGTGACAGCCGAAGCACCCCGCCAGCGAGCAGGTCGCAACCGTGACTTTCTCGTCGGGTCCCTTGTCGAGACCCGGTACGGAGTCTTTGGCAATCTTGTTGTAGTGCACGGAGCGGCGGTCAAACGCTCGTTTGCCAATGGGCTTAATGAAGCCTTCGTGTTTTTTGATGATGCAACCGACCGGGCAGACATCTGCCGCAGCGTCATCGGCAGAAATGCCGGAGTCTCTGAGCAAACCACTGTCGGAGTTAACGGCGAGCGACTTGTTCTCGGCGCGGCCCGAGATGCAAAAGACCTCCTTGCCATCTGTGTCGCGTGAAGCCCGAACACAGAGCTCGCAATAAATGCAGCGATCGCGGTTGATCAACAAGTCCGGATGACTCGCATCTGTCTCCCGCCCAACAGAAAAGTTGGGGAAAGTCAGTGCCGTCATGCCGAGCTTGTAGGCCGCGCTCTGCAGTACGCAGTTGCCGCTGTGCTCGCACGACGGACAGTGGTGATTGCCCTCGACAAAGAGCATCTGCGCAAGTGCGCGGCGTGCGGAGTTGAGATCCTCCGTGTTGCTTTCGACAACCTGCCCATGCACCGCAGGAGTTGTGCAACTGGAAACCTGCCTCCCATCGACCTTGCAGGTGCACATTTTGCAGCTGCCGTTTGCTTCGTAGTCCGGGTGATAACAGAGGTGCGGAATGGATACACCCGCGTCTGTCGCGGCTTCCATAACTGTCTGGCCATCAGCGAATGGAATCGACTGGCCGTCAATCTTGATCCTGCCTGTCACTGTGGTCGTCCTTCTTCTTTGACAATTTGTCTTGAACGTTCAATGGCGGCTTCCACATCGAAAGCCGGCTTGTATTCGACGTCGTCCATACGTTCGACGAAACATGGCGGACACTTCTCATAGTTCGTGAGCAACGGCACCGCGGCGCGTTGGCCGAGGCCGCAGTGGCTGGCCTGCGTCATGAGGCGATGCAGCCGTTCCATCTGCGCGATGTCCATGCGCGCACCGTGACCATCGGCAATCTTGTCGCCGAGCTGGACGAGGAGTTTTGTGCCGACCCGGCATGGTGTGCAGAAGCCGCAACTCTCGTGGGCGAAAAAGTGTGTGAAGTTCACGGCGACATCAACCATGTTCCGGGACTCATCGAAAATGATGAATGAGCCACTGGAATTGCAGTCGTCGAACGACAGCTTGCGGTTGAACTCGTCCGGCGTAATCAGTATTCCGCCGGGACCGCCAACCTGGATAGCACGTGTATTCTCGGCGCCGCACATCTTGCAGATCTCGTCTATCGTTGTGCCCAGCGGTATTTCATAGATGCCCGGGTCGCGGCAGTCGCCACTGATACTCAGGATCTTCCAGCAGGGTTCGTCGCCGGGGTGAGACACGTAATCAGGGCCATGCTCGATGATCCCCGCCGCGTAGCACAGCGTCTCGACATTATTGACGACAGTCGGTCGTCCCCGGTAGCCATGGGTTACGGGGAACGGCGGCCGAATTCGCGGGATCCCTCGTTTGCCCTCGAGCGATTCGATCAGCGCGGACTCTTCGCCGCACACATAGGAACCGGCGCCCATGTAAATGTCTATGTCGAAGTGGATGCCATGATGGCCGAGAATATTCTTGCCGAGCAGGTTGGTTTCGCGGCGCCGCTCGAGCCTGTGATCGATCTGCTGTCTCAGGAACTCGTACTCGTGCCGCAGGTAAATGAACCCCTTGGTAGCGCCGATAGTGAGACCACAAACGGTCATGCCTTCAATAAGGGTGTCTGTGTAGCCGTGCAGCAATGCGCGGTCCTTGAAGGTACCGGGCTCGCCCTCGTCGGCATTGCAGATTACGAAGCGCTGGTCCCCGTTGGTGGATCGGCAAATGTCCCATTTCTGGTGCGTGGGAAATCCTGCACCACCACAACCTCGCAGTTGGGATGTTCTCAGCTCGTCAATGACCCTGGCGGCGCCAATCTCCAGCGTGCGTTCAATCGCCGCACCAGGCGTCAAAGGGTGATCGAGCAGGGGGCCTTTCTTTCGCAGCGCGTCCGAGATGAAGAACCACTCCAGGGGCCACTCATCGACGGGGATTCCAGACTCTACAAGATCAGCGATCTCACGCGCTCGTGCCTCATCAACACGATCGATTGCGGTGCCGTTGACCAGCACAGCCGGGCCTCGTTCACACAGGCCGGTGCAGGAGGTCATCGCAACGGTCACCGTGCCATCTGCACGGGGTATTCCGAGTTCAACGCCAAGCAGATCGCACAAGAGCTGGGCAGATTTCCGGCTGCCGAGCATGTGGTCGGTAATGCTGTCGCTGAAATAGATGTCGTAGCGACCTCGCGGCGTGTGGTGCAGGAAGCTGTAGAAGTCAATCAGCGACTGCACTTTGGTCTTGGGTGTATTCAGGCCCTCGGCGAGGACCGCGATATCGGTGTCGGTAATGCAGTTCTGCTCAAGCTGCAGATTTCGCAGCATTTGCAGGACCATGGAGGGGTCCCGGCGGTAGTCAGAAAGTTGCTGGCGCGCCCGGGATTCATTGGCTTTAGCCACAGCGAAAACCCTTCGTATCCGTGAATTTCGAGCGCAATCCTAGACCCTTAGGCGCCGGGGGATATTGTGGTAAATCGCATTTGTTAAGTAGTTCTCACTATTCGCACAAATCCCTGGATTAAGGACTTTTCCAGCTCTGGACAAACGGCAAAATCTGGCGCAGAACTGCGCTTCGTGAGTTTCGTATTGCTGTCGGTAACCAGCTGTGGTCAGATCGGCGCTGTGCTCGAAAACAACAACTATAACTGGCGGTCCCGAAACTCCTTGCTGCTCCATTTGCGGCCCGAGAAGGTGCACGTAAGAGCGATCAGGGTCACGCACACCTTCGGCCTTGGCGGCATGGCGCTGGTGCTCGTCATGTTGCTGGCGTTCACGGGTATCCTGATGATGTTCGCGTACGAACCCTCACCGGAGCGCGCATGGCAGTCGATCAAGGCCTTTGAGCATGAGGTTCTGTTCGGCAAGCTGATCCGCGGGGTCCATCACTGGAGCGCCAACCTGCTCATTGCTTTAACGGTCCTGCACTTGCTGCGGGTCTTCCTCACTGGTGCGTTTCATAGTCGCCGACGCTCGAACTGGCTGGTCGGCCTTAGTGTCCTGTTCTTCGTGCTCCTCTCAGGTTTTACGGGATACCTGCTGCCTTGGGACCAGACAGCCTATTGGGCCATTACGATTTGCACCGAGATGCTGGCCAAGGTGCCTGTTATTGGCAGCTTCCTGCAGCAGGCAATCGTCGGCGGCCCGGAGATCGGTGCGGCGACCGTCATCAATTTCTACGCACTGCATGTTGCGATAACGCCAATCATGCTGGCCTTTTTACTGGGCTGGCACTTCTGGCTGGTGCGCATGGCCGGCGGCGTGGTCCTGCCGTCGGACAAAGGGTCCGGATCTCAAGGTAGCGGCAACCTCGTACCTTTTGTCCCGGACTTGTTGCTACGAGAGATAGCCGTCACTCTGATCCTCATCGCACTGGTGCTCGTCATCGCTATCGTACTGGGAGCGCCATTGGGTGATCCGGCCAATCCGGGTATCAGTCCAAATCCGGCGAAGGCGCCGTGGTATTTCCTGGGTTTCCAGGAGTTGCTGATGCACTTTGATGCCACTTTCGCGGTGCTGGTCATACCACTACTGGCTGGCGCGGCGCTCGTGTCGATTCCGTTTCTTACCTACGATGCGGCATCAACCGGCGACTGGTTCCAGACGCCAAATGGGGGGCGCCTGGCGATCATCGCAGCAGTTGCGGCATTGGTTATCGTGGTGGCGTGGGTATTGCTGGATGAGTACGTTGTTGGCGCTGGCGGATGGTTGCCGGGCACGCCTGTAGTGATCAGTAACGGTTTGTTACCCTTTATGTTGCTGCTTGCGCTGATAACAGGATTCTACGTGCTGACCAGAAAAGTATTCGCCGCGTCGAGAAACGAAGCGGTGCAGTCGTTGTTTGTGCTGCTGTTCGTCGCGTTCGCGGCTCTGACGGCAACGGGCATCTGGTTCCGTGGCGCCGGCATGGCCCTGGTGTCGCCATGGTAGGCGTCAACAAGCAGAGGCGCAGCTTTCTTTCACGCATGACGCGCGTCCTTGGTGGCGTGGCGGTCTTGCAGGCTGGTTGG
>Ga0265303_10000582_pt1 | contig 20937 bp, 14 predicted proteins | sample Helome_2_FD_192494 | JGI IMG/M metagenome (GOLD analysis project Ga0265303, IMG submission 192494) | Marine sediment microbial communities from subtidal zone of North Sea - Hel_20160317 (Illumina Assembly) | ecosystem: Environmental > Aquatic > Marine > Subtidal zone > Sediment ... | reverse complement strand
CGTTTAATGCCAAAGATCCCTTCAAGCCCGGATTGATAGCTGCCTATCACAGACAGTGTATGGAGTGCCACAAAGCGATGGGCATTGCAAAACCGGTAGCAACCGATTGTACCGGGTGTCACCAAAAAAAATGAATTAGAGGTAGTCTTATGTCCATTTCACGTAGAAAATTTCTTGGTTGGCTGGGCGCTGCAAGCTTAGGCACCAGCGTGGGTCATAAAACGGCCCGGGCCGCTTCCAACAAGCACTTTGACGGCTATCCCCGGAGCAACGGCGTGCTGTTCGACAGTACCCGCTGTATCGGATGTCGCAAATGTGAAGAAGGCTGCAACAAGGTCAACGAGCTGCCGGAACCCGACCGGCCGTTTAGCGATCTCTCCTTGCTGGACGCCAAACGCCGCACCACGGCCAAGGCTTATACGGTTGTCAACCGTTATAACGATGCCGGCCAGGGCAGAGGTCCTCTGTACCATAAAACCCAATGCAACCACTGCCTGGAACCGGCCTGTGCGTCGGTTTGTTTTGTGAGCGCATTCAAGAAGACCGCTACCGGTGCGGTGACTTACGACGCATCGGTGTGTGTGGGCTGCCGCTACTGCATGATTGCCTGCCCCTTTGAAATTCCGGCCTACGAATATGACAACGCCTTTACACCAAAAGTGATGAAATGCACCATGTGCTTCCCGAGAATTTCCAAAGGCTTGCTGCCCGGCTGCGTTGAGGCCTGCCCGACCGAAGCGCTGACCTATGGCAAGCGCGAGGATTTGTTAAGGATCGGGCGTGAGCGCATCCGGAAATTCCCGGATCGTTACGTGGATCACATCTACGGTGAAAATGAAATGGGGGGAACCAGCTGGTTATATTTATCGGAAGTTCCTTTCAAAGAAATCGGTATGCGAGAGGATCTCGGGGTGACACCGGCACCCAAACTGACATCCGGAGCCTTAAGTGCCGTGCCGATTGTTGTCGGCCTCTGGCCGGTTTTGTTGACCGGTATTTATGCCATCAACAAAAGAAAAGAAAAAATTGAAAAGCAGGAGAAAGAGCAGGCCGTTGCGGCGGCAGTGGAAGCGGCCGAAGCCGAGGCCAAGGCCAATATGAAAGAAGCTCTGGAATTTGCGGAAAAACAAAAAGAGAAAGCCATCGAAAAAGCGGTCAGCCAGGCACTTGAAGAAGCGGCCAAAGCGGCCGAAGAAGAGGTTTCCGACACACCAGCGGAGAATGCTGATAAGAAGTCAAGCAAGGAGGATTCCTGATGTCTGATGAAGTTGCGACCACCGGCAGATCTTATTTGACGCCTTTTAATATCATTGCCGGAATCATCGTTGTTATCGGTCTTTATGTTACGATTCTCAGATTTACCCAAGGATTGGGCGCCGTGACCAATCTGTCCGATTACAACCCCTGGGGTATCTGGATCGGTTTCGATCTGCTGGTCGGCGTCGCTCTGGCGGCCGGCGGATTCGTCACCTCCGCCGCCGTTTACATCTTCGGCATGAAGAAATACCATTCAGCGGTCAGGCCTGCCATTCTCACCGGATTTTTAGGATACGCCATGGTTGTCGTGGCACTCAATTATGATGTTGGCAGGCCCTGGCGACTGCCCTACCCGTTTATTATGCAGCGGGGAACCACATCGCTCCTGTTTGAAGTAGCCGCCTGTGTGGCCCTCTATCTTACCGTATTGTTTGTCGAATTTTCGCCGGCGGCTCTGGAATGGCTCGGTCTGAAAAAAGCGCGCAACATTATTATGAAGCTCACTCTCTTGCTGACCATCTTCGGGGTGGTACTGTCGACCCTGCATCAGTCGTCCCTGGGCGCACTTTTTATGATAGCGCCATCGAAGCTGCATCCGCTCTGGTATTCATCATATATACCGGTATTTTTCTTTGTATCGGCGGTCATCGCCGGTCTTTCAATGGTCATTTTTGAAAGCACCCTGTCCCACCGCTATTTTGCCGATAAAATGGATGAAGCTCACTTAAAAGAAAAAGATGACATCGCTTTAGGATTCGGCAAAGCCGCTTCGCTGGTTCTGGCCGGCTATTTTATCATTAAAGTGATCGGCATATCCGAAGGCAATAACTGGCACCTGCTGGGCACGCCCTTTGGAATCTGGTATCTGGTGGAATTGATCGGCTTTGTTGCGCTGCCTTGCTTTTTTTATGCCATTGGCGTGCGTGAGAAAAACTTGAAGATAATCAAATGGACGGCGACCTGGACCGTACTGGGTATCGTACTCAACCGTTTGAATGTCGGCCTGGTTGCCTTTAACTGGCATCTGCCGTCAAGCGAACGATATTTTCCCCACTGGATGGAAATCGCGATATCGGTTTTTCTGGTAACCGCCGGGTTGATCGTATTTCGCTTTATCGCTACCCGGATGCCGATTATGTATACACATAAGGATTACCCGGAGGACCACTAGAAGTGGCTTCAAAACCTCATCTTGTGTCCGATGGCTGCGTTATCCCACAAATTGAAATGCTCACGTACTAATCACGCCGTCGGCGTGACTCCGCTTTCAATTTGCGGGATGCCTTGCCCTCGAACACAATCTAAGGTTTTGAAACCACTTCTGGCCATCCTATAACTTATTTCAGGAATATTGATATGGAGAACACAATTCACACATTGCAAGATTATATGCTGCACACCGAAAGCATTACCTATGTTATCATCGTGGCGGCGCTGATTGGCATAACATTTTTTTATCGTTTTCTCACCGACAGAGATGACGACGAGGAGTAACTCATGTATGAATTTGTAACCGGCCCCCTGGTTTGGCTGTCTTTTACCATCTTTTTTATCGGACTGGTTGTGCGTGCTGTGCTGTACATCAGAGGTCTCGACTGGAAGCTTGACCGGGTGACCTATTCGGTCAATACGTCTTATGGCGTTAGAGGTGCGGTGCGCTCCATTCTTTTCTGGCTGTTTCCCTATGGCACCCGCAGTTGGCGCAACAATCCCTGGTTTACCCTGTGGGTGTTTATAATGCACATCGGGTTTTTGTTCACACCGGTATTCCTGCTGGGGCACAACGTCCTGATGCGGGAAAGACTGGGGATCAGCCTTTGGTCAATTCCTGACGGGGTGGCGGATTTTTTGACGATTGCGGTGATTGTGTCCGTGATTCTTCTGGTTTTACGTCGCATTGCGCTGCCGGAAGTCAGGTTGATAACAACGGCTTATGACTACCTGCTGCTGGCCATTGCCGTCGCGCCCTTCGTAACCGGCTTTATTGCCTTTCACGGTGCATCCAATTACCGTTTCTGGATCATAGCCCATGCTTTAAGCGGTGAAATTTTGCTGATGGCCATCCCGCTTACCAAGCTTTCGCACTTTATTCTCTTTTTTCTAACAAGGGCCCAGCTTGGCATGGACTACGGGATCAAGCGTGGCGGAATGAAAAATAAGGGTATTGCCTGGTAAGGCGAAAAATAACATTGAATATTGACAATTGATTATGGACGAATGGTGGAAGTCGCTTCGCTCCATCCATTTAAATTCTAAAATCAGAAAAACGCCCTCAATATTACCGCCGCAGGCGGATCAATCGAAAATAGTCAATTTAGAAGAAACTTTAAACAAGTTTGGCCACTGCGGCACCTAACAGTTTTAAGTAAATACGAGTAAATAAAGGAATAAAAAACCATGCCGGAAGGAAACCTTTGCAATACTAAAAACGTAGACACTAAAGAGCAATTGCAGGCGCTTTTGGCGGATAAAAGCGGCAAACAGTATTACGAAGAAATGAACCACCTTGATGTGGATCGTCAAAAATTATGGGGTACGATCCAAAAAACCTTCAAATCCCGCCTGAAAACCTGGCTTGAAATCTGCTCGCACTGCGGTTTGTGTGCCGAAAGCTGTTTTTATTATATTGCCAACAATAAAGATCCCCAACAGGTGCCGTCTTACAAAATTCAAACCACCCTCGGACAGCTCATCAAGCGCAAAGGGGATGTGGACAATAAATTTTTGCAAACGTGCATGGATACGGCCTATGCCAAATGCACCTGCTGCACGCGCTGCGGCCTATATTGTCCCTTCGGAATCGATACCGGAGTGATGTTCAGCTATCTGCGCGGGTTGCTCTTCGGGCAGGGCTTTGTGCCCTGGGAGATGAAGATCGGTTCGGGTATGCACCGGATTTACAGGGCCCAAATGGACATCACCACCGAGGACTGGGTGGACACCTGTGAATGGATGGCCGAAGAATACGAAGACGACTGGCCGGGTTTGACCATCCCGGTTGATAAAGAGAACGCCGATATTATGTACACCGTCAATGCCAGGGAACCCAAGCATTATCCCGAAGATATCGCCGAGGCCGCCATCCTGTTTCATGTGGCCGGTGAAAACTGGACGGTTCCCAGTGAAGGATGGGAGGAAACCAGCCTGGCCATGTTCGGCGGCGACTGGGAAGCCTGCAAGATGCAGGTTGAAGCGGTCTATAGTGCCATGGAACGACTAAAGGCCAAGCGAATGGTTGTGACCGAATGCGGGCATGCCTACCGGGCAACGGTTATTGAAGGGCCATACTGGGCCGGGCTTGAATCCGGAAAAACGCCCATTGAAAGTTTCCATTATGTGGAATGGCTGGCCGAAGCACTCCGCACCGGTAAATTAAAAATCGATCCTTCCAAAAAGATCAAGGAACCGGTAACTTACCAGGATTCATGCAATTATGTCCGCAATGCCGGTCTGGCCGACATCGGCCAGGAAATCATGAGCTATATCGCCGAGGATTTCAGGCCGATGACGCCCAACCGTGAGCATAATTTCTGTTGCGGCGGGGGCGGCGGATTAAACGGAATCGGACGTTATCGCCAGCAGCGCAATATCGGTTTAAAAGTCAAACGGGACCAGATCCTGGCCACAGGCGCCAAGCTCGTTATCGCCCCCTGCCATAATTGCTGGGATGCGATCAGAGACCTGGAAGAGGTTTATAAAATAGGAATTCGATGGTCTTTCCTAAAGCCCCTCCTGATCAATATGATTGTGGTGCCGGAGCATTTGAAGCCGAAAGAGGAAGAGGAAGTAGAGTAGGTATTTGGATTCAGTTCCAAGAATGTATCTCAAACACCTAACTTGGATAAACCATCAAAAACAAATCACAAAAAACAAATCACAAATAATATCCAATGACCAAAAATCCAAATTCCAATTTTAGAATTTGAGCCATTAGTTCCAGTCATTGAAATTTTGAATTTGGAATTTATTTGAAATTTGGTGCTTGTGATTTGTTTATCTGCCATTTAGCATCCACTTATTCCGTCTTTTAGAATCATGCCCTGTCCGAAACACCATCGCCATGACCTGTGAAACTCCTTGACACATTTCCTACTGATTTGGTAAATGAATTCTTTTATACCGTTTCGTATAATGAGGTTCCGAAACAAGGAATTGCGTTATCCGTGGTTGTATGGTTGTACAAAAAACACTGTAACTTCGGTATGTTTTTTTATAACCACTAAAAAGAATCACCGGGTCCCTGGAGAGCAGGTGAATGGCTGATTTCAAATATCAGGATATGTTTCCCGTGGCCGAGGATACCACCGAATACCGCCTGTTGACGGAAGACCATGTCTCTACTGCGGCATTCGATGGTGCCGAGGTTTTGAAGGTAGCCGCGGAAGGCCTCACATTTTTGGCAGAACAGGCCTTTAACGAGGTCTCCCACCTTTTGCGACCCTCTCATCTGAAGTTGCTTGCCGCCATCCTGGATGATCCGGATAGTTCCGCCAACGATCGTTATGTGGCCCTGGAATTACTAAAAAATGCCGTGATTGCAGCCGATGGCATATTCCCGATGTGCCAGGACACCGGCACAGCCATTATTATGGGTAAAAAAGGGCAGCGGATCTGGACCGACGGTGTGGATGAAGCGGCACTTTCACAAGGTGTTTTTAACGCTTACACCCGGGGTAATCTACGGTACTCCCAGAACGCGCCGTTAAACATGTACGAGGAAAAGAATACCGGCAGCAACCTGCCTGCCCAGATTGAACTTTACGCCACCGGGGACGATGCCTACCGGTTTTTGTTTATAGCCAAAGGCGGTGGATCTGCCAACAAAACCTATTTGTACCAGGAAACCAAGGCCGTTTTGACGCCGGGAAGCCTGACGGCGTTTATGAAGGAAAAGATGAAATCTTTAGGGACGGCGGCCTGTCCGCCCTATCACCTGGCATTTGTAATCGGCGGGACGTCGGCTGAATTCAACCTGAAAACCGTGAAACTGGCCAGTGCCAAATATCTGGATGATTTGCCCACCCAAGGCAGTGAATCCGGCCATGCCTTCCGTGATCTGCAGCTTGAAGACGAAATCCTCCAGATATCACGCGAACTTGGAATTGGCGCTCAATTCGGGGGGAAATATTTTTGCCTGGACACCCGCGTGATTCGTTTGCCGCGCCATGGTGCATCCTGTCCCATTGGCCTTGGGGTCAGCTGCAGTGCCGACCGCAATATTAAAGCCAAAATAACCCGGGAGGGATTTTTTTTAGAAAAACTTGAAACCGACCCGGCCCGCTATCTGCCGGAAGTAGAAGTGCCCACTGAAAAAGCAGTTTCTGTGGATCTAAACCGCCCGATGGATGCAATACGGCAGCAGCTAAGTCAATATCGGGTGGCAACCCCGCTGTTGCTGTCCGGAAAAATAGTGGTTGCCAGAGATATTGCCCATGCCAAAATAAAGGATAGCCTCGACAGCGGACATACATTGCCGGATTATTTTAAAAACCATATCATTTATTATGCCGGTCCGGCCAAAACCCCGGACGGCTATCCGTCAGGATCGTTCGGGCCGACAACCGCCGGCCGAATGGATCCATACGTGCCCATCCTGCAGGCCCGTGGCGGTTCCTTGATCATGCTGGCCAAGGGGAACCGGTCCAAACTGGTGACCAATTCCTGTAAGAGTTACGGCGGTTTTTATCTGGGGTCCATTGGCGGTCCGGCTGCCAGGCTCGGCCGGGACTGCATCACCAACGTTGAGTTGATCGAATATCCAGAGCTGGGCATGGAGGCAATTTATATGATCACCGTCAAAGATTTTCCGGCCTTTATCATCGTGGATGACAAGGGCAACGATTTTTTCGACAATTTGTTGACATAATTTTTTCATTGACCTTTTTTCTCAAACCTATTTTAAGAAAATGTAGCGATTTAGATGATATTCATTCCAATTCAAAACGCGAATAAATTATAATTATAAGGAGTATATTTATGGCAACAAAATTTAAAACCATGGACGGAAACACGGCCGCTGCACACGTTGGCTATGCCATGAGTGACATGTGCACCCTCTATCCGATCACCCCTTCATCACCCATGGGCGAAATTGCCGATGAGTGGGCGGCTCAGGGACTTAAAAACATATTCGGGCAAACACTTACAGTACGCCAGCTTCAATCAGAGGCAGGGGCCGCTGCTTCTGTCCACGGATCTCTGGCAGCCGGAGCGCTAACCTCAACATTTACCGCCTCCCAGGGATTGTTGCTGATGATCCCCAATATGTATAAGATGTCAGGAGAGCTTCTTCCCGGCGTGCTGCATGTTTCGGCCCGGGCAATCGCCGCCCATGCACTGTCTATTTTCGGCGACCATCAGGACGTGATGGCAGTGCGCCAGACAGGTTTTGCCATGCTGGCGGCATCTTCGGTGCAGGAAGTCATGGACCTGGCGCTGGTGGCCCATCTGTCCGCCATCAAATCCAGTCTTCCGTTTGTTCATTTTTTTGACGGATTCCGAACTTCCCATGAAATTCAAAAAATTGCCGTCATCGATTACGAGGACATGGCCAAACTGGCCGACTGGGACGCGATTGCCAAATTTCGCGCCCGGGGAGCCAATCCGGAAAGACCTGAACTGCGGGGAACCGCCCAGAATCCGGACATCTATTTTCAGGGACGGGAAGCCGCCAACCCCTATTATCTCAAGGTTCCGGGTATCGTCGACGAATACATGCAAAAGGTGGGTGATTTAACCGGCCGCAGCTACCGGCTCTTTGACTATGTTGGCGATCCGAATGCTGAAAATGTTGTTATTTCAATGGGCTCTTCCTGCGAGACCTTTGATGAAATTATCGAATACCAGAGAGGTCAGGGTGAAAAGGTGGGGCTGGTCAAGGTGCGCCTGTATCGACCGTTTTCAGCCGAACACCTTTTCGAAGCGATTCCGCAGACCGCCAAAACCATCACGGTTCTGGACCGCACCAAGGAACCGGGAGCACCGGGTGAGCCGCTTTATCTGGATGTGTGTACGGCCTTTATGGAAAAAGGGCAAACTCCCCAACTGCTCAACGGTCGCTATGGGTTGGGTTCCAAGGAGTTCAATCCGGCAATGGCCATGGCGGTTTTCGACAACATGAAGGCCGACAGTCCCAAGAATCATTATACGGTGGGCATTGTCGATGACGTCACCGACACCTCACTGGCAGTCGGCGAAAGCTTCGACGTAACGCCTGAAGGCACCGTGCAGTGCAAGTTCTGGGGCCTTGGTGCCGATGGAACGGTGGGGGCCAATAAAAGCGCGATTAAAATTATCGGAGACAACACCGAAATGTATGCCCAGGCCTATTTTGCCTATGATTCGAAGAAATCGGGCGGAATTACCATTTCCCACCTCAGATTTGGTAATAAACCGATCCAATCCACCTATCTGATCGACACGGCCGACTATGTTGCCTGCCACAAGGACAACTATGTGGAAGTCTACGATGTGCTGGAAGGCATCAAGGACGGCGGGATCTTTGTCCTTAATTCTCCCTGGACACTGGAAGAAATGGACGAAAAGCTTCCGGCCACCATGCGCAGCACCATTGCCCGGAAGAAACTCAAGTTCTACAACATCGATGCGGTGAAAATCGCCGGCGAAGCGGGCTTGGGCGGACGGATTAACATGATTATGCAAACGGCCTTCTTTAAATTGGCCAATGTAATTCCGGTGGATGAGGCGCTGGGGTACTTGAAGGATCAAATTCAGCATTTGTTCGCCAAAAAGAGCCAGAAGATTGTGGATATGAATTTTGCCGCCGTTGACAAGACCCTTGAGAATCTGGTTGAAATTGACTATCCGGCATCCTGGGCCGAAGCCAGCGGACAGTCAAAGGCCGGGAAGGAAGAACCGGATTTCGTCAAAAACGTCATGCGGCCCATGCTGGAGCAACGGGGTGACAAGCTTCCGGTCTCCGCTTTTACCCCGGACGGCATCTTCCCGGTAGCCACCACCAAGTACGAAAAGCGGGGCGTAGCCATCAATGTGCCGGAATGGATCATGGATAATTGCATTCAGTGCAACCAGTGCGCCATGGTATGTCCGCATGCCAGCATTCGACCCGCGCTGTTGACCGAGAAAGAATTGCAAAACGCGCCCGAGGGCTTAGAGGCCAAAAAGGCTGTCGGCAAAGATCTGAAAGAATATCTCTTCCGTATTCAGGTTGACACCCTTGACTGCTACGGATGCGGCAACTGTGCTGATATCTGTCCGTCCAAAAAGAAAGCCCTGGTCATGAAACCCCTTGAAACCCAGATGCCGCTGCAGGTGCCATTTTGGGAGTACTTCGAGACGCTGCCGGTTCGCGATGACCTGGTCGGCCGCACCACGGTTAAGGGCAGTCAGTTCTGCCAGCCCTTGCTTGAGTTTTCCGGCGCCTGTGCCGGTTGCGGTGAGACTCCCTATGCCAAGCTGATCACCCAGCTTTTCGGGGAGCGCATGCTCATCGGCAATGCCACCGGATGCAGCTCCATCTGGGGTGGTTCGGCACCGGCTGTTCCCTATTGCGTGAACAAAGATGGATTCGGTCCCACCTGGGGCAATTCGCTCTTTGAGGACTCGGCCGAATTTACTTACGGCATGCTGCTGGGCACCTTCCAGCAGCGCAACAAGCTGGCCGATTTGATGCGTGAGGCTGTGGGCACCGATATCCCTGCAGATATCAAAGAGGCGATGTCCGGCTGGCTGGATAACATGAAAGATCCGGAAGGTTCCCGTAAATACGGCGACCGGTTAAAGGCGTTGCTGCCGGCTCAAAAGGACAACGCCCTGTTGGCCAAAATTGCCGGCAAATCCAAACTATTTACCAAAAAATCATTCTGGATTTTTGCCGGCGACGGGGCTGCCTATGACATCGGGTACGGTGGGGTGGACCATGTCCTGGCCACCGGCGAGGACATCAACATGCTTATAATGGATACAGAAGTTTACTCCAACACCGGCGGTCAGTCTTCCAAAGCCACCCCGACCGGTTCGGTGGCCCGTTTCGCGGCTTCCGGTAAAAAAACACCCAAAAAAGACATGGGCCGCATATCGATGAGCTACGGTTATATTTACGTGGCCAGCGTCTCCATGGGCGCCAATAAACAGCAGCTCATGAAGGCTCTGGTGGAAGCCGAAAGCTACGATGGCCCTTCGATGGTCATTGCCTACTCGCCCTGTATCAACCAGGGCATTATGGCCGGCATGGGCAAAGCCCAGGAAGAAGCCAAACTGGCCGTCGAATCCGGCTACTGGCCGCTTTACCGCTACGATCCGAGGTTGAAGGACGAAGGCAAAAATCCTTTTATCCTGGATTCCAAGAAACCGGACGGCAGCCTGAAAAAATTTATGGATGGCGAGATCCGTTACGCCTCATTGAAGCGGACTTACCCGGAGGAGGCCGAAAGGCTGCATGCCCTGCTCGTCGAGCAGTTCAACCAGAGGTATGAAGAACTGGCTCTCCTGGCCGATCCGACCCTGGTCTGCAAGACAGAGGAAGGCGCTGAAGCGGAAGCAGCCGGCGAGTAGTCCATATCAATAAATCTAAAACAAACTGAAAAGGCCGTTCGGGAAACTGAACGGCCTTTTTTGGGTTTAAGGCGTTAGTAGGTTTCAGGTTTCAGGTGTCAGGAAAAAGATATCAAGGCGGCGTCACAAGCCAAAGGGGCTACTTGACGTCTCACTTCAATTCACTGGCCTTTTGACTGTTACTTCGTCTCTATTGACACCTGACACCTGACACCTGAAACTTACTTACACCTGACACCCGAAACCAAAAATGGTGAACTGAAACCCAATAGGAGATGAAAGAAAAAAGCTATTTTAGGACGCCTATTTAGTCTTTCAGCCACCCCCCCCTTGATAATCCGGCACATAAACACTATCTTATAAAATTATTAAAACCAATACTCTAATAGCCAATTTTTGGGCGATTGAAGATAATGCGGATATTTGCTTACATTTGTCTCTTTTTTATAATTGCTGCGCCATCCCTGTCATCCGCGGGACAGCCGCTGGAGGATCTGCGCCAGGGCGTTGATAAGGGCATCCGGATACTGGAGGATCCGCGCTATGAAGATGATTCACTGAAGACGGACCAGCAGCAGAAACTCTGGGAAGTCATGCTGCAAATTTTCGATTTCAGGGAGTTTTCCAGGCGGGTGCTGGCAGCCGACTGGAAAAGATTCACCCCTCAACAACGCGATGAATTCAGTCAAACATTTGCCGAATTTTTAGGAAAATTTTACCTGGGCCGCCTGCAGACCAGATACAACGGTGAAAAAATCTTCTATGGGGACCAGAAATTAATCAGCCAATCGAGGGCGCTGGTTGAGATCAGGGTCCTCTGGAAAAATGTGGAAGTTCCGGTTAAACTTAGAATGAAAAAAAAGCACGGCACCTGGAAGGTTTATGATCTCTCGGCACTGGGAATCAGCGCTGTGGGAAACTACCGGGCTCAATTTCACTGGATTTTACAAAATAAAACGCCTGACGAGGTGATAGATAGCATTAAAGAAAAAATACAAAATCTAGCAGAGGGTATTTGACTCTTAGGACTCACTCAAAAATAGCTTCATATTCCTAAATTGTGAATTCATTTCTTCATGAACCATAAGGAAATTGCTTGCGTTCATAAAAAATCTTTCTATATTTAAGGTGTTTATGTTCTAAAACCATATATGTGACCGCATATCAGCCTGAGGACTTGTCCAGTCATGGTTAATAGAACTTACGAAAGCTATCTTCAGACACTTTCTGAAAGACGGTTCTTAATTCTGCTGGTTTTGATTTTGTTAACGATTGTCCTGACGCCCTTCCTGGATGACTTTATCGAAACCAGAATACTGATGGACATTTTTTTAACCGCCATCTTTATCGCCATCATTTTCACAATCAGATCCAAACGCTCCCATGTGATCATAGCCTCAATTTTAGTGCTGCCGCTGATCATCTCCACCTGGTCGTACTATTTTTATGATTCCATCCACCTCAGTATGTTAACCAGAATTTTTGGAGCGCTCTTTTTCGCATATGCGGTGATTATCATAATACAGATTATTGCCGGATCAACTGAAATCACCAAAGAGACGATTTTTGCGGCCATCGTTGCTTATTTACTTATTGCGCTGATGTGGGCATTTCTCTATATGACTTTGGAACTGGTGATACCCGGATCTTTTTCTATCCCGGAGAGGAGCTTCAGGCAGGAGACGATGCAATTTGAGTATTTCAGTTTTGTGACCATCACCACCCTGGGATACGGTGATATCATACCCATGACAGACAAAGCCAGCGCCCTGGTGCTGCTGGAAGCACTCATCGGCCAGATATATCTGGTGGTGCTGGTTGCGTGGTTGGTGGGGATGTATGTTTCTCGTAGATCAAATTAGAATATTACCTATGTGTCATTTAATAGAAAGGTAGTGAAATGAAGATAACCATTATGTTTATATTAATGATAATCTTGCTGGTGCCGGCGGCTTCATTTGGTGATGAATGTATCGAGGGCGACTGTGTCAACGGTAAAGGGGCCATGGTTTTTTCCACCGGCCATAAATATACCGGGGGATTTAAAGACGGTGTGCGGCACGGCGAAGGCGTTCTTCTGATGCCCGGCAAACGCAAAATCGTCGGTGTCTGGGTGGACAACGAGATTCGCGAAGGGACATTTACAGCTCCTGATGGGACAGTTTACGAAGGTCAATGGGAATTTCGCGAAAGAAACGGCCAGGGCACGTTAACCTTTCCGGATGGCAGAAAATATGTTGGGGAGTTTAAAAGCGGTCAGCGACAAGGCAAAGGAACCATGACCTGGGCAGACGGTCGCATGTACGTGGGAGATTTCAAACACGGCGCCAGAACCGGTCAAGGTACCATGACCTATCTCGATGGGCAGAAATATACCGGAGAATTTAAAGACGGCGAAAAGCACGGCCGCGGGACCCTGGTCTATGCGGACGGAAAAACGGTGGAGGGGCAATTTAAGAACGGGGAGTTAGTAAAGAAATGATATCCGATTGCGGCCAGCGACGGGCCGTTCGACCCTGAGCTCACGACCGAAGGGCTCACAGCTGAAGGGCTCAGCCGAATCGACATTGGGTTTTAACCTTTGGATTATAAAGCACCAATTCGCTTTTATTGACCGTCATATACAATATTTCCAGGCTTCCTCTTCGCGTATATCACGAACAAATACTAAGGCGGCAAGTGATCTTCCATACGGTACAACGCAAACATTAAGTTCGACATCAATTGTATACCCGTCTGAATGAATAACCTTAGATTTATAGATGCGGGGCAAATTTAGGCCTGCGATCCTGTCGGAATATCGTGTGGTATTTTTGACAAATTCTTCTTCGGAAATGAATTTCTTAAGGTGTGCGCCAATAAGTTCTTTCTCAGAAGAGCCGATCATTTTTATAAACGCAGGATTTGCATATCTGACTTTATAATCGTGAATGATTGCAATGCCGTCCCTCGCATGCTCAACAAGAGCACGATATGTATCTTCAACATCTCTGCGTTCCTGAATTTCCTCATGTAGCTGGCTTACCTGCTTTTTTACTCTATTTTCAAGATTGTCCCGATAACGCTTCAGCTCTAAGTGGGTCCGAATCCTGGCACTGACCACGGATCTTTTAAAAGGCTTCGTTATGTAATCCGCGACGCCTAGTTCAAAGCCCTTTGCTTCCGTGTCTTGCGTGGTCGGCTCCGAAAGGAGGATAATCGGGATATCCTTAGTGGTTTTGTCGGCTTTTAGCTTTCGGCAAACTTCGTAGATATCTGCAGTCGGCATCATGCTGTTTAGCAGGATTAATCCGGGGGTATTCGGAGATGAGGCCAGCCTGATCGCCTCCTCACCGTCAGCGGCGACTTTGATGTCGTAATCTGGAGCCAGCATTGTCTTCAGGACGATAACGTTTTCCGGATTAGCGTCTGCAATTAACAGTACTTGTTTTGATTGCGAGCGATCCATAATGTAGGAAGGGAATTGGTTATCCTTTCAGCGGTATGATGGATAAGAGCATGTTGAGCCAAACCGCTAAGTAAGATCTATATCAATTTCCATGAGGATTGTAAATAATAGTTGCGTTTCTGCTTTCGGCTCTCGATAAGAGCCGGATGAATCGAGAGGTCAGGTCCGATTCTATGAAGAACTGATGGGGACGCTCCCTCGGTCTATTCGACTCATTCCGTAGCTAAAACTTTCTTCCGTAAAGAGTTGACATCCCCATAATCAGTGAGTAATTTTTTATTTTAGTCTCAATGGAGATACGATTTAATTCACAGGCAGTACGGAGGTGATGCTATGAAGACAGGACTCATGCAAAGATTGGATCAAACAGGCGTCGTCTGTGCCGAAGGATATCTTTTTGAAATGGAAAGGCGTGGCTATCTAACAGCCGGTGAATTTGTTCCGGAGGTGGCGCTGGAAAATCCAGAAGCCTTGAAATCACTCCACAAGGATTTTCAGCACGCGGGATCCGACGTGGTTGTGGCCTTTACATATAATGGGCACCGCGAAAAAATGCGCATCATCGGCAAAGAAGACCTATTGGAACCATTGAACCGCGCCGCGCTGCAGATTGCCAATGAAGTAGCTGCCGATGTGCCCGAAGGCTGCGAACCGAATCTTGTTGCCGGAAACATTTCCAATTCCAATATCTGGAATCCAGATGACTCAGAGAGCCAGCAGGAAGTCCGGAAGATGTTCTCGGAAATGGTTGGATGGGCTGTGGATGAAGGTGTGGACTATTTTATCGGTGAAACCTTTTATTTTGCCGAAGAAGCTTTCACCGCTCTGGAGGCTATTCAACAATCAAAGAAACCGGCGGTCATTACAGTTTCGCCGATGGGTGAGAATATTCTCCGAGATCAATGGGACATCATCGATACCTGCAAGGAGCTTGAGCAACGGGGTGCAGATGTAGTGGGTATGAACTGTTTTCGCGGCCCCAATACCATGATGCCATATATTACGAAAATAAGGAAATCCGTGTCGGGCCACGTGGCTGCGCTGCCGATACCCTACCGCACCACCGACCGTCAGCCAACATTTTTTAACCTTGACGATACCAGTGGCTGCAGTGTGTCGTCACCACACGGTAGGACCTTTCCAACTGCTTTGGATCCTCTCTACTGTAACCGTTATGAAATCAGGAAATTCGCGGAAGATGCCTGGAACAACAATATCCGTTACCTGGGAGTATGCTGTGGTGCCGCTCCTATTCACATCCGGGAGGTAGCCGAAGTAATGGGCAGAAAACCTCCAGCCAGTCGCTATTCAGAAAACATGCAAAAACATTTTATGTACGGCACCGACGAGAGTCTTCCAGAGCATATTACTGGTTACGGTGATAAAGCTTAAACCGGATTATTTCAAAATTATTCTGCTTATCAAAACTGGGTTATTGACCAAATTGTGAATAATATCTCATAAATTTCTGCATTTTTTTTCTCACTTTCTCCCCCCATAAAGCCGTAATAAATTCATTAAGATACTGAAAATAAAAAGAATTATCGATTTGTGGTTTTGTGGCATAACCGTTGCATTATCGTTTTTTGTTTTGAATATAGAAAAAGTTCTGATTGTCGCTGACAAACGCTATATATTACTTGGAGAAGTTTGGGGGGGCCTATGAACAATAAGGCAAGGCTAGCACTTGCGGAAAGGGTTCAAAAACGTATTCAACAACAACTACCTCATTATCAGTTTATCAGGAAAAGAGATGAGATTGAAAAAGAATTTAATAACAAAAAGGTTGTCCGCAAAATCCAATTCTCTAGTTGTTCGCAAAGCTTCTAAGTACTTATTTGTGGGGGCGTCCATGGTTGGAATAGTGACAGAGCAAGGCACATGGGGTTCGATTCCCCCTCCCACTTCATTTATTAGACACCATTATAGGAAACAATCATGATTTCTTCAGCATTTGTCATATGGTTTCCAATCGGCATTATCCTGAGTGCTATTTCGGTGGCCATCTCTATTATTATTTTGGAAAAGATTCAGGAAAAATTCCTGCAATTGAATAAAAAAAGGCTACGAAGGCAAATTGTCAGCTGGCACCATAATTAATGGAATGGCAATTTTTTTATTCATCCCTAAATTCATTGTTCTTTGATCCTGCCTAGAATAGTTCCATTTAACAAAAGGCGGACCCTGCATACAGTGGTCCGCCTTTTGTTTCCTACTCAAGGATTGAAAGATCAAATATCGAGCATTCTGCGTCTACTTCAATTTATCCAGCCACGAGCCTCTTGCAAACCATTTCAGCCTCAGTTCATCAAGATTGCCGCTGGCCTCGATGCTGTTGAGCGTATTTGTGGCCCAATTCATCAGCAACGGGTCGTTGGCGGGTATGGCAAGGCCGATGGGCTCATAGGTCAAAGGGGTGACGACCGAAAGCAGGCCGGCTTCCGGGTAGCGGAAGACAGAAACTACGCAAATGGGGTAATCGGCGATCATGGCCTGGACTTTATCCTGCAAGACCATATCCACGGCCTCATCATAGGTTCCGGTGGTAAACAGGGTTGTCTTATCGAGAGCGGCTTCGGCAAAGGCCTGACTGGTTGAGCCTTTAAGGGCCACCAGTTTCGTATTCGGGCTGTTGACATCATCGGCTTCTTTGGCCAGGGCTATGGTTTTGACTTTGGTTAAAAAGGCTTTGCCCGAAATAAAATAGGGGCCTACAAATGCAACCTTCATATTGCGTTTTGGGGTGATGGTCATACCGGACAAAACCATGTCGACTTCACCGGCTTGCAGCGCCGGCAGCAACTCGGGAAAGGGCTTGGTAACGAATTTTACCTTGACGTTCATGGCGCCGGCCATCAACTTGGCCAGATCGGGCTCGAGTCCAAAAATCTCTCCGTCTTTGGCGGTCATATTCAAGGGCGGCATGTTACCCATGGTACCTACGATTAACTCGCCTCTTTTCTGGATGCGGTCGAGTACCGGTGAGGCCGAAGTGCTGCTGGATCCCTGCTGCATTTCGGCACAGCCGGTAAAAAAGATTAAGGCCAGCATTGAGACGATAATAACTTTAGCAAACTTCATTTTCCTACTCCTTTCTATGGATACGGTTACATTAGTTTACTCCTGAAATTATGCATCATTCGGGTTTTGTAAATGCGAGAATTTCAATTCAAGTTCAACCAACATAAGGTTTTACGAGAATATAGGTGTCAGGTGTCAGGGAAAAATTGAGCAACAGCAATCAAGAGTCACAGACGGTTTCCTGCCAACGATACTATGTCTCGGAGTTTGTTTCTGTTACTTCGGTCTTCCTGACACCTGAAACCCGACACCTACTAAGATGGATACCCGCAAAGCCAACTTTCATATTGTGGGAAATCCCTGCTTACAGCTTATTCTACTTGATGGCCTAAATCGATGATTTCCATGCGATGGTTGCGGTGGGGATGCTTGGTTGAAGGCCCTTCGGTCAAAACCACTAGGTCACCGGAGACCTCCTGCTGATTTAGCCAGTTCCGGGTCCAGGGTCGCCAATCTTCCGGGTGATCGGGTTCATGAACTGGCCAGACGCCGTATGAAAACGTAAGATCCTGACTGGTTTTTTCCAGGGAGCTCACGGCGGTAACCCACACCGGCAGCTTGAAACGGGCAATACTTCTGGCGGTGGTTCCACTGTGGGTAGGCACGATTACGGTGGCCGGGGTTACGCGACTGAGAGTGGTTTCGACACTGGAGGCAATCAGATCGTGAAGCAGGATATGGTCCTCATCTCGTCGCGCCTGAAATATATGCTGAACGGCATAAACGGAGCGATGCGGTTCGATGGCAGCCGCGATCCTGGACAGCATGGCCACCGCTTCCCGGGGATACTGGCCCATGGCAGATTCACCGGAAAGCATCACGCAGTCTGTCCCGTCCAGGATGGCATTGGCCACATCGGTGGCTTCAGCCCGGGTCGGGCGGCGGTTAGTGGCCATGGATTCGAGCATTTGGGTGGCGGTAATTACCGGTTTGCCCATCAGGTTGGCCTGGCGTATAAGGTTTTTTTGCGCCAATGCGATTTGCGCGATGGGTATTTCCACCCCCAGATCGCCGCGGGCGATCATGATACCGTCAGCGGCCTGCAGGATCTCCGTCAAATGTTCGCGGGCACCGGCGCGTTCGATTTTCGCGATTATGAACGGATCATGGCCCAGCTGTTTGGCGGCTTGCCGCACTGCCTTTATATCGGCTCCGGTTTCGACAAAGGATTGGCTGACAGCATCCACACCGTTTTCCATCGCGAATTTCAAACATTTATGATCATGATCCGTAAAGGCGCTGATACCCAGATCGATGCCGGGCAGATTCAGTCCCTTGCGGGCACGCAGACGGCCGCCGACAATTACTTTGCAGCGAACTTCGCTTCCTTCCACCTGATCGACTTCCAGTTCCACGTAACCATCGTTGATAAATAGCTTATCACTGGGTTTTACCGCTTGGGGTAATTGCGCAAAGCTAACGGATACCCGCCTGGCATCGCCAACGATTTCTTCTGTCGTCAAGGTAAAAGAATCACCGGAGGCTATCTCGATGGGTTCGTCGGCAATTTCTCCAATTCGCATTTTGGGCCCGGGGAGGTCCGCCATAATCGCCACCCGTCCTCCGGTGGCCTGAGATGCCGCCCGGATTTTGGCAATGGTTTTATTATGACTGTCAAAATCTCCGTGGGAAAAGTTCAGGCGCGCAACATTCATACCGGCCATGATTATTTTTTCCAGCATTTCCGGTGAATCGGAAGCCGGTCCAATGGTGCAAACCAGTTTGGTTTTGTTAGCGGGAAAGGGCATATCGTAATTCTCGTTGGGAGATTTTATAGATCAGACGTCAAAAAACAGATATCGGAATGCGGAATGCGGAAAGAAAAGACATTCCCCATTCCGCATTCTAATAACTCTGTTTTCTTAATAGCGGCAAACTTTGCTTCTATTCATTTAATTTTAAGTACTGCTCAACACCCGTTTTGAATTTTTCCTTGAACGCGTTGTCAATTTTCTGGATCGGGTTGGCGCCAAGAAATTTGAGCACTTTATCTAGTTCGATTTTCCTGTCGCCGGCATCAGAAATATTTTTCAAATTTGCAATGTCTTCTTCGACTTCGAAATATCTCAGCTTGTCAACCAGGGGCAACTGCCAGAACAACAGGAAACCCCGGTCCGGAAAATTTACGTCCAACAGTCGGTAACAATACCGCATAAAGGCCTTTTCCATCTTATGTCGAATGGCGGTGATTTTTTGTTTTTCTTCTTCTAGTTTTTCCGGGCGGCACGGTTTTCCGGTTACCTCAAAATACATTTTTATTTTGGGCTCGGTACCTGACGGACGCACGGTGATCCGCATGCCGGCCGTATCCGGTGTGTCGTTAAAATGATATACCAATATGTTGCGGGCGGAAGTATCTGTCTGGGATAGGTGTGGTTGAGGCTCTCCCTGCCTGCGATCCAGCCGTTCTTTGACAGTAAAGTCATCAAAGGCATCTATTTTCGCACCTCTCAGGTGATCCATGATGAGAGCGATTTGTTCCATGCCCCTGGCACCCAATAACCGGATTTCGGTCAAATAATTGTGGCAGTAACCATAGGATGCGTAGATATCGTTAAGATCGTCCAGCAGGGTTTTTTGCTGCTTTTTAAGTTCAGCGGCGTGTTCGGCCAACCAGATAGCTGCACAGGCCGCATCTTTGTCCCGGGCGTAATTGCCGGTCAGATAGCCGTGACTTTCCTCAGCCCCAAAGATAAAATCTTCGATTTTGCCGTCCTGCTCGATCCGGTTCATGACATCGGCGATATACTTGAAACCGACAAGGAGATCGCCGATGGTTTGGACACCGTTTTCTGTGGCGACTTTCTGCATCAACGAGGTGGTGACATCCGTTTTGATGATGGTGCTGTTCTGATTTAAGCGCCCCAGGGATGCGTATTTAGAAATGGCGTAGTTGGTCAGAATGATACCAATTTCATTACCGGTCAAAAATTGCCATGAATCCCCTAGCTTTAACATGATACCGATTCTGTCCGCATCCGGATCCGTGCTGATTAAAATATCGGCATCGATTTTTTCGGCATAGGGCAGCGAGCTGTCAAAGGATTCAATCACTTCAGGGTTTGGAATGTTAAAGGTCACATTTTCAAACGCACCACTTAAATTTGAAGTCTCCGGATCGAGGGTAACGTCGAAGCCCAGTTTTATTAAGATCGGATAGACAGATGTGAGGCCGGTGCCGTGCAGCGGAGAATATAGAATTTTGATATCGCGCTCATCCGACAAAGACACCGGACAGACGGCATTAAAATAGGCCTCATCAACTTCCTCACTGACAAATTTTATCAAGCCCCCGGTCCTGGCTTTTTCAAAATCCATCATTTTTATTTCTTTAACATTACCGGTGACCTCATCGACCAGGGTTTGATCTTCGGGGGGGATTAATTGCCCGCCGAACTGATCATAAACCTTTTTGCCGTTGTCGGTGGGAAGGTTGTGACTGGCACTGAACATATCGCCTGAGATGGCATTCAGATGACGAATCGCATAGGAAAGCTCCGGGGTGCTGCGCACATCTTCGAACATATAAACTTTAATATCATTGGCGGCGTAGACTTCTGCGGCCGCCGTTGCCAGCTGAAGGCCATCGAGGTTCATAACGGGGTTGGGAAGCGTGT
>Ga0265303_10000581_pt1 | contig 20939 bp, 14 predicted proteins | sample Helome_2_FD_192494 | JGI IMG/M metagenome (GOLD analysis project Ga0265303, IMG submission 192494) | Marine sediment microbial communities from subtidal zone of North Sea - Hel_20160317 (Illumina Assembly) | ecosystem: Environmental > Aquatic > Marine > Subtidal zone > Sediment ... | reverse complement strand
TTGTTGCCGTGAGTCTGCGTCACAGGGAAATTGACTGCGGCAGTCTGCATAGGTGATATCGTGCGTCTGGCAACACTGATCCAGAATATCAACTGGTGGCAGGGCAACGGATCGCTCAACTGCATCCAATTCATCGTATGATTTTCTGAACCCGCCTGTCCAGTCCGGTCCGCACCAACTTCCATAGAGCTTAATCAGGCCGGATGGATCAATCGAAATAATCGGGTTACTGTCAACGTATGCGAAAGTATTCAATGAAGATCTCAACCCAATCGGATCACTCTCGATATAGCGCCCGGTTTCGGGGTCATAGGTTCTGAAGTAATTGTAGTGCAAGCTGGATTCTGCATCGAAGTACTGGCCGGGAAATCTCAGGTTAAGAACGAAGTCGTTTGAGTCCCCGTCCGGGTCCTGGTCAGGTGCTGAGTCGCCAAAGGGTGCACTGATCCAGTTCCAGACTACAGACTGGCTCGCGCTGGTCACTTGTCTTGGAGTGCCCAGGTGATCGAAGTGCACATAATATATAAGGTCAGATACCGTCGTTACAGGATCATTGACTGAAACCCAGCGGATGGCGTCAGCCACAAACTTGTTGCTGTCTGAGCGGACCTCTACGTAATCCTGGCCGTCTACGCTGTTATAGGTCCCCAGCAGCTGCCACTGGCCTCCACCTGCCCGGTGACTCCTGGTTACGGTATCGATTTGGCCACTTCCATATCGGATGCTGTAGTTGACATCTTGAGACTGATTTTTTTTGTCCACCCACCAGGCATATACGCGGTAAGCGTTACCAGGAGGCGAGGCAGTCCAGCGAAAGGATGCGTTGTTTGATTTAGAGGCTAAAAGGTAATCCGGGCCGTAGGCCCTGGCGTTGGATTTGCTGCGCCAGGAGCCCGTGCTAGATGTCCCCGGAGCACTATTGTCCAGGATAAGTTCAGTACCCGGCGGAGTGACTGTTTCAGCGCTGCGCGACATGATGGCGACCGGGATACCTTCCAGATACACGTATTCAAGGTACTCATTCACGTCACCAGCGGAATACTCACCCAACAATTGTCCTGACAGGTTGTAAATGAAGTGGGTCTCATCGTCAGCGGCCATCTTACTGACACGCCGGCCCCTGGCGTCATAAAGGTAGCTGCCGGCCAGGGTGTTACCGGTTGAATTCTGCTCGACGATATCCACCAGGCGGTTATGGTCGCCGTAATGGTAGAACCAGCCGTCTCCGTTCTGGTCCAGTTTCGCAGTGCGGTTTCCCGCTGCATCGCGCGTGTAAGTCCAGCCGCTTTTTGTGGCAAGGCGATTAGTCTGTATTTCGTACGTATACGAATGATCTATCAGTCCGTCCAGTTGCTGGATTCGGTTGCCATTGGCATCATATTCGTATGACTGGTTTCCAGCACTACCGGAAGCTGATTCAAGACGATGAAGTCCATCATAACTGAAGGCATGGTTATTTATCCCAAGGATATTACCGGCGGGATCATATTCAAGAATCGAATCCAGACCGGACCCGGATTGTAAATGGAGGAGTTCATAGTCCTGGTTAAAATTCGCCGAATAGCTCAGCCCGTTGCCATACGTGAAGGATGTGACAGGGCCAAAAGGCGCATACCGGATATCAGTGACCAGGATCTCGGAAGCGCTGTTGACTGCGATTGTTTTTCCGCTAAAGTCCAGACTGTAAGTGACTACTCGTCCGCTTGGGTATTCAATCTGAACAAGACGTCCGGATGCATTGTAGGAATAACGTGTAATGTATTGGTCGAAACCGATGTCACGGGTTTCACTGAGTAGGTTACCCCTGCTGTCGTAACGGTAGTTCACGGTTCCGGCCGCGTCAGTCATGCCGCTTAAACGGCCTTTACCATTTGACCCGGCGTCATAGCTGAAAGTAACGTCCAGGGAACTGTCCGGGTAGGAAATGCCGGTCCTGCGATTCAATTCATCATAACTGTATTCAACGCGGATACCGCGGGCATCAATAGTCGTAATTCTATTTCCCGCAGCGTCAAATTCATTGAGCACGGTTCCGCTATCCGGGCTGGAAAGCGACAGCGGGTTGTTCAGTCCGTCATAACTGTAGTGGGTCGCATTACCCAGCGGATCAGTGACTTGAACCAGGTTATCCCTGGCATCGAATCCCATCACCGTTTCACCCAGCAGTGGATCCACGGTTTTTGCCATGCGATTTAATGCATCGTACTCATAGCGTGTAGTGTTCAGGTTTTCATCCAGCAGGCTGATTCGCGAGCCGTTTCCGTCATAGCTGTACCGGCTTGAATCGCCATTGCCATCAGTCAGTTTCTCCATTTGGCCAATGGCATTGAACGTGCGGTAAAGTTGGCGGCGGAGAGTACCATCATTGTCAAACGTATATTCAGCGATCCGGTTGCCTGCCAGGTCCAGGGTGTACACGATATGGTTGCCTGAACCGTCTGAGAGTTTAATCAGGCGATGAGCGTCATCGTAGGCATAATCAATGTAGCTTCCATCAGGAGAAATTGTGCGCAGCAGGTTACCCGTGCCGTCATAGCTGAACACGGTTGTCTGTCCATCAAAAATATGTGAATTCATCCAGCCCCTGGAGTGGTAACTGAATTCAGTCATCACATCGTTGGCGTCCCGAACCCGGGTCAATCTTCCGTTGCCATCATATTCAAGATATTCCATGACATGTCCGGCGGCATTTACTGCCGTGTGTAAGTCGCCGGCGTTGTATTTACCGCCTGGATCGTCAGACAGGTAATAGCTGTACGAGGTGATATCTGCAACATCCGTCCTTGGTCCGTCAATCGATTGGAGCCGTCCAGCAACGGCCTGTTGTTCCGTCGCCGGGTAGTAGTTGTATGTCCAGTCTCTACTGAATCCACCAGCCTGATCCTCTACGGACTTCGTCATGAGCCGGCCTTCAGTGTCATATGTGAATGTGGTCAGAGTGCCCGGCTCTTCAATTTGGGTTTTCCGGTTCAACGTATCGTCCCACGTATAATTGGTGATTCTCTCTTCGGTTGTTCCCAGGCCATCCACTCGCCTGACCATGTGATATGGGTCGTAACTGAACTGGCTTGTATGGCCGGCGGCATCGGTCTTTTCTGTGGGCCAGCCGAAGGAGTTTCTCGAATAGGTGGTAATTCCATTGCCATCGCTGATGTCGCTGACATCAAAAGCCTGCTCGAAGGGGTCAAAAAAATAGGTACGGATATCGCCCGAAGGACTCGTTACTTCGGTTGTGCCGCTGTCAAGGTAGTTAAGCGATACCCGGTCAGCGCCGCCGGCATGCTCGCTCAGCGTGGCCCGCCCGTATTGATCGTATTGGTAAGTGGCGAAATGCCTGTTGTTCTCATCGATGATTCCGGTGAGGTGATTGGGAAAAGCCGTATTCTCGTATAGGTAGCGGCGTGTGTTGCCATCCTGGAAAACCACCTCCGACAAATTGTCTTTCTGATCATGAGAATATTCGATCCGCTGGTCATCAGGCAGGATCAGCGTGCTGATTTGGTCACCTTCGGCATAGGTAAAGTGAATCTGCCGGCCAAAAGGGCCGGTGACGGACTCAAGTAGGCCTGCCGGGTCGCTGTAGGCAAGCCTGACGGTCCGATCGGGCAAGTCTTTGGTGTAAATTTCAATCAACCGGAACTGCTCTGCTCCATAGCCTGTTGGCGTGACACGCTGGTAAATTTCTTTGCGGCCTCCGGGGTACAAAAGCTGGACCAGGTCATCGGCGACCGTCAGGATCTTGCCGGGAGTTGTAATGGAACGATGACTGTCGGTGGCTGTTCTGCTGAATTCCTCAACATTGCCGTCCGCTTTGACCAGGGTATAACCGTCGTTCAAGATCAATTTCGCGCTGTAACTGTGGCTCCAGCCTTTGCCCATGCCGGTTGAGCCGAGTTCGAGACTTGAGTTGTAATGCCGGGTAAATTCGATGTGGTCCGTTCTGTAGTCTGTTTCCCGGAGAGACTTGTGCCCCGTCATTGGACTGCAAGGATTCCCTTCCGTTTCCGTGCAGACACTGGTCAGCCTTTTTGAAATAGCCGCGATGTTGGAAATGGGCGGTTCACGGCCGGCGGGGCTGCATACTTCGGGAAAGTCCGGTGGCGCCAACCATTCAGAATGATTTCCGGACAGCGGAGACAGGTCGTTTTCACAAGTGGCCAGTGAAATTTTGTGAAGCATCCGGTTGGCCGATGAGCCATATTCACAGTTTCCGGAGTGCAGATTGATGTGGAAAAAATCCACGCGAAGCGGCACGTCTTCGGATGCCCAGAATAGTATTTCGTGATCCAGTGCTTCTTCCCATTGCTGTGCGCTGAACTCGAAGTCTCCAAGAAGCTCAAACTGCACGTCGCATAAAATGTCGGTGGGATTCGGGTAGGATGAATTGACGGCTTCTTCGATGCTGCCATTACAGTCTGTGCCGTCGAAGAAACCGCACAGTTTGTCTACCGTGTAGCCGGAAAACTGGATGTCCGTGGCGGCCTGGTAATCGAAAACCGTGTACCAGTAAAGTGTTGTCGCCGGGTCAGGCCACAGAACTTCTTCATACCATGCTTCCGCAAATTGCAGGTACTGAGGGGATGGGTGTGCCTGGAGGGCGGCTTCAGCCTCGGCCCTGCCTGGGTAGCTTTTGCCCGCAAACTTCCAGAGAAACTGGGCGCTGGCGTTCAGACTGAAGCCAAGAATAACGAGGCTCAGCAGCAGGTGAAAAATCCGGTGTACTAATCCGCGACGTATTATCATGTTTTGCCTCTATTCGATGGGTGGGCTGAAGCATTTCGGTGAAGACGGCGCGGATGCATCTTCACTGCTGTGCCTGGTGGGATCAGAATACGGTTGCCCGGGCCATGAATCAGTGGGTAGACGGGCTGGGTATCTGTAAGATAATTGCCAAATCTACCGGACAAAGGAGATAACTCTTGCGCTGCATAAACACCTTCAAGGTGCTTACTTTTGATTGTTACGGCACACTCATCGACTGGGAAACGGGGATTTGGGATGCCTTGCAGCCATTGATCTCGACTAACGCAGGAACTGATATCCAGCGCAAAGATACGCTTGAAGTTTTCGCCGCGTTGGAAAGCAGGTTGGAGTCGACTTTTCCGGACCTGCCCTATCCGGAAATTCTAGCCCGGGTTCACGGTGGACTTGCCACGCATTTCGATTTGAAAACTTCCCGCGAGCTTGATCTGGCATTTGGCGGCTCAGTGCCCGGGTGGCCTGCGTTTGCTGATACAGCGAATGCGCTTCGCTACCTGAAGACCCGCTTCAAGCTGGTCATCCTGTCAAACATCCACCAGGAAGGTTTTATTGCGTCCAACCGCAAGCTGGGCGTTGAATTTGACGCGATCTACACGGCGCAGGACATCGGTTCGTATAAGCCGGACCACGCGAATTTCCAATACCTACTGCAACACCTGCGCAAAGACCTCGGAATGGAGAAGCAGGACATCCTGCATACCGCCCAGAGCCTTTTTCATGATCACCTGCCGGCCCAATCCCTTGGCCTCGCCACCGCCTGGATCGACCGGCAACGGCTTTCTGAGTCAGGTCAGTGGGGAGCAACCGCCAGTCTCGCGGAAATTCCGAAGACGGATTTTCTGTTCCATTCCATGGATGAAATGGCCTCGGCGGTGGCTGCAGAGTCGGAGGGTAGGGCATGAGCAGTTACTGTGATTTCGCCTCGGGGCACGAGTTCCATGGCCCCTACCACGACCACGAATATGGATTTCCGATCGAAGATGAAAGCGGCCTGTTCGAACGGTTGCTGCTGGAAATAAACCAGGCCGGCCTGAACTGGGAGTTGATCCTGAAGAAAAGGGAAGGATTCCGCAAAGCCTACAGCGGCTTCGATGTGGACCTTGTCGCTGATTACAGCGAGGATGACCGGCAGCGCCTGCTGACCGATGCCGGGATCATTCGCAACCGGCTGAAAGTAAATGCCGCTATCGTTAACGCCCGGGTGATCCGCGACATGCGTGCAAGCCACGGGGGTTTTGCCAATTGGCTAAAAGCCCATCACCCCCTGGACAAGGAGCAATGGGTCAGGTTGTTCAAAAAAACGTTCAAATTCACCGGCGGTGAAATTACAGGAGAGTTCCTGATGTCCATTGGTTACCTGCCATGCCCGCATCGCGAAGACTGCCCGGTCTACCGGCAGATCATGCTGTTGAATCCCCCCTGGTTGCTGCAGGCTGAAAGGAGGAACAATGAATAAACTCACGCCGGAATCCTGGCTGGTCGCCGCAGGCCGGCCCGAAGCGGCGGGCTCGCCTTTGAATGAACCGCTGGCGCCGGCATCCAATTTCACTTTGGGTGGCGAACGTATTTACACGCGGGACAGCGGCGCGCCGGGTTGGGAGTCACTCGAGACCATCATCGGTGGACTGGAAGGCGGGCAGGCTACCGTCTTCTCTTCGGGTATGGCGGCGGTTGCCGCGGTATTTGACCAACTGCCATCAGCAGCTCAAATCGTTTTGCCCGATGATTGCTACCATGGCGTATCCGAGCTGGCCGGAACAGGAGAAAGCAAGGGTTTCTGGCAGCTGCGCCGAGTCCCTGTCGATGACACTGAACAGTGGATTTCGGCTGCTGAAGAAAGTGATTTGCTGTGGCTGGAATCGCCTTCCAATCCGCTGTTATCCGTCGCTGACCTCAGGTCTATTTGTGCTGCTCCGCGTAAACCCGGCGCGATTCTCGCAGTTGACAATACATTTGCGACACCGCTCAATCAGCGTCCGCTGGAACTGGGTGCTGATATCAGCATGCATTCAGCAACCAAGTTCATTGGTGGTCATTCAGACCTGCTCGCGGGATTGCTGGTAACGACCAAGTCGGGCCTGGACGCGGGGTTCAGGAAGTCCCGCACCATCAACGGAGCCATCCCCGGCGCGCTTGAGGTGTTTCTGGCCGTGCGCGGATTACGCACACTGGCGCTGCGTTTGGCAAAGGCCCAGGATTCGGCGTTACGCCTGGCGCGCTGGCTGCAGTCCAGGGACTGGACAGAATGCGTCAGGTACCCTGGTCTTGAAACGCATCCCACCCACCAAATTGCCGCACAACAACTGGGCGGTTTCGGCACTATGATTTCATTTGATGTCGCCGGCGGGGCAACGGCTGCCGACGCTTTGTGCCGAAATGTGAAATTAATTCGTCACGCAACCAGCCTGGGTTCCGTTGAGTCCACCATGGAACGGCGTGGCGCCGTTCCCGGCCAGGAACATCTGCCCGGGTCACTGTTGCGCCTCAGTGTGGGCATAGAATCCTGGGAGGACATCCGCGCTGATCTCGAGCGCGCACACGGTCATTCAAAAGTGGTCTAAACTAGGGGTTAACGGAACGACAAAACAGGAGAGTACGTGATGTCAAAAAGAGACGAATACATTGAAAGAATGAAGCAGCAGCTCGATGAGTTGAACACACAACTCACGGAACTGGAAGGTAAAGGCGAGGCCGCGCAGGCCGAGTTCAGGGAAAAACACCAGGAGCAGATTTCCAAGGCACGTGAGCACTATGCTTCAGCGCTGACGAAAATGAGTGAAATCAAGTCTGCCAGTGAAGACAAATGGGAATCGCTGGTGGATGAAGGGGAAAGAGTCCACAAGGCTTTTGTGCACTCCGTCAACTACTTCAAGTCACAGTTGAAGGGTTAGCGCCTACGTAAAAACCTCAAAATAAGCCTCGATAATCAGCAGGAGATTTCCATTCTTTGCGATACCTGACGAGGATTGCCTTAACCGCCCTGGTTGCGACCCAGTCAGCTGCAGTCGACGCCAATTCCGGCGATGTGGGTGCGCTGGAGGAAATCGTGGTGACGGCGACCCGGATTCCTACCGATCTGGTTGACTTGCCGTTTGCCGTGGGAAGCGTGGGCCGGGACCAGATTCAGCGCGCACGGCAGCAGCTTGGCCTGGATGAAGCACTGGTGGCTGTGCCTGGCCTGTTTTTTCAGAATCGGTATAACTTCGCCCAGGATCTGAGGATTGCAATCAGGGGTTTTGGCGCTCGCGCCAACTTCGGGATACGCGGAATCCGGATTTTTGCCGATGACATTCCATTGACCCTGCCTGACGGGCAGGGCAGCGTGGACTCGATTGACCTGGGGTCGGCGCAGCAGATCGATGTGATTCGCGGCCCTTTCTCCGCGGTTTACGGTTCAGCCTCTGGCGGTGTTATCAATATTCGTACCGAGGATGGGCCGGAGACTCCATTCCTGTCAGGCCGGTTGAATTTTGGCTCTTATGATTACCGCCAGGCTCAAGTCAAGGCAGGGGGACAGGCTGGAGCGCTGAATTGGCTGGCAAATTATTCGGCAACGAAGCTGGACGGCTACCGCGATCATGCCGAATACAAAAACCGCTTGTTCAATAGCAAGTTCCGTTACGACTTCAGTGAAACCACCCGCTTGACCGTGGTGATCAACGCCGTGGATTCACCCAGGGCCAATGATCCCGGTGGCCTCAATGCGCGGGAAGTTGAGGAAGATCGCCGCCAGGCGGCGCCACGCAACCTGTTGTACGATGCGGGTGAATCGTTGGATCAACAATCGCTGGGCCTGGCGTTTCGCACAAAAATCGGCAGTAACCAGGAGCTGATGCTACGCAACTATTATGTACACAGAGCTTTCAGCAACCGCTTGCCCTTTGACGTAAACAGTAACGGCCAGGGTGGCAGCGTGGACCTGGGTCGGCGGTTTTCCGGGCTGGGGGGAAACTATGGCTGGGTTTCTACCATTGCCGGGCGCAGCAATCACCTGATCCTGGGCCTGGACTACGACGCCCAGCGGGACCACCGCCGGCGCTATGCCAACAACCAGGGTACCCGGGGACAACTGACCACCAACCAGGATGAGGATGTCACCAACACGGGGGTCTATATCCAGGATGTCCTTGACCTCTCTGATTCGGCCGCATTGACGCTGGGCGGCCGTTTCGATGACGTCGACTACAAAGTAAAGGACCGCACAAACGGCGCAGGCAGCGGACGGCGGAGTTTTAACGAATTCAGTCCGATGGCTGGAATTAACTGGTCAGTACGGGAAGCGGTGAACCTGTATAGTAATATATCACGTTCATTTGACCCTCCGGCCACCACTGAGCTGGCCAATCCGGAGGGCCCGACAGGATTTAACCAGACGCTGCAATCCCAAACGGCTACCAACTATGAAATCGGCATAAAGGGTTTGCTTGCCGGGCGGTTGCGGTATGAAGTAGCCCTGTTCCACATCAGGGTCAGGGATGAGATTGTGCCCTTTGAACTGGAGGGCTCCGGCCAATCGTTCTTCCAGAACGCGGGTAAGTCCAGTCATGATGGACTGGAAGCCGCGGTGACCCTGGACCTTCTTGCGGGACTGACAGCAACCGCGACCTATACCTGGTCGGACTTTACTTATGACGAGTTCCGGGGCGTCAGCGGCGAAGTTTTTGACGACAATCGGATTCCCGGCATTCCGCAGCACTTGTTCAATTTTGACCTGGACTGGTCCCACTCCTCCGGTTTTTATGCCGCCTGGGACATGCTTTACGTAGGCCGGTTTTATGCCGACAATGCGAACTCGGTGGAAACCGATGATTACCTGGTATCGAATGTACGGGCCGGGTTCCGCTGGGAAACCGGCCAGTGGGTGCTTGAGCCATTTATCGGCGTCGCTAACCTTTTTGATAAAAAGTACATGTCCAATGTGCGTCTGAATGCTTCATTTGGCAGGTACTATGAACCTGCACCTGAAAGAAACGTTTACGCTGGGGTTGTGCTTCGCTATGGATTTTGAAAGGCAAAACAGATGACAGACAAAGACAGTAAAAAATGGGCAATGGCTGATATATCAGACAAAAAGACCACACGCCGTGTCGCCATCGCAGGTGGCCGAATCCGAATTGGGATGGAGGCTTTTCAATTGCTCGAAAGTGAACAAATGCCTAAAGGTGACCCACTCGCAATGGCCGAAATTGCAGGGATCCAGGCAGCCAAACAGACACCGTCCCTATTGCCTTTGTGTCACCCAATCTCTTTGAATCGCGTGTTGGTTCACTCCTTCCTGAGGCCGGATGATTTGGCCGTGGAGGTTTTTTGTGTTGCGGAAATCGCCGAGAAAACCGGAGTGGAAATGGAAGCGCTGACCGGTCTGTCCATCGCCTTGTTGACGATCTGGGATTTAAGCAAGCCGGTGAATCCGGCGCTGGAAATTACCAGCATCCGCCTGGTCTACAAATCGGGGGGTAAGAGCGGGGTTTGGGTCCATCCGGACGGTCTTCCGGATGAGGTGGTTGAGATTATTGCCGGGCTGGAGTGCTGATTATCCCATGCTGATGCCCCGCCTCTGAGCAGCGCTGGCAATTCACCCACTCGGGAGCACCGCTTTGGTAATATTCCTTTTTCCAGACCGGCAAGCGAATTTTGGCCTGGTCGATGATATAGCGACAGGCGTCAAACGCTTCTCCGCGGTGGGCTGAGGAGACGCCTACGACGACAGCAATATCAGAAAGTTCGAGCAGACCACTGCGGTGAATGGCGCAGGCGTTAGCAACCCCGAATCGTTCTTTTGCTTCGTTGATGATCCTGAGGCCTTCCTTCAGTGCCAGCGGTTCGTAAACCTCGTACTCAAGGCGGAGCACATTCTTACCTTCGTTGTGATCACGCACCCAGCCGTCGAACTGGACATATGCGCCGCAGGAACGGTCGATCAGTCGCTGTCGAAAGGCGTGAGGGTCGATAGCCTGGTCAGCTATTTCAAAATAGCTCATCCGCCTGCCACCGGGGGAAAAAACAGTACTTCGTCGCCGTCTGAAAGGCGGCTGTCCCAGTCAGCCATCTCATCGTTAACGGCCACCATGGACGATGTATATTTTTGCAGGCCGTCGTGCCTGGCGGCACATTCCGCGAAGAGTGCGGACGGTGAGCTTGCGCCGGTTTCGACAGCTTCAGTCTCGACCCCCGTGATTTCACGAAATGCCGCAAAATACCTGACAGTGAGGTTCATCCGTCACCCACCCAGCCGGTACATTTCGACCTTTTCCTGGTCATGACCCGGCTGCCCGCGTTCTTCGCTATAGCGATCATTTCGCTGTGCCCAGATGGCGCTGAGTTTGCGCTCCAGATCAAGTGGGTTTTCACTGTGACGGATCAGCGGCATCAGGTTGGTGCCCTTGTTTGAAAAAAGGCAGGTATAGAAAATGCCATCAGCAGTCACCCGGGCCCGTGTACAACCACCGCAAAAAGGCTGTGTGATGGAGCTGATAAAGCCGATTTCACCCTGTCCATCAATGTACTCATAACGCCGGGCTGTTTCTGCCAGATTGTCTGAATTGACTCGCCGGATAGGCCATCTCTTGCCGATCGTATCGACCCACTCGGCGTTGGGAACAACGTCGTTTTCACTCCAGTGGTTACTGTTTCCCACGTCCATGAATTCGATCAGTCGTACGCGATGCGGAGTGCCGCGAAAATGGCCGAGTAAGTCGATCACAGTGTGGTCATTGACGCCCTTTTGCACCACCGTATTGATCTTTAACTGGTCGAATCCTGCTGACTCCGCTGCGGAAATTCCGTCCAGAATCTGATCCAGTTCTGCTTTGCCGCCACTCATCCGGGCCAGTACATCCGGGTCCAGTGTATCCAGGCTGACCGTGATGCGGTTCAAGCCCGCTTCGGCCAGGTCATCGGCCAGCCGTGTCAGCATGACGCCATTGGTGGTCAGCGCAATGTCATTGAGTCCCTCGATACCGGCCAGCTGTTCAACCAGCGCCGGCAGACCGGGACGAATCAGGGGTTCGCCTCCCGTAAGCCGCAGTTTTTTAACACCCAGGCCGACGAAAGAGCGGACCAGGTCTACTATCTCATGATCGGTCAGAAGTTTTTCGAGGGGCAGGAAGACACCTCTGCCCTGTAAAGAGTCCGCCGGCATGCAGTACGTGCAGCGAAAATTACAGCGGTCGATCACTGATACGCGCAGTTCCTGTAAAGAACGATGGTGCCGGTCCTTTAGCGGAACAGTCTCAGCAAACTTGAGCGGCAGTCGCATATCCATCGGTTTTCTCAGAACTCAGGATTGCTCTTTTTTCTTTTGTAATTGGGCTTTTTTGGCTGTCTGGTGGTGTTCCAGGGTACGGCGATAAACTTCGATGACCTTGTCGACCCCGCTGGCCTCAAGGGCACCATCGTTGCCAGCGGCCACATACGTGGCATAAACCCCGGAGGCGGTCATCAACGCACCCGAAACCATGGGTGGGTCGATATCTTCCTTCCTCAGCTCGTTGGCTAATTCAATGAATTTGTTGGTGCAGTATTGATGTTTTTCCTGTTCGTTCACTTGCGTGCTCCGGCAGAATGTTTACAGTCGCATATTGTATGCAGAATCGACCCTCTTTGCGCGGTTCAATTCAATTTCAGCGCTCAATCGTATAACTCATGTCCAGTCCGGACTCGCGCTGACCCGATGTGGCCTGGACACCGAAACCCCTGCCCAGGTCATAACGGACTTTCAGTACATTGCCGTCTTCGAATACCCCGATGCCGTAACTGACGTAAAGCCTTGGCAAAACGTACATGCCCACATCTACCGCACCTACACCCTGCTCGTAATTGAAATCACTGCCGGTTACCAGCAGCGTCTGCGCTCTCTCCTTAGTAGTCATGGGGACGGTGTAGGCTTCCACTACCGGCCGCTTCAAAGTGCCAGCGACCATTAAGCCGGCTCTCCTGATCTGAGAGTTGCCAAAAATTTCACGTTCTGCCCGGATATTGAGATGCGGGTTGTCGGCGGGAACATCGGGAAAACTGATCCGGCCCCGCGTTACCCTCAGGAACTGACCGAAAGCCTGGATGTCGCCGGTTGCGTCGAAGCTGCCGCTGGCGATCGGTATCACCTTATCCTGCCAGTTGAACCGGGCTTTACCGGTGACATCGATCTGAGCGATATCCAGGTCGACGACAACTTCATCACCCAGTTCCACCTCCAGGGTTCCCTGCAGTTTAATGGCATTCTCTTGGAGGAAGTCCTTTTGTACGACAGGAAGCTCCCCCGCGACAATGACCACGTCCTGGCTTTGGCCGACACTGGCTTTGGGAAGGTAACTTGGCGCCAATCGAGTGGCAGGAATGTACAGGCGCCCATTGATCGCCAGGGTTTTATCCCGCCAGGAAAATTGCAGGTCAGGGTTGGCGATGACTTTCAGGTCAGGAACGTCTATCACGGTAAGATTCTCCCCGGCCAGTTCGAACTCGATTACCGGGGAGAGGATGTCTGCGAATGAAATTTTCGCGCTGAGGTCACCGGCTCCCTCGCCAGCCCTGAAGCTGCCATTGAGGAACGATTCGTCGAGTTCATTGACCTCACCTGTGAGGTTGATATCAGAGAACGAGAAACCATACGCGAGGTTTTCGATCTTCCCATTGGTGACGGATGCCCTGCCGTTGAAGGCCGGATCGGTTATCGTGCCGCTCAGCGCCAGGTCAAGGTCAATCACACCTTCACTGGTGTCGAATATCGGAAACAACTTGCCAACGAAGTCGATGTCGCTCAGGTCGACCCGGGCATTGCCTTGTATCGGACTGTCTATTCCCTCGCGCAAATCGGTAACGCTGAAATCGACGTCGATGTCCCCTGCTTGCGGGAATTTGAGATCCAGGATTCCTTTCTGAAGCCGGCCATTGTTTACTTCAAAACCGAACAGGCCGGGGCCGGTTTCCACCATTAAGTCATCCTCACCTTCCAGGGTGATGCTGCCGGGGGACAGTTCGATCCTGGCATTGCCCGAACGGTTAGCGCCAGATGCCTGGGACCAGTTCAGTGTGCCATTGAGTACCTGGCTGAAGCGGGCATCTGTTTCAATGAACAGTTCCAGCACACTCAACGGGATCGAAGTCAGATCGGCGGAAAAGTCTATCTCATCGGGATTCTGCCAGGACGCCGCCATACAGAGTTTCGCGTTACGCGAGCCCGTGAGGCAGGCGTCCTGCAACGTGAAACGCTCACCATTCACTTCCAGGGCCACGGGCTGATCCAGCGAGATTTCAAACTGATCGCGACTGAGTTCGAATCCTGACAGGTGGCCCTTCCAGCCGGAACCGAGGGGATCGGACCAGTCAGGCACCGATCCCTCCAATTCCACATTGATCGACCGGTTTTCGACTGCGGCCCGGATGCCCAGCTTTTCCAGCGGTGTTCCCGAATTGAATCGCAGTGTCAGCGAATCCATCGGGTTATTCCCGAAGTTCAATCCCGAAAATACCAGTTCGTTTTGCCGGGTTTCAATCGCATCTATCCCGACCGCTCCGAGCTTCAGTTGCTGCGCAGTGAGCGTGCCTGAAATCGATGGTGAGTCAGGGTCAAGCGATATTCTGCCTCGAGTGCTCAGGGTGCCGCCGAGATCATCGGAAAAATGCGACAGGGATTCGATGTCGGCGGTGAATTCAATGCCGCCCGGCTGATAGGGATTGCCGTCGAGGAGCAATGAAGATGAACCAGACCGGACTGTCAGGGCATCCGCGTGGATATCTCCCTCCCCATACCGGATTCCGCCGCTTGCGTTAACCGGGATTTGCCGGATCGTTCCATCGAGTCGCTGCACATCGAGTTTTGCAAACAGTGGCTGAAGCTGTCCACTGGTGGTTAAATCAGCACTCAATGTACCCGGGTACTGTTCAAACAAAGCTTCAGTGTGAATGTCCCGGGCCTGCAGCGAAGCCTGAAAAGGCTGATTCCCGGTCCAGTTGAATGTTGCCTCCCCGGCCAGGAAACCTCCCAATATGGCTCCTTCGTGAATCTGCGCCTCGAGCGACTCGAGGTTACCGGTCCCGCTCAGCCGCAAATTTCCCTGCGGGAATTCGGCAGCCTGGATTTCCAGTGAACCGTTCACTTGCCAGTCATCCGGAGCCCCGGCAACCTCGAACTGCCCCTGTTTGCTGACAAACTGGGGAACCGGCACCCCGATCGGCCAGCTCAGCGCTTGCCAGTTGAACTGCCCATTCACAATACCGGAAGGCAAATCGAACAATCCATTTCCGGACGCAACGAACGGCGTGTCGCTGACCTCCAGGCTAAACCGGGGAACAGCGATTTCATCGCCGCTCCATTCCAGCGCCAGGTCACCCGCCAGGAGATGGTTGTCGGGCCAGTCCCTGATCCAGGTGTTTAGGTTCAAACGCTCCAGGGTTGCGTTTACCGCCACTGCAAGATCCTGCTTCCAGGAAACTTCGGCCTGTGATTCCAGTGCGAATTCTGGTCCGTCCAGTGAGATTCGCTGTGCTGAAAAGGCAGTGCTATCTCCGCTTCCTTGAATTACCAGGCTGCCTGGTTCCAGGCCTGGCACCAGCAGGCTGCCGTCCAGCTTGAGCGTGTAATCAGACCATTGGCCGCGGCTTTGTACCGACAGCCCCGTTATCCTGGCTTGCGGTTCCGGTGCATTGATCGGCCAGCGGAGATCCGGTGAGACGAGTTCGAGATCCCATTCGGGCGAGGTCAAAACATCCTGCAGGCTGCCGCTTATCCGTGCAGACGGGGCCTGATTCTCAAATTCAAACTGCAACTGTTCCAGGGTGCCGGTCAATTGCCCGGTGGTGGAGAGTTCCCCCGAAGTACTGAATTGCACGTTCAGCGGATGGGGTGGCGATAGTCCAAGCTGACCGGACAAGGTCAAGTCATGACCTTTTGCCGTGGCAGCCAACCCGTCGAGCACAAGTATTTCACTCACCGCGCCACTGACCTCGACAGACTGCACCTCGATCAGGTTTTCTCCCAAAACATCGATGTATTCAACACGGTTCAGGCGGACGCTGTGGACATACACGGGAACCGGCAGGGACAGCCCCTGGAGAGTCTCGCGCAGGTCGACCGGCTGCTCAGTGGCCTGTTCAGTACCCGGCAAAGAGCGGATCACGATGTAATCGCTATGCAATAAGTCAAGATTCACAGCCGGCGGAAGCAGGTCGATATTGACCGCAGTCTCTATCTCAGTGATATCAAGTCGCATGGTCTCGTTTTCGAACCAGAGGCTTTGTAATTGCAATCCGGATCCGAGGTCACCGGAGATCGAATCAGCACCCAGCGAAAACGACTGCGATGATTGCAGCTTGCCGAATATCCAGCGGGCTCCGGATTCACTGTGCAGCAGCCAGGTCCAGGCACCAGCCGCTGCGCCCAACAACAGCACGGGAATGGCGAGCAGGAAAATGCTTTTGTGCAGTCTCATAGCAGCGGAGTCCCGATCGTAAAGTGAATCCGCCAGGGGTGTCCCGGCTCATCCAGCGCATTGGCGAAATCAAGACGGATGGGGCCGGCAATCGAATACCACCGGATGCCCACGCCGACGCCTTTCCTCAGTTTCATCGCATCCCAATCGTTGAACGCATTACCCACGTCCATAAAGACCGCCGCCGACCAGTCTTCAAAGAAGCGGTATTCCAGCTCGGCGCTAGCGGTGATGATGTTGTTGGAGCCGATGTTGTTATTGCTCAAATCTTCAAAGCCATAACCCCTGACGCTCTGGCTGCCACCGGCCTTGAAGCGATAAAGATAGGGGAGTTCAGTCACGGATAGTTGGATCAACTGGCTGTCTGCTTCGACGAATCGTTCGAATACATCCGCATGGGTATAGCCCACTTCACCGCGCAGCAGGAATTTCCAGCGCTCTCGCCAGATAGTGTTCCAGCGTGAGGACAGGTAAATCCGGCTGAAGTCGATATCAGACCCCCAGGCCGTATTGGAAGTAAAGATTTGTGCCCGGTGGCTGTGGCCGACCGTTACGAAACCGCTGCCCCGAATCACAGGCCAGTCCCAGGTAACCCCAAGTGAAAGGTTATTACTGGGCCTGCTGACATCTTCAGGACGATCACTGACCAGCTGGATCAGCGGCTCTGTTTCAGGCTCCGGAACAACGGCTGAAAACGAATTCTCTTCTTTCAGGAATTCCATCCACCAGTGCTCGAAAATCTGCTGGTGGCCACGCTCCAGCCCCCTGATAATCAGCCAGCCGGGCTTGAAACTGTAATCGTAGACGTTGCCTTCGGCGATGGTGACAGATTCTTCAGCACCTTCACCGGGACGAACCTTGAATTTCTGTTGCTCGGTTTTGAACCCCAGTTCGGCAGTCCAGTACTGCCGGGCTGTCACCAATCGCGGCTGCCGGTAATTCGCTCGAAACTGCAACTCGTTGCGCAGCTCCTGCCAGCCGACACCGACGTCCAGCATGTCACCACGGCTCGACAAAAGATGCCGGCTCCACATAGCCTGCAAACGGATCCCGGTATCCGTTCCGTAACCCAGGCTTCCCTGGTAGGTGTTGCGCTTGCGCTCTTCCATGTTCACGACGAGGTTTACCCGTGGCGGAATTTCTTCGAGGCGGCGTTCCTCAACGACTTCTACGTTGTTGAAATAACCGGATCGCCAGAGGTCGAGCCGAAATTGTTCCAGCAACCATTCGTCATAAGGCTGGCCTTCTTTCCATCTGGGCAGATTCTCCAGCACAACCGGTTTAACAATGTCCTGGTTGAAGATAATGGTGCCCATCAGGGCCTGCATGCCGGTATCGAGAGTCAGCGACAGGCTGGCCTGCTTATTGATCAGGTCGAGCCGGATTTCCTGTTCACTGAACGTGGCACTCAGATAACCATGGGCGCTGGACAGGCGCAGCGCGGTTTCCTTGAGTTCTTCCCAGGTCGCCTGGTTAAGGGTCTTGCCAACGGTCAATGGCCAGCTTGCCTGCCAGGCCAGCAAGCCCGGGTCCTCCCTGCCGTCGCCGGTGAGTCTGATCTCGTAATCAGAGATGATGACCGGCGGACCTTTCTCGACGTTAAGAATGATCTGCCAGCTGCGGTCACCCGCCGGGATCAGCTCACTGCTGACTTGTGCATGGTAATAACCAAAAGGCCGCAGGGCTGATTTCGCCTGCAGTTCGGCATCCGCCACCATCTGCTTCAGCCGCCTGCGCAACAGGCGGGTGTTTCCCGCTATCCGGAATGACTGGGTCCTGGCCTGAACGTTTTTCAGCAGGGCGCCTTCGACGCCATTGACGACGATCTCCAACCCGTCACCGAGTGCACTCGCGGACAGCACTGTTCCAAGCAGCCAGCAGCTGAGCAGCGCTCGAAATTTCACCTTTTCAGGACAATACAATTCGCCATTGCGTTATCGTGCACTATCAGCCGAAAATGTACAGCTTCTCGATGGATAAATTGTTCGGAGATTATTATGACTGACTGCATTACTGCACTGGAATATGAGGGCGGAATCATTGCGATCGACAGCGGCATGGTGAGACCACAGATGGCAGCCTGCTACCTGCTTGAAACCGATTCGGCCGTGGCAATCATCGAGGCAGGCAACAACGACAGTACCGAACGCATTATCAAGGTGCTGAAGAGCAGGGGCAGGGATGTTGCCGAGGTCAGTCACGTGATCGTGACCCATGTACACCTGGATCACACCGGCGGCGCCGGCAAGTTGATGCAGGAACTGCCCAATGCCAGCCTGCTGGTGCATCCGCGTGGTGCCCGGCACGTGATCGATCCATCGCGGTTGGAGGCCAGCGCGCGGGCCGTATATGGAGATGAGCCATTCGATGAAATGTACGGCTCCCTGATCCCCGTGCCGGAAGATCGTGTGGTGGTTGTAGAGGAGGGTGGCTCGACGCAAGTCGGCAAACGACAATTGAGTTTTATCGATTCGCCAGGTCATGCACGCCATCATTTTTGCGTATGGGACGAACAGACACGTGGTTGGTTTTCAGGCGATACGTTTGGTATTTCGTACCGGGAGCTCGATACCGCGAACGGACCGTTTATATTTCCGACGACTACGCCGATCCAGTTCGATCCGCCTGCCCTGATCGCTTCCATTCAACGAATGATGGAGTCACGACCTGAGAACATTTACCTGACGCATTTTGGACGCGTCAGGGATGTGGATCGGCTGTCACAGGAGATGATTGACAGCGTTGGTGAGTTCGCTGAGCTTGGAGAGCGTCACGATGGCGATGAAAACAGGACTGAAAACATCCAGTCTGAAATGATGGACTGGTTAATATCACGGGGGCGTACCCACGGCGTAACTTTACCCGACGATGATCTGCGAGCTGTTTTTGCCGGTGATGTGCTGCTCAACACACAAGGTATCGAATTCTGGCTCGATCACGGACGCGGCTGATCAGGAAAAAAGTTTCAGCTTGTCTTTATAAGTGCGTGACAATTTGACCGAATTGCCGCCGCTCAGCGTCAGAAAATATTCGCCATTGATGTGGGCCTGCATTGCCGTGACACGGTGAATGTTGACAATGGTCGAGCGGTGGATGCGTTGCAGGTGATCGGGGTCCAGTTCGGCTTCGAGTTTCTTCATCGTCATACGCATGATGTGGGTTTCGCCACCGGCGTGTACACACATGTAATCACCAGCCGCGTCGATCCAGTCAATCTGATCCTGCGGAATCAACGTGGTCGTGCCGCCGTCCTTGATGGCCAACCTGGGCACTTCCTTTTTCTTCAATGCATCGACACCCCTGGCCGTCAGTTCTTCCATGCTGGTAACGGGTTCACCGGTGATGTCGCCCACCAGTTTCAGCAGCGACTGCTTATGTTTCAAAGCCCGTTTTTGATTGAGGGACTTAACCACGCGGTCCAGCGCTTCGGACAACCTGCTGTCTTCAATGGGTTTTAAAAGATAGTCCAGTGCGTTGGCTTCAAAAGCCTTGATGGCGTAGTCGTTAAATGCGGTGACGAAAACGACAATGGGCATGTTCGCGGGAGGCAGCCGGCGCAATACCTCAAAACCATCAATGCCGGGCATCTGAATGTCGAGAAATACGAGGTCCGGTTTGTGCTCATCAATGAGTTTGAGCGCTTCACGGCCATTTTTTGCTTCCGCAATGATAGCCACGTCTTCCCTCGCGGACAGACGCAGTTTGAGCCCGCGGCGCGCGAGGGCCTCGTCATCTACGATAATGGTTTTTAGCACATGGGTCATGAACATCCTCAAGCATATCATCCCAGATTTTTCTGGCAATCAAATCCTCCGTACTTGAGTGCTTTTCCGCGGCGCTCCCTGCATGCTTTCTTCCGTAAACCCGAGCTTGTATCCTGGACAGCTGAGAGAATTTGCCTCTCCGCAACACATCAGGTACATGCAATGTACCTCTGAAAGCCCAGGCGATTTACCCGATTTGTGCGACACGTCTGAAGTGTGATGTTCAAAGCGGGCCGGGCCGTTACGACACTTTGCCTGTGTGGCGCTTTTGGTCTGGCTCCTGCAAACGAACCTGATGTAAATGGAGAATCACCTGGTAGTGGCCTGCCCTGGGCCAACGGTCGTTTTGTTTACGAGTTCAGCCCCGAAGTACTGAAGGATACGCGTAAAGTGGCGGCGTTTGAGGCGGCCTGCTCCCGCTTGTTGGAAGGCACCGCGTTGCGCTGCGTGCCGCGTGCACAGGCAGCATCCGACCGGGACTACGTGTTGGTGGCCGAGGGCGGTTGTGATTGCTCCTTCGTGGGCCGCCAGGGCGGCAAGCAGTTGCTGTCCATCCTGATCTGGGACAATCCCATCATCATCAGTCATGAGATCAAGCACGCGCTGGGCTGGGGGCATGAACAGCAACACCCGCAACGGGATCGTTACGTGGCGGTCCTGTTGGAGAATATTCCGCCCGGAAATCGCGCCGATTTTGCTGTCTTCGATGCCGGCAATGAAGGGCCGTACGATTTCGATTCCATGATGCATTATCGGTCCGGGGACTTTGCTCTGCCGGCCCGGAAAGCGATGCTGGCCCGCCCTGAATTCCAGCATTTGCAAAGCCGGATGGGGCAGCGTGATCATCTGTCCACAACCGATTTGCAGGAAATCCGGAATTTCTATGGCGATGCTTCGGTGCAATGGTGCGGCATCAGCCGCAAACCCGAAGGCGATCTGCTTCCGGGATGTACCTGGATCTGCCGTCTGGAAACCGACCCGGCTGTGG
>Ga0265303_10000580_pt1 | contig 20964 bp, 19 predicted proteins | sample Helome_2_FD_192494 | JGI IMG/M metagenome (GOLD analysis project Ga0265303, IMG submission 192494) | Marine sediment microbial communities from subtidal zone of North Sea - Hel_20160317 (Illumina Assembly) | ecosystem: Environmental > Aquatic > Marine > Subtidal zone > Sediment ... | reverse complement strand
TTGGCGGCATCCCTGTCCACTTTATAGGTCTCTTTTAATACCCCGTTTATAAATTGATACCGGAGAATAGTTTCTTTCTGCTGCAGTCTTTTTAATTCTGCCTTGGTCTTGGTCGTAAATGAAGATGCATCTTGTACCGCCTTTTTTTCAATGGGCATAAAATTGACATCCTGTGTAATTACAAGCCACAACTTATAGAGATCTTCGTTCGGAAAGGTCTGCTGTAATCTTTCAAAATATTCCGGTGCTATTACCGTGGCATCAACATTTGGTTTAACGGACAAATTTTTATAATCGGCAATCAATTGGCGAATTCGCTCAATCCCGGTGCCTTGCCTTGCACTCACAAGGGCTATTTTAGTATTTAATTTTTCTTCAAGGAGAGATACGTCCAGGGTAATTCCCTTTTTAGGCATCCTGTCCGACATATTGATGATCAAAATTGCAGGAATTTTCAGGTCTTTTATTTGGGTAAAAACAAGCAGATTTCTCTTCAAATTTTCAACATCACTAATAACTACTGCCACATCAGGGAAATCCTTATCGTTCTTGTTGAGAAGTAATTCTACAACTACACTTTCGTCCAGAGAAGTCGTATTCAGACTATAGGTGCCCGGCAGGTCCAGAATATGTGCTTTAACGCCTCGGGGTAATTTGCAGACACCTTCCTTTTTCTCAACAGTAATCCCCGGGTAATTACCCACTTTTTGATTCAGACCGGTTAATTGATTAAAAACAGAGGTCTTTCCTGTATTTGGATTTCCGATAAGTGCAACATTGATATTTTTACTCATTATGTAGCTGTATCTTCTATGATATCCAACTCTATTTGAAGGGCAACTGATCTTCTGATGGCAATATGAGAACCGTTAACATTTATGTACAGAGGATCCTTTAGAGGAGCTATTTGAATCAATTCTACCTCATTTCCGGGGAGACACCCTAATTCCAATAATTTAATAGGCAGCATTCCTTTGGTAAATTCTCTAATAATACCCCTTTCACCACGCTTTAAATGTGCAACGGTTGTAACCAATTTTTATTTAGATTCATTATAAGTAAGCACAAAAATAATAGAAAAAGATGAGGTATTAGCAGGAATTGACCCTTCAATTAAGGTAAGACATTTTTAAAACCGCCAGATCCTGAAGTAATTTTGCCATTTCCTCTTTGCTGGTACCATCATAAGTACCTCTTATTCTACGTTCTTTATCGATCAAAATAAAATTTTCTGTATGTATCATATCAAATGGTCCGCCGTCACCATCATCTTTTACTGCCAGATAAGATTTTCTCGCCAGTTCATAAATGTGTTTTTTCTCGCCGGTCACCAAATTCCACTTTTTGTCTATAACCCCTTTTTCTAAAGCATACTTCTTAAGTTGTGCAACAGAATCTATATCCGGCGTAACGGAATGCGATAATAGCAGCACGTCCTTATCATTTGCAATCTGCGACTGTAAATAGACCATATTTTCAGTCATTATGGGGCATATAGTGGGGCATGTAGTAAAGAAGAAGTCCGCCACATAAATTTTATCTCTATAAAAATCCTGAGTTATGGTTTTACCGTTTTGGTTGGTAAGTGAAAAGTTGGCTATAGTATGGTATTTTTTTACATGGACCAGGGTGCTGTCCACCAATTCCGAATTAAAATCGGCGGGTTGGTAAACAGGGAGGACATATTTAGGTTGCAAGGCATTGTAAAACAAATAAATGATAATCATGGATAGCAAAAGGAGTACGATTCCAAAAAATTTGTATTTACTAAAGAAAGAAAGCATACACTGTTTTTTGCAAAGGTACAGCAGCAAAACATAGCATTCAAAAACTTTAATGTGGGTTTGCTGCCAAAACTATCTTAAATTTCTGCACGGGATCATAGTTTCTTTTTATAAGACCTTGTAAAAGTGTACTTTTGTGCGCTTTACTTATAAAATCTATAGATGAGTCCTATACTTATAAAGACCATTCAGTTTTTTCTGAGTCTTTCACTTTTAATCGTCCTTCATGAATTGGGACATTTTATCCCTGCCAAGATATTTAAGACGCGGGTAGAGAAATTTTATCTGTTTTTTGATATTAAATTTTCCCTTTTTAAGAAGAAAATAGGTGAAACCGTTTATGGGATCGGATGGTTACCACTAGGAGGTTATGTTAAGATAGCTGGCATGATTGATGAGAGCATGGACACGGCTCAAATGGCTGAAGAACCTAAGTCGTGGGAGTTTAGATCCAAGCCAGCATGGCAGCGACTCATTATTATGCTTGGAGGTGTTACGGTAAACTTTATTCTGGCAGTTATTATCTATATTGGGATGGCTTATTCTTATGGTGACCAGTACATACCAATGAATAGTTTAAAGGATGGTATTTGGGTTACGGAAAAGAATATTGGCGATGAATTAGGGGTGCAAACGGGCGATCAGATTGTAGCTATTGATGGGGAAGAAGTTGAAAATTTTGATAGTTTACTGGGGGAAATTATAAATGGCAATACGATCACTATTGAAAGAGATGGAACCACAATAGAAAAAGAGATTCCGGTAGATTTCATAGCCACATTATTGGAGGACGAGGATAAAATACGATTTATAAGCCCCAGGCTTCCTTTTATTGTGGGTGGCATACCCGATGAATCAGCGAACAAAGATTCTGGCTTGAAAGTAAAGGACCATATAGTTGGTATAGGAGATCAGAAGATTACATATTTTGATGAAGCCAAACCTGCCATAGAGCGCTACACAGGTCAAAAAGTAGATCTTATAGTTAGTCGGGATGGAATTGAAGAACAGATCCCGGTTGTAATTAGTGACTCAGCCACTATTGGAGTTAATACGGGTGCCCTGCCCTTTGACCAAATGGAGAAGATGGGCTATTTTAAGTTAGAGACAAGGAAATACACTTTTGCAGAGTCAATCCCCGCCGGAATTGATAAAGGGGTTACAACACTTACCAGTTATGTAAAACAGCTTAAGAAAATATTTAACCCGGAAACAGGTGCCTATAAAGGCGTTGGAGGTTTCGCGGCTATTGGGAGTATGTTTCCGGATACATGGAACTGGCCTGTATTTTGGTCAACCACGGCATTGATATCCATCATTTTGGCTTTTATGAATATTTTACCTATTCCCGCCTTAGACGGCGGACATGTTACCTTTTTATTGTATGAGATGGTAACGGGCAGAAAGCCCAGTGATAAGTTTTTAGAATTCGCGCAAATGATCGGATTCTTTCTTTTAATTGCATTATTGTTATTTGCCAACGGCAATGATATTTATAAATGGCTATCTAAGTAGAAAACCGTTTTATTTTGTTGGGCTATTTGAAAGAAACTATTATATTTGCATCCCGAAAAACGGGGAACATTCCTCCTTAGCTCAGTTGGTTAGAGCATCTGACTGTTAATCAGAGGGTCCTTGGTTCGAGTCCAAGAGGGGGAGCTACCAGCAGCAAAGGCTTCGCAGAAATGCGGGGCCTTTCTTTTTTGGCAGGGGTGAAACAAGGGTGAAACAAATATTCTTTGCATATATCTTCTTATCTTCATAATCAGCTTTCATGCGGTTATGAAATCGTCCCTTAAAAATACAATTATTTTGCTTTTCCGGCGAATCGATAAAGTGGTTTTCGATGTGCATCGAACAGGCAGGGCATGGAAAACCAAGAAAGTGCCACATTGGGTCGTTTTGGTTTTGGCACTCGGGTTATATTTTCTTATACTTTGGCAGGTATGGCCGTTCCTGTCCGCTTCTGAAACACCAGCCCTCAAATATTTTGGCATTTTCTTGGTGCTGGTCTTTACGATTTTGTTCTTAGTATTCGCAAAAATCTACATTTCCCAGCTTCTTGACTATACAAGCCCCTATCCCATTCAAAATGAAAAAACCGGTGTAAGAGTTGACAATAGGAGGTTTGAGACACCCTTTCGTTTCTCTCAAATTGCACATAGGATAGAGTATGAAAGTACTGGTCTTTTTAAGGACTACCTAAAGACAAACAGGGAAGACTACTTAAAACTGCTATCGGGAAAACAAGTTTCCGAGAAATTGGTTTGGTTGCCTTTGACCGATAGAAAACTATCCAACTTTCGTTTATTATTCGAGTTTCTGAACCATATCTCCGAAGAGAATCTGGAAGGGTACTATGGGGAGAACCTGGTGCGCCTCTGTACCTATATCACCCTTAACTTTAAATCAAAGGAACACGAATGGGCGGTAAAGCAACTTCAAAAGGCCCATTCGGGTTGGAAAAACTGCAATCCCAAACGGCGGATGGACCTGAAAATCGATATCGAAAACCACCTTGTCTTTCTGGGTCGGTCATAAAATGAAAAGGAAAGTAAAGGAAAACCGGGGAAGCCTCTCCTTTACTTGATTTCATGGGGAATCAAATCCATATTGCTTTCAAATAGTTCCATGGGCTGATCATGGAAAGAGTGTGAAAACTTAATTTGAAAGTGTTATGAATAAACAAAATTCTTCTTTAGTACAATTACTCCTTGAAAAGATTGACCATCTGGACGAGGCCGCACTGGTCAAGAAAAAGGTGTTCAACGTAGCTAACCTACGGATGTATACGGGGTGGAGCCTTTCCAAAATCTATAAACTTACATCTGCAAGGTTAATCCCCTTTTCAAAACCTACCAATGGTTCACTATTTTTTGAACGGGAGAAAATCGAGGAATGGCTACTTAAAAACCCTTCCTATGCGGAAGAGGAACTCGAAGAAAAGGTAAATGCCCATTTGAAAAAACATTATAGAGGTAACTCATAAGAAAGCACTATGAAAGCCACCGATAGAAATTTCCAGGGTATATGGATTCCCAAACTGATCTACTTGAATAGAGAGGTTAATTGGTATGCTAAAATTCTATTTCTGGAAATCCACAGTTTTACGGAACATGGAAGGGAATGCTACATGTCGAACAAATACATTTCGTCATTTCTGAAAATCTCCGAAAGACAGGTTTCCCGATATATTTCCGAACTAAAACAAATAGGATGGATAGAAGAAACAGCGTTTGACGGAAGAAAAAGATATTTGAGAAGTATGCTCCAATTCAGTTTCCGAACCGTCGATTCAGACCTGACACTAATGTCCAGGCAGCAAGGACAATTTCTTCCAAACAGCAATGTCAAAAATGACCACCATAATAAACCAATTACAAAACGACATAATAAATCAATTATTTTTTTAAAAGAAAATATTGAAAATAGAAGCTCAATATTAAAATAGGAAGCATGAAAAAGGAAATATCAAAGCTGTTGAAAAAAGAAAAAGAAATAGAAGGGCTGCTATGCGAACCCGATATTTTTAAAAAAGTCTTTTTCAAAATGGCCCAAGAATTTTACGGCAATAATTATCTAGACTTTGAGGTGGATAGTTCAAACAAAAGTTTCTTACAACACTTCTGCAAATATTGGAATCGGGACACAGCTTTCGAAATTTTGGAAAATATCTCATTGCGAAAAGGATTGTTGGTCTTTGGCTCTTACGGGACTGGGAAGACCTCAAGTTTTCACATCGTACAAAATATGGCCAAACAATATCAGGTACGCGAATTGTGGTTTCCTTCTATTTCGACCCAAGAAGTTGTCGAAAGGTTCAATATGGCAAAAAACAAAGAGGATGTCATTCAATATTATTCCAAAGGTGTATTTATGTTCGATGACCTAGGAGCTGAAAAGAAAGGAAATAACATATATCAATATGGGAATGAAGAAGTATTCGTACGTATTCTACTGAACCGTTATCGCAATTTTGAAAGCCTGGGTACAAAGACGCATATCACAACTAATTTAAACCTAAGTCAGATTGAACAGCGGTATGGCAAGCAATTGGCCGACCGGTTCATTAAAATGTTCAACCTATTAAAATTGGATGGACCAAGTAGAAGAAAATGATAAGGAAAGGGAATACGGAATTAGCTTTGAATTTAATATTCTTCCTATAAAATGGGGCAAGGTATTCCTGCACGAAGTAAAACGAAGAAAAGGAATAGCAAGAGGGTAACGGGCTAAAGCCACGTTACGATATATAAATCATTGATATTCAATGAATTGAAAATGATTTGGACTTCACTCATCCGCTAAATTTGCGTCAAATAGACTGGAAACCCCTGAAAACACTGTAATAAATTACAGTAATCAGTTTTTGTAGAAACAAGATAAGATTGCTTAGAATATTGAAATTCAATAGGTTGAGAATAATTGTGAATTGGATAGGGATTTTACATTGTGGCAAATTCTATAGAAAAGTCTCCTAAAGACCTATAAACGTTATAAAAAATTACTGTAATGGAAACTAATAACAAACGGAAGAGCACCTTTTCAGCCATAAGTATAAACCGGATAACTGCGGAACGATTTCGGGCATACTCCAAGAGTGTTTCCAGATCACATTCGGAAACCATTGATGTTATGATCGACTTTTTCGAGAAAACGAAAATTACGCCGAGGAACGAGGTCATGATTTCATTTATCAGGTTCCAGAAATATATGATAGGGCGCTTCAATTATTTGGAAGAACTGTTACGAACCATGGAGCGGGAACAAATAAGGCCGACCCATGATATGCTCAAAAGCCTATTCGAGGGAACGGCACTAAAGAAAAAAGAGCAACCCTTGCTTGTGGACAAAAAGAACGTTAGAATGACCAGAGAGGAATGGGATATGGAAGAGGGAAAAGTTTCGTTCGAAAAATACCATGACGTTATAAGGGCCAAGAGCAAGGACAGACGCCTTTTTTCTAAAGTTCTAGATAGTATCACCAAAGTAGAACCCACCTTTGGCAAAGCATATTTTAAATTGGAAATGGATGAAACAGAATTGGATGGTTTTCGGCGGGAGCTGGACGGGAAATAAGGAAACAAACCTAGTTTTGCACAAGCAAGATGCGCCCTATTTCGATTTTACTTCCCGCCAGAGGCGGGCAGGTACGCTTACCTATCTGGACACTATAAAATCGAAATAGGATCCATGCGCAAAGTTTAGGGGTAAGTATTTGGGACGAGTATTTTTCCAATGAGTGCTAAAATACGTTCGTTTTATGAGGCTTTGTTCAAAATTTTGATTTTAACGTTCCGAATAAAGAGTGTTTTCAATGCGCTTTATTTTTTCTTGCGAGTAGTTTTATTTACCTAAAATATCTTTAGCAATAGTCCAAAAAATATCTACAGTAAGAGTTGGTTTCTCAGGAAGACTTAAATCTGAGATTGAAAGTATCAGTAGATGTACAATATGTGGATTCATATCCATCTTATCGCCGATCAACCATTTTGCGTATATTTGATCTTTGTCTCTTTTTAACATTTTTTTTTAATTACAGTACCAGATAGGATGTCAAGTTTATCCACACCAGTTCTAAAAACAAAACTTCACAGGCCACCCATTACTAAAGATCTGGTTTTGCGTTCGGAGCTGATAGAAAATATATCGCTTAACAAACACCTGCCGCTAACTTTGGTTTCTGCACCGGCCGGGTATGGAAAAAGCATTGCCATTAGCCAATGGATTGAAAGTACAAACGAAAAATATGCCTGGGTTTCTTTGGATAAAGAGCATAATGATCTACGCATATTTTTAAAATACTTAGTGGCAGCTATCAGGCTATCCTATCCCAGGACTTTAGCATCTATTGATGCATTTGAAAAAAGTAGAGATTTGCCTCCGGTCAAAGTTTTGGCGTATGAATTAATCAATCAGTTAGATGAGATACCGGAAGAGTTTACTATTGTCTTAGACGATTACCATACGATTAAAGACGAATCTATTCACGAATTGATCAATAATATTTTGGAGTTTCCTCCGACAAATGTTCATCTTGTGGTAATCACAAGAACAGATCCTCCTTTAAGGATCAATTATTTAAGAGCCTATAACCGCATTCATGAATTACGAGTAAGCAACCTTAGTTTTAATAAAACTGAAATAGCGAAGTTATACAAAACACTCAATAATACAGACCTTAAAGATAAAACCGTTTTTCACTTACTGGATAAAACCGAAGGATGGATCATAGGACTACGTTTGGCATATTTATATGCCAGCAAAGCAAAGAATATCAATACGGCACTTTTGGAAATGAAAGGTGATGTACGACTGATTTCCAATTTTCTGTTTGAGGAGGTCCTTTCAAAACAGCCTCCATTTATTTTGCAGTACCTCCTTTCTACGGCTATCCTCAATCGATTCAATTCAGACTTAGTAGAGGCCATGTATTTCTCAGAAGACAAGCCTAAGGAAAGTGGTGAAAAGTTTATTAGAGCAATTGAGCGCTCCAATTTATTTCTGATTCCTCTTGAAAAGGATCATAAATGGTTTCGGTATCACCATCTATTTCAAGACCTACTTAAAAATCAGCTTGCAGTTCGATTGGGTCTGGAGGAAATCAATAAACTTCATATACGTGCTGGCAACTGGTTCGAAAGTAAAGGTTTATTTGAAGAAGCGATTAGACATTTTGTGATTGGAAACTATCCGGAAAGGGCTGCCAAAATCATTGCACGGAATTGGATAGATAAGCTAGAAAGTGACAGGTGGTATGAGATGGTCAATTGGGTTGGTATGATTCCCAAGAAAATTAGAGATGAGAATCCGGTAATTTTGCTGATTGAAGCCTGGATATGCTATGAAAGGTCTCAAGTTGAAGAACTAATTAGTATTGTTGATCGACTCGATATGCTCCTAAAAGGTGAGGAAGTCGATGAGAAATTGTTGGGAGAACTTTATTTTTTCAAAGGTTATATTGCCTACTTCACGGGAGAAAGCCAAAAAAGCAGGGACTATTTGATGAAGGCTCTGGAAAAACTTGAAGGTATATATGGTTATATGCAAGGTGAGGTTGAATTGATGCTGGGAATTGCAAAACTGAGATGCGGAAAACAGGAATTGGCTGTTAAAGATCTAAAAAGTAGTTTATCGAACGCGCCTACTTCGGATATCTTATACCGTAGCCGGTTACTTGGAGGGCTGGTCTTTGTGTATATGATACTGGGCGAATTGAACGAAGCTAAAGTGGTAATCCAAAGAATGACTGATCATGCTGTCAAAATGGATAGTGAGCACACGCTCTCTTGGACTTCATATATGTTGTCGTGGGTCAATTTCCAGGAATTTAACGTACAGGAAGCGATTCAAAATCTTGAAATTATGGCAAGTAAAAGATACATCGGTCATTCAAGGGTTTCAACAGATGCGCTGGCTGGACTTATGCTTTCATACCAATTTATGAATCGCCCGGATGAAGCTAATAGAACGATAAAGATGTTGCGTGAATATGCCAATTTACAGGAAGATACAGAATGTAATTTGGTAGCCGAATCTTCAGCGGCCAGGGTTGCATTACTTAATGCTGATATAACTCAGGCATTTAATTGGGCTCGTACCTGTGAATTGCAAGCCGATGCGACCATCATGTTTTTTTGGGTTGAATGTCCATTGATGACCAAAGCTCGAGTATTCATTGCTGAAAGTTCGCCAGAAAGCCTGGCTTTTGCCTCAAATCTACTTGATGAATTATACCAACTTGCTGAGACTGGAAACTTCACCTCCTATAAATTGGATATTCTGGTATTGCAATCAATTGCCTATGAGAAATCAGGTGATTCAGATCGAGCCACAGAAGTCATGAAGACTGTGATAGATCTTGCTAAACCAAAAGGATGGATGCGGTCCTTTGTTGAAGCGGAAGATGCAATATTGCAAGTATTGAAGAGGCTCAAAGAATCATCTGGGAGTCATGGATTTATAGATAAAATTCTCGCTTTACGGTCTGGCTTAAAGTCAAGTAAAAATGAGGGTGCGGCTCTGGTTGTTAAAAAAGCACCCAGCCGTATAATCAAAAATAGCAATGAAGCCTTATCAATTCGAGAATCGGAAGTACTCAACTTTGTTGCAGAAGGATTCAGGAACAAGGAGATAGCGAATAAACTCTATGTATCAGAAGCAACGATTAAAAAACACTTGTACAATATCTTCAAAAAACTCCAAGTGAACAACCGGATCAATATGGTCCAAAAGGCTAAGGAATTGGAATTCATAGGTAAAGCCTGACTGTATTTCTAAAAGTTGATTAACTGATTTACATTCCTTTTCTTTTATAAACAACTCCTTACTTTTAATCTCATGGATCAATTAGCGCAGCGATACCTGCTGTATTATTTTCCACACTAGAGTTAGGTTTGATGGGCGCCCTGTGGACTACTATCGTATTTGTTGTTGTTAATATGGTAATAGGCAAAGTCGTTGAACCAAAAATGATGGGAAAGGCCTTAGACTCTGCAAATGTGGCCTTTCTCGGCTTGATTTTTTTGGGATTCATTTTAAGGCCAGTTGGGATGTTCTTGTCTGTTCCTTTGATGATGGTTACTAAAATCTTGCTGCAACAATATCCGGATACGAAATGGATTGCAAGCTGCCTCGGGACAGGAGATGAGACATAGAAGATACTGGAGGAATAGGAAAATCTAATTATCTCAAATAAGGCAAAAAAATATTTGTAAATCAGGTAGAATGTTAGCTCAACCAAAGGGGACGTCTGGCTTGTCTTGAACCAGATATTTTATTAAGATAGTTTTATTCTTTCTGTTATCATGACAAATGCACACACTATTTCATCTTAAAAAGCTTACTCAAACCACATTTTTACTACTTTTTTTCGCCTTTAGTAGCATTGACTCTTCTACTCTTTGAGCCATACTTTTATCCTATTAATAAAAGGAAAAGATAATAAATTCATGACAAAGGAACCTCCTCTCAAATTCGGCAGCGAGTCTCTGTACAGATTGAAAATACAGGGAAAAATCAGCGCCTCATGGAATGACCAGATTGGACCAATTAAGATGACCCAGCAAATGGCGAACGGCGATGTGTATGTTACAACATTGCTTTTTAATACCAGAGATCAGGCAGAACTATTAGGCTTTCTAAATACCATATATGAAATGCACCTGCCGATTATCTCACTAACACGAGTCTTAAAAAAAGCCGGAAATTACTCGGTACAAGGCGCGTAAATAATAAAACAAATGAAGAAGCAAATAAGATCCATTCAACTAAACTTCATTATCGCTGGACGTAGTAAACTACTATCTATCCTGCAGCTCATGGTTTTGGGAATACTTCCAGTAATAAGCTTCGCACAAACGGTATCGCCTTTTCAGACAGGACATTATTCTCCCGCATTTTCTAATATTCGGGATTTGGCAAGAGGAGCACCAGGCCTGGCGATAGTATTGTACAACCAATACATGTTTACCAACAAATACGCCGATAGAGATGGGAATCTTTATAGTGACATTCCTTTGGATTATTTTTTCCCCGAATTACCAGCTGTAGATTTAAATGCAGAATTAGGTTCATTTGCCACAGTACCTGCCATTTTTTACGGGGTGCCCAAGCCCGTACTGGGGGGTGCCCAATGGATGATCGGAGTGGTGCCCAGCTATATACGGGCAGATGCCTCCATAATTACAGATCAACGTGGAGGTATTATAAATCCTGACCTGAACCAGGAGACTTCAGCTACCTTAACAGGTTTTGGAGACCTTTATGTAGCACCCTTAGGACTCACATGGAGTCTGGATCACTGGGACTATACTTTTTATTACGGCTTTACTGCCCCAACAGGACGATATGAAACAGGAGCAGACGATAATATTGGACTGGGGTTCTGGACGCATCAACCTCAAATATTCACCTATTACTATCCAAATGTTGATCAGTCAACGGCATTGATGCTTGGGCTAACCTATGAATATAATACAAAAGCCAAAGGCGAGGACTTTAATCCGGGCAATCGCTTTTCATTAGAATATGGAATAAGTCAATATGTTACAGAGCGTCTGGAACTCGGTATTATGGGTGGTCATAATTGGCAGATCAGCGATGACAAAGGAGAAGACGTGTTTTGGGACCCTTCAGTTCGGGATAAAAAAAGCACTTTGGCTTTCACAGTAGGATATTGGGCCTGGAGTCAGCGCCTGCAGATTGTTGGGAAATACGGCTTTGACTATGCAGCAGTCCAACGCTTTAAAACTAATATGTTTATGCTCAATGTCATCTTTGCCACTAATGCCCTGACAGGAGCAAATAAAAAGAATAATACGCCATAATATGGATCAAATAATATCTAAACACATCATGAAAAAATCTATTAGTAAACATTCAATTCTGAGTTACCTGACGGCCATGGCTATTATGCTAACTTTTAGCTGCAATCAGCAAAGCGATAATAATAAGAACAATGCTGCTGAGTCGACATCTTACCAGTTGCCAGATGTCTCTGCAACAATGGATATCAGTTCCACAGCTCAAAACGCCAGTAAAGATATTTATGCGCTGGCAGGAAGCGAACCTGCTTCTAATGTAAATTACAAACATGCACCGGATGACATCAACACGCGTTATGGAAAGTTAGAATTCCCCGGTGGATATCCTACTGAAGCAACCATTCAAAAAGTGTATGATGAATTAGACCTGCAACGTGCCACACAATTGTATCTGGATATGACCCCGGCGCTTTCCATGCACGGTATGCTTAAAGGAAACGTACGTGATTATGGTGTTAAAAGCAGTTCTGTTATAGGTGTTACCGCTAATAGATTGGACTCTAAGGGCATGTATTTAACAGGGAATACGGAAAGTATTTATCTCTTTTTAGTTTTAGACCTGAAAAAAGATGGTCCTGCTGTAGTTGAAGTGCCGAAAGGTGTCATGGGTCCCATTGATGACCATAACTTTTTGTTTTTAGCAGACGTAGGTCCAACAGGAAAAGATAAAGGACAGGGTGGAAAATATTTAATTCTTCCTCCAGGTTACGAAGGCGAAATCCCCGATGGATATTTTGTACAGCAATCGAAGACGTATAATGTCTTTTCTTTTCTAAGAGCGAATACGGCCATTGTTGGTGAAGGTGAAAAAGCCATGAAATTTGTTCGTGAGAATTGTAAAGTCTATCCTCTTGAAACTGGTCCCAGAGAAAACAGATACTATAATGCTTCAGGTATAGATATGAATTCTTTAGTTCCTGAGGATGCAATGGCATTTAAATGGATGCACGAAATCATTAGCTATGAACCAGCGGATGCTTTTGGTAAAGAGCGCTTAGGTAAACTAGCAACCTTGGGTATTGTAAAAGGAAAAGACTTTAAGCCCGATGCGCGTATGGTGAATATTATGAACCAGGCTGCATTAGAAGGCCTTGCGATGTCTCGTGTAATTGCGTTTAACAACCGCGATGAAAATGGTAAAGTTTACAAAGATAGAGAATGGGAGAGCCCTTACATTACCAGCAACTCAACCTTCTACGAAGGAGATTATATAGATGTAGAAGCACGTACCGTTTTCCATTTTACAGCCGATGGTATTACCCCTGCAATGGCAGCCCGTATGCCCGATGGTTTAGGTTCGCAATATCAAACAACTTACAAGGATAATAAGGGTGATTTCTTTGATGGAAATAAAACTTACAAGCTACACATGTTACCAAATGTACCTGCAGCCATGTTCTGGTCGGTTACCGTATACGATCCTTATTCACGTTGCGAGATTAAAACAACGCAGCCTTTCCCAAGTGTAAGTAGCCAAAAAGTACCTGCACCGGTTGCAAACGATGATGGCTCAGTAGATATCTATTTTGCAAATGACTTGCCTGAAGGTGTTGCTGAACAAAACTGGGTGCAAACGCTACCTAATCAAGGCTTCTTTGTGTACATCCGTTACTATGGACCAACAAAAGAGTTTCATGAAAAAACATGGATTCCGAATGATGTGGAGTTAGTCAAATAAAATATAAATGGTAATCAACAATGAAAAGATGGATCGTACCTATTTTAATCTTTAACATTATGATGGTGAATACTGAGCTTTTGGCCCAACAAGACACCCTTATTATGATTAGTGGCGAGATCCTGATCGGAGAGATCAAATTATTTGATAACGGAGTGGTCACCATTGAAACAAGTTATAGCGACAGCAATTTTAAGGTAGAGGGGGATAAGGTAGCACAGATTAGCACCGTTCAGCAATTCGTGATTATTACTGCTCATGGAGATCGCTATTTTGGCACCATCGCCACTTCAAAGAACGACCCCTCCATTGTTCTGATTAATGACACTAAAAAAGGTGATGTGGAAGAGTCTTTAGAGGATATCTTATTCTTAAAAAAGATCGATTCGACCTTCTGGAGCCGAGTTGATTTTTTGATATCAATTGGATATACACTTGCACAAGCCAACAACAACGAACAGTTTATCGGCAATTTAGAAACAGGCTATGTGTCGAGTGAATTCAAATCCGATTTAAACTTTAGTATGATCAGGACTTTTCAAGAAAATGATGAAAATACCTCCCGTACAAGTCGCACTACAGGTGGCTTGGGCTTCCTAATATTTGTTGTTAAGGACTGGTTTGCAGTTGCCAGGGCAAATCTCTTGCAAAGTTCAGAACAGCAGCTTAATCTCAGAGCTATTACTCAAGGGGGTATGGGAAATTATGTAGTGAAAACAAATCGCATGAATTTGGGTCTGGCAGGCGGGGTCGCCTGGATCTATGAGGATTATAGTAACCTCACAGCGAATGGCGGAAATAGTGTTGAGGCATTTGCAGCCCTTGAGTACAATATTTTCGACCTTGGCGACCTTGATCTCTTGACAAAAGTTAGTGCTTATCCCAGTTTAACAGAAAGCGGTCGATTCAGGACCGATTTTTCCTTTAACATAAAGTATGAATTTAAGCGGGATTTTTTCATTAATCTGGGTTTAACCGGCAATTATGATAACCAGCCGGCTGCAGGTTCACCCCCCACTGATTATGTATTACAGACCACCTTTGGTTGGGAACTGTAGTTTCCGAAAAGCTAAGGAAAAAAGTGATCAAAAAAATAAAATAGACTCGTTAAGTATTTATAAAACAAAAAACAAAAATCATGAAAACACTCAAACATATTTTAAGTTTTGTCGCGATGGCATCAATTACATGCCTGGGCATGGCACAATCCCCCAAAACCAAGATGGTTACACAGCAACCTGTCATGAAAATGACCACGCCTATTCCGGAGAACATCACAACGCCAGATAAAATAGAGTCACCTATTGGAACATTGGAATTTTTTGATGGTATACCTAATCGTAAAACCATCGATAATGTATATGAGTATGTGGATCGTGCACGTGCCGTTCAAGCATTTATTAACATGACGCCGGCCGTATCTTTATACAATCTCCGCAAAGGGAATCGAGATATGGGCATGGGTAAAAGCAATCAAATACTCATATGGGAGGAGCTGGGTGATTCCAAGTCATTGGCACTGACCTACAATAATACCTCATTGTATACCTGGGGATTTCTGGACCTGAAAAATGATGGTCCAACGGTGATCGAAATTCCTCCTGGTGTATTGGGTATTTTAGATGACGCAGCTTTTCGCTATATCACCGATATGGGAGCTGCCGGTCCTGACAAGGGGCAAGGCGGAAAATACCTGGTACTACCTCCCGGATACAAAGGTGATGTGCCGGATGGCTATTATGTGTATCAATCAAACACCTATAATGTTTGGAATTTTATGCGGGGCTACACCAAAACCGGTGTTGAAGCTGCTGCAAAACGGATTAAGGACAACCTTAAAGTGTATCCATTATCGCAAAAAGACAATCCACCAGAAATGGAATTCAAGAATATGTCCGGGGTTTATTACAACACCGTTGCACCAAACGACTATACGTTCTTCGAAGACTTGAATCAAATCATTCAGGAAGAACCAGACGGTTTTTACGATGCAGAAAACTTGGGGATTCTACGATCATTGGGTATTGAAAAAGGCCAGCCCTTCAACCCGGATGAGCGCATGAAGAAGCTGTTAACAGAAGCTGTTGATATAGGAAACGCCTACGCTCGTGCCAATACCATTGAACCTCGAGATCCTGGCCATTATTATTATCCGGAGACCAAAAGTGAATGGGTCATGGCTTTTGCTGATAATGACTCTTACTTTTTGGATGAAGGTGCAAGAAGAATGGACTCTCGTCTCTGGATGCACTTTAATGCTGTTTGTGTTACTCCTGCTATGGCACTTACAAAACCCGGTGCCGGGTCGCAATATGCAATTGCCGGTATGGCAGGTGATCATACACCACTAGATGGTGCTAAGACATATAAATTACACTTACCTCCTAATGTGCCGGTTAAAGACAATTGGTCGATTACTATTTACGATCCACAAACAAGATGTATGCTTCAAACCGATCAACCATTTGCTGGCATTAATAGCTTGACAGGCAAGGTGAAAGAAAATAAGGATGGATCGATAGATGTGGTTTTTGCCCCAACTTTGCCAAAAGGTGTTGATGAAGGCAACTGGATACAAACCATTCCTGGTAAAAGTTGGTTTATCTTACTTCGTGCCTATGGTCCACTTGAACCATGGATTGATAAAACATGGCGACCAGGTGAATTGGAACTCGTAAAATAATAAGAAACAAGTTAAATAACAATAAAATCTAAAACCTTAATTATGAAAATTTTAAAATCAATATTATCAATATTGGCGAGTGCAGTACTCATCTTTATGTTTACAAATTGCCAGGAAGCAAAGAAATCAGAAACTCCTGAAAAGCTTGCAAAAGAAGCTCCGAAAACCTACAAAATGACCACCCAAATTCCGGAAAATGTTATTACACCAGATGTGGTGGAGACAAGCATTGGCACGCTAAAATTCAATGACGGATTTCCTACAGAAGAAACAGCGCAGAAAGTATGGGACAATCTTGATTTTGTCCGCGCCGTTGAAGCTATGATTATGACGACACCTGCCGCTTCGCTGGTAGGTTTCAGGAGAGGAATCCGTGATTTTGGGCCGGACAATGAAACCATGATCTATTGGAATGGCCGCCTAGATCCAAGAGGACTTCTTCTTACAGGGAATACGACCGTGATTTATGGCTTTATGTGGATCGATCTGAAAGATGGCCCCTTGGTGATGGATACGCCACCCAATGTGCTTGGGATCGTAGATGATTTCTGGTTCAGATATCTTACCGATTTTGGTAATGCAGGAGATGATAAAGGTAAAGGCGGTAAGTATCTTCTTTTACCACCGGATTACAAGGGTGATATCCCCGAGGGATACATCGTTAAACAATCCAAAACCTATGGCCATTGGCTGGCAATACGTGGTTTCATGACCGATTTCAACGCCGAACCAATTGTTAAAAACATGAAGGATCATTTTCGCCTCTATCCTTTGGGAGATGCTCCAAAAGAGGTTAATTGGGTGGACCTGAATGGTAAGTTTATAAATACCCTTCATGCTTCGAATGGTGAATTTTTTGCCGAAGTCAATCAAGTGGTTCAGGAAGAACCTAATTCGGCTTTTAGTCCGGAAATATTAGGAATACTTGCTTCAATTGGAATTGAAAAGGGAAAACCGTTTGCACCGGATGCACGCATGAAAAAAATCTTTGATGACGCTGCAAAGGTGGGTAATGCAACCCAGAGAACTATACAGTGGAATGCCCGTGATAAAAGTTTCGCCGCATATCCAGGTAGTAAAACATGGGAACCTGGTTTCGCCGGTGGAAGCTATGCCTTTATTAATGATGGCGTTCGATTAATTAATGAGCGTGAGCGTTTCCATTTTTATGCCACGGGAATTACACCTGCGATGGTGAAACCTCCGGTAGGCCTGGGCTCTCAATATCTGGAAGGGCTTCGTGACTCGGAAGGTCGACGATTCGACGGCAGCAAAACCTACAAACTGCACATCCTACCCGACGTTCCTGCCGCTAACTTCTGGGACGTAACGATTTACGATATGCAAACACGGTCGTTATTGCAGACCGATCAGGCTTTCCCAGGGGTAACCAGTAAGGACAAGGCAGTCATTCAAAATGCTGACGGTTCATTTGACATTTATTTTAGTCCTGAAAAACCAGAAGGCAATGTTAACTGGCTGCAAACTATACCAGGAAGAGGCTGGCATGTGCTTTGGAGAATTTATGGTCCAACGCAGATTTGGTACGATCAGGAATGGAAAATAAGTGAAATAGAGTTAGTCAACTAAATTATATAAACCGTCATGGTGAGTCCTGATTGTTTTGGGACTCGCAATGACGATAAAACTATAAAAAATGAAAAATTTAAAAACACTTCTTTCTTTTGCGTTCATTGCCGCACTTGCGTTATCGTTAACAAGTTGTGGTGGTGATGCAAAAAAAGAACCTGCAAAGACCCAAGAGACTACTGAAAAAGTAGCACAAAAAATGAAAATGACCACCGACATTCCGGCAAGTATCCCAATTGCCGATGAAGTGGAAACACGTTTCGGAACTTTAACTTTTGATGATGGCTTTCCTACAGAAGAAACAGCTCAAAAACTGTATGATCAAATCGATTTTCAACGTGCAGTTGAATGTGTTACCTTAACCACAAGCGGTGCTTCATTAAGTGGTTTTAGAAATAGCCTTCGAAAATTTGGCCCCGACAATGAAACCATGATAATTTGGGAAGACCGCATGGATTCTAAAGTGATATTACTTACGCCCAATACAACCGTTGTATACACTTTTATGTGGATCGATTTGAAAGATGGGCCCATGGTAATGGAAACACCGCCAAATACACTTGGATTGATTGATGACTTTTGGTTTCAATATGTAACCGATTATGGAAACGCAGGACCTGACCAAGGAAAAGGAGGTAAATATCTCTTAGTTCCCCCAGGGTATGAAGGCAAAATACCTGATGGATATTTTGTAGCAAAATCAGCTACCTATGGAAATTGGTTGGTGATGCGTGGGTTTATGGACAACTTCGATCCAAAACCTGTTGTAAAAAATATGAAAGAGAATTTTAAATTGTATCCATTGGGAGATCAGCCTAAATCTGTAAATTTTGTGAATGTATCTGGTAAAGCATTTAACACTGTACACGCCAGCGATTTTCAGTTTTTTGAAGAAGTGAATGCAATCGTACAGGAAGAACCTGCTTCAGCATTTAGCCCTGAAATTTTAGGTTACCTGGCATCCATCGGAATGGAAAAAGGGAAACCTTTTGCACCGGATGCACGCATGAAAAAAATTCTAAATGAAGCAGCCCTTGTTGGGAATGCCTATTCACGTGTTAATGAATACAGAAACCGGGACAAGAGTTTTAAAGCTTATCCTGGCAGCCAGACCTGGGAAACAGGATTTCCTGGAAATAGCTCTTTGTTTGAAAAAGATGGAGTTCGTTTAATCGATCAAAGATTAGGATTCCATTATTATGCGACAGGAATCACGCCCGCTATGGTAACTCCACCGGTTGGAAAAGGATCACAATACATGAAAGGTATGCGCGACTCTGAAGGCAATCCTTTATCCGGAGATAAGCAATACAAATTACACATACCAGCCAATGTCCCTGCTGTACAGTTCTGGGATGTAACCGTTTACGATGTACAGACAAGATCATTACTTCAAACGGATTATCCATTCCCGGGGGTTACCAGTTCCGATAAAAATGTTGTGCAAAATGCAGATGGATCCTTTGATGTTTATTTCAGTTATGAAAAACCAGAAGGAAATGTAAACTGGATACAAACTGTTCCCGGTAAAAACTGGCATATGCTGTGGCGTATTTATGGCCCGCTTGAACCCTGGTTCGATAAAACCTGGAGACCAGGTGAAATAGAATTAGTGAAATAAGTTATTAAACCTAAAAACAGAAATTATGAACGAAGATATTATTAAAGGAAAATGGAGTCAACTCCAAAGCGAACTTCAAAAAGAATGGGGAAAATTCACCAAAGATGATCTTGAACAGCTCAAAGGAGAAGCAAAATTGCTAAAGGGCAAGCTTCAGGAAAAATACGGGCAAAGCTCTGAAGAAGCTAATAAACAGATTGAAGCATTTAAAAAACGCTATAGTGAAATGGTAGAGGATGATAAAGAAAAGATTGCAGCTTATAAACAAAAGCTAAGCGAGATGTTCGATGCCGATTAAGGAAATGGACAGTGATGTATAAGAAATTACATCTTTTTTACTACTAAAGTATTATTGACTTTACTACCTCCTTTAGTCTTATTCTGTAGTTATAAGAATCACTCATGAAATTAATTAATAATAAAACTATGCGAACACAAAACTTATTAATTCTCACATTAGTGTGCGTAATGACTATTGGTTTACTGACGCCTTTACAAGCACAAAAAAATGATAAACCAAACGTAGTACTCATGCTGTCAGACAACATGGGCTACGGTGATTTAGGAATCTATGGCAGCGGTGGTGAACTTCGTGGTATGCCCACGCCTCGCATTGATCAACTGGCAAGCGAAGGGATGATGCTCACTCAGTTTTTCGTGGAGCCGGGCTGTACACCGACCCGAGCGGCATTGCTGACAGGCAGATATTCTCAACGTGCAGGCTTGGGAAGTATAATTATTGCCGGTACACCCAGCACACTTCAGGATAGTGAGGTGACGCTGGCCGAACTGTTCAAATCAAAAGGCTACGCCACTGCCATGACGGGTAAATGGCATCTGGGTGGAGAAAAGCAAAGTCTGCCCATTAACCAGGGCTTTGATGAATGGCATGTTGGGATTTTAGAAACCACCGACGGTACATTGTATCCGGATGGTATGCGTAGAAGCGGTTTTTCAGAAGAAGCAATTGCCAAATCGCAAACTGCTATCTGGGAATCAGAACCAGGAAAAGATGTGGTGAAAAAGGTCCGTCCCTACGATCTTGAATACAGACGTTATATCGAAGGTGACATAGCAGAAGCCTCCGTGAAGTACATCAAAGAACAGGCAAAAGAAAAGGAACCATTCTTTCTTTATGTGGGATGGTCACATGTGCATTATCCGGCCTTGCCGCATCCCGACTTTGAAGGGAAATCGAGTGCCGGGCTTTTTGGTGATGCTGTGATGGAACTTGACTACCGCACAGGACAGGTGCTTGACGCCATAAAGGAGGCCGGTATTGA
>Ga0265303_10000579_pt1 | contig 20965 bp, 21 predicted proteins | sample Helome_2_FD_192494 | JGI IMG/M metagenome (GOLD analysis project Ga0265303, IMG submission 192494) | Marine sediment microbial communities from subtidal zone of North Sea - Hel_20160317 (Illumina Assembly) | ecosystem: Environmental > Aquatic > Marine > Subtidal zone > Sediment ... | reverse complement strand
GACGGCCCACTTCGGTCGCGCCGCTGAGCGCTGTTTCGTATCGCAGTCGGCCTTCAGCAACGCCATCAGGGAACTCGAATCAACGCTGGATGCCGAACTCGTCGATCGCACGAATCGCAGCGTCACGATCACGGCAACAGGGCAGAAGGTTGCGGTCCAGGCGAGACTTGTGCTGCATGACGTGGACAGCCTGGTCGAAAGTGCGCGCGGCCAGAAGGAGCCCCTGACGGGCGATTTGCGCCTCGGCGTCATTCCGACAATCGCGCCGTTCATGTTGCCCAATGCGCTACCGAGACTTCGTAAGCAATTTCCGGAGCTGCGCCTGCTCCTGACCGAAGACCAGTCGGACCGTATCCACGCACGCCTCATGGATGGCGAACTCGATGTCCTGCTCCTCGCCCTGCCCTGGCCGATGCGCGGCACCGAGGAGCTAGCGCTGTTCAAAGACGCGTTCTGCCTGGCGTGCCACAGGGACACCCGGCACGTGGACGCGCAGAACTATCGCTTCAACCGGCTGGACTCGGAAAGCATACTTTTGCTCGAGGACGGGCATTGCCTCAGGGACCATGCCCTGGCGGCCTGCAAGATTCGCAACACTCAGAAAGTACGGAAGTTCGGCGCCAGCAGCCTGCTGACCCTGGTCGAGATGGTCGATGCGGACCTGGGAATTACGTTTCTGCCCGAAATGGCCCGCGGATCGACGTTGCTGGGCAATACGAAGGTTGAATTGCATGCCATGAACGAGCGCAGCTACCGAACGGTCGGGCTGGCGTGGCGCAAGGGCAGCCGGCGCGTAGAGGAATTCCGGATGCTGGGCGAGTTTCTGAAGGATTGTCGCTGAGGCATACGCAGTGCCGTAGGCAGGAATGCGTATTGTTGCTCCGATGGCGGAATAGCACCATGGACATGAAAGGAGTGCTGCGATGAGACGTACGATCTTTCTTCTGGCCGGCGCGCTGACGCTGGGCGCCTGTGCCAACGATGCGGTGGAGCGCCCAACCCAGGAGATTACCTCCACGGGTTTCGGTGAGCAGGCCTATAACGAGTACTGCGCGGGCTGCCACGAGACCGGCATGCTCGGCGCACCGGTAGTCGGTGACGCGGAGGATTGGGGCACCCGTTCGCAGCTCTGGGATGCAGTGCTCCTGGACCACGCCATCACGGGATACCTCGAGATGCCCGCGAAAGGTGGCCGTGCCGATGTACCCGAAGACGTCGTGAAGGCGGCGGCGGAATACATGCTTCAGACCACCTACCCGGACCTGCCACAGGACTGCAATCCCCCCGTCTGTGGCGATGCATCCGAGTAGGTGAGATTCAGGCCCGGCTTTTCCGGGCCTTTTTTTTTGGCGCGGGTGCATCTGCAGCGCCCAATTTCGCATCTCTAATAGTACGAACCATAACTTTGCAGAGGAGCGGGACATGAGTGGACTAGGCGAAGGACTGAGTGCCCTTGCATTCTGGGGCTTCATCGCCGCGGTCGTTGTGGCTGGCATCTGGTACGGCCTGCGCGAACGCCAGGCGCAATATGAAACGCTGAGCCGCCTGATCGACAGCGGCAAACCGGTTGACGAGGCCGTCGTGGAGCAGATCCTTGGTGGCGGCAAGCGCGTGCACGTCGGGCTCAAGATCGCGGGCCTGATCGTCGTCTTCGTGGCCCCGGGCCTTGCCGTACTGGCGTGGTTCATTGGCCAGCTGTCTGAACCCTGGCTCATGCCGTTACTGGGCGCAGCTGCGCTCGTTGCATTCATTGGCATAGGCCTGCTCGTCGCGGCGAAGTTTGCCGCCGGGGCCTATGAGGAGGACGGTGCTGTTAATCGGACGATGTAGCATTGTCCCTCGCACGAGCACAATACGAAGGCAGTCCGGAAACGCTGCTCGTTAGTCTTGCGCGCAACGGTGATCGGGACGCGTATGAGGAACTCGTGCGACGACGCCAGACCTGGATACGCAATCTCATGCGTCGACTCAGCGGCGACGTGACACTCGCGGATGACCTGGCGCAACAGGTATTCCTGCAGGGCTGGGAGAGCATCCGCCACGTGCAGCGGCCCAGTCGATTCGGCGCCTGGCTCAAGCGAATAGCGGTCAACGCCTGGCTCCAGTACCTGCGCAAGAACGACCCGCTGCGGCATGCCGCCGAGCATGACGGTTACGAGGCGGCTCGGCAGGATGCGACAGGAATCGGCATGGATCTGGATTATGCGTTGTCGAGGCTGCCGGCAGACGTACGACTATGCATCGTTTTGTCCTACTACGAAGGCATGAATCACGGCGAGATCGCCGAATATGCCGGCTTGCCGCTTGGCACGGTCAAGTCCCACATTCGGCGAGGAACCAAGCGATTACAGGAGCAGCTGTCAGCGTATAGCGCTGCACCTGCCGCAGAGGAAGAATCATGACCATGGAACGAGATAGCGAACTTGCTTCCCTGTTCAGAACTGCAGAACAGGAACTCTCGGACGACGCGTTCACGGGACAGGTCATGTCCGAGGTGGAGAATCGTCGGCGCCGGACGATTGCCGGGTGGATTGTGCTGGGCCTGATCGGAGCCACCTGCGCATGGTTCCTGGTCCTGATCCTCCAGGACGTGGTTCTTCTTATCGAACAGATTTTGCCGACCGCGCTCGTCGATGTTGAGAATCGCGCGATCGCCAGGTTCCTGGCACCGGTCAACAGCGTTTCCGGGCTGTTCGGGCTGGGGCTGCTCGCACTCTGGGTGGCCTTCCGAAAACTGTTTCGCTAGCTCTCGACAAGTTTCTGCAGGCGCGACAACGCATCGTCCCACTGCTTCGAAACGTTCTCGAGATAGGAGCATGCGTGATTGACAGGCTCGGGAACGTAGCTGAACCGGCTCTCGCGGCCCACGCGAATCGAGTTAACGATGCCGGCGCGTTCGAGCACTCGCAGGTGCTTCGTAACGCCCTGCCTCGTCAGGTCCAGACCACCCGTCAATTCCGCAATCGACAGCGACTTGCCCTCGGCAAGTCGCGACACCAGTTGCAGCCGCGTCGCGTCCCCAAGCGCGGCAAGAACGGGAACCGGGTCAGGATTCGACATATGCTGTGATGTGCCCGGCCTGTGCATTCCATCCACCCGTGTTGCGGCGCAGCGCCTCGGTGGCCTTCGCCTCGTCGGGCAATTGACTGAATCCCGATTCGGTAACGACGAGGCGCGTACCGGTTGCCGTAGGCTCGAACCGGAATTCGACGAGTGTCGTGGGCTCTTTCGAATAGTCCATCTCGTTGTCGTTCGCGTAGGGGCACCAGCGAAATGAGAACAGGCGCTCGGGCTCCATCGCCTCGACCGTCGCCACCCATTTCACGCCCTCGGCGCCACGATAGGTGGCTACGCCACGCGTGACTTCGCCGACGACGAACGGGTTCTCCAGGTCTGCCTGGAACCAAGCACCGAATTCCTTGTAGTCCGTAACGGCCTGCCAAACCCTGCTTACGGGGGCCTTCAGGTCGATGACCTTTTCGATTGAGTCCTGCATAAGAGCAACCTCCTGGTTGCACTTAGAATGTCACAGTAGACCTAAATATGCAACTATTTGGTTGCTATTAAATCAGTTAAGTAAGAAAAAGGCCCCTTGAGGGGCCTTTCTTGTTTGCATGTTAAGTGTCGTCACTCGCGCGACAGGAAGAAACGCAGCACGTACCAGAGCATCAGTGCGATGGACGCAAACAACTCGAGCGCCGCCGCAATGTAGCGGTCCTCGGGGTATGTCTTGAGGATCTTCGACGTGTCGTAGAGTATCGATGCGCCCGCGAAGCCGATCATCGCCATCGAGAAATAGGTGCCGAGATTGAAGCCGATCAGCACGCCCATGACGATGGTGCCGAGCGCAATCACACCGCCCCACATCAGGAACGAACGCAGGAAGGAGAAGTCGCGACCCGAGAACATCGCGACCCCGGTCAGCACGACGAAAGCGCCGAGCGTAAATGCGACCGCTTTCTGGATGATTGCGGGATCGAACGCCATTGCGATGTAGAACATCGGAATGAAGATGATCGCTTCGGCCAGCACGAATCCGCCGAGCGCCATGTATTGCGCTCCCTTCGATTCGACGCGGTGCGCAACGTGGCTGGCGATCCATGACACGAGGATGAACCCGCCCAGGATTGCGAGCCAGGACTTCTCGAGCATGAACATCGCGAGCTGCTCGGCGTACGGCGTCTGGAACAGCGCGTACTCGATTCCTGCAAACAGGAAAATCGCGCCGAGCAGGTGCATGTAGGTTCGATTGATGAATTGCGATCGATCGGTCTGTTCGACTGCCGGTTGACCAATCGACTCCGGCGTCAGGTCTTCTACACTCATTACGGACCACTCCATCAGGTATGGACCAGCCACATTAGAGCGTAATCACGCGCCGTGTCGTGAGTTGGTACGCAAAGAATATTTAACTTAACGTGAATAGCGCGAACATCGTCACAGTCCGCAGGATTCGGGTGCGACCCTGCCGTTACTCAATACCTGCGGCCTTCTGCTGCCCGATTGTCTGATGATTCCGTCAATGGAACCAAAACCCTGCTTTATGCGTGTTTGTTAGTAATGGGACGCAAAGCAAACTCAAGAAGGATTATCGTGCCCCTGATCCCAAGTGCTAAGCAATGACCTACCTAAAACAGAAACTCGACTCGGAAATAGTCCTACTGGGCCTTGGCTACACCACCGGTCTCCTCATCGTAATTGGCTGGATAGCAACACTCGTCCGTTGATCAGTTATAGATTTCGAGCGGTGGATAGAATGTCAGGCGATTCAGGAGCAATTCCTGGCAGAATGGCTGCTTTCACTGATAGCCGACGTTCAATGGCGCTTGATAAGGGTAGACTGGACGGCGGCTAACGGCCAGAAGCAACCGCTAGCCGAGCTTACTAAACCAAGTAGCTCTAGACGTCAGCCCGGTCCCTGGCTCGCTTCATCATCTTGTCACGAAGCAGAGATAGCGCTTTCCTGCTCTCTTCATCAATTTCAGGCGGCATTGCCTTGAATACTCCCAGCATTGCAATATCGTTCGCCTCAGCTAAATTGACGTTCATTAGCTGCAATTCTTGCTCAATTCTTTCCAACGTGAGCTCAGACAAGTCGTACTCCCAAAAAGTTTAACCAACGTCATTATGGGGGTTACACTTCGAAAAGACAGCGACGCAGTATACGAATTGGGGGTACGGCATTGAATCGACCAACTGCTTCCGTCGGCTTTCGGCCAGGAACGATCAGTCAATGTCTTCCAATACTTCGCGCATTGCCGCATATACATGGGAATCTGTGACCGACGGAAATGAGCCCATGGTTTCCCGTACGAGGGGCTGCAACGCAGGATAGTCCTGTAGAACTCCGCGTACGTCGTCTAGAGCCACTTCGAATGTTGCACGCGGAAGCATTCCATTTTCGTAAGCAATTTCGATACTCATCCATGTATTTATGTGTGCGTACAGGTATGCGTATAGTTTCTCTGTTTCGACGGCCGAAAACTCTGCGTCGGCATCCGCCGCTTTGACAAGCAATTCTGCGACAGCGTCGTTCGCAAGGACTAGTTCGTTGTTCGTCTTGAATTGGTCCCTGACACTGATCTCCGTTGTCGCTATTGCGATACGGTTCGACTGTCGGACCTCGACTGCCAAGAAGATAATTCCGACCAATACGCCAAAATTCGCCAAAAGCGTAAGCCATTTGTTGATGCGCTCAGTATGCAACAGTACGTTCCATTCGATGTCCCGTTTGGGTCAGTAGGCATCATTCTACGCCAAATCAGGTGAAGTTCGGCTTACGGCCATTAGCGGACGCACAGAAATCAATTGAGGCTGACAAAGTTAGTCAGACGCTGTCTTTTTTTTGCTATGAAAAAAAAAGAAGATTGAGCCAAAGTAGCCACCCAGACCCAAAATAACTTGCAAGATTGTCAACGATCTCGGCACCCACGCGGGATTCATTCCGAACCAGCTCAGGTCGTATGCTCCGCTTAGTTTTTGTTCCATCATGAACAGATAAAGATGATCCAGATCGACATTGAGCGCGTAGAAATTGATGTTGATTACGAGGCAAGCCAACGTAAACAACCCAATAACGACCAGTACTAACTCACTCGAAAGCTTTTTGGCTGCCAAATGACTCATTACGAGGAACCCGAACACCAAGCTGAAATACCCGAACATCAGATCGAATGTGTTGCCCGCGATAGACATGATGGTTTCGTAAGCTTCGTATTCAGTCATTGTTCTCTCGCGCCCGTTGTTGCTAACGGCCGCGTTTGGTTTGGGTAACTAGATTCGCAAATCAATCGACTGTCCGCAATGTATATGGACTCCTCCAACCTAGTTGCCTAGGTTGGAGGAGTCCATACATAGGGTCAGTAGCCGTCATTCTACCTCAGGAAGCCTGGACGGCTGGATGCTGGTCTGCCCCGAATACAGGCTCCAGGCGAGCATGGACCATCCTTAAATACGACAATGATCGACCACGTCACACTCGGCGATCACGTCTTGTCACAAACTAAACCTCGTATAGATCGAGCCCCTTGGCGTTCATTGAACAATCGCGCGAGGCGAGAGGTATATCAAGAAATGAAGACTCTGATTTCCAAATTGGTCTGGCCCGCGTATCTTGCGGGGGTTATATTCACAGCGTATTCAGGCGTCAGCTTGTATCTCGATGCATCATCCATCATGAAGGATCACACGGTAATCGAGGCACCGATCGAGCTCGTTGACACCACGTCCCGAACCAAAAGGGGCCACACATCGATAACCTACAATTTCAACTACTCGTATACCGTTGATGGCAAGGAATACTCGTCACCATATTCTGCGGTGAACAAGCATGGTGAGCGCTACCTGGAAGAGCAGGTGATCACTCTTGCGTACTCAAATGCGGATCCAGCAAAGGCAGGAGCACTGCACGTGCTTGAGCGCCAATCCAGTCTGTGGGGAATGATAAAGGGCTTCCTTATTTTCTCGCTCATCCTCGGTGTGGTTGCTCTATTTGTGTACGGATGGTCGGTGGCCGGTAAAGAAGACGAGGACCCTGGCGAAGGCGTCGCTGCTTCCGCAACACCAAAAGTCGAGGCGTAGAACACTCAGCGAATCAGTGTCGATCCTTGTCCAGTTGCCAGAACAGGAACGAATAAGTATCGGCGACCACCGACAGCAATTGATCTCGGGTAGAGCCAATACCATGGCCCGAGTCAAACTCGACCCGCAGCAATACCGGCGGGCCCTCCTCGCCGTTGGCTGCCTGTAACCTCGCCGCCATCTTGCCTGACATCCAGACATTGACCCGGTTGTCGTTGTAGCCATGGGTGAGTAGCGTGGCCGGGTAGCTCACTCCTTCCCGGACATTGTGGTATGAGCTCATTGCCAGCAGGCCCTTGAAACCTTCCTCATCGGTGACGGTACCGAACTCCTTGATGTTGGGTACGCCATTGGTCGTGGTCTCAGCGCGGATCGCATCGAGCATGCCGACCTGTATCACCGCTGCGCCGAACAGGTCGGGCCGTGCGGTGATGGATCGCCCGGCAAGAATACCGCCGGCGCTGCCGCCCATGGGCGCCATATGCGCTGGTGCGGTATAACCTTTGTCCACGAGATACTCGGCACAGGCAATCAAGTCCAGCCAGGTGTTGGGCTTGTTCGCCATACGGCCCGCGTAGTGCCATTCCTGTCCGTACTCACCACCACCGCGCACATGCGCAATAGCAAAGACGCCACCGCGTTCGAGCCACGCGAGCCTTATCGGTGAAAAGAACACGTCCATTGGGAACCCGTAGCTGCCATAGCCGTAGACGATGGTGGGATTGCTGCCATCCATCTTGAGATCGGCGCGATGCAGAATCGAGAGCGGAACCTGGGTGCCGTCGTGTGAGGAGACCATCACCTCCTTCGCGACAAACCCTTCGAGGTTGTCAAACTTGCCGACCGGAACCATGCCGGTGTCCGTAAAAGTGCCGGCCGTGGGTTCGTAGGCGTAGCGCACGCCCCCCTGGATCCAGGAGGTTTCGTAGAGCAGGATGCCATCGACCTCAGGTGAGACCGACGAAACGTATCCTGCGCCCGCTCGCGGTGTGTTCAGAACCTCGGTCGTTTTGTCCGGCGCGACGCGAATCACCTTGTTGAGGCCATCCTGTAAGACGTCGACGTAAAGCGCGTCCTTCGCGGCAACGACATTACTCAACACCATTTCGCCCGGGGCGATGACCACGTCGGCAGTATCGAGATCAGGTGACGCAAGGTTGGTCTTGATGAGCTGGTAGCGCGGCGCATCATTCGCAGTCAGCAGATGGATGTCATCGCCCATCACAGCAAAGTCGGTAACCAGGTCTGCTTCTTCGGAGATTCGCACCCAGGGAGTATCACCCGACAACAGTGAGTCCACGGGAGCGGTGAACAGTGAAATCTCATTGTTGTCGCCGTGCTTGACCTTGAGGACTGCGTGCTCTGAGTTCGGGGTCAGCCACAGGCTGGGGAAATCGGTGTCGAGCAGGGGCAGGCGATCCGAGAGCTCGTAAGCGGCGATCACAGGGTCCCCGTCCGGGTCCGTACCGAGTTCGTGATAGCGCACCATGGTCTGCTTATAGATCTCGGTTTCGGGAGCGTCTTCGGGCAGGTCGCGGCGTCGACTATAGTAGAAGCCATCGCCGCTGGCGGCCCACATGGGCCTGTTGTAGGCCGTCTCGATATTATCGATAGGTGCATCCGCCGCGTCGCCGGAAGCGACTTCCATAGTGTGGTACGTCGTTAGCTCCGAGCCTCCCTGGGCGAGACCGTAGGTCACGTAGCTGCCGTCCCGTGACGGCATGTAAGTGCCCAGTGAGTAGTGTTGCTCGCCTTCTGCACCGAGGGTTTCCGGGTCGACAAGAAGCCGCGCGCTGTCGCTGTCAGCAGGGTGGTAGTAGAGTTTGCCCAGATTTTCGCCGGCGTTGCGACGCATATAGAACATGTCGCCGTTGGCCAGCCGACGCACTCCGTAAGTGGTATAGGGCGCGCCCTGGTCAAGCTCGATCAGCCGCTCATAGAGCTTCTCGCGCATGGGCAGCCCATCGAGCACTGACTCCGTGTACTCGGCCTGCCCCTCAAACCACTCGACGACGTCGGGGTCGTCCTGGTCTTCCATGTAGCGGTAGGGGTCGTCGACCTCGACGCCCCAATGCGTGTCGGTAGTGTTCTCGATTTTTGCAATGGGGGCCGCGGGGCCGGCCGCGGATTCGGCTGCTGTGTCCCCTGAGACTTCCTCGTTCGACTCCTTCCCTCCACAGCCGGTGAGCATTGCCGATGCGAGCAGGGCGAATTTGATTAGTTTCCAGTGACCGCTTGTTTGCATTGTTGGGTTCCCTTAGGGCGTGTACCAGATAGGCGAAGTGTAGGCCCGCTCCTGGTGGGTCAGTGGTATGCCTTCGGGCAGCTTAGCGCCGAGACGGACCCTGTCGTACAAGTACCAGAGCGGTGTCGGGATCTCGAGCACCCGCACGTAATAGAACGCCCGTTGGTCCGGATCGAAATCGGGATCCGTCCAGACGGTCGCAAGCTCCGAGGCGCCAATCGTGTTGGTCCAGTTCGCCGCCTCGACATCGACCGTATTACCCACTGGCGGCAGTTTGCCATCGGCACCAGGTTGCCTGTCACCGGACCAGGCGGCGTCATAGACTTTCTCCTGGGTCTTGCCTTGTTCGTCGACCCAGCCTTTCACGATCTGCAAACGATCGAGATTGGCACCAATCGGATCGCGCAATGCATAGGCCATGAACGTCGGTGACTTGCCACCGGGCGCCATCGTCAGGTCACCGCCCATCGGCACGCCCTTCTCGTAGCCGCGAAAAGCCGGCGCGCGGCTTCGCAGGTCATCGTCCGTGTATTCCCATCCGCCGAAGAACCGCACCATCATTCGCGGGCCCGTAGTTGCATAGGTTTCTTTACGCATCATGGCGTCGAACAGCGCTTCGCGCGTGTTTTCCGTCGCCCAGACACCCTGGTAGCCGGCTGCTACCAGCTCGTAACCCTCGACAGCTCCGAGATCCGACTTGATGAACGGGTGATTGATGCGCTCCGGCGACGGTTCGACGCTCACGGACTTGCCGTAAAAATTTTCCTCTTCCGCCGTGGTAAGTCCCGTGTGGCTGTCCGTCGCACCCACCATGCCGAACTTGTAGGGATTCGTACCGAGCTTCTCTTCGAGCAGCATGCCGTTCTTCAGCGCCTCTCGAGCGTATTCGCCCGCGAGCATCTCCGGCTTCTTGAGCTCCGACAGGTCGAGATTGCCCTTGTCCCAGGTGCCGTAGTCGGCGAACTCGTCATTCAGTGACAGAGCCGGATGCGCTTCGCCGTCGCCCTTGATCTGGGTCACCTCGTAGAGCGGCTCCCATGCTGCGCGCAGCGCAACATATTCCTTGTTGACCCGGCCGCCAGCGTAAGTCTTGTTCGTCGGGAACATCCAGCCATTGGAGAGATTGCCGTTATGTGATATGGCCAAAGCCCGGCCACCAGTCTTGGTCTCATAATCATCGAGCCACTTGTAGAGATCGAGCGGGTCTGTCGTGCCCACCGGAGGTTGCGTGGTCAGTGGGATCACCTGGCGTGCACGATCACCGCCGTCGCGCAGTATGACGTTGCGATGCAGGTTGAATCCTTTGGGGACGGACGTCCACTCGTAGCCGATCAACGCCGTGAAGCGACCCGGGTCGTTGAAGCGCTCGGCCTCGTCGATGATTCGTTCCCAGATATTGGCGTAGTTCGGCGATCCCGGTGAATAATCGCTAACCATCTTCTCGGGTACCTTGAACTGCGAGAAAGCCTGGATCAGCTCAAACGCAGCTTTGCCCGCCTCCTGCCCACCCTTCTTGAACGCCTCGTGCCACCGCTTGCCCTCGGGGATCGCGAGGATATTCGGTGTGCCAGCCTGGATGTCCGCCGCAACGCCCATCATGTCCGAATGGTCGGTGATCACGAGCCAGTCGAGTGGCCGGCTGAGTTTGACGGGTAGTCCGGTAGAAGAGACCACCTCCTCTCCCCGTGCGAATCGATACGCGTCCTCGTGGTCGAGCGTGTTGCCGAACAAACCGGCGTCCAGTGACAAGCCGGTATGCAGGTGCGTTTCGCCCCAGAAAACCTGGCTCGGGAATGACCGCTTGGCGTACGGCGAATAAGCCGTGCCGGGATACAGCTCGCTGATGTCTTCCATCTGCGGTATTCCTGCGTCGTGCTGCGCGTATGCCAGCGTCGGCACAAGAAAGCAGACAAACAGGGCGTGGAAGACGCAACGAACTCGTACATTCATGGACGGATCCTCGGGGTAAGCCTGGCTGCGGATGGTGCTTTGGACTGAATCTAGTGTAGGCGATCGAATTTGGAATAGCGAAATCGCCTGGTCACGGGATCAATCTACGACTAAGCGCCTCACTGAGGAGGCGCTTAGTCGTAGATTATTTGGTGCCGGCACCAAGAGTCGAACTCGGGACCTACTGATTACAAATCAGTTGCTCTACCAACTGAGCTATGCCGGCTGCATGGGGGCCGAATTATTCGCTTTTCGGCCCGCTCTGACAAGGGCTAGTGTCGCGGATCACCGTGGGCAGGTCGCTTGTTCCCTCAGCATCACCTTGTCTTCGCCGTATTCTTCCACGATCGCGCCCGCGCCCTTGCCCGGCGGCAGCCCGATATCGACGAAGAATATCGTGCGGTCGGCCGTCCGCGGCATGATGTCGGCCGGTAGTTCGAGAGACCTGGCCTCCAGTTCGATCTTCTCGGCGCGTTCGAGGTCGCCGAAGAGCCCCAGCGATATCTTGAGGCCCTCGTCCTCGGTTCGAACGAGGTAGGCGTCGGTCAGGCCACCCGCTGAGAGCCGCTGCAGCATATCGTTTGCCTGCGCTTCATCCTCTACGTCCCGGATCTGCACCCAGTGACCCACGAAAATCTGGCCGCGAGTCGAGCGAACCCTCGTGTTCATACCGTCCTGTGAAAACGCCAGCCCGGCCGAGTCGGCATCGTTCTTGACCTTGAAGGGGCCGACGGTCACACAAGAACGACCGACAACGGCTTCGAGGTCCGACGGCTCACCGGAGCCCAGGACCGCACCGACACTTGCAACGGATTCGCTGTCCCGCCCCGCCGTTACATCGAGTGGCGGGCCGAGGTCCGTCTCATCGACGATGGCGGTACCGGGTTTCGGGGGTTCTTCCGTGAACATCCCCCACATGAGATAGAGAATATTGGCGAGCAATAACAGGAGCAGCAGGTTCTTCATCGAGCACTTTCCAGCATATGTGCAAGCCCTTCGAGCACGAGGTGCGGCCGATGCACCGGAGTCTCGCTGAGCGCGTTAAGAATGCGGGACGCGTCTCCGCCGGTCAAGACGATCTTCGCGTCGTAACCGCTTGATTGCAAAGTTCGAAACGCGCGGTCGACTGCACCCACAACAGCGTTCTGAGCGCCTTCTCGAACCGCCGCCGCTGTGTTGCGAGCGAACATGCCGGGATCGGCACCTTCACGGGCCTTTGCCGGGCGGACGCTCGGAATATCGCTCGTCGCCGCTGCCAGCGCGTCGGCCATCGTGCATACGCCCGCAATGATCTGGCCGCCGAGGTGAACGCCCTTGTCGTCAAGCGCGTCCAGCGTTATCGCAGTACCGGCATCGACAACGAGGCAAGCGCGTCGCAGGCACGCCCAGGCACCCACCATGGCAACCCAGCGATCGACACCCATCCGACGGGGCTGCGTATAGCCGTTGGTGACCCCCCACCCTTTTCGGGCCGTGCTCGCGAAGCGCACGTCACGGTCGCAATGCGCGCCCACAATGCCCGACAGCCGCGTGGCAATGCTGGCGCCGGCAACATTGCTTGCAAACACTTCATCGATTCGCCGCGGCAACTTGGTCGTCAGAACCTGCAAGCCCTGTTCACGTATCCTTTCCTGCGAGATATGGCCCGTGCGAGAGAGCTCGCCTTCATTCAGAATGCCCCACTTGATGCGCGTGTTACCGATATCGAGCAGCAACGCCTTCACGAAACCGACTCCCTGATTCCGGCCATGACGACCGATCCCGATGTTATGCGCTGTAGTCCGGCGCTCTCGGTTGCAACCAGCAGTGCGCCATCTGCAGCGACGCCCGCGCCAATGCCGGTCACCTGGCGCTGCGGCGTATCAATCGTCAGCTCGCGGCCACTTAACCAGTCGTAGTCAGCCCAGCGCTCTGCGAAAGCCCCAAATCCCCTGGTCTCGTAAGTTACGAATGTCTGCCTGAGACCCCTTATGAGACAAGCGGCAAGCGCTTCTCTAGACGGCACGTCCCCGACGTAACTGCGGAGATCGACGATGCGGCGTGCCCAGTCCGTCTCGAGTCCGAAGTCGAGTCGCTCGGGGAGATCTACGTTGAGCCCGATCCCGGTGACAACGGTCACGGCGCCGCTCGGACGCGCCTGTGCCTCAGTCAGAATTCCGCCGAGTTTGCCGTCCATCGCAATCAGATCATTCGGCCATTTGAGCTGCACGCCGTCGATGCCCAGTTCACCGAGTTTGTCGATAACACCGAGGCCGATCGCGAGCGTCAGCGCCGGCAGGTTCTCCGGGCTCAGTGCGAACGTGTACGCCATCGACAGGCACAAACCCGATCCGGGCGGTGACTGCCATGTCCTCCCATGGCGACCGCGGCCCGCCGTCTGGTTGTCGCTTGCCGCGACGCGAAATCTTCCGGGCTCCGGCCCGCTGTGTTGAATCAGGTAACTGTTGGTCGATTCGATTTCGGGAAAGATCTCGAGATCGGACAGGCCTGCACTGTCTGCCTCGCCCAGCGCGCGGCGCACGAGTTCCTCATCAAGACCTGTCATCGTCGCCTTGCGCGCGCTTCCTGCTGAACAGCATGAACCTGGGATTTCGCAATTCCGTGCCTTCACGCATGCGCTGAATATTCGCGCGATGGCAATAAATGATGAACAACGCCATGAATGTGCAGTAGATGACCAGGGGCTGGTCGTCCGGCAAATGCGTAACAGCCAACCATGCGGGCACGGCACTCGCCGCCATCATTGACGCGAGGCCCACGTATCCGGACACCACGACGACCAGGATCCAGATGAAAAGAACGCCGATAATCAACATCGGGCCCAGCACTACGAGCGTGCCGATCAGCGTTGCGGCGCCCTTGCCCCCCTTGAAGTCATGATAAATCGGCCACACGTGGCCCATTACGACCGCGGCCGCGCAACACAGGGTCAGCCAGGTTCGGGAGATAGCCGGATCGGTCGGCACGAATGACAGTTCGAGTGAGGGAATGACGCCCGCACCGAGGATGCCCTTGCCCACGTCGACGACGACAACGGCGAACGCAAACATGAAACCCTGGGTCCTGAGCGCGTTGGTACCGCCCGCATTGCCGCTGCCCATCGTCCGAATGTCGATCCCGCCGCGCAGCTTGCCGACGATCATGGCTCCCATGAGTGAGCCGATGAAATAGCTGATCAGAAACTTGACGCCGAGTTCCAACATTTATGGATCCGTTTTGCGGGGACCGCCGCACGCATTGTAGCATCGGACATCCTCGTTCCGTTGTGGCACATGGCAGCAAACCCGATTCACCTTTTCCTCAACCCGACGGCAGGTCGAGGCCGTGCTGGTCGCCGACAGGAACGTATCATCGAGATTCTCGAGTCGGGTGGCCTGCCCGTTGAATTGCATGCGAGCCGTGCGGTCGGGGACCTGGAGACGAAAGTTCGCCAGCAAATTGTGCGCGGAGCAGAGCGCATTGTCGTAGCCGGCGGCGACGGCAGCGTCCACGAAGCCGTGAACGGCATAATGGCGTCCGACCACGACGTCGCGCTCGGCGTTATCCCCACCGGAACCGGCAACGACTTCGCCAAAGCCTGCGACATCCCGCTCGACTGGGAACACGCCGCGCAACTGCTCGCGAACCGCGTGGCCGCGCACTATCATCTCAGGACGATCGACATCGGCGTCATGAACGGCCGCTATTTCGCGAACGGCGCCGGCATCGGCTTCGACGCGGAAGTCACGCGCATCGCACGCTCTTTTCATCTGCCGATCGGCGATCTTGTCTACCTGCTCGCAATCTTCCGCGCAATGCTCGACGGCGTTGCGACACCGCACCTCGAGATTTCATCGCCGTCTCTTTCCTGGGATGGCCCGGCGACGCTCGCCAGCATCTCCAACGGCGCCTGGATCGGCGGCATGTTTCATATTGCCCCGATGGCGTCCAACGACGACGGCAAGCTCGAACTCATGATTGCCGCGCCGGTAACGCGCCGTCGCATCGTGACGCTGTTGCCGAAACTCATGACCGGCAAGCACATGGGCGAAAGGGAGATTCGGCATCAGAGCATCGACCAGGTGTCGATTACGGCCTCCGAGCCTGTAGTGTCTCATCTTGACGGCGAGGTGCAGCCGCTACAGCGAAACTTCAGGTTTTCCCTGTTACCGGGCGCCCTGCGCCTGCTTTGAGGCCGGTCGGGAACCCAGGTAGATGGCGAACAATGCAATTGCGGCTCCGGCAAGCTCCGTCGCTGTCATCGGCCGCGCGAAGAACAACACGTCCCAGACGAAGCTGAGCGTCGGTTGCAACAGCAACGCGAGCCCGGCCTCGGTCGTGGACACGTGCGGCAGGCTGCTTGCAATAAACATCCAGCCAATGCAGTGCGAAAGGATGCCGTAGCAGACGAGCCATAGCGCGTCGCCGGGCGTCGTAATAGCGAGCGACTCGCCCTCGACAAGCGCCGATACGCCGAGAATCAGAGCCGTCACGAGCGATATCACCGCAACCTCGCGCGACGGCAGGCGATGTTTCGAGCCCTGCCGCGACTGCCGCAGGGTCAGCAGGTATCCCGCGTAGGAGCAGGCTGTAAGCAGCCCGAAGATCACCCCCAGGCGGTAATCGGCGGGCAGGCCGCCCCAGTCGAGCCCGACAATCAGCGCGAGGCCAAAGAGTGCCAGCGGAATGGCCAGCAGCTGCAAGGGGCGCGGCATTTCGCGGAGTATCAGTATCCCGGCCGCCGTCATGATGAAGACCTGGAAATTGGCGAGCAGGGTCGACAACCCGGGGCCGATGTAATTAATACTGCGGTGCCAGAACCAGAGATCCAGCGCGAAGAAGACCGCCGCAACCAGAAGTATTTGCCAGGTTCGCCTGGACAGCGCCAGGCGTTGTCCCGATACCAGGAGGTAGGCCGCCAGCGCGAGACCGCCGATCAGTACACGATAAAAACCGCTGGTCGTTGGCGAGACCTCGACGAGCTTGACCCAGACCGGCGACAGGCTGATCAATGCCGCGCCGATGAAAAGGCGCAGCCTGGGGTTACCGAGGGTTTGCATCACTGGCCCAGCCAGTCGTCCCGGCGCGCCATGGTTTCGTCGTCGGCTTCCTCGAGCAATTCGAGATAGCAGGTATCCTCCGGCGCTTCGAGCCACTTCATGCGCAATGTTATGAGCTCGTCGCCGCGGAATACCGACAATTCGGACTTGTCACCCGGGCGATAACGCCGGGTACGCGCCTCGCATCCCTCGATATTGACACGCAGGCCATCAAGGGCAACGAGTTCATCGCCTGGCGAGACGCCGGCCTGTTCTGCAGACCCGCCATTGTGTACCGCGAGAAACACGGCCTTACCGTTACGAGTGACGAGCCTGGCGCCCAACCACACCGCGGGGAGCTTACGCTCACCGGCCGCTTTGCCGCCCTTGTCCTTGCCGCCCGCCGAACGTCGCAGCTTGTAGTCGATGCCGTGGCCCCTGAGCAGGGGCTCGAGGGGCAGAGCGCCCGTACCGCGTACCGTGGCATTGAAAAAGTCCTCGAGATCGAGCCCGGACAGTTCGATGCACAGTTGTTCCAGTCCATGTTCGGGCATGCCCTCGCCGCTGTCGCCCCAGCGAGCCCAGGCCGCTTTCATCACATCGTCGAGCGTGGTCTCGCTTTCGGCGCGCAGCTTGAGATCCAGGCACAGAGCGATCAGCGCACCCTTCGTGTAGTAGCTGACGATCGCGTTGGTCGCATTGGCATCCTGCTTGTAAAACTTGGTCCACGCATCGAAGCTCGACGCCTCTACGCTCTGGAGCCGCCGTCCGCTACCCCGGATGACGTTCGTAATCGTCCGGCCGACGACCTCGATGTAGCTCTCGACCGAGACGATGCCGGACCGGACCAACGCCAGGTCATCGTAGTAGGAAGTAATGCCTTCGAAGACCCACAGAAGGCCTGTATGCGTCTCGCGCGACAAATCGTACGGCGTGAACGCGGCCGGCTTCATTCGCTTCACGTTCCAGAGATGGAAATACTCGTGGCTGACCAACCCGAGGAACGTGCGGTACTCATCCGAAACACCGTCGTCCCCGCGGGCCGGCAGGTTGTCGCGACCACAGATCAGTGCCGAGGACCAGCGGTGTTCGAGACCGCCATAGCCGCTGCCCGGTGCGTTCAGCAGGAACAGGTAGCGATCGAGGTCCCGCGGTACGCCGAGCAAGGCTTGCTGCTGTTCACACACGGTCTGCAGATCGTGACACAGGCGTGCCATGTCGACTCGCGTATTACCGCGAATCGCGATCGCATGCGCGATCCCTCCGGCCTCGAATTCTCCGATCGAGAGCTGGCCGATTTCTACCGGGTGATCGATGAGCTCCGCGTAGTCGTCCGCAACGTAGCCGCCGAAACCATATGCTTCGGCCGTCGCGCGGCGCATCGACGTTGCCACACGCCAGCCCTTGCCGAACGGAGCCTCTGGCGGCCCGATCTCGACATCGCAGGCGACGTCCTCCTGTCCAACGACCGCAGGAAACACGCAGGTGCCGTTGAAGAAAGCATGATTGCCATCGAGATGCGCACCGCGAACGCTTTCGTCGTGAGCGTAGATGTCGAGGATGAGTGTGAGCTCACGCCCGCAAGCTGCGGCGCGCCAGCGACTCTTGTCGAGCTTGCTGAGTTCGACGTCGCGGCCGTCCGCTTCCGCGCGCGCTGTAACCACGTGCTTTGCATAGTCCCTGATCATGTAGCTGCCCGGTATCCAGGCGGGCATGGCGAACTCCTGCCCGGCGGGATCAGGATCCGCGACGGTCAGGCGCACTTCGAACACGTGGGCAGCAGGTTCTTTCGGCCGGATGCTATAGCGATGCGGTGCTGCCACGATCTCAATCCTGCTGGTGTGTGGGTTCGGTCAATTTGAGCGTCAGGCACTTCGCCGAGCCACCGGCCTTGAGGAACTCACTGAGTTCGACCTCGTGGACGCGAAAGCCGGCCAGCATCAATCGTGCCTTGAGCGGCTCTGAAGCCTTGTTGAGGATTACCCGGTCGCCGATGTTGACTGCGTTGCAGGCGAAGTTGCCGGCATCCATCGTGTCGCAAATGATGCGCTTGTGGGGAGGGATACGACTTTCAATGGCCATGCGCGAGTCGTAGTCGAATGCGGGCGGATGATACATCAGGAAGCCGTCGGTCAGCGGGCAGAAACACGTGTCGATGTGGTAGAAGCGCGCATCGGTCAACCGAATCGACACCACCTCGATGTCGAAGAAATTCCGGATCTCGGCATGCGCCTCGATCTCGGTTCGAAATCCGTAGCCCGTCCACAGCCACGGGCCACGGCGATCGAGCAGGCAATCACCGGCACCTTCGAAGCCGATGTTCTCATCGAGATCCAGCAGGTCGAACCCACTCTCACTGAACCACCGCTTGAAGTACTGTTCCTCCGGCCGGCGCTCATGCGGCATGAAATGACTCGCGATTGCCTTGTTACCGTATACAACGCCCGCATTGGCCGTGAATACCATATCGGGCAGCTCGGGCTGCGGCTCTATCGTGACGATCTCGGCGAATTCGCCGATCTGGTCGCGCAGCGCTTCCCATTGCTCTTTCGCGCGCTCGAGGCTCAGCGACTCTTTGTGGCCCGCCATCCAGGGATTGATAACGTAATCCACAGTGAAGAAGTCCGGTGGACACATCAGGATCTTGTCTTTGTTCATTATCGCTTCGTGTTTGTTATTGATAACAAAACGGGAGCCGGTCACCCGGCTCCCGTCGTTGTCGATATTCTATCGAAACCGGGCCTAGCGCTGTGCGGTCTGCGGCTCCCCGAGGTGCATCAACGGTAGCGGACTCGGGCTCGATCCGTCGATGAAGTACACCTTGCTGGCCGGATCCTTCGAGATCGCCTTCAGCGCTTCCAGTGACTGCAACTGAATATACGCCGGATTGCTCGCAATCGCATTGTTGATCTGCGTAATTTCATAGGCCTGGGCCTCGGCGAGGATCCTCTTGCGGGCCGCTTCCTGTTCCGCGGCCTCGCGTCCCGCCGCGGCACGGGCTACCTGTTGCTGCAGTTCGGTACGGACGCGCTCGAGCTCGGCGCGCTCGCGCTCCACAGCCTGCTCACGCTCCTTCTTCTGCTCGATGGCCTCGACGATGAACGGCGGCAGCGTGATATCACGTATCAGGACTGCCGACACGAGAATCCCCTTCGGCGCGAGGTAATCGCGCAGACCGTCAGTCAGCGCAAGCTGGAGCGTTTCCTGGGTGGCTTCCTGGAAAAAGTCCTCGGCGCGCTTGATGCTCTTGCCCTGCTCGCGCAGCAGCGAGCGCAGCTTCGGTATCAGGTGGACGCGAACGGCTGCGGCTTCGTCGCCGGTCTGCTCCAGGATGTCGGGGGCCATACTCCCGTCTATACGAAACTGCACGCTTACATCGAGTTTCGTCTGCAGCTGGTCCTGGCTGGGCACGTTCGCCGTCTCCAGGTGCGTTTTCTGGCGCGCATCAAACATCGTCCAGCGGTACAGAGGATTGATCGGTATGTGGATACCCTGCGGATAGCCCTCGGCCTGTACATTGCCGAACAGCGTCGCGACACCGACGCGCCCCGGCGGCACGGTTTTTACGAACTGCGCACCCACGAGGACCAGCAGGATGACAGCACCGATGATGACAACGAAATTCTTCTGCACATTGACGCCAGCCATAAACATTCTCCATTAGGTAAAATTTCGATATTAAACAGAGATTTATGGGCGAAATCGGTGTTTTAAAGGCCTGGCTCGAAGGTTTTTCAGGCGCGCGGCAGATGCACCTCGGCCAGCATGCAGCGCACGCTGCCACCTGCCGATTTCTCGATTGTATCAATGGGAACCGTGACGATATGACCGTTGGACGCGAGCTTGTCGCGTTGCTCTTGCGACAGCGAGTCGTAGGCCTGGTGGGACATTGCAGTTACACGCTCGCCCTGCTCGTTTCTCAATTCGAGCATGTTTCCGGCAAACGCGTTGAGTTGCTCGTAGGTCAGCGAGATGACCTCGTGCCCGGTACTGCGCAGCCGTCCGAGCACGGCTTCGCGCTGGTCGAGTCGAGGGATGGCCTCGTCGCAGATGACGGCCAGTTTTTCGCCGACGTTCATCAGTACATTGGTGTGATAAATCGGCACACCTTCGCTGTCGACGGCGTCGAACGCGACGATGTCATAGTCCATGCGCTGCGCAAAATCTCCGAGCGCGTCGAAATGCGTTCGCGATGACAGGCAGGCATAGGCGACACGATTCACGCGATCGAGCACCATGCTGCCCGTTCCTTCGAGGTATTGGCCACGTTGCTCGTGCGCGGTCAGGTCGACGACTTCGGTGACCTGCAGTCCGATCGAATCGTGCAGGTGCTCAATAATGTCACTGCGCCGCTCGGTGCGGCGGTTTTCCGCTTCCATCGGGTACAGCACAACGCGCCCGTCCGCGTGCATGCTGATCCAGTTGTTGGGAAAAATCGAATCGGGCGTATGAGGTTCCGGCGTGTCCTCCACGACCACGACGTCGATGCCCGCGTCACGTAACGCGGCGGCCAGGCCCTCAAACTCCCGCAAAGCCGCTTCCTGTTGCTCATCCGGGGATGCGGTCGACCTGCCCTGGAAACGGTTCGACGCTGCCGTGAGCGGGTTGCTTTCGAAGCGAGCCGGTCGAATCATCAGTACTCGTGATGCCAGTTGCGATTCGGTCATCTTTG
>Ga0265303_10000578_pt1 | contig 20980 bp, 22 predicted proteins | sample Helome_2_FD_192494 | JGI IMG/M metagenome (GOLD analysis project Ga0265303, IMG submission 192494) | Marine sediment microbial communities from subtidal zone of North Sea - Hel_20160317 (Illumina Assembly) | ecosystem: Environmental > Aquatic > Marine > Subtidal zone > Sediment ... | reverse complement strand
AACCACCAGCCGATCAAGTGCCGCAGGGACATCGGCAGCAAGCAGCGCACTGGGCACTGTCCCGCTGTGCCCCATCATCTTGATGAGTCGAACCGCCACGTCGCCGAACATGGTGATGTCCGCATAGGCTGCACAGGTAAAGGTCACGAGCATGATTTTTCTCCCTTGCGTCTTGGTCGGTGCCAACGTGGTCGGACTTCCAGACTGGACCCGGCATCAACGATACAATAAACGAGTCATCCAAGGTTATTATCCCGGTCTGATCAATTGCAGCAGACTGCCGTTACGCAGCCTGACGATCTGGCTTTTGTGCGGTAATTTGAATCATGGGAGGTATCGTGCTGAACACAATCAAAACAGGCCTTTTGGGATTGCTGATGGCCGTATCTACGTTAGCTGTGTCCCAGCAAGACGGATTTGCGATCTTCAGCGACTTTGACGGAAAACCACAACAAATAGAGGACCACACCGGTGGTGGCAAATGGCTGGTAGTCATGATCTGGGCCTCGGACTGTCATATCTGCAATGCAGAGGCAGTCACGTACGCACGCTTCCACGAGTCCCAACGCGAAAAAGGTGTGGGGGTTCTGGGCGTCAGCATGGATGGCCAGGACAAAAAGGCCGCTGCCCTCGCCTTCATCGAGCGTCATGATCTGCCGTATCCGAATCTTATCGGGGAACCGGGGATGATCAGCCTTTATTACGCGGCATTGACACGAGAATCCCTGCGTGGCACACCGACCTTTCTTATCTTCGACCCTGATGGAGAACTGGCCGCGGCTCAGGCGGGAGCCGTTTCTCCGGACGCGATCAACAGGTTCATCGCCAAAAAGAATGCAACGCGGACGGCAGCGCCAAAGGCGGCTCAGACTTGAGGAACTCCTGTCATGCTTCCAGCTCGAGTTGATGCAACATACCCTTGCCATCGGTACATACCCAGATCCGCCCCTCGGCATCGATGCTGATCCCTTCGGGCACGTCGCCTTCGGAGCTCTCGATCCGATAGACGCGAACCAGGGACAAGGCTTCACCTTCCAGACGCATCTCCGCGATACGCCCGCTCTTTCCGCTCAGCAGCAGGATTCGACCACCGGCGTCAATCGCGACACCGTTAAGCTCGCCGATGGCCTTGCGCGCATTTTTCGGCAAACGTAACAATGACCGTTGGGCCAGAGTCTGTGCATCGAACAGCCCGACGCGACGTGGATTGACCTGGTGCACAGCAACCAATTCCAGGTGCTCAGCGAAGGAACCTGGGGCGGCAAAGGCAATGCCTTCCCAACCCTGATTCTTTTTCCCCGATAGCCGCGGCAGGCTTCCGAGCCTTTCTCCGCCGCGGAGATCGTGGCCGTCGACAAAAAAACGCCAGATGCCGCCATCATGCTCGGCCAGCACCAAGGCATGCTTACCGTCAGGGGTGATGGCAATACTCTCGAGATCGGTGAGGCCTTCACCCACGTCGAGATTTACCGAATCGCCATCAGGCGGGCAATGGAAAATCCCACGTTCGTCATCGACGACGAAGAACGCGCCATCGGTGGCCGGTGCAAGACCGCTCGCCTCCTGCACACCCAGGGCCCGTACCGTCTTCACGCATACTCTGCCGTACTTCACTTTGTCTCCCGCCGCGGACGCCGCCTCAGCTCCGCCGGTCGTCAGCGCGATATCCGCGGCTTGGCAGACTCCACCAATGCTTCGAGGCCGGCCTGCTGGCCGGAGGTGGGGTCCAGGAACCAGACCCCGACCTGATACTCTTCACGTGACAACCTGCGGACGTGCCTTACTCGACAATCCAGGGTCAGACCACCCTCCAGTGAAGGATTCAGGGTCCCGGGCAGAAGCAGCTGGAAACGATCGCCAGTGGTCAGTACGGACCCGCCCTGGGCAAGCGCAACGACCACATCGCGCGTCATCAGGAGACTCATTCCAACGGCTGAGATATCACAGGACCTGGCTTCAAATGGCGCGCCGTCCGGGCCACGCAGTTCTAGCGACTGCGTGTACGAATAGCGGGGAGAAATGCGGCGATCTTCTTGCATCAAAGGCAAAGTTTAACCCTAACTGCAGCAAACAACACAAAAACACACCACAAATGCGGCCCCCGCGACGCGATTGGCAATCCCGCCAGGGGTCCCGTCAGGCATCATTTTCACCCGGCTTGTTCAGCAGGGATGCCAGGTCTGCAAACGGCTGGTGTTTGGCTTCCGCTGTTTTTTTGCCGTCCGCAACATCGCCATGCGCATTGTCCAGGTAACGCGCATGTTCATTGTCATGACAGTAAAGACACAGCAATTCCCAGTTGCTGCCGTCCTGCGGATTATTGTCGTGGTTGTGGTCACGATGATGCACAGTCAGCTCACGCAGGTTTTCCCGGGTGAATTCCCGAGCACAACGCCCACAGACCCAGGGGTACAGTTTCAAGGCCTGTTCGCGATATCCGAGTTCCCGTTCCTCGCGCGCTCGCCGCGCTTCGGCAACCACCCGGTCAAGTTTGTCCGTGTCCGTGCTCTTTGCCATACCTGCCGCATCCACTCCACTTCGCCAGACTGGGATGCGCAGGATCGAACCCGCTGCACCCGATATTGCACAGTCTAGCCGTTCGCCTTTCCTGTTGCTCTGGTCGGTGAGGATTTCAATCCAGCCGTCTTCCAACGATCTCCCCACCTCTGATCGCCAGCAATTCGCCTTGTGCAAGCGGCTGCCATGCCTCATCGGTCAGGGGCGCGCTCGCCACCAGCGTCAATGCCTGCTGCATGGTTTTCAGGGTCACCCCAGAGTCCGACATGTCTGGCACCTCTTCGGTGCAACCTCGCTCCAGCAGGTGCATTCCGGGCAACACCTCTTCGGTTCCCGGCGGGATCCGGTGGTCCGAATGCGCAAACAGGGTGTCACTGTCGGCATAGAGAAAGTTGGCGATACCCAGTTCGCGCAGTCGGGCTGCAAAATCGGCCACCAATTCGAATCGCTGCTCCATCGGCGGCGGCTTTTCCTCTGCAGCATCCCACAATGGCACCAGATCATTGAGTAGACTGCAGAATGCGACTTCGGAATCGGTTTCCCCTATCATTCGAAAACGCCTCGCGGCGGCGCCCGGAAGGCCAGCTAGGCCGTCCAATTCCCCGTTGTGGGCGAAAAGGTGACTGCGGCCGCCCAGTTCACGCGTAAAAGGCTGGGTGTTCTGCAGCGCGCGCCCACCCCGGGTCGCCAACCGGATATGGGAGATAACCAGCTCGCTCGGTGGCCCATGCTGCTCGATATGATGTGCTAGCCCGCTCTCACTGGCCGCGCCCGGCTCTCGAAGCAGCAGGGCGTCGGGGCCGGAATAATAACCGACTCCCCAGCCATCGCGATGTGGCCCCTCGGCGCCACCACGGCGCGCAAGACTTTCCAGCGAGAAACCGACGGATGTCGGCATACGGCTCGACATTGCAAACAACTCACACATGATTCCCTTACCTTTCTCGCCTGCAGCGGACCCACACAGACAGGATAAACCCAATTGGGTGCATATCCGCACCGAATCGGGCGGGCGGCCACCGTCACTACGAAGGACCAACCCAATTGCAGCACCAGTCTCGATCCGGTTAGATAATCATCCCAGTCTCTGTCAGGTGCGAGAAATGGCGGCGGCCACATTACGTTTCTACGCGGAGCTCAACGACTACCTGTCGCCAAAACTTCGCAGGCAAGACATCGGTATGCATTTTGCGGAGCCCTGCCCCGTAAGGCATCTGATCGAAACACATGGTGTGCCGCATACCGAGGTCGAGGTCATTCTGATAAACAGTGTCTCCGTCGATCTCGAGGCACCGGTCCACGACGGCGATCTTGTCAGCGTCTATCCGATATTCGAGGCGCTGGACGTCTCGCCGCTCCTGAGGCTAAGGCCGGAACCACTGCGTGAGCCCAGGTTTTTTGCCGATGCACAACTGGGGCGTCTGGCCAGGCATCTGCGTCTGCTCGGTTTCGATACCCGCTACGAAAACTCCATTGACGATGCCGACCTGGTGCGCCGGGCCGGAGCGGACAGGCGCACCATCCTCAGTCGCGACCGGGCATTGCTCATGCGTCGAGATGTCACGCATGGCTGTCATATTCGTCAGGACGACCCTACGGAACAGCTCGCCCATGTGATTCGACGGTGTGATCTCTCGCACGCATGTCATCCGTTCACACGTTGTATCGAGTGCAACGGTCGCCTGGAGGCCGTCAGCAAGAAAGAAGTGGCAGAGAGGCTGGATCCCGAGACCGTTGCCTGCTTTTACGAATTCTGGCACTGCCGGGGCTGCGGTCGCATTTACTGGAAAGGCAGCCATTACGAACGCCTGCAACGGCTTGTGACTGCCGTGCTGGACGATGCGTAACTGTGTGCGCGGGACTCAGGCCTCGTCCGGCGCTGAAACCTCGGGAAGTCGCAGCGAAAGCAACAGGGTCAGGAGCACGAATACCGCCGACCACCACAGGCAGCCTTCGAGGCCATACTGCTGGTAGGCCCAACCCGACAGGATGGTTCCGGTGAGCCGACCACCGGCATTCGCCATGTAATAAAAACCGACGTTCATCGAGACCTTGTCGAAGTCCGAATAGGCCAGGATGAGATACGAATGCACGGCCGAGTTCACGGCAAACACGATCCCGAACAGGACCAGACCGACGATCACCACCAGCTCCGGGTTCCAACCCTGAGCGAGCGCGAGCGCGATGCCCATGGGAAGCACCGCCAGAATAAGCGCCCAGACCCTCGCCGTGCTTCCACCAGGCCCGCGGCCGTGGTGACTTCGACGCAGCAGCTTAGGGGCCGATGCCTGCACGATACCGTATCCGATCACCCAGAAAGCGAAGAACCCGCCCACCTGGGTGAACGACCAGCCGAGCACCGAGTACAAAAAAACCGGCAGCCCGACCACGAACCAGACATCACGCGAGCCGAACAGGAAAAACCGGGCCGCCGAGAGCCAGTTGATCTCGGCACGCTTTGAAAAAACCTCGGTAAATTTCGGCTTGGATTTCATCTTGCCGACACCCGAAGGCAGCAGCAGCATGGTGACGATCAGCACCAGCAGCAACAATCCGGCCAGGGTGAGCAGCGTATTGCGAAACCCGATCCACTCCAAAAAGGCCGCACCGATGAAGAAACCGGCACCCTTGAGTGCATTCTTCGAGCCCGTCAGAATGGCTACGTATTTGAAAAGCCTGGACTCTCCACCAATGCCCGCCAGGGTCTTCACACTGGCTTTTGCAGACATCTTGTTGAGGTCCTTGGCGATGCCGGACAGGGCCTGTGCCGCCATCACATAGGGCACGCTCAGCCAGACGTCCGGTACCGTCAACATCAACAGCGCGACAACCTGCATGCCCATGCCGATATGCATGGTCAGATTGAGTCCGATACGTGCGCCGAGCCAGCCGCCGACCAGGTTGGTAACGATGCCGAAGAACTCGTAGAAAAGAAACAGCATCGCCACTTCGAACGGCGAATAACCGAGCAGATGAAAATACAATACCACCAGCATGCGGATGGCCCCGTCGGTGACCGTAAAGGCCCAGTAGCCACCGGTCACGACCAGATAATTGCGCAGACTGCTGTCCATTAAATGCCTATCCCCTTGCCAATCTGTCTGGGGGGCTGATCGCGCGCACTCAGAGATCAGCCGCGATCTTGCTGACGATATCCATCATCCTGCACACATAACCCCACTCGTTGTCATACCAGGCATAGACCTTCAATTGGGTGCCATCGATCACCATGGTGGAAAGGGCGTCAACGATCGACGAACGCGGGTCATTGACATAATCGACGGAGACCAGGGGCCGCTCCTCATAACCCAGAATTCCTTTCAACCCGCCCTCTGCTGCCTGCCGGAACAGGCCGTTCACTTCTTCTGCCGTCACCGGGCGTGCGGTCTCGATAACGAGATCCGTCAAAGAGGCATTCAGCAGCGGGACGCGCACGGCATGACCGTTCAATTTGCCCTCGAGCTCGGGAAAGATCTTGGTAATGGCCCTGGCCGATCCCGTCGTGGTCGGAATCAGCGAATTCCCACAGGCGCGTGCCCGCCTCAGATCCTTGTGCCCCTTGTCGACAATGATCTGGGTATTGGTGATGTCATGGATCGTGGTCATGCAGCCGTGCACGATACCGATCTGCTCATGGATCACCTTGATGACAGGGGCAAGACAGTTGGTGGTGCAGGAGGCCGCCGTGACCAAGTGGTGCACATCGGGATCGTAAAGATGGTCATTGATGCCATACACGATGTTCAGCGCACCTTCGGTTGGCGCAGCAACCAGGACTTTTTTTACCCCCTGATCGAAATAGGCCTGAAGCGTATCCGGCTTCTTGTGATGTTTGCCCGTGGCCTCGATCACGATGTCGCAACCCGACCAGTCAGTATCCGCGATCGCTGCATTGCTGCTGTAGGAGATGCTGGTATCGCCAATGCGCATGCCCCGGTCATCCGCCGAACACTCCACCGGCCAGGTGCCATGTACAGAGTCGAACTTGAGCAGGTGCGCAGAGCCTGCGGCATCCGTCGCCGTCTCATTCACCTGTACGACGGTATAGGAGTCACTCTCCCAGCCCGCGCGCACACCCAGCCGACCCATGCGGCCAAAACCGTTGATACCGACACGAATAGTCATCAAAAAAAGCCTTTTTCAGTTGAGTTCAATCAGGCGCAGCGGGTCTGGCCCTGCCGGCTCGAAACCTGCGTGAGTGCCGCCAGATCACGTTCATAAGGCTGCAGACACGCCACACCTTGAGCCGTCTGATCAAGCAACGCGGTGACCCATGCGGGAAGTTCGGGGTTGATTCTGTAATGGACCCAGAGTCCGTCTTTACGGTCGGATACGAGCCCAGCCTGGCGCAGCTGTGCAAGATGCCGGGACATATGCGGTTGGGCGGTACCGATGGCATGCGTCAAATCGCATACGCACAACTCCTCGAAAACGCGCAGAAGCAGCACACAGCGCAGCCTCGTATCATGCGACAGGGCTGCGAACAGTTCGGTGGGCAATACATTCATCAAAACGAATATACTTTCAGACGCATATAGTGTCAAAAGAAAGTCTTCTCTCGCTCGCCCCCTGCCGGATCAAGCCCCGGCCCACACAGAAAAGATTCCGGATCAGGCGGGCAGTCTGGCGGTTTACCCTCTAGGGAACCTCTGATTAATTCTGGGCGAAGCAGATTGCGCTCGAGAATTTTCAGATTCAAGGCGCAAATTGCACGTAATAGCCGGCTATTGCGAAGATTTGCAACGCAGAAGCCGGAAATTATAAGTGCAAGATGCGAGTCCATGAATTGATCAGAGGTTCCCTAGCCAATTCAGCCTGAACTGACGGGGATGCGCCGACGTTTGGCACGTTGGTGTTTGGACAGTGCGATGCTCAGGACACCGCGCCAGTAACCTGCCTTCGCTGCGTTTGCGGCCTATTGTTTTCCCCGTTGATTGATGCCGTTCGGTACGTTGGTGTTTTCCGGCCCACCGACGGTAGCCGCGCCAGAGCTGCGTCTGCGGCGCTCGTAACCCATGCCAAACCAGGTCCAACCGGGATCAGCCTGTTCGTTGTCTTCCGGGTCACCCCAGGCGTTGGTGCCAGCGTCGGCGTCGGTGCGATCGCGATCAGCGGCGGGCCCAGCAAAGGCCAATCCACTCAGGCAGAGAAGCCCTCCGGCGAGCAGCGTTAAGAACCCATGACGAACCACGGCACTCTGTCTCCTTTACACACCGACCCTGAAATCACCTGCCACCGCCAGAACCTGCCATTCTTCGACCAGATCCGCCCATGCTGGAACCATGCTGGCCCGAAGCAGGAACCTCGCCAGCGCCATACGATCTCCGGCCGCCACCGGCCTGCGATTGCGGCCCGCTGCGCTTTTGCCCCTGGCTCCGATTTATGTCACGGTTCTGCTCACCAGCAGCCTTGTCATCCGAACCGTTGATCCGTTTTTCCAGCTGCTGACGGTTGCGATATTGCGTCTGATCTTGTTCCCGCACAACCTCTCCAAACTTCTTGCTGTCTATAATATCAAGCGATGGTGCGTCGGCGCCGATGGCCAACCCGCTTGCGATCACAATCGCGACAAAAGAGATGGAAGAGAGGGGGTGGCTAAAAGAATTCGACATTTCGCTGCCTGTTGATTGCTTCGTGTAGGCTTATCATGAACTGTCATTGTTTCCCCCCAGTTTCCAGCAGGCGCCAGATTGTTTCGAATTGTTTCCGACCGACCATCACCCCAGAATCAGAATCATGGACAACGCACCCAAAAATATCCTGGTCGTCGATGACGACGACAAGTTGAGAGACCTGGTTATCCGCTACCTCGGCGAGGAAGGCTTCACGGTCTCGGGTGTCATTGACGGCGCAAGTATGGATGAGTTTCTTGACCACAACCCGGTGGATCTGATCGTGCTGGATCTGATGCTGCCGGGGGAAGACGGGCTATCGATCGCGCGGCGGCTGCGCAGCAGCAGAGACATCCCCATCGTGATACTTTCCGCCCGCGGCGACGAGGTGGATCGCATCGTCGGCCTCGAGGTCGGTGCAGACGACTATCTCCCCAAACCCTTCAACCCACGAGAGCTGCTCGCCAGAATCCGTGCGGTTCTGCGAAGGTTTGACGACCATACCCCGGAATCTGCAGCCGAGGGCCGACAATCCCATTTCGGCGAATTTACGCTGGACCTGCTGTCACACAGCCTGATGCGTGAACACGAGGTCATCGAATTGACCCCTGGCGATTTTGCCCTGCTGGAGGCGTTCGTATCGCGACCCAACCGTCTGATGTCTCGCGATAGCCTGATCGAATTGCTCAAAGGGTATGAGCGTTCTCCTTTTGATCGCAGTATCGACGTCAGGGTTACCCGCCTGCGCAAGAAAATCGAGCCGAACCCCGAGCACCCGCAGTACATAAGAACGGTGTGGGGAAAGGGCTATATGTTCACCCCGCAGGGCAACCCCGGATCCCCGTGAATCGATTGATACGACCCGAGACCCTGCTCGGCCGCACCGCACTGGCGCTCGGACTCGCCTTCCTGTGTTTTGGGCTGTTCTCAGCGGCCCTTCTTCAGTTGACCCTGGTGCAACCGCATACACGACAGGCGGCCGACGATCTTGCCTCCTTCCTGGTGCTGGTAGCGCAGATCTGGGTGGAATTGCCGCCCGACACACGCCCGGACTATGAAAAGGAACTTCTGCACAGCCACGAGCTGCGGATACTGCAAACCGAAGCGCCCCACGCCAGCAGGTCCGATTCCAATTCGTATCTGCGCTACCTCCAAACCGCCCTGGGCAAACACGTCCGGCAACCTGTCTATATCCATCGTCACCCGGATCACGCGGGTTGGCTCTGGGCCGACTTCCCCATGGGCGGGCGAACCATTCGCCTGGGATTCAAGGAACAGCGGCTGCAAAGCCATACATTCCTGATCCTGCCATTGCTGGCCGCTATCGGTCTGTTTGTCGCCTTTGCGCTGTCCGTCCTCCTGGTACGTCGCATCACCCGCCCACTCGCCACCATGGCTGAGGCCACACATCGCATCGGTGAAGGTGACTTCAGTTCCAGCGTTCCGGAAACAGGCCCACGCGAGATCGCCGACCTCGCCCGCAAGCTGAACCTGATGGAAAGCCGGATTGGTCAACTGCTGGAGAACCGCACCACACTGCTCGCCGGGATCTCTCACGATCTGCGTACACCGCTGGCGCGCATGCTATTGGAGCTGGAACTGCTCCGGGAAGAGGGTAACCAGGAACTTATCGAGGGCCTGCACCACGACATTGCAGAGATGGAAAAACTGATCTCACAGACCTTGCTTCTGGCGAAAGGCCTCGGCGATGAGGATGAAGCCAAGACCGATATCAACGCGCTGCTCAGCAGTATCGTCGACGACTTCCGCAAGGCGGGAAAAGACATCGCCTTTGAGCCGGCCCACACCTGTGAGCACCCGATAAGGACCAATGCGCTCAAACGCGTCATCGGCAACTTGATCGACAATGCCGTGAGCTACAGCGGGGGCAAGGCAGTGACCGTCGAATGCACCCCCCTCGGTGGCGGCATCGACATACGGGTAATCGATCGTGGCCCCGGCATTCCGCCTGCAGAGCAGGAGCCGATATTCCAGCCCTTTCACCGACTGGAAGACTCACGCAACAAAACTACCGGCGGCAGCGGGCTGGGCCTGGCTATCGTGCGTCAACTCTGCCAGGCGAACGACTGGGAGGTGGACGTATCGTCGCCGCCTGACGGTGGCTCGATATTCCAGATCCATCTGCCACGCCGCGCCGGTAGCCCTTGACCTGAAGAGCGCTCACTTGCTCTCGAAGATCTTCTCGACCACTGCGCGGTCGGGACCTCCTTTGCCTCTGCTGCCGACACGCCCGCCTCGATATTGCGGGCCTTTGCCCTTGCTGCCCGAGGATGAGTCGTGCCCCCCGTCGTCGTGATCATGGTCGCTGTCATCGTGATCATGGTCGCTGTCATCGTGATCATGATCGGTGTGACTGTCGTCGTGGCTGGAGTCACTGTGACTACCACCGTCATGGCTTCCGCCGTCTTGGCCTCCGCCACCGGACCCGGCACCACGCCCCCTGCCACCCGCGGCATACGCCTGGCCCACGGTGCTCATGCCATCGTCCCAGGAACCGATCTCAGGGATGCCGCCGAGGAACAGGGCTGCCGATACCGAGGCGGCGAGCAGGCCCTTTGTGAATAATGCGCGCATTTTGCTACCCTCCCGGGCCTCGCCGCCACGGCCCCGGGGACCGGTTCCGTGGCGGCTCGGCGCCGTTCATTCAGCTGCTCACTTCCTGTTGGTCAGTCAGCGATCACTAGAACTGATCAAAACCGCTCAGGAAGTCGTCTGTCACGATCTGCGTGTGGATCAGCTCGATCACCTCGACGGCATCATCCGCGGCCGCAGCAAACAGAGCCGCAAATTCACCATCAGCCGGCAACGTGCCGTTCACGTAGTCCAGGTAGGCGTTGATATCGAGCGTCTTCTGTTCCGGAGCAACCAGACCATCCGGCGAATACCAGAAGTCATACGTCGTGTCGTACTCCCTTTCGTACGTGAAGCTGCTGAAGTCATAGGCCTCATCCGCTGCGGCAACGAGACCAGCGATCAGGTTCTCGTACATCAGGTAGTCGAGCGAGATATCGCCGGTCTTGTCGGCCATACCACCCAACAGCGAGGCGGCGGTATCTAGATTCGCCAAATTGTATGGCAGCAGCGCTGCTTCTGTCGGTGAGGTCGAAGCACTGGCCAGACCTTCCATCAGGTCGATGTAGAGCGCCAGGTTCTCGAGCGGCGAGTCGATCGTCTTGGTCACGCCATCGACGGTGACGACGATCCGCCCGGCCTCATCCAGCGAGATCGAATCGGCACTGTTGATCACACTGAGTGCCTCTTCCAGGCGACTATCCATGACGTTCGAAGGTGCACGGACCAGGGAGCCACGACCGAGGTCGACCTCAAAGGTGGTCGTCCCTTCCGGGACCTCACCGTCCACCATCTCGACGGCTAGCTCTGGGGTGCACGCAACATCGGTGCAGGCCAGCGTCCATCCGCCATCAGTCGTGACCGGCAGACCGGTAACCGGATCGCGGACCAGCAGGATCATGTCACCATAGGTATCACCCTTGGTCGTACCCGAATCGGTGTTGCCCCCGCCACCGGGCCGGCCTTCGCCACCGGCCACACCAGCCCAATCGGGACGGTCCGAATCCGAATCATCATCGGCTTCATCCGCCAGCACATCGGCGACCGACTTGCCGCCCCGCTGACCCTGGCCGCCGGCACCGGCGCCCTTGCCGCCCTGACCGCTCTGACCGCCACGACCTCCGCCCATGGCACCCTTCTGACCGTTGCCAGACCCGCCGTCACCGGCGTAGGCCGTCGAAACAAAAGGCGACATGCCGGTTTCCAGGCCGGCAAAATCGCCCACCGATGCAACGCCGCTCACCACGATAGCCACCGCGGCGGCCAGCGCCGTTTTACGTAATAGTCGGGTTTGAGTGTTCATAGCCACCTCCCTGCTGCCTGCCTCCCTGCGTCCTTTTTATGAACCGGAGGCCGGATCCATTCACCCCCGCCGGTGAAGGTCTTTGAGCATCCTTCACTCGACTTCAGTCTACTCGTTACCTAAGTCGTCAATAGGTACCGTGTGTTTCATTCATTGCGCCAAACGAAACAATTGAAACAATTCGAAACAGTCTGGCCTGGAAGGGAAATCGGGCCGAAACAGCAATACCCTAGAGTTCCACTGCGACGTGTGGCAGCACTCACACCGGCGTGCCGACAGCCCCGCGCGGGGCATTGGCAGAAATTTAAATTCAGGAGCCAATCCCATGATCAAGTCGAAGTCTTTTTATCTCGTCACGGCGATCAGCCTGGCGGCCGCTGGCGGAGCGCTGGCCGATCACAACAGCGTCTGGGGCGAAGGCTGGGCCAACATGCCCAATGACATTCACAACGAGCGCATTGATACCCGTGACGAGGAAAACGACGATTTCATCGAATTCGTACAGATGGGCGCCGGCGCCGACTCGGTCAACCGCTTCCAGGTGGATGACACGAGCAGCGGCGGTTCAGCCGACGCACGCGGTTCAGGCGGCCAGGGCGGCACGCGCGGAGGGCGCAGCTAAGCCAAGGACCGTTTAAAGGAAAATTCAATGCGGGGTGGGGCAGGCATCGTAGGGTGCCTGCCCTTTTTTTCACCCGCGCATCAGCGCATCAGATTGGCACCGGCCGGGTGATTGGTGCCGTGCACCTGGTTATGACAGTTGCTGCAGGCCTCACCCATCACCAGTCGGGATATCCCGGGCCTTGTCGGGTCAGGGTCGGGGCCCTGGTCGAACGCACCCGGGGCGCGGTAGCTCAGGGCCAGGCGTGAGTGGCCCCCGTACGGCCCACCCGGATTAAGCCGCGGGTGGGTCGGCTCGTGACACGACTGGCAGAGCTGCGGCTGACGACGGGTCAACATGCCTCTGTGTACCGAGCCGTGCGCACTGTGGCACAGGACGCAGTTCTCGCTCGCCGGGGCATGCTCCCAGAGGAAGGGCCCGCGCTTCTCGGCGTGGCACTCGTAGCACACCTCGTTGACCGAGAAGCCCTTCAGGCCGGATTCGCCGACGCCGCCATGCGCACCGTGACAATCGCTGCAGCCCATTTTGTCCTCGCGCAGAGGATGGCCGTACGGCTTGTGGATCTGGGCACGCAGATCCGCGTGGCAACTGAAACACACCTCGGCCTCGGTCTCGCGCGCACGTACCCGGTCGGGCTGGTGCACGCTGTGACAACCGACGCAGCCGACATCGGCATTGTCGTGTCCGCTGCCCTGCCAGTGCATCAGGCTGGCCTCCTTATGGCACCCGGCGCAGACAGCGGTCTGTTCCTCAGGGGTCATCAGGCTCGCCCTCCCATAGGCCTTCATCCCACTACCGGCGATCTCGCCCTCGGCCTCTACGTGTTCATCGAGATTGCCGTGACAGCTCGCGCACTGGTGCGCGCTCACCGGTGTGCGATCGTCACCACTCATCCAGTGCGCCGTGGACCTGATCGCCTCGTACTGGGCCTCATGGCATCCCAGGCAGACATCGAACCGCATGTACTTGTCGTCGGACAGCTGCCCGGCGCCGCTATCGGCTGCCATGCCCAGACCACAGGTGAAGGACAACAAGAGGCTCAGGCCGATGGCATAACTCTTCAACACAGACTGCTCCTTATTCGCACCACGCGGGGCGGTGATCCATACATCCCACTGCCGGCATCCCGGACGCGCCACGGCGGGCATTTGAATCAATTCATCCCGCCAGCCGCAACCGACACGCCACGCCCGCGGCCGATTACACCCGATTTCTTGACAGAGAACAAATCAGAATTAACCATTTACGAGAGATTCCGGACGCAATTGCTTAAGATCGGTTGGTAAATTGGGCTGTCACAATAAACTCGGACCGCAGACCTGGACCGGTCGGCGCACTCGGGTTCACGGAGGGGATAGATTTGGAGATTCAACAACTGCGTTTCGGCATCGGCCTGTTTGTCGCCATTGTCATCGCTTCGCCGATCGGCTCCGCGCAGGACGCGGAACAGGGAAGCGATAAGCCGGATGCCGACGCGGCAGCGGCCCCCGCCGGCAAGAAGCCCGGTTACCATGTCAACGGCTTTCGCATCAGGCCATCCCTGTCGATCACTGAGATCTACGACAGCAACGTGTTTGCCACCGACAAGGACACCCTGTCAGACTGGATCACCCGGACCTCACCCAACATCAAGATCGACTCCACCTGGACGGAGCATAGCCTGCGCTTCCGGGCCGGGGCCGATTTCGGGCGTTACTGGGACTATGACGGCGAGAACTACCTCGACTACTGGGCCAGCGCCGACGGTCGCTACGACCTCAACGAGACGGCCAACCTGTTCGGCGGTGTGGGCATCAGTTTCAACCACGAGGGTCGCGATTCGCAGGACGCCACCGTCGGCGGCCTGGAACCCACCACCTACCGGTCACAGAGTGCACATGCCGGGATCAAGACGACTCACGGCGACACCACCTACCGCATCGGCGGCACCTACGAGTCACTCGATTTCGACAATGTGCCCTCCGTCTTCGGTACCCTGATCAACGACGATCGCGACCGCGAACTGTTCGGGCTCGGCATCCGCGCCACCCACCAGCTCGACGCGCAGAATGCGGTGTTCGTACAGGCCCTGTACGACAAGCGCGACTATGACATGGGGGCGGATCTGAACGGCTTCGAGCGCGACTCGGACGGCTATCGCGCGGCGATCGGTCTGGAAAACGATTTTGGTGGCGGCAACAAAACCGAGGCTTATGTCGGCATCATCGAGCAGGACTACGACGACAGCCGCTTCGACAGCGTCAGCAAAGTGGATTTTGGTGGCCGCCTGACTTTCCTGCCGGACAAATCCACCAAGATAACCGCCAGGCTGCAGCGCTCACTGAACGAGACCACCCTCGCAGGCAGCCCCGGCTACATCAACACCAGCCTGTCTGGACGCATCGAATTCCGTGTGTCACCGCGACTGATCCCGCATCTCAGCTTCGGATACAACAATGCGGATTATCTCGAGATCGGGCGCGAGGACGATACCTACTCGGCCGAGGCAGGGGTGAAATACTATGTCGCGCGCAACGCCTATATCTTGGCCGGCGCGCGCCATGTCACACATGACTCGAACGACAAGGGCGTGCTTTTCGGCTCAGAAGACTACGAAAAGAATTCGGTCTTCCTGACCTTTGCCACCCAGGGCTATCCCCTGTTCGAGCCCATGATCTCGGACTTCAGCACCGACGGTGAATGGGAGATCGGCGGTCTCTACGTGACCGACGATTCCAACCGTTTCGGCCGCTATACGGGTCTCAACGATGACGGTTTCTACTGGAACAGCGACGTGCACCTGCACAGCACGGATGGCAAAGCCGGCTATGCGGCCATAAAAGGTCTCGACCTCGGCCTGGACTCCCGATCCCTCGGTATCGACTGGGGCTCCCAGGGCAGCTATGAGGCATTCATCAAATACGATGAGACGCCTTTCAACGACTTCACCGGCAAGACCGTGTTCCTCGGCGAGGGTGGCAGCAACCTCACACTGCCTGCAAACTGGGTCTACGCTCCCACCACGGACGGGATGAGCGAACTGGCCAACAGCCTGAACGAGGTCGACATAGGCACCAAGCGCAAGGACCTGGGCGTCGGCACCCTGCTGTACTCCGCGGACAAGAAGTGGACCCTCGCACTCGGCTACGACACCGAGACCAAGGAGGGTACGACCCAGACGGCGGGTGTCATCGGCGAATCTCCCGGCAACTCCCGCTCAGCCCTGCTGCCGACCCCGATCGACTACACGACCAACAGTCTCAATGCCTCGCTCGGCTATTTGACCGACAAGGGCCAGTTCGAACTGGCCTACAAGGGCTCGTTTTTCAGCAACAATTTCGAGGAACTGAGCTGGGAGAGTCCGTTCAATGCCACCGGGTCGCGTGGCCCGGTCGGCAGCACGGCCCAACCACCCGAGAACCAGTTCCACCAGGTGACACTGTCCGGCGCCCAGGTGCTCAGCGACACCACCCGGTTGAGCGGATTCGCCTCAGTCGGCCTGATGCTGCAGGACGAATCCTTCCTGCCCGACACGGTCAATCCCGCGTTGACCCCAAACCCCCAGCCAGAGGACTCGCTCGATGGCGAGGTCTATCTGTACAACGCCCTGCTCAGCCTGACCTCGCGCCCGATGCCGGGCCTCAACCTGAAGGCCTCTTACCGGATGCAGCGGCGTGACAACGAGACCGACAAGAATGAATACACCTATTACGTCAATGACACCCAACGTGGCGGGCTCCCCCAGCCCACCGACACCAACCAGCCCTACAGTTACGACAAGCGTACCTTGAAACTGGATGCGGGTTACCGGATCAACCGTACGGCACGCCTGAGCGGCGATCTCAGCCGCGAGACCTTCGAACGCTCGCCGTCCGAGGTCAAGGAGACGACCGAGGACAAGGGTCAACTCAAGCTGCGCCTGACCCCGCTGGACAATGTCCAGCTGTCGATCAGTGGCGGTGCGTCGTCGCGCGACGGCACCTCGTACCACACCAACCCGGGCGAGAACACGCTACTTCGCAAGTACAACATCGCGGACCGGGACCGGGTCACGGGTGGCCTGGATATCGCCTATCAACCGAACGATCGCTTGTCGCTCAACGCCAACCTGCAGTACAGCGACGACGACTATGACGATACCGAGGTTGGCCTGACCGAGGCCAAGTTGGCCTCGATCGCGCTGGACGCGGCCTACCAGTGGAGCGAAGAACTTTCCGGCCACGCCTACGTCGGCTGGGATCGCTACGAATCGGAACAGGCCGGCAGCCAGGAGCCGAACAGTCCAGACTGGTTCGTCGACAACGAGGACACGGTCGACAGCGTCGGCCTGGGCCTGCGCTGGAAACAGAGCGAGCGACTGGAGATCGGCAGTGAGTACACCTTCAGCCGGAGCAAGGGCGAGACCGATATGAAGAGCTACAATCCCCTGCCCCCGGTCAGCCCGTTCCCCGACCTCGAGACCAAGATGCACAGCCTGAGGCTGTACGCGGACTACAAGCTGGAGAAGAACACCACCCTCAAACTCAGTTACCGCTACGAAAAATACGACGAGGACGACTGGTCACTCGACGGCGTCAGTCCAGCCACCATTCCCGAGGTACTGGTGTTGGGAGAGGGTGACCCCAGCTATGATCAGCACGTGATTGGGGTTTCCCTGGTAACAAGGTTCTGAGTGCCGGACACGACAAAAGTTACCCGTCTGTCGCTTTGACGTGGCATAGCTTGCACTTGGTCGGTCCTGCGGGCTTCTCCAACTCCTTGACCGTGTATTCGTGACAGCCTTTGCACTTCAGATGGTATGCCTTGGAACTCTTGGGTGCCAGGACCGAAAACCCCACGACCGGCGTCTTTTTCTTCTTGTGGCAGTCGGAGCAAGGCTGGAAGGGGGCGCCCGGCTCATGGGTATGATGGCAACTCTCGCACTCGTTGGTACGCAGGGTTGCATGCAGGAAATGATTGAAGGTAACGAGACCTACCTTGGTCTGAAACTGCAGCACCGCCTTGTCATCAGGGATCGTCTCCGCCGCATTCGCCAGGAAAGGAAGCACTATCAGACCAAAAAGCAGTGACTTGAGGTAACACATATCGCGCTCCAAATTATCTGGCGGAGGAACCTGGTTCAGACACCATCCTGGCGACCTGGCCATCAGCCCTCAACTACACTTCAACACCGGAAACCGGCAAAGCAAAGAAGCGAGCCTCCCCTGGATTGACCGACATCAAGAGCGACACGGATATTCTCGCCTGTATGGCGGACCGAGACCGCACCGAAGCATGCAGGCAAAAGTCAGCCGCAGCCACCTTTTCTTACGACCCGCTTTAACAACTTCACTTTTTTTGTGAATTGGTGCGTCCCGACATAATGCGGGTCCGGCAGGGATGCCGGGTGTCTGGAACCAAGCGCCCACTCGAAAGAATGACGCAGCTTTTCGTCCGGGCTTTCGGATTCGCTGTTTCTCGGTCTGCCTCGACCGTCTGCCGTAAACTCATTCAGCCAGCGATTAATCCCACCTGCCAAGACATAGGCGTTCGGTCTGGATGCGGCAGCCATCAGCTGCTTCCACACCTCGGTGGCGGCAAGCTCGTCATTGCTGACCAGGACGATCACGCTATTCTCCGGCAGATCCCTGAAGCGTTTGGCGCTGTTCAGCAGTTGTCCGGGTTTCAGCCGTTCGGCACCCCATAAATGGAACAGGTTCCAGTCGCGCTCGTCACGCACATCGACCAGGATGAGATTGATATAGTCATCGTGCATCAGGCTCAACAGTTCTGCAGGCTCTATCTGCACCTCTCGGTGAGTAAGGCGAGGCCCAAGTTCCGCAGCCAGGAACCCCCATTTTTCCTCGGGCCCCGGTTGTCCATGCCAAACCAGGCCAGACGCGGCCAGCAGCAGGAGCCCGGCTCCCAGACCACTAGCCTTCATCGAGATCACCATGGATTCGCCGGCGCACGATTTCTCCGATCCCAAGTATCAGGATTCCAATGCTGACCAGAGCGAGAATGACCACGCCAGGGGGCAGGTTCAGCCAATCCGGCAAGCTAAACCGTCCCAGATAGCTGGAGTTCCAAAACTCGTTGTACAGAGAGACGGTTTCGCCGAAGCCGACAATGCCGACCGCGGCCCCTACGACGAACCAGATGGCGTCCAGCTTCAGCGTCGCCGCACCTACCAAAGAGGTGCCGGGACAAAAGCCACCCAATACGAACCCGACCCCCATGATCAGACCACCGGCAATGCCAGGCCAGAGATAGGTCGGGTTTACCCAGACGGCGTCATAGTCGAGCCAACCCAGCGCGGTCGACCAAAAGATCAAAATCATGGCCACCATGATGGCTGTCAACATGACCTTGATGACGGTCAGGTTGCGCCAATAGAACTGCGCCGCCAGCCGGCGTGAGTCTCCAAAGCCCGCGGACTCCAGGATAAATCCGAAAGCGAAGCCGATCAGCAGATAGATGACCGAGGCGCCTGCCCCGCCGAGTGCAGTTTCCAGGTCCCAGGGGGCCATCAGCCGTCACCGCCCGGCAGCCACAGCCGTCGGAAGAACCAGGCGATGAGATATCCGCCGGCGAACACGGACAGCAGGAAGGCCCAGCTGCCGACCGACAGCACCGCACTGCCACTGAGCCCCTGTCCGGAGGTACAGCCGCGCGCCAGACGAGCGCCGTAACCCATCAAGATGCCGCCGATGAAAGCCATCGCCCAACGCGTCCGGGGGGTAATTTGCGGACCGCGCCGGGTTTCCACGCGCACACGGCCCCTCAGCCAGCCAGAGACGAAACCACCGACCAGGATGCCTGCAACCTGCCAGACGATCCAATGATCGAGCGGATCGCGTTCACCCCCGGCAATCGCTGCCAGATAAGGTGTCGTGTCCACGTGCCGGGGGGCAAGCAAATCCTCAACCGCGACCAGGACGCGGTTGACACCGCCGGAAGACCCCAGGCCGTGGCCGGTCAGAAAAAAGGTCAGAAACAACAAGATGCCGAGCAGCGCCCCGGCGATGTAAGGGTCCCAATAGCGATCTTTGTTGCGTCTTCGCGGCATGCTCGGGGCCTCTCTTCCTATCTCGCCTTGGCGGTGGACAATCGGCTGGGCTGAGGCAGCTTCAGGCTACCGTCCGGCGCCAGCAGCCACTGCGCCTGGAGTTCTTCGGAAGTCCCATGAAACCTGCTTGGCAGAACGCCGCCGGGAACATGGTCCGCAAGATCAAATACGGCAGATTCGTTTTCTTCATGGCAAAGACCGCAGTCGCGGCTGGCATCGTGAAGTTTAACGCCATGATGGAGATGGTGGGCACGCAATTCGGCCTTGAGCACAGGCTCGGCCACCCCCTGATCGGTCAGCAGGGAACGGATGCGTTCGACCTTCTCGTCACTGTCCAGACGTAGCTCGGTCTCGTCCACCTCGCCGTTTCGGTCGGCGTCAAACAAGACGACGATCTCGGGGCGATAGTCTTCGCCAGCCAACAACGCCTGCGCGAGCTGATCTTTGGTTACTTCCTGATCATTGCCACCGTCAACCCAATACCAACGGCTGACCAGGTTCATCGGCGCAAACTGTTCTGACCCATCCGCATTTCGCCGTTTCATCAACAACGGGCGGTAACCGGTGACATAGGCTTGGGCGAGATCGTCCGGGCTGCCCCGGTCAAGGCCGCGATAGCTGATCAGGTATTTACCGGCACGTGTCAGCATGCTGGCGTCGACCTGTTTGCGCGCCGGCAGATGTATCTGCGGTATGTGACATGACTCACAGGCGACGGCAGCAAAATGTTTTTCCTGCTCTGGCAGCCAGTCATGCCCTGCCCTGTCCGAATGGCAACTGTCGCAGGTTCTCATCCCGGCGTGTGGCTCGGCGCTTTCGGATTCTCCGCCGATCAAATGGGCGGGTGGCTTTTTGGAATAGTGGCAGTCGCGGCATTCAACCAAGCGCTGAGCGTGCAGGTCCCAGGCGCTGGTGAGTGCATCCTTGTTGACAAGGTTCAGCCCGGACAGTCGCATCCGCTGTGCGGCAAATACCTGACCGGTGGTCTCGGTACCCCAATTCTGATCCAAACCGAGCCGGGTGGTCAGGGGTTTGTTATCCGCATACACCAGGCCATGACAGCTGCCGCAGTGCGAAGATCGGGGATAGACCATCGATACGACCACCATACCGTCTTCATTAACAGGGCCCGGTTCCCACACGTATCCTTGCGCGGTACGCCGTAGTATTTCGCTGCCGACCAGGGTTGCGGAAACCGCCCATTCAACGTTGCCGGACTTGATCGCGTCCTGCCACTCGCTGACATTGGGCGTTTCAAGGTGGCACAAAAAACAGTTCATCTGCTGCTCTTCATCCACAGAGATTCG